>Ga0114931_10000139_pt1 | contig 79929 bp, 64 predicted proteins | sample 2SBtaG_FD_89579 | JGI IMG/M metagenome (GOLD analysis project Ga0114931, IMG submission 89579) | Deep subsurface microbial communities from Kolumbo volcano to uncover new lineages of life (NeLLi) - 2SBTROV14_V59a metaG | ecosystem: Environmental > Aquatic > Marine > Volcanic | place: Kolumbo...
AGAGGGTCTTTCGGGAGAAATTCTCGCGGCTTTTATTGTGTTGGTGGGCTCCATCTCGTGGTTGACGGCCTCCATCCACGCCCGCGACATAGACCTCCCAAAGCACCCGTTCCTGGCCACGGCCATGCAGATGTTTGCCGGCGGCGCCTTGCTCACCCTCACCGGATTACTGATGGGCGAAGGCCAACATATGGATGTGGCCCTGTGGTCGATGCGTTCATTTTTCGGGTGGATCTATCTCGTGGTCTTTGGCTCGTTCATTGCATTCAGCGCCTACGTGTGGCTGCTCCGTCAGGCGTCACCCGCCGCCGTTTCCACGTATGCCTTGGTTAATCCGGTTGTGGCCGTGTTTCTTGGATGGGCGTTACTGAGTGAGCCGCTGAACCTGCGCGTCGGAGGCGCGATGCTGCTTTTGATCACGGCCGTCGTACTCATCACCCGACGCAAGATGCAGGGTACCCGGCTCCAAAACGTCGTTGATGCACCCCGCCCACAGGACGCCTATACCCGATTCACACCGGTGCGCCTGCATAGCTGCCGCGAGATCGGAATCCCCGAGACTGCATTGCGCGAAGTGGATGGGAAGGAGTTGTAATGGGGCATCGTGTGCTTTTCAGAAAAGTCTTTTTGCCGATAAGATCTATAATTCGCTATCTTTGCGGTGTTTCGTCCGTTTCCACCCACTCTTCGTTCGATGCGGCCTCGTTCTCTCCTCCCGATCGCCTGTGTTCTCTGTTCCGGCGTGCTCGGCTATTATGTATTTCAACCAACGGAGCCCCCCACCTCTTCTGCCGATGACGCCGCCCCTACTCGAGTGGTTGTGCTCGATGAGTTCGGCATCGAACAATCGGCATTTCGGGCCGAGGACCGGAAGATCAAGCGCAACGAGACCTTCACCGACCTCCTGCGCCCGTTCAATGTGTCGTATGGGACACTTGCAGAAATCGCCAAGGTATCCCGCCCCACCTTTGACGTGCGGCGCATTCGTGCGGGCAAAACCTACCGCATCTATCATGCCGACGACTCCCTTCGTACGGCGCGGTATCTTGTTTATGAATCCGACCGTGTGCACTTCGTTGTCTTCGACCTGCGCGACGCTGTGCGCGTTGTGACCGGAGAGCGGCCCGTCGTCGTAACCGAGAAGGAAGTCGGAGGCATAATTACGTCCTCGCTCTACAATAGTCTGGTCGATTTGGAGGTCAATCCTGCTCTTGCTGTTGAACTATCGGAGGTTTTTGCCTGGCAAATTGACTTCTACCGAATCCGTAAAGGTGATGCCTTTAAGGTCATCTTTGAGGAGCGGTCCGTGGACGGCGAACCTATCGGCCTCGGCCGGATTCTTGCAGCCCGTTTTCGTCATATGGAGCATGATTACGATGCATTTCTGTTCTCGGAAAATAAAAAAACGGGTTATTTCGACGATGAGGGAAACAACGTCAGAAAGGCTTTCTTGATGGCTCCGGTAAAATTCGGCCGCATTTCGTCACGGTATTCAAACCGTCGTTTCCATCCGGTTCAAAAACGATTCAAGGCCCACCTCGGCACCGATTATGCTGCCGCCACCGGTACGCCCATCCGTGCCACGGGCGACGGGGTTGTCGTGGAAGCCCGATACAGGAAATACAACGGAAATTACGTCAAAATCCGGCACAACGGAACGTATTCGACAGGCTACCTCCATATGTCAAAGATCGCGAAGGGCATTCGGCCGGGCGCGTCTGTGCAACAGGGTCAACTCATCGGGTACGTGGGGAGCACGGGCCTAGCTACCGGACCGCACGTTTGTTACCGCTTCTGGAAAAACGGGCGACAGGTAAACCATCTGCGAGAGAAATTCCCCTCCGGAGATCCGGTTGCCGCGACAAGCCGCACAGCATTTTTCACGCTTCGCGATGCCTACCTCGACCGCCTTACCTTTGCCCCGGTGCCGCGGGGAGCAACGGTATACGCCACGGCGGCACCCTGACCTACGGTTGCCTGCCGTCCGCCATGATAAGGGCAGAATAAGCGTTCACTACGCCGCCCGATACCGACAACTCGCCAAAATCTACCATAGCACCACTACCACCCGGCCGCTCGACCTCCGTTCCAGCGTACGATGTGGCTGATTGCACCAGGATGGCTCGCAGTTTTTCCGGTGTGAGCTCGGGATGATACGCGAGAATCAGTGCCGCTACGCCCGTTACCACCGGCGCCGCCATACTCGTTCCTTGCTGCTCGCCATATTTTTGCCCCGGCAACGTAGAATAAATTGCCACGCCAGGCGCAAACAGATCCACAGAATGTTTTCCATAATTGCTAAATCCGGCGGCCAGTTTGGATCCCTTTTGCCACGATGACGCGCCCACCTCAATCCAATTGGTCGCCTGCGTCCCGTCGAGGAACGTACGGGTTGGGAAATTGCGCTCGGTGTCGATGTCGTCAGATCCGTTTCCGGCGGCATGCACGAGAAGCACATGATGTGCTTCGGCATAGCGAACAGCCGCGTCAACAGCCGCTTTTTGAGGGGAATAAGCCTTCCCAAAACTCATGTTGACGATTTTGGCACCGTTGTCGACGGCGTACCGAATAGCATTGGCCACATCCTTGTCGCGCTCATCTCCGTCAGGTACCGTTCGGATGACCATGATCCGGACCGGCGCGGCGATGCCATTGATGCCGATCCCGTTATTGCGGGCCGCGCCGATAATCCCGGCCACGTGCGTGCCGTGGCTCGGGTCGGGGCCTTTCACATCGGCATTGCCATAGATTCGCTGGTTGACGTCGTTATAATCGTCCCCGACAATGGTGCGCGGATTATAGTCGAGATTGTACCGGAAATCGACATCTTCTTTAAGCTTGTCGACGTAGTCTCTTAGTTCAACGAGGGTGAATTCATTGGCAAACATAAAGCGCATTACTTGCGAGGCTCGATCGAGTCCGGGCAAAGCGGTATCAAGTCCATCGAGGTCGGCGGGCGTAATTTCTTCTTTACCGAGAGCCGTTTGCACCAACTTGGTGGCTTGCTCAGCCGCGTGGAGAAACCCGGAAGCGTTGGCATATTGCTGCTCTGCTTTCCCGGTTACTTTCTTGTATTCCTCCTTCAACTTCAGATAGTACTCATATTGCTTCTGTTGTGAATCGGGAAGTTCGGCAAGAACCTTATCGTCAAAGATAGGCTTTAGTCTGGCGAATTCGCGCGTGAGTTCGTACGTATCTTTGTCCACATCCTTGCCGTCGGCGCCACCGATAAAGTCCCATCCGTGGATATCATCCACATACCCGTTGCCATCGTCGTCGACATTGTTGCCGGGAACCTCGTCCTCATTGACCCAAATTTTACTCTGAAGGTCCTCGTGTTCGATGTCCACGCCGGAGTCAATCACGGCAACGACCACCGATTGTACCGGCTTCCGATCCTTGAGCACGGTTTTGTAGGCCCGCTCGACACTGACGCCCGGAAAACCGGAACGCGTCACATCTTCCTCGAACCAATCATTGGGACGCGTCGCGGCTTCCACCGGTGCCGGTGCCATTTCACTGACCGGCTCGGCCGAAACCGCATCTTTGGACGAGGCGGATTCAGCGGGCTCGGGCGCCGTCACCCTCGGTTTCGTCGAAGAACAGGCCGCGATGGTGAGAATAAATAGAAGAGCCGGAAACAACTTTAGCTTCGTCATAATCAATGTCGGGGACGTTTTAAGCATGCTTTTGAGACGTAGGAAGCCGTGTGGGAACGGATCAACGAGGGCCGTAAACGGCATATTGTCAGCATAGGGTCCCGGGCCACGCCGGACTACCCTCATTACAGCTGGCAAAGGAAAACGGAAGCCGCGAACATGGCCCCGTATCCCAGGAGGAGGTAGAACATTTCCAGCCCGTTCACAGCCTCGTCTCGTCAGAAGACCTGCGTAGTAAGTTGGTGCCACATTACCGAAGGAAATGGTTGTCTCATCGCTTGATGAAACACGCGACCCATGCCGGCCTCAATTGGAAGGGGGGCGGCCCATCACTGGCGTTTTCGCCTACTCCCGCTGGTAAGTGATATCCTGACGAACTGCGTGAAAAAGGATCGGGCATTTATTGACGTCTTCTGTGATTACTCTGCCGTAGGTAGTAAAAAGATTTTTCACTTCCGGTTCAGGACGGTAAAAAAAAAGGCCACCATCACGTAGGCGCGTGAAGACTGCAAAATCTCGCCGGCACCTATTTCGTCGTGTACGATTGCGTAACGAGTTTCGATCGGGGGGCGCCACTATTTGGGCAACATTTCCCGTTCGATGCATTCGAAGATGAAATGTCCGGGTGATTCGCGACTGCATCGTCCTTACCACCCACAGGTGAGTCCTTCATTCTGTTCATCGAGCCATTTCTTCAGCGGGGCGAAATAGTCGAGGATGGCGGTTGCATCCATCTCGCGCTGCCCGGTGAGCGCTTCGAGCGCATCCGGCCACGGGCGGCTCATGCCCATCGAAAGCATCTCATTGAGCTTGTTGCCCGCTTCTTTCGAATCGTAGATGGTGCATCGGTTGAGTGGCCCCTGACTCCCCGCCAACCCGCACATGGCCCGATGGAACTGAAACTGAAGGATATGCGCCAGAAAATAGCGGCTATATGGCGTATTGGCTGGTACGTGGTACTTCGCGCCGGGGTCGAAGTCCGCTTCCGTGCGTTCGACGGGCGGGCGTACGCCTTGATACTGTTTCCGCAATTTCCACCACGCGGCGTTGTATTGATCGGGCGAGATTTCACCCGAGAACACGCCCCATCGCCACCGGTCGACGAGCAAACCGAAGGGGAGGAAGGCCACTTTGTCGAGCGCTTTGTTGAGCAAAAGGCCGATATCTTTCGAGGCCGGTGGTTCGTACCGGAGCAGTCCGATCTTTTTGAGGTACGCCGGCGTCACCGAGAGCGCGATAGCATCGCCGATGGCCTCATGGAAACCATCGTTGGCGCTATCTCGGAAGAGGTATGGCTGCTGGTTATAGGCGCGCTGGTAAAAATTATGCCCGAGTTCGTGGTGAATGGTGCGGAAATCTTCGGCATTGACCTCGATGCACATCTTGATCCGAAGGTCGTTGTCATTGTCCACGTCCCAGGCGCTGGCGTGGCACACTACATCACGGTCGCGGGGCTTGGTGAAAAGCGAGCGTTCCCAGAACGTTTGCGGCAGCGGGTCGAAGCCGAGTGACGTAAAAAAATGCTCACCGGACTGCACCATCTTGTGTGCGTCGTAGCCGTTGTTCTTGAGCAGTTTCGTCAGATCATAGCCGGGATCGGCATCTCTCGGAGCCACGATGTCATAGATATTGCCCCACTGCTGTGCCCAGATGTTGCCGAGAAGCTGTGCGGGGATGGGCTGATCGAGCGGCACCACGTCTGCGCCGTAATTGTCCGATAGCCTCTTTCGCACATAGCAATGGAGGGCCGTGTAAAGCGGTTTCACCTGCCCCCAGAGCCGGTCCGTCTCGGCGGCGAAGGCGTCGGGGGCCATGTCGTAATTCGAGCGCCACATGGCACCGGTATCGGCATAACCCAGTTCACGGGCCCCCTGATTGGACAACTCGACGAAGCGTTCGTAATCGCCATGAATGGCCGTCGATGTGGTCCGCCAACCGATCCAGGCATTGGTGAGCACCTTCGGGTCACGGCTCTCGGCCATGATGCGCGTGATGTCACCCACGTTGAGACATTGGTCGCCCTTCGGGCCGTCAGGGCAGTATTCGGCCTTGCCGTAATTGCTCTGCATCCGTGCCGCGACTTCGGTGAGTTCGCTCGTCAGGGACGGGTCCGCAGGTGCCGGCATTGTGATGGCCTGCTTCATAATATCCATCTCACGGCGGACGGTCGGACCTACGTCCACGTTATCCCAGCGCGCCGATTCCTTTGCCAGCGCCACCGCACGCGTGATATACGCTTCGTCGGCGCGGGCCGCGATGCTTTCAGTGTCATCCGTGATGAAGTTGGCTTGGACCCAGTCGGCCTGACCTTCCTGTTTGGCCAATTCGTACAGTTCTTCATTCGCCTGATCGACAAACGTGGCAGCCCCATCAGCCGTTGCGGGCAAATGATCCTCTACCGTCACGCGACAGGCAACCGGCGCCAACGCGATAAAAAGCAGAGGGAAACCAAATTTCAAGTGCATACCTTCACCTTCCAAGTCATTGTCTAACAGTCATCGACGTACCTCACACGGACCGTGTCAGCCCACCATCTACCCGCAGATTTTGGCCGGTAATATAGGCAGCCTCGGGAGAGAGTAGAAATGCGATGGTCGCGGCGATTTCTTCGACCCGCCCTCGGCGATGCATGGGAATCACCGCGCGGGTGGCCTCATCAATCTCATACGTATCGATGAAACCCGGAAGCACGTTGTTCATCCGAATCCCGTCAGACGCATGCCGGTCGGCATATAGTTTGGTAAAACTCCCCAGTGCCGCACGCAACGTCGAAGAGACGGGAAATGCAGGCGAGGGTTCGAAGGCTGCGAACGTGGAGATGTTCACGATGGCACCGCCACCCTGTTTAGCCATCAACGGCGTCACAAGACGGGCCATTCGGACCACGTTGAGCAGCACAAGGTCAAGACCGCCATACCAGTCGTCGTCGCTGATCTCGAGCAAATCACCGCCGACGGGGTGACCGGTGTTGTTTACCACCGCATCGATGCGGCCATAACGAGACATGGTTACCTCAACCAGCCGGTGCAGATCATCCGTATCCGTCACTGAACCGGCAACGGCAAGGCCGTTGAGTTCGCCGCAGAGAGGATCAAGCGCTTCCGACCGGCTCATGAGCGCCAGCGCATAGCCGTGCGCCGACAATGTACGGGCTGTGGCGGCTCCCATCCCCCGGCTCGCTGCCGTAACTATGGCTACTTTTCGTTCCATCGAAATCCTCAGAATTGAAGTAATGTTCGATTCGCGAATATCGGCGCTGGCATTTTTTAGAACAAGGTTGCCAATCGAAATCCGAACAATTGCCAAACAGCGTGCACTAACTATGCACTAACATGTTCGTCACCAAATCTTGACATTGCCCTTCAAATAATTGATTTTGTACAACCTTTGCCGTGCATTCCCATTTTCACAGTCTTTTTGGTATTGCCAAAGGATCCCACGCGTTTGCCTTACGGTCGCCCATTCATAAGAGCGACCGTACTCGATCATTGGATAGACCCGGTCCTACTATGCCGACTAAATACCGCTCGCTCGCTCTTCTTTTTATTTGTTGGATCTTTGCTCCCATTCATGCCTCTGGTCAGTGGATCGATTTTCAGGACGAGACGACTACACGCCTTTCACTAACCACGGTGCCACTCAACGACGACCGTGAAAAGGATATTGCCGTATCAGACCTCGACAAAGATGGATGGACCGACGTGGTAATCGTCCGGAAAGAGCCCTTTTCCACACCGGGGCCCTTCGCAGATGTGCTCCTAATGAATGAAAATGGCACGCTGACGGACCGAACTGCGGATTTTGCAGCCGCTTTTCTCACCACGCCGACCGATGCAAGAGACGTATATATTGGCGATTTTGATGGGGATACTTGGGACGATGTAGTCATCGCCAATACGTTCGGGCAACAGCCCAAGTTCTATCGCAACCTTGGAAACGACGGCAGCGGCAATTGGCTCGGACTCGCCGACGAATCATCGGCCCGCTTTCCTTTCCTTACCATCAATCCACTTCAATTCTGCGCACTCTGGGCCGGCGATATAGACGGTAATGGCGCCCCCGACTTGTATTTTTCAAATTATAACTCATTTGGAACCGCCTTTGACGTGCTCCTCATAAACGACGGTACGGGGCATTTTACCGACGAATCGGTCGCCCGCCTGGGTGACCTCCGCAATTCGGCCTTCGGCACCTCGGTAGAAATCCATGACATGGACAATGACGGGGATCAGGACATCGTAAAAACATCAACGTTGAACTCAACGCCTCCGTGGAATCAGATCGGCAGTTTCATCCTCTTCAACGGCGGCACCGGCCACTTTGCCAACTGGCAGAAAGTGCCGAGTTCTGCCCCGTACATGTTTACCGTCGGGGACCTCAACGACAGTGGAATGCTCGATGTATATGTGGTTGATGACGGGCAGGATTATGTAGATCTCGCCACTGGAATCGTGCCCGATTCCCAAGTGTCGTATACACAGACGACCATAAACGGATCGCCGCGGACGACGAGCTTCGGCGGCAATGCAAAGCTCGCGGACCTCGACAACGACGGAGACCTTGACCTCGCCATTGCCGACGTTGACGTAGATATTCCGACATGTAATAGCGGCGCTTCCGATCGCAAGTTTACCATGCTCCGCAATGAAGGGCTCAATTCCGGCACCTTGACCGATCCATGGGGCGCCACGGATAATCCATGGAACGAATCCGCATTCGACATCGGGATTCTCGATATTGATAATGACGGCAATCTCGACTTCATCGCCGGCGTCTGCGAAGGATACATGGTCTTTCGGCAAACCACGGGCGGAGCCGCTGCCGTGACTATCAGCCTCACACCGGAGAGCAATAACATCATTATCGGGGCTGGTGGTGGCAGCTTTCAATACGACCTCAGCATTTCGAATAATACGGCAGCTTCGCAGGACATCGACATCTGGATCACGATAGATGGACCTGGTGTGTCGCGAATAGTCGGCCCTGTATCGCGCACTGTGCCACCGGGCGGTGGCCTTGCCCGCACCTTCGTGCAAAAAATTCCGGCTGGTGCACCTGCTGGCACCTATTCGCTTACGGGCAGTGTTGGAACCTATCCGGTAGCCGACCAGAGCGACAGTTTCCCGTTCGAAAAATCCTCTGGCGTTGCTCCCGCCAAGGTCCGAAACTGGCAATCGGATTTCACTCGCTCACTGTCAGCTTCCAAAGCCAGACTGACCGTCGCGGTGGAAACGATGAAGCAATCCGCTTCGACGCCAGTGGTTTTTTCCCTCGAACCCAATTATCCGAATCCTTTCCGAGCCGCTACGACGATCTCCTATGCCCTCCCCGATGCCGGCCCTGTATCGCTTCGGGTGTTCAACTTGCTTGGACAGGAGGTTTCCACACTCGTCGACGGTTATCGGGTTGCCGGACGGTATCAGGCCACATTCACTGCTCCGAACCTTGGTGCAGGGCTCTACTTTTTTGTGCTAGAAGCCGGTTCATTTAAAGCCACGCGACAGATGGTCCGGGTGCGGTAATCGAAATAATAAGCGACACCGGCCGGATGTGATCTGCCCTGCGAGTTCATACAGCTTAAAGACCCGCACTCTTTCCGGCCTTGACCGTCAATTTTTTGCTTTCGTGTATCTTGCCGATGCCTACATCTACGATAAACGTGCCCGGCACGAGATAAAATTGACCGTCATCTGCCGCCTTCATGATCGGTGCTTCCGCATTTTTCTTATTAAATGATTTTGCCCCTTTCTCCGATGCCGTCAAATCGTACTTCACGAAATTGAGCCCGCGCTTGCCCTCGTCCTTCTGTTCATGGAGGAGAATCCCGTCCTCCGAATTGATTCTTAGCGTCACGTCGCCCGCCTGTGCTGCATAATATGCGAGCGTCACGTCGGGCACGTTGTAATCGGCCCATGAAGCATTGCGATGGCCCCAATTATTTCGGCGTATCACCGCATCGGGAGCGAAGACGTGGAGTGGTTCGGCCGTCAATGCTGGTGTGAGGGCTTCCACGAGCGACACATCCGCGACGTATATCGAACGCCCGTGCGTGCCGACAACGAGGTCTTTGTCACGCGCTTGTACCACGAGGTCGTGCACGGGCGTGCGGGGCAGATTCGCGCCCATGGACATGAACGAGGTGCCGCCGTCGAGCGAAACGTAGATGCCGTGGTCGGTACCGACATACACTACGTCGGCGTTGTGGGGGTCCTCGGTGACGACGTTCACCGGCTCCGGCGGCAGATCCGTTCCGAGGCGCCTCCACGTCTTTCCGTAATCGTCGGAGCGATAGACGTAGGCATCAAAATTGTCCCATCGATATCCATTGAGTGCCGCATAGACGCGCCCCGCGGCATGGTTTGAAGCCTCGACGCGGCTCACCCAGAGGTTTTGTGGCAGTGGGTCCGAGATGCGCGTCCATTGCGCGCCTCCGTCACGCGAGACATAGATTAGCCCGTCGTCCGACCCTGTATAGAGAAGGCCGAATCGCAGCGGCGACTCGTCGATGGAGGTCAGGGTTCCGTAGGGCACGTCGCCGGGCCTACCGCCCTGTGTGAGGTCCGGGGAAATCGGCTCAAAATCATCGCCCCGGTTCATCGACCGATAGAGGCGTTCGGCGCCCATGTACAGGATATCCCGGTTGTGTGTCGAGAGGTGGATGGGCGTTTGCCAGTTAAAGCGCGGGGGCCTTTCTCCGAGGTCGTGATTGGGGCCAATCTGAGTGCGCTCGCCCGTGGTCGTATTGATACGATAGTAGTTTCCAAACTGAAACCCCGTATACACTACATCATTCGTGCGGGTATCGACCGCCACCTGCATGCCGTCGCCGCCGAGGATGAAGTCGTACGGGTAATCGCCCGTGGACTGCCAGCGTACGCCGCCCGTGTACGTACTAGGGCCATACCAAACGCCATTGTCCTGAAGCCCGCCATATACATTGTACGGTTTTGCCGCATCCACGGCCACGGCATAGAATTGCCCCACGGCCTCTGCATTGGCCTTGAACCAGGACTCCCCATCGTCATACGAAATGTTTACCCCGCCGTCATTGCCGTTGATGAGGTGCCCGATACGTTGGCTATCGACCCACAACGCGTGGTGATCGCCGTGCACATTCGCCGCGCCGATGCTCCCGAAAGTTTTCCCGCCGTCATCCGATTTCAATATGGGCACACCCATGATATAAATGCGATCCGGTGTATCCGGTGCGACGCGTACTTGCCCGAAATAGTAGCCGTATGAATAATACAGCCCGTCGAGGAAACCTTCGTGCGTCTTTCGCCAGCGGCGTCCACCATCATCCGACCGATACACTTCGGCCCCGATGACAGGCGTGTCAAAGAGCTGCCGGTTAGCGTCTTCAAGGAAGGTCACGAGATCCATGGGTTTGATCTCGCCGTCACGTATTTTTTGCTTAACGGAATCCACGCTGTATTTCTCCGGAAAATCGTTGTCCTTCAAATAGGTTTCGAGGTCTTCGTCTTTCAGTTTGAGGAAGGCATCGCGATCTATGGACCGGAGCATGTCCCGCGTTACGACCGGTTGATCCTCCTTATCTTCCGGGGGCCGCCTGTCGTAGTTGTCGAGAACGGCATAGACGATGTTTGTGTCGCCGGGGTAAACGGCCAGCCCGATGCGCCCGACTCCGTCGCCGGTGGGAAAGCCGCTGCCTTTGCCGGAGAGTTTCAGCCAGGTCTCCCCGCCGTCGGTGGATTTATAGATGCCTGAACCGGCGCCGCTTTCGACGAAATTCCACGCCCGGCGTTCACGGTGCCACATCGCCGCATACAGAATGTCCGCATTGGCCGGGTCGATGACTAGGTCGATGGCGCCGGTATTGTCATCCACGAACAGGGTTTTCCGCCATGTCAGCCCGCCGTCGGTTGTCTTGTACACCCCGCGTTCCGCATTGGGTGAATAGAGGTGCCCGAGGGCAGCCACCCACACGGTGTTCGGATCGGTGGGATCAAGGACGATGCGTCCGATGCGTTGGGTTTCCGCAAGCCCCATCGCCCTCCATATCTTTCCGCCGTCAGTACTTTTGTAGATCCCCGCTCCGGCATAGGACGATCGGCTCGAATTGTTTTCGCCAGTGCCGGCCCAGAGAATTTCTCCGTGTTTCCAGTCAACCGCAATGTCTCCCAGGGTCATCACGTTCTCAGAATCGAAGAGGGGCGTGAAGGACTGCCCATTGTTCGTAGTTTTCCACAACCCACTTGAAGCGTATGCCACATAGAAGATTGTGGGGTCTTTGGGATTGGCGTCGATGTCGACCGCACGGCCACTCATAACGGTGGGGCCAATGCTTCGGAACGAGAGGTTTGAGACGAGGGAACGGTTCTTCAGGGCCTTCCGGCGGGATTCATCACTAAGGCGATCGGCCGAGGGTGTCGCCATTACTTCGGAAGTCATAGCCGGGCTTTCGGTAACGGATTGAGCGGAAAGATCCGTCGAAAGAAATAGCAATGGAATCAGCGACCACAACATTCGGCGAAGACGGAAACGATTCATTTTGGGAGGTGGTGATACGAGGAGGAAGCCGGCACATGCGGCACGATGGGGGTAAGTTAAGACCTTCCCAACACCTTTGCCGCTTCGATGAGCAACCTCTTCCCGGGAACTTCGCACGAGGCTGTTCATTGCGAAACGCACCACCCATCCCCGATGCCATGATCGTACCGACGAGAGACCTTTCCGCATCAGAGCGCCACGGGTTGCACATTGCCTTATACGCAGCGGAGAAAGTCCTTCGGCGAAAAGCCCGCATGGGGCGATTGGTAAAGGCTGGCCTTCGAAAAATGGCGAAAAATCCAAAGGCGATACCTTCGGCTCGCGAAGACCTCTGCACCTTGCTACGCCTCACGCGCGCGTGGTCGCGGAAGGAGTTCCAAGCCATCCCGTGGCGATCGCTCCTTTATGCCGTGGCCGCCCTGATTTATTTCGTCAACCCGGCGGACATACTCCCGGACGCGATCATTGGTCTCGGGTACATAGACGACTTTGCTGTCATCTCGGTGGTGGTCCGCGCCATTCGAATGGACCTCGACCGATTTAAACGGTGGGAAACCACCGCCCCCGAGGCGAAAACGGTCGTAAAACGCCCGTCAACCGCCACGACCGCCATTTACAAGCCGGCAGTAAGTCGTTTTTGATAAATCGCCGCCTCGCTCGGTTTGCCCCATTCCTCATAGAGTTCGGCGAGCGCCCTGACGGCTTCGAGCGTGCGTTTGTCGGTAAAGCCGTGGAGCCGCTCAAGCACTGCGAGCCGCTTTTTTTGCATCTTGGCCGCCCGAACATAGTCGCCATCCATACGTAGCGCATTGGCCAAATTAGCCATGATGAAGGCTGCGCGGCTGTCGTCTTTTCCTACGGCCTTTCGCCAGACCGTCAAAGATTCTCGATATTTCGCCGCCGCTTCGGCATATCGCTCCTGCTTTTCTCTCAGATAAGCAATGTTGTTTATAATTTGCGCCACCAGCCGACTTTCCGGCCCATACAACTCTTTTCCCAAGCTCAGCGAGGCAGCAAAATATTTCTCCGCCTCCACGAAGTTTCCCATGGCCCGGTTTGCCAGGCCGAGACTATTCAAATCGCCTGCGATGCGGGGATGCTTATCACCGAGAAGTTTTTTATTTAGCGCCAGCGCCTTCCGGTAAAATGAGTCGGCACCGGCATAATTTCCAGTGGAATACAACAATCCACCAAGATTGTGATAGGCGGTGGCGAGGGCCGGATGTTCCTCCCCGTATAGCTTGCGACGCATATCGAGCGAGGCACGGAAATATGGCTCAGCATCGGCCCTCTTTTTTTGGGCCTTAAGGGCGAGCCCCAGGTTGTTTAGCGACGCGGCGATCCTGGGGTGTATATCGCCATACAGGGCGCGGAGGCGCGGAAGAATAAGCCTCTGTAGGGACTCTGCTGCCGGATATTCGCGCTCAGAACGGTAAAATTCCGCCAGATTGTTCATGGCTTCGGTGACATCTTCGGAAGTGTCTCCGTACAAATGCCGGCGAATGTCAAGCGATTCGACATAAAGGGGCTCCGCTTCCGCATTTTCACCCCTTTCCTTGAGCAAGATGGCAAGGTTATTCATGGTCGTGGCTACAGACGGATCGAGCCGGCCCAACTTCTTGATGCGGATGGAAAGGGCGCGCCGAAGGACCGAGTCGGCCCTTTCATAATCTCCACGCGCCTTCAAAAGTAGTCCGTAATCGTTGAGCAAGATGGCCCGTCCAAGTTCGTCCCCACCCTCGTCACGCTGAATTTGCATTGCTTTTTCGAGTAAGGACTGCGAGGCAGGGTACAACCCTAACCCGCGATATACACCCGCTACGACACGCATCATTTCCACCTGTACCGTAGGCTGATCCGCCAGCTCCCGTTCGAGGCGGACCGCACCTTCGTCCAGCAAAGTCCTTGCCGTCACCTCCTTTCCCTTCGAGGCTGAGGGATCTGCTACTTCGAAGAGTCCTTCGAGAAATGACGCTACGTGTTCGGCCTTTTCGGCCTCTAGTTGTGCCCGGTCTCGCTCCTGTTTCAGCCGCGTTGTATAGAATGCGATCAGGAAGACCGATACCGCGGCCACAGCCCCGGAGAGCGATACACCCCCGCGATGACGATGTACGAATTTCAATAGTCGATAGCCCACGCTATCTCGCCGTGCGAGAACCGGCATTCCGTCCAGATGTCGCCGAATGTCGTGTAGAAAGGCTTCGACGGACGCATAGCGACGCTCTGCTTCTTTGCGAAGGGCCTTCAGGCATATTGTGTCGAGATCACCGGTGAGCCGACGACGCAAACGATCCAACTGCGTCTTCCGGTTTCGGCTGATGTGTTGCGTCTTATCGTCCTCGCCTGTCGTTCGGCGCACCACATTCGACGGCCTATCCGGTTCCGTCGACAATATGGCCTGGACCAGCACCAGAGGGTCGTCGAATCGATAGGGCCGTTGACCGGCGAGCAATTCGTACAGGATCACGCCGAGAGAATAGATGTCGGTGGACGTATTTACAGGCTCGCCGAGCACTTGTTCAGGTGAGGCATAGGCCGGTGTCAAGACCCTGCCACCCGTACGTGTGAGTGACGGTTCGTCCGCGGCCAGGACCTTTGCAATTCCGAAATCGAGAAGCTTTACCTGCCCGTCTTCGGTCACCAGGATGTTCTCCGGTTTCAGATCTCTATGCACGATAAGGTTGCTGTGCGCATACAGCACGGCCTTACACACGGTCGAGAAAAGGGCAAGCCGTTCGCCGACAGACAGGCGTTGTTCGTCGCAATAATCGTCAATGGGCCTGCCGTCGACGTATTCCATGGCGAAATAGGGCAGGCCGTCTTCTGTCAGGCCGCCATCGAGGAGCCGTGCGATGTGAGGGTGCTGAAGGCGCGCCAGAATCTGCCGTTCGGACTCGAACCGCTGTACGATGGCGATCGAATCCATTCCTCGCTTGATCAATTTGACGGCGACCTGTTGTTCAAATAGCCCATCTACCCGATTGGCGAGATATACTTCACCCATCCCGCCGACGCCAAGTCGACGGACAAGCAGGTACGGACCAATCTGCGTGCCGTCACGAGAGAGTTCGTCCATTAGTGTGACGGAATCGAGGGCCACGCCGTCGAGCAGGTCGTGGGTGTCTGTATCCTCGAGAATCAACGAATAGATTTCGCGGAAAAGTTCATCATCGTCTCCGCAGGCCCGCTGAAGGAAAGGCACCCGCTTCTCCGACGGCAGCGCGCACGCTTCATCAAAAAGCGCACCGATTCGAATCCAGCGTTCGTTGTGCATGTTTGAGGAGAAAAGGAGGGACTGGGATACGTGGGGCCCTCACGAATCGACGTTGGGGGGCTATATCCTATTAACGCGCAAAGTCCCACCAAAAGCGATCACGCTCAAGCGAAAAACCTACCGCGTCATATTTATGATTGACCCATGCGGCGCAGCTCCCGGCTCAGCCAGGCACGCGCCAATCGCCAGTCGCGCCGGACGGTGGGAGTGGAAACACCGAGCACTTCGGCGATTTCCTCCTGCGTGAGACCGCCGAAGAAGCGAAAAGTGACCACCTTGCTTTGTCGCTCACTGAGGGCTTGGAGCCGGACGAGTGCTTCATCAAGCGCCAAGAGGTCTTCGGCCCGGGTTTCTCGTACCACGAGTTCCTCGTCGAACGTCGCCAGGATCTCGCCCCCTCCTCGCTTGTCGGCCAGTCGGCTGCGGGCATAGTTGATCAGAATACGGCGCATTGAGATAGCTGCGACAGAGAAAAAGTGCGCCCGGTTTTTCCAGTCGACCTGGTTTTGATCGACGAGTTTGATATAAGCTTCGTGGACGAGTGCGGTCGTCTTGAGGGTGTGCCCGGCCCGCTCACGGAGTAACTGCCGGTGAGCCATTTCTCTCAATTCATCATAGACGCGCGGCATGAGCGCATCGACAGCCTCCCGGCTCCCGCCACTCAGACCCACCAGCAGTGCGGTAATTTCCTGCCGTTGCCTCATAAGTACAATATCTGTTGGAGAACACGTTCGTGCGGCGCCCCGCCGAAATTATAACAATGACGACCATAATAACAACGAGGGACACACAATCACCCGCCCCGGCCATACCGACGATCATGGTCATCCGTTCTGGCGATACCGACAAGTATTGCCATCCTGAATTTGATTCAAGATGATACTAGTGGAGGGGGTGAGGGCACGCGCTTAAGGCCGGCACATAAAGCGAAGTTCGCCGGAATTCTGAAACCTGTCTCACCAACCAGGAACCGAATACGAAACCAAAAACCGCGATTTGCCGGAACCCGACAGATTACAGATAGAGCCGGAGCGTAAAGAGGTGCATCGTACCCACGGCAAAGGGCTCGAGGGCAAAAGCATATTCAGCCCGGACGCGCAACTCCCCGACAGCCTGCTCCACCATAAAACCGGCGGTCGGTTTCGTGCCATCAGCGCCGCCTGTCCCGATGCGGTCGAATCCACCACGCAGTGCAAAATTGTCAGCGAGCAGGTATTCAGCGCCTACACGAAACCGGCTCTCGGCGATATTCAGCTTTTCCTCGTTTACCACTTCGCGCGGGAAGCCACCGGCAAGGCTGATGCTACGAATGCGCCGTTCCCGCCGGCTAATACGGAGTTCGTACTCCGCGGAGAGCGTGAGGGGTCCACCCGGCTTCTGATAGGCAGCGCCCATACGTAATCGGGTCGGGAAGTTGTCCGTGTTAGAGCGGCCTTTGTCGCCGAGGGCGCCGGAGGTGTCATAGAGATATCGGGCAAGCAAATCATCGGCGACGAAGCCTATTCGAAGGGCATCCGACGGCTGAATCATCAATCCAAGATCAACGCCCACGCTCTTTACCGGTTCGATCTCGTCGAGGAGGTCAGAACGAAAAAGTTGCAATCCGATGCCGATGGCGGCGCGATCACTCACCTTTAGCCCAAAAGCGAGGAAAAAGGCAAGTTCGTCGGTCGAGAGATCACGAGTGTGAAAGCCGCTCCCGTCGCGTCCGTCGATGTTTGTTACTGCAGCGTGTATGAGACCTGTCGCAAAGCCGGCGCGGGGTTTGAACGGTGCGGCGAATTGAAGAAACTGAAGCTGCCTGTCGAAGCGAAGAAGGGCCGTCGATAGTTCGAGGTTCTGGGTCTGCATAAAAGGCGCGAGCGCCGGGTTGTAATAAGGGCTGGCGTCTCCAAAACCGTCAGCCACAAGGGCATTGCTCATTGCGACGCCGCGTGCACCAAAGCCCATGCGCGTAAAGGCGGCCGTTTGCTGAGCATACACACACGGAATGGCCGATGACAGGGCAGTAAGCACCATCAGCCCCGCAAGCCCGAATCGCTTGACAGTCACAGGTCTTCTATCGTTACACAATCTTTTCATGGTCACCTAGGAAGACGCGAATTGCGCTCACTCCACAATCAATATTTTACCCCACTGTGTGCCGTTTCCGGCCTGTACGGCATAAAAATACACGCCATTCGCTACACGCAAACCATCCTTGTCGATACCGTCCCACGAGATTTCTTGCTCACCGCTTCCGGCAACATCACCGTGAACCTCTCGAACGAGGTTCATCCCGAAGTCGAACACCCGGAGTCGAACACCAGAGGCCTGCCCGGCTTCAAAGCGGACTCGGACGAATCGGTCGCCTGCAGGTGAGAAGGGATTGGGGTATGCGAAAGTCTTGACGCTCGGAACACGATTGGCGGTTATGTCGGTCTGAAGGGGTACCTCCACTCGAAAAATGGACCACGTCGCACCGCCGTCGAGGCTCTTAAGTAACCCGTCTTCCGTGCCCACCCAGAGGGCATCGCGCGTAGCGGCCACCGAGAGCACTTCGGCGCCGGGCCGGATCACTCTGTCCGGGTGAGCCTGATCACGAAAGTCGATCACACTCCGCCAGGTGTTTCCTTCGTCTTCTGAAATCAAAAGGCCCTGATCTCGCCCCGCCACGAAGACAGTCTCACCCTGAAAGGCAAACCCGAGCGCCTGCACACCGAGGAGTGTCTGCTCAAACGTTTCACCACCGTCACGCGTGACCGTCACACCAAACTGCTGGTTGGCGCCGCCGTCCCCGGCGTTCCAGCTCGCCATCCACACCGGGTTGCGCCCCGGCATAGGCTGCTCATCAAGAGCAATGACCCAGTTTCCGGTGAGGCTGTTTGTGGTGCCGTCGGCGCTGAAGCGCCGCCAACTTGTCCCCCCGTCCGTGGACCGATTGATACCGCGTGGCGTACCGGCCCAAACTGTTCCTGTCTCATCGACGAGCACAGAGAAGCCAAGATAGTTGAGCGACCCCATGCCCCCGCGCTGCGGCTCGACGATAAAATGATAGAGCGTATCAGGGTACACCGCTTCAAGTTCGTCCGGCGGCAGAACGACGCGCTGCCACGTCCGCCCCCCATCGGCGGAGCGCCGGATGCCGCTGGCCCATCCGGCCACCCAAACCTCGTCTCGAACGGGGTCGTAGTCGATGTCGAACGGGGCACTCTGCTGCGGCACCACGACGGGCAATGCCGCGAGCATCGATACGCCATACGTGAGCACGGTGTCTGCCGGGCTATCGAGTTGGGGAAAGCGGAAAGAGAACGTCCGGCCGCCGTCGGTTGAGACGAGGAAGCCCGCCGCCGACTGGATGCTCTGGCCCGAGGAGGTATCGTTGAAGCCGAGTGCGGCCCAAACCACCGGCCCGTCGGCATCGAGGGAGAAAACGCGGTTGGGAGTACCGAAGAGCGTATCGGCCGTTGGGTGAGTCCACGAGGCGCCGCCATCCACGGTGAGGTTCAGAAAGGGGCCGACCCAGAGGGAATCGCCGACGGCTTTCAGGGTCGAGACATTGTTGCTCAGGATGCCGGGGATGAGGTCCACGACCTGCGCGTCTGTGGTCTGCGCATGCAGCGGAAGCGCCGCGAAGGTCGCTGCAAAAAGGACCACGGCGGGGCAAAATCTAATGCTCCGCCGCGTACCCGCTTGCGTCAAATACAGACTTATAATACTGCGTATCATCCAGAAAAAGTAGTTATTCAATGATGATGCTTCGCGTTACGGGCTCACTTTCGAGACCGGACCGATCCCGTGCAGTGAAGGCGAAAGTAAAGGTACCGGTTGCGCTGGCGGCATCGAGCTGGAGCGTGACCGTAAACCGGCCGTCATTTTCCTCCGCATCGCCGCTGGCGGAAAAGCCCGGATTGCACGACCCGAATCCGCCGTCATCGCAAAGAAGAATGGGCGTACTGCTTCCCGCAGGAACGCTTTGCATCTGTACGGAGGCGATGTTGGCGAGCCCGTCCGGGTCAGAAACTACGGCCACAACGGGCAGCCGCAGCGGTGCCGCCCCGGGCGCGGGTCGTTGCACACGTTCCGGAAGTTCGACGTCGTCAATCACCGGCGGACTACCGGCGGCATCATATTGAAGTGCCCCGCGCACTTCATTGCTCAGCATTCCGCTTTTGTCCGAGGCGAGCACCGTCACCGTATACAAGCCAACGAGGCTTTTTTCCAGGCTAATGGTAGTGGCGGTACTAAATGCCCCGTCGGCCCCCGGCGTTAGTTCGCCCGACGCGACCGGCTCCGTATTAGGAACGGGAGATCGCACCGTGAAGCGCACCACATCGAGATCATCGTCCATATCCTGTGCGTGCACACTGACCGCAAGTGCCACCCGGACCGTATCACCAACGATCTCTTCGAGGGGCACGTCTTCCAGGGCTACCTTTTGAGGGGTATACGAGAGGTCGGAGACGCCGGGCGGGTGAAGATCGGACGGGGGCACCCCCGGCGTCGTATCGCAGGCCGACACGAGCACGGCAAGGGCAAGAAAAAGGGATATTCGCATATACAAGCACGGTCGGGATGTGGTTATCCCACTATGACCCGGACGATATCAAGGGAGATCATTCAGTATCAAGCTACGGCCATAGGGTGCTCGTTTGAAAGAAGATTTGAGAAAAGCAGGGATTCCATACGTGACAGTGGATAGTGCTAACTAAGGTAGTAGATTCTTCATCAAATGGGAACGGGGTGCAGTCCTCCCCCCATACCGGGTCACACAAAATACAACGGCGTGAGGCTGAAACACAGCACAAAGATCAGAATGGACAGGTAGCCAAGGAGCCGCTGTCGTGGGGTGAGGCGTTCGGCATAGAGCACCGGTGGGTGTTCGATGCGCACGAAGAAGGCCAACAATAGCGAAAAAACGAGCCAGCCTCTGTACCCGAACTGCTGCATAGGCGCCCCAATCCACTGACTCAGGGCGACAATCATAACAATGCCCAGCAATACCGGTGCAATGATACGATGGTCACCACCAAAGACCTTATTTAGATAGACGAAGAGCAATGCTGAAAGTATTACCCATGCCAACACCGGACCTGTCCACGAATGCATCATGCCCAGCATTGCGTCATTTGAATCCATGAACCCGATGGCTCCGGAGATAAGCAGGATCAGAAAGAATCCATGAGCCAAGCGACTGTGCCACTTCGGCCCGACGAGCGAATATAAGATGTGTCCTCCATCGAGCTGCCCGACCGGGAGCAAATTGAGCGCCGTGAAGAACAAGGCCAGCCATCCGGCGAAAAGCACCGGATAGTGGTAGAGTTCATACATCGGAGGCACATTCGTGAAAAAGTGGGAGAGCCCCCAGAATAGCACTGTCTGTCCGGCCACGAGGCGTAGACCCTCCGTGCCCGGATCAGCGGGCAACATGGTGGCGGGAAAATGTCCGTGCTGCCGGATAAACGCCTTCAGCACTTCATGCCCCCCTTGGTCAAAAAGGTATTCGGGAGACGGCAGTGTGGCGAGGGCGAAAAGCAGAATGCCGAGTGCCACCACGAAGCCGGCCAACGGTCCGGCCGCCCCGACATCGAAGAGTTTTCGGGTCGTGGGGATGGGCTCACGGATGCGGATGACCGCGCCGAAGGTTCCGATCCCTACGAACGGCGCTGGAATATAGAAAGGCAGTGACGTGTCGATGCCATGGTGCCGAGCAGCAAAATAGTGGCCAAACTCGTGGACAGTGAGAAACAGGAGCAAAGCACCTGCAAAGCGGAGACCGTCGAGAATGAAGGCCCAGATGCCGGCCTCCTGATATACCAGCACCCTACCCGCCCAGGTGCCGCCCGCCTGAATCGTAGCAGCCAGTGTCAACAAAAACAGAAGGATATGGAGCCAGTACCGGTTAGGTGGACGTCCAAAGGCAGCCCGGTCGGGCACGCCCGTGCCATTCTGCCTGTATTCCGTTTCGTATGAGGTGGGGTAGGGTTCCACGAAAAAACACGCCGAGATGAGAAAAAAAGGGGCCTTGGAGCAAAAAGCCGAGGGCTCCTCCCATACGCGATCACACGGCAATGGTTCACGACGGGAAACTAGATTGCGGGGATGAGTTCGTTGAGCAATTCGTCGTTTGAAGACGTCCGCTGGAGGTGGCGCATCAACGCCTGCATGGCCTCTATCGGTGGGCGGCTATTGAGGGCGCGGAATAGTTGATGGTGCTGTGAAACCTTGTCGCCGAGGAGCCGCTCTTCATTTCGTGTTCCACTTTTGCGCAGATTCACGGCCGGAAACATGCGCTTGTTCGCCATCTCACGATCGAGCACGATTTCCGCATTGCCGGTACCTTTGAATTCTTCAAAGATGACTTCATCCATGCGGCTTCCCGTCTCGATCAGGGCCGTTGCGATGATGGTCAGCGATCCGCCATCTTCGATATTGCGGGCGGCGCCAAAAATACGACGTGGAATCGTCATCGCTCGCGCATCGAGACCGCCGGAAAGCGTCCGGCCGGAGCCTTCCATGTACAGGTTAAAGTTGCGCCCGAGACGCGTCAGAGAATCGAGCAGAAGCACCACATCGCGGCGCATTTCGACGAGTCGCTTCGCATATTCGAGCGCGAGCGTCGATACGCGAACGTGATTGTCTTCGTCCTGATCGTTCGACGAAGCAAAGACAGTGGCCGGAGTGGTGCGACGAAAATCCGTTACCTCCTCCGGGCGTTCATCTACGAGTAGAGCTACCAACTCGATCTCCGGATGATTTTGCGCCATAGCCGCCGCCATCTGCTTGAGAATGACAGTCTTGCCGGTCCGAGGTGGTGCTACAATTAAAGCCCGTTGTCCCTTGCCGAGGGGCGCCGCAAGGTCTATGACCCTCATGGTAAAGTCGGTTGGGCCGGTCACGATTTTTAGCTTATCGTCGGGATAAATGATTCGGCCAGACTCAAAATCACCCGTTCGGACCCAAGTTTCGGTCGGGATGCCCATCACCGAATTCACTCGGCTGACTTGCATATCGCCCTTGCGACCCGGACGCAACGTTCCTTCGAGTAAGACACCGTCACGCAATTTGAATTTTCGAATGAGCGGCGGCGGAACGAATGCGTCACTTTTGCCCTTGGGGAGCGTGGGCGTAAACGTCCGGATAAACCCGAATTTCTTATCCCCGATTAGCTCTAACATTCCGGAGAACGGTGTTTCAGCCATAGAGATCTGCAAAAGATTTAATTAGATAAGAAACTGATGTAAATATGATATACACGGAAGTAACTTCACGGATGAACGTACGGGGTCTCACGTATATTCGGCCAGTCATCGGCAAAAAACTAAACGCGCGCATATCGTACGACGATTCGCCACATGTATTTTCAGGCCCAACAATAAATGGTCGAAATACGAACCGCGGAACTTGAATACATCCGGCCATTGCTGTCTGAACGGGCGTACCGACCGTGTAATGGCATTCAACCCGTAGCTGGTCTTCGTGCCATTTTCAGACATCAACGAGAGTATGTCAACGTAAGAAACACCTCGTCGTGGCCCCCAAAGCACACTTCCTCGCAGTAAAACGAAAATCGCGCGATTACTTTATGGTGGCCATGTGACGGTACTTCTCAAGATCGCATCTATCCGAAATTTCGCAAAAGAATTCGGAATATTCTATCGACGCCTCAAAGTGCCACTGATGAATACAGGACTTCGACTAATTCGAAATTCAGGATCCATTTGAAAATTGTGGGTATTGAGCGTCCAACACGAGAGGTTCGTATCACGAGCGCGAACTAGACCACGGCTTGCGACACGCCAGCGGATGCAGGTACAAGAAAGGCACCGATTGGATGTGCGTGGAACGACTCCGTTCATCGTTGGTTTCCGAGGTGCTTTCTTTGGGACGGGAAACTCGGTTCCGTACCCGTCTTGACCAGGCGCCTTCACGATTCTTCCGGAGCCCGGTCTCTATTATTGATATCGCTTTTTTCGTTTGCCCTCCCTATATACATGCCTCAGATACTTGTCGGTCCTCTATCGCTCAATGTGGAAACGACCGGCCCCACTTCGGGCACACCCGTCGTATTGCTGCATGGCTGGGGGAGCAGCGCACACCTCATGCGACCTATTGCCGCCGGACTTGAGGATGCGTACCGTGTTTTTTGCATTGATCTGCCGGGGCACGGCATCTCTCCGCCCCCGCCCTCGGGATGGGGCGTACCCGAGCACGCGGCCCTTCTTTCGGATTTCTTCGAAGAACGAATAGATGGGCCGGCTACGATCGTCGGCCATTCTAACGGCGGACGAATTGGCCTGTATATGGCCTCCGATCCGATATATGCCCACCACGTCAGCCGACTCGCGCTCGTGAGTCCGTCGGGGATCACGCCGAGACGATCGTGGAAATACTACGCCCGAAAAAACATTGCCAGTGTATTAAAGGCTCCTTTTACCCTTTTGCCCGGCTCGCTCGCCGAACCGGGACTGGATTGGCTCCGTCATTCGCTCGTCTGGCGCGCACTCGGTTCATCCGACTATCGCGAGTTGACCGGAGTGATGCGGGAGACGTTTGTCAAAACCGTCAACTGCCACCTTGATGATCGGGTATCCCGGATTTCGGTTCCAGTTCTGATTTTTTGGGGCGTGAATGACAAGGCCGTTACCCGAGATCAGATGGAAATTCTGGCCTCGCGGATACCCGATGCCGGTCTCGTAGTGCTCGAAAACGCTGGCCACTTTGGCTTTCTAGATGATTTCGATGTATTCATTGCCGCCACCCGCTATTTTCTCAAACACACCTGAGCCCTTGTCGTATCTTCGCGGGGCCTTCCCGGAGACACTTTTTCCCTAAGGAGCCACCCGGCCCGAAAGTCTCTTTCGTCGTATGGTTTACCTGTATATTTTTGCATTCATTGCTACCGTCTTCGGTACATGGCGTGCCTGGCGAAGGCTGCGCTTTTTTCTTCACATTTTTCAACTCGAAGGTTATAAAACCGACGAATTTGCCAGGTGGTTGGCCAATCGGCCATTTGACGTCGTCTTACGTCGTTCCCACGTGGTTGGCGTTTTAGTCCTCAGTCTCGGGTATGTAGCCAATCAGTGGCTCTTCACGTACTGGCCCGTGCTCCTCGCTCTTGTTCTGTGGCCCATCGCATTTGCCTCTTCTCGCCGGTACCGGAACGAACGTCAGAAGAAGCCTCTTGCGCTTACCCCGAGAATGAAGCGCCTGATATCTGCGTCCGCTGCGTTAGCGCTCCTGCCGATTCTGTGCGGCGGCGTCTTTGGTGCGACGATGGGTCCGAAGAAGGGATTTTTGGTCTGGCTTGGGGGTCTGTTGCTCGCCGATCTTCTGGGACCCGTCTGGGTGATCTTCGCCGCTTTCCTAATAAGGCCGGTGGAATTATCCATTCAACGCGGATTCAAAATAAAGGCCCGGCGACGCCTGGCCAAGCGGCCCGATTTGAAGATCGTAGGTATCACGGGCTCATATGGAAAGACAAGCGTCAAGTTTATCGTTGCCGAAATCCTGCGGCAACGATACAACGTTCTCGCGACGCCCGGTTCGTACAATACGCCCATGGGTGTTTGTCTGGTCATCAACCGGGATCTTCGGCGGGAGCATCAAGGATTAATCCTTGAAATGGGGGTCCGAAAACGAGGGGATATCCGAGAGTTGTGCGAGATCGCCACCCCCGACCTCGCTGTAGTGACGACCATTGGCATGGCCCATCTTGCAACGATGAAATCGATTGAGGCCATCGCCGAGGAAAAGGGAAAACTGGTGGAATTTGTGAAGCCAGGTGGGGATGTGATCCTAAATGCGGACGACCCGTATGTGGTCGAGATGGCCGCACGAGCCACGGGAAGGGTCTGGCGCGTATCCACAGAGGGAAACCCGAATGCCGACATAACCGCGCACGATATCCGTTATGGACCTGGCGGAACAAGTTTCAACGTGCGCGACGACCGGAGCCACGAAGTTGAAATTCGGACACTGCTCCTCGGAAAACACAACGTGCTCAATATATTGCTTGGTGTCGCTACAGGGCGGGCCATGGGGCTTCGACTCAGGCAAATGCGCCCGGCGTTGGGGCGCCTTCAACCAATCGAGCACCGGCTTCATATTCGCCGTGAAGGCCCTGTTACCATTATCGATGATGCCTTCAATGCCAACCCCGTCGGTGCCCGCAACGCCGTCGAAATCCTAGGGCAATTTCGGTCTGGCCGACGGATCATCGTCACACCCGGGATGATCGAACTGGGAGAACGGCATCGAGAGGAAAACCGGTTATTGGGGAAGCACATCGCAGCCAATGCGGATTTGGCGTTGCTGGTGGGCGCCGAACAAACGCGCCCTATTTGGGAGGGGCTGACGGCTGCCGGATTTCCGGATTCGGCGATAATAGTGGTTCCTTCTTTGTTTGCGGCGCAGGATTTTCTTAGGTCCTATCTCCAACCCGGAGATGTGGTCCTCTATGAAAATGACTTGCCCGACCAATTCAACGAATTCTGATGGCGTTAATTCCAATTCCATAGTATATGGTCTTTCACCAGGCGTCAACGGTCCGAGCACCCTTCGGCTAGCTATTTAATATTGATCTGGTTTCTGACGATACGCGCGTAGAGTCTCTTGAACGGTTGGAATTTGAGATTTCTTGGCCGATGCTAATCATGTCGCCCGAATTATCAGGCACGCGAGTTTTGCGGACTTTCGTTTTTGAATTAAAGTCGTGACAAATCCGGGCGATAACACCTTTGTTAACAAATGAAGACACCTCTGCTGAAACCCCTCTCCGGCAGGAAAATGATATATCCATTGAAAAAAACACGTCTGTTCGTTCTACCCATCGTCTTTGCGCTTCTATTTGCCGCCTGGATACTTCAAGTATTTCACGGAATCACCGTGCTTCAGACTGCGGTCACCCAACAAACCGGTGTGATCCAGCAACTGAATGAGGTTGAGAAAGATATTCGCGACTTGCGCACGGCATTTCTCATGCCGGCATCCCGCCATCAGTCGGGACAGGCAGATTGGGGTTTGCTTTATGCCGCGTATTGGAAACGAACGGGCTCGCTAGATCTTCGCGGCGTTCGTCGAGATTTCATCGATCCGCATCTTGCTCGCGCCGATGCGCTTATCAGCCGGGCCGCTCTAGATTATTCGCGTGGAGATTTCGAGCATTCGAACGCTTTGTCGGACCAACCCGATTTTCTGCAAGGAATGGCTGAGGCCTTATCACAAATAAAGGGTGCTCAGGGAGTGGTTAGATCCCAGATCACTGACATCTATTCGGAGTTAGATTCTCGGTGGAAACAACTCAAAGTTCTCATCTGGGTCTCTTGCCTCTTCGCCCTTTTGAGCGCTCTTCTCTTGAATGGGTACCAGAGAGCCACTGAGGAAAAACGAAGGATTTCCGGAGACCTCAAAGTCAGTGAGGCTCGATTTAGGACATTGTTTGACAGTGCTGCCGTTGGCATTGCGGTCATGGATCCGTCTGGAATGTTCGAGCAGACCAATCCGGCTCTAGAAAACCTGTTCGGCTATTCTGCAAAAGAATTACATGCCATGCGGATTCCGGACCTAACTTATCCGGAAGATATGCCCGCATTACAACAAAACCTGCTGACGATGCGGTCCGAATTGAATTCGGGTTTCCGGCTTCAGCAGCGTTTTCTGAGAAAGGACGGCAGCACGTTTTGGTCCGAAGTCAATCTCACAATAACTGCCTCGGCGGCAAATCATGCGCCATATTGTTTTGCATTGATCGAAGATATAACATCACGGAAACTCTACGAAGAGGGACTGATCGAAGCCAAAGAGAGAGCGGAGGAGATGACCCGCGTTAAACGGACCTTTATGGCCAACATGCATCATGAAATTCGGACGCCGTTATCGGTCATCCTCGTCGGTGCCTCACTGCTAAAGGAACAGAAAATCAACGGCCAGGCTAACCTCATACGCGACATTCAGAGCAATGGAAAACGATTGCTCGATATGCTAGACTCCATTCTCCAATTCGCCAATATCGAGGATCGAGCCATCACGACGCGACCCGAAATAACTGAAGTTTCCGAACAAGTTCGAAGTGTAACCGCGTCGCTCATGGGACTGGCGCAAGAGCAGGGTCTTAAATTATCGTTCGAGTCCAATGGTGGGAGTGCGAAATCTCGTCTGGACCGCAAATGCCTTCAACGGGTCGTGCACGAGTTGATTGAAAATGCGCTTAAATTTACGTCCCGTGGCAGTGTGCAGGTCGCCGTTATTCCGAACGAGGACGAAATTCAACTCAGTGTAGAAGATACCGGACAGGGCATATCCAACGAATTTATGCCGCTACTTTTTGAAGCATTCAGACAGGAATCTACGGGCGACACACGATCACATGAAGGTACTGGTCTTGGACTTGCCATTACGAAGCAGCTCGTCGAGGTGATGGACGGTGCTATTGAAGTGGAGAGTGTTCCCGGCCAGGGAAGCCGTTTCACCGTTAAGTTTCCCCGCGTGCAGGAAGAGCATTCGGGACGCCCGCCACAACCGCTCAAGCCGGCCCCACAACCGCCATTTAAACGACAAACTTGATTCCGTTTTCGACTTAACGACGTCGCGCCATTAAGTATGGCGTTTAATTCGATCTTCGGCCCGTTGGTTTTTCCCCGTCGGGCCGAACTTTTTGTTATCATATCCTTTTTGACGCCTGCTTCAGTTCCAAATGCGGCAAACAGGTGCCCCCAACCCTAGATATTGAATATAAACTCTGGGCTCGCGGCTTTCACCGAGTGGCCGGGCTCGACGAAGCTGGCCGAGGATGCCTTGCCGGACCCGTAGTTGCAGCGGCGGTCATAATGCCGCCCAACCTCTCCATTGTAGGCGTAGACGACAGCAAAAAGATATCTGCAAAGCGAAGAGAAGCGGTCCGCCTGCTCATCGAGGCGCACGCCATTGCTATCGGCTTGGGGTTCTGTTCACCCGAAGAGATTGACCGACTGAATATTCTGGGCGCTTCCCTCGAAGCCATGCGTCGCGCGATGCAGGCGTGTTTGCCGGCTCCCGATTTCTTGCTGATTGACGGCAATCGAAGCTTTCCAGATCCCCCTTTCCCCTTTGAGACGATAGTGAAGGGAGACGCACGGAGTCATTCCATAGCAGCGGCATCCATTATAGCCAAAACCACACGCGACCGGATTATGCACGATCTCCACGTATCGTACCCGGCGTATGCATGGGAACGCAATATGGGTTATCCAACTCGGTATCACTATGACGCACTAGCCGAACATGGCCCGACGCCGTATCACCGGCGCACCTTTCGGCTCACCCGGCGGTAACCTTGTCCCACCCCGTTATGGCGTGAACAATAGCCTTCGTCGTCTCCTGCATGCTCTTGTTTCCCGATTCCACGCAAAGATGCGCTCGCCGATAGATGGCCATTCGCTTGGCCAGCAAGGTTTCGATGTTTTGGAGAAAAACCTCGGCCGAGTGACGTCTTCCTGTTGCGTCGCGTAACAACGGCCGTTCCACCTGTCCTCCGCTTAGTCGACGAAAGAGTTCCGCTGCAGGCACATGCAGGAATACGACCACGCCTTGTTCCAGGGTATCATTCAAATTGGTACCAGTAGAAAGTGTCCCTCCCCCAAGCGCTATCGTCACCCGGTTCCGGCCAAACGTCTCTCGTAATTTTGCTGTCTCAATGGTGCGAAAAGCCGCTTCGCCCTCCGCAGAAAAAATGGCGTCGATGGGCATTCCTACTTCACGAACTATGTCCTCATCGAGGTCTACAAATGCGTACCCAAGGGCATTTGCGACCAACGGGCCAACGCTACTCTTACCACAACCCATGAATCCTGTGAGGTAAATGCGCGGTGGCACGGACATGATTATTCGAATTGAAGAAACGGCAGCAGAGAGGTCTGAACCTGATGCGGCTCGGAGAGTTTCAGACGGCAGTTCTCCAAGCTTCACCGCCCCGGCATTGTTTACCTATCGTTTATTGATCGAATACGACGGCACGGAATATCACGGATGGCAGGTTCAGCCCGGTTACCCAACGATACAGGCCGCTTTGGAAGATGCCCTATCGACGGCCCTTCGAGGCAAAATTCCCGTCACAGGATCCGGCAGAACTGATGCAGGCGTTCATGCGCGCGGGCAGGTAGCTCACTTCCACGTACCCACACCGGTTGAGCCTTATCGGCTTCAGGCATCCCTCAACGGTATCCTTCCACCGGACATTGTCATCCGTGCCATCGACCGAACGACCGCGGCTTTTCATGCCAGATTTGATGCCCTGGATCGACGGTATCATTATTATTTAAGTGAGGCCCCTTGCGCTATCGACCGGTTTTCTCGTACCTGGATTCGCCAACCCCTTGACTTCGACCTCATGAACAAGACTGCGAAATCTATTATTGGATCCCTAGATTTCAACGCATTTTGTCGCATTCGGTCGGAGACTAAAAATCGCGTGTGTACAGTTACCGAGGCCGTTTGGATTCAGGAGCACATACATGAATGGTATTTCCGAATTGTCGCGGACCGATTCCTCCATGGGATGGTGCGTGCGCTCACGGGCACCATGATTGAAATCGGACGAGGCAAACGCCCGCCAGACGACATCCGACGAGTGCTTGATTCGCGCGACCGACGCGAGGCGGGTCCCGCCGCTCCGGCCAGAGGTCTCGTGCTCGAAGAGGTCCGCTATGCCGGTTGAGCGCCTCGTCACAAACACCTCGCCTCCAACACCAAGGTATAGTGCCCGTCTATTTTCCCGCCTCTTCAAGCAGGATCACTGGTCAAAGTGCGCCATGAGGCATCTAGTGCTTGTCATTCCTCTATTCCTGTTCGCCGCATGCCAGCGTCCGTTCGTCGCGACAACCACGCCTGACATTGAAATAATCGAACCGGACTTTTCCACTGTTTTCTCTACCGATGAGACTCTGCTTCGAGTCCGTGCTTCATCTTTCCGTGACGTGCCCCTCGTGCAAATCGATGGCCAACCGATGTCATTCAATCGGGAACAGAATGCGTGGGAATCTCGCCTTCAACTCGGTATCGGGCTCAATTCGTTCGTTCTTACCGCCTTCGACACGGAAGGTGTATTTCAGACCGACACACTCAGTGCCGTTCGGTTTCCGTTGCAATTTAGCGCCGCGTCCATTGTGATGCCCGTGTCGACGGCACACCACACCGCAACCCTACTTCGCGGCGAGACGCTCTTCACAGGCGGCGCGGCGTCTGCCGGAGGCCCGGCGCTTTCTGATGCGTTTACACTGCGGTTTGGCGACGCCGGGCCAGTGCCAATAGATCCCGGCCTCAAAATTGCTCGAACAGGCCATACGGCCACGCTGATGCCGGACGGCCGCGTATTGATCATGGGCGGCAGCCGATCAGATAATCTCACCGAAGTTAACCAGCTAGTCGAGGCGCCCGAGGTTTTTAATCCCGTCACACGGACCTTCTCGGTGGTGCCGGTCTCCGGCGAACCCATTCGCCGGGAACTTCACACTGCCATTTTGCGACAGACCGCCATCGGGCCCGTCGTTGATCTTCTCGGAGGCCGCGGTGATATTCAGTATCGGCCCACGGCGCGCCTTGGCACACGCTCGGATCTGCGCAGTTTTTTGTTTCGGAACGACTCCCTCATCGCCCTCAGTCCCGCACCCGGGCCCATCATCGAGGCCATTGCCGGGCAGACCGAAACAGCGACGACCCCCGTCGATCAGGGAGAATTTGGGCGCTATCTCGTCTCCGGAAGCTTCTTTGACAGTCGAACCGGCACGCCCGACGAAACAAGCCTCATCCTTGATTACCGGAATACATCTATTGGCCTACGCATTTCCGAAACGGAGCATCCGTTTTTTGCACGAACCGGACATTCCGCCATAGGGGTTCGGCCGGGCTTTGTCTTGCTTCTTGGAGGGCAACAAGCGGCTCCGAACCAATTGGTGGATACACCCGAGTTGTATGTTGATTCCGTTGGAAAGTATTTTCGCTTCCCGGACACTATGGATACGAGTCCTTTGAGACGCACCGGGCACTCCGCAACCTTTGTTGGGCCCTCGCGAATACTTCTCGTGGGAGGGTTTGGAGCCGATGGAACGGCCCTGCCCAGTACGGAGTTCATCGACTTTGAGTTCTGAGACTGACCGAACACTTCTTATGTTGGATCTGCAACAAATCTTGCGCTGGATTGTGATGGCGATCGTGATGATGGTAGCCGTCGTCTTGTTAAGCGTCATTCTGAAAGTAGCCGGATTCCTTCTGGGATTCTCCCTCAAAGTCCTGCTCGTGCTCTTCCTGATTGCCGTCGTACTTCGTTTCTTCAGTATGCTTCAACAACGCCGGCGATAAGGACCCGATTATTCCCCTTCACAATTTTCCCGGCCGTCACCGGCATGAGTCTATCCCCGCTATTAATTCCACACCGACGGTGGATGACCCTCGCATTACGCCAAGCCGAACGGGCTTTCGAGGAGAATGAAGTACCGGTTGGAGCCGTGGTCGTGCGTGGGGAGCAGATTATCGGGCGCGGTCGTAATATGGTCGAGAAGCTTCAAGACCCGACGGCCCATGCAGAGATCATCGCCATAACCGCCGCCTGTGAAACCCTCGGGACGAAATACCTTGACGGCTGCACGCTATACGTCACCCTTGAACCTTGCCCTATGTGTTCCGGCGCCATCGTATGGGCCCGACTCGAACGGCTCGTATTCGGTGCATTTGATGAAAAAGCGGGGAGTGCCTCTACGCTCTACAACATCCCGCAGGACCCCCGCCTGAACCACCAACTCGACGTGCTCGCTGGCGTCGAGGCGGAGCCCGCAGCCGGATTGCTTCAGGCTTTTTTTCGGACGAAAAGAACCCCTTCTCCATCTGAATGATAGCCGCGAAGGTCTGCTTGACGAAAGCCTGATAAGCCGGGAGCACCACGTCCCACGCTTGGCCGAAACCATCTTTGCGGTCTTCCCAGCGCGAGCCCTCCTCATGATAGATGCGGTGAACGACCCGGATGCGGACAAAGGGCATCATCTTTGGCTTCGAAGTTCACTTCGATCTCGGTGGGGTGGGCCTCATCTCCGCCGAGAAAGCAGGGGCAAGACAACCGATACAACGACTCCTATGCAACCGTCTCTCCCCACTCGATATCGAAATCCTGTTCCGCTTATTCGTTGCGTCGTCCACCTTTGCGACCTTTCATTAGGGTGGCGTTTCGCTACGCGTGTTCCCCTCTTGGGGCCACCACAAATCAGGCTACCCGTTCCACACGCGAAAGCTGCGCATCCTGTCGAGTGCCACGTCGATGGATTTTCGTACCGGCTGTTCAGTCGAATTCATCATACACTCCTTGTTTCCTTATCTGCGACCATTTTGAACCGCTCGACGGCCTCGTTCCGAAACTGATTGAAAAAGGCTTGCATTGTGCTAAAAGGCTCCGGACGAATGGTTAACACGCACCGTGTTCTATGCACCTGCCGGGTACCAGCCCGGCCGCGCGCAGCCGGGCATGCGCCTTGAGACGGCAACGCGGGCGATGGACACTCGGTCGGCGATTATTTTGTCTTGTACGGGCACGCATGCAACGTTCGCACGATGCCGCGCCGGAAAGGGTTACCCAGTCTATTGAAGACTGTGTCGGTCGCGTCAGGCGTAGTGCTAGTGGTTGAGGGCCCATGATCAAAGAGTAGATACATCCCCTCAACCGCGGTCATGGTATTAGAACTTGGTTGTAAACGTTCATCCGTGACCACAAAGTCACACTGTCCAATCCGATCTTCCGAATTGCTTCGATTGGAGATTATTAATCCAAGATGTCTGAAAATCAGCATTTAATTTCGTCGCCGGGTTGTGGGTTTGAGTTCGTCCCTTTAGTTTTGGTTCTTTGCAAGGTCACCTCTAGACCGACGGCTCAACATCACCCGCCTATCCCGAGCGATACATGGTGCATCGCTACCTTCGTTGTTATTCATTTTTCGAGAACCACTCATGCCACACATCCACATGAAGACGTCATGTACATGGTTTTTCGCTGTGTTTATGGGGTTTTTATTTCTCCCTAGCGCCTCATTTGGACAGTCTCAGTCCACAACGGCCGTGATACGCGGCTATGTCGCAGATCAATTCTCCAACCCCATTCCAAATGCGTCGATCGCCTTGCGTGACACGGGTACAAACTTCACCCGAACGGTCGTGTCGAACGATCGGGGCGTGTTCACTGCCAACCTGTTACCCCTCGGCATTTACGAGGTAACTGCAAACGCTGAAGGCTTCAGCGAATTCAAACAAGAGGGCATCCGCGTTCGCGTGGGTTCCACGGTTCAACTGCTTGTCACCCTCGTAAATGAATTGCAAGAGGTGGTCGTAGAGTCGAGTCGCCCGGCAGTGGACGTCGAGCAAAGCGAATCTTCCACGCGGCTTGACAACGAGGTCGTCGAAGGGCTTCCGAACAACGGCCGAAACTTTTTAAATCTGACATTGCTCACCCCCGGAGTAGCCATCGTACAGGGACCGGACGGAAACGAACTTAGCCTTGCTGGACAGAAGGGCATCCACAATAATATCTCCGTCGACGGTGCCGATTTCAACAACCCGTTCTTTGGGGAACAGCGTGGTGGTCAGCGTCCGGCTTTTACCTTTAACCTCGACGCCGTAGAAGAACTCGTGGTCGTCCCGCAGGGTGCAAACGCAGAGTTCGGGCGCTCGAGTGGCGGATTCGTAAATGTCATCACCAAAAGCGGTACAAATCAATTCCACGGATCGACCCATTACTTTGGCAAGTACGATGGTCTTTCGGCCGATTCGAAGCATAATGCGCTTGTTCGCAAGCCGGACTTCAGACAGCACCAATTCGGCTTCACGCTTGGCGGGCCTATTGTCAAGGACAAAGTATTCTTCTTCACAGCTCTTGACGCCCAGTTGTTCGATAATACTCGCCAAAAGGATATCAACAGGATCGATCCAAAGCTTCGCGACTTTATGGACAATGAATTCGACGGGGCTCTAGCCGGCGATTATGGTCCGATTAGCCGGACCAACGACGCGGTCGCATACTTGTTGAAACTGGACTTCCGTCTTTCTCAAAAGCATTATGCGACGTTGAAATACAACCTCACGTGGTCCAAGCAAAAGAACGGTACGTTTGACGTCGACCCATGGGCGCGGAGCTCCAATGCGGTCGAGAAAGACTGGTCGAATGCCGTAAACGGGAGCTTGATGTCGATCCTCGCCCCCTCTGTCACGAATGAACTGCGTTTTCAGTATTCGCGTGAGAATCGCCCGCGCCCATACGAAGGTCCCGGCTTCCCGGGCATCGCCCCACCCCCGGGGATTGACACGCCAACGCGCCCGTTCCCGGATACCGGTGTCGACTTTGTGGGTGGATACCGCTTTGGGATGCCGTTTTTCATCCCGGTCAAGGACTACGATACGCGCGTCCAAATTCTGGATAACGTCTCTTTAACAGCGGGTGATCACCTCTTCAAAATCGGCGCTGAATGGAACCGAACGGAAGCGGTGCAGACCTTTATCGGATTCGCTAACTCCCGGTTCATCTTCGGCTCGGTCGATGGGTTCCTGAATTATGTCAAATTCGGCAATACGTATGTAGAATGTTCCGATGGTTCATCCAATACGACGGGCGCCTGTCCGGCAGGTGAGGATATTACGGGCCCTGTAGCGTTGTATCTCCAGCAGGCCGGTGTGGGAAGCAACAGCGTCGAAGATGCCGGTACGCAGAACATCGTTCAGAATGAGATCGCCGTATTCGCGCAGGATAGCTGGAGTGTGACCAAAAACCTGACGTTGAACTACGGATTGCGATGGGAAGCCCAAATTGAGCCAGACCCGATTACGGCACCGAGTGATGTGTTCTTCTCCAATTTCATCGGCAAGACTTCGCAGGGCCAGGAATTCCCATCCGACGGCACTATCCCATCAGACTATTCCATGTTCCAACCCCGTTTCGGGTTTGCATATGATGTTAATGGAGATACGAAGTCAGTCATAAGAGGTAGTGCCGGACTCTATTACGCCCGTATACCCGGCCTTAACATGGCCTCTGTGCGGTCCACGAACGGCACGCTCGGTCAGACGATTTTCCGTAACAGTGCCCTCACGGGCGTGCTTGGCGCCCCACCGAACTACAACGAGCAGCTTTCCAGTCCCGCCGGCGCACCATTTAGGCCCGACGTATTTGTCTTCGACAAGGATTTCTCGAACCCACGCACCGTCAGCGCCAGCATCGGCATCGATCATCAGATCAATGACTGGGGGCTCGTGGCTTCGGTTAACTTTACCCACGCCAGCACCGACAACCAAACTCGGTTTGTCAACCGGAATGACCCGGCCTTCGGCGATGGCAGTGTGGTCGAATTTGGTAGTCCACTAGGCCCATGGGCAACCGGTCTCAGCGGCGCCGGCGATGCTAACGGTGTCGGCCAGCTCACAACGGTCGAAAGCACGGCCAAATCGCGGTACAATGGCCTCACCCTGGGCCTTCGGCAGTCTATCCGCAACGACGTGCAGTTCCAGATCAACTATACCGTCTCCTGGGACAAGTCGGATGACGACAATGAGAGGGATCCTTTCACACTGCGCTACGTCGATGCGACAAAGCTAAACCGGGAGTACAATTGGAGCGACCGTGATCAGCGCCATCGGCTCAATGCCTTTGTGCTTGCCAAACTGCCCGGCGATTTTCTTGCCAATACACGCGTGAGTTATTACTCGGCACAGCCGGTGTCGGAGTCCTGCGGCGCCGGAAACGTCGGTTCGGGGAATCGTTCACTTAACCCGCTTGGCAGCGGCTCCGACCGCATTTGCGCCAACGGCACAATCTTGCGACGCAATACGCTCCGCAAGGACAATGAATTCTTCTCCATCGACCTCCGCGTGTCGCGGAAATTCAAGATCCAGAAGGGCGGCGAATTCGAAGCACTTGTGGAGGTCTTCAACCTCCTAAACACGGACAACTTCCGCGACCCGTCCTTCGCCGGCTTGTTGTTCAACTTCGACGGCACTGTGCAGTCCGGACTCGGCGATCCGCGCCAGGTTCAGGTTGGCATGAAGTACCGGTTCTAATGACGTTGAAGGTTGAACTGGTTAATGGTTGAATAACCGCCACTTATAATTTCAACTTGCGAAAAACAGGCCGGCCGGTCCTCCTCATGGGGGCGGCCGGCTTGCTTTCGGGATAAGACAAACGTCCGCTCCCTGACGGTCGCGGTACTGTCAGTGCCAGCAGCCTCCAGCCGTAGACTTGTAGCCTCATCGTTCAGTTTGCGCTACGCCGACGAACTTGCCGGCGCACCCTTATAGGGTGCGGCTACCTTCTTTATGGCCTACCCTCCAGCTTCCACCCCTCGTTCCACGTCTTTCTGAATAACGTGAAGAATCTATGTTTGAGGTCGTCCGCGAGGTTGGGGCTTAGATCCTGAATCAAGTTCAGGATGACAATTTAGATGGGTTTCCGCTATTATCATTGGGCCTCCAGCCACCAGCCAACCCATCACACGCCAAATTGCCGCAGGTGATGGTCGAGATGGCGATAGGCAAGGCGGCCCCATTGCTTGCCCGGTAGCTTTCCGAAGAGTGGATGGACTGACCAATCATGGGCCGGTCCCGCCGCATTAAAGCGCCCAATAAGATCTTTTAGTTTCGCCTTGTCGCGCTCGAGGTCATCGGGTCGGGTGGAAAGCAGCACCGGGGCGGTTGCCGCGCCCTTGGGCCACGGGATCACATTGATGAGCAGCCAGCGAACCAGGGGGCAATGCGTACAAACCGCCCGCACCGTCCATCTTGAATTCTCCGAGGGCCGCCCGAAGCTGATCACTCGCCTGGCAAACCATCCGCCCCACATCCATGGTACCCCATAGCGGCCGGGAATCGACGGTAAGGCGTTCGATACGGCCGGAAAGGGTGTGGCATGACGCCAAGTCAAAAATTGATTTCATGGGGCCTTGTTCGGCGCCGTTTGAGGATTTGCCGTCAGGAGGGCACGCCCCACATCGGGGTAATCGGTAATGAGGCCATCGACGCCCATCGCTTTCAGGCGCTGCATCTCCGCAAGGGTATTGACGGTCCATGGAATGACCTGCATCCCTCGGCCGTGCGCCTCAGACAGCATCAAATGATCGACAAGGTGATAATCGGGGCTATAGACAGCGGGCGTGAATCCGAGTCGGGCGAGGTTCGCCGCCATATCAGTTTCCTTTTCTTCAACGAGCAAAGAAAGCCTTAGCGTCGGGTCGAGCGACCGAGCGAAGCGAAGCGTCCGAAGATCAAACGATTGCATGATCGTACGTTTCTTTACCCCTGTTTCAACAAGCACTTTATAGAGCAGGCGTGTAAATACCTCGGGCGTGGGATTAAGGAGTCCGTCGCCGGAGGGCAAGGATTTGGTCTCAATGTTATATTGTACGGGTATGCGATGATGCGAATTTGTGTACGTCTCCGCAGCCTCAATCACGTCTCGAAGCAGCGGTTTAACGGCTGCCACGCGCTGTTGTTGTGGAAAGCGCGGATTCCCCCGAAGGCCGCAATCGAACCGGACCACCTCGGCGTACGTCATGCCGAATATTCGGAAATCTTGCTCTGTGGCCTCGGGTACCGGTTCGCCGGATGGAAGCGAGCAAAAGGTACCCGACATCCAAGGGTCATGAGACACCACCACCTGCTCATCACTCGTAATAACGACATCCATTTCGAGCGTGGTCACCCCGAGTTCAAGGGCATGCATGAACGCCGGAAGTGTGTTCTCGGGAAAAAGCCCCCGGGCACCTCGGTGCCCTTCGAGATCAAACGATGAGGACTGGGCCCGCGCAGTACCTATCATGTAGTAACCCGACAGCAGCATGACCAGGACGGATGATAACAAATGCCATTTCATATACAAATAATCCACATGGAAGAATCGCCAGTGTATGAAAATACGGGCTTCGAATTGCAAAAAAAGCCTTGAGAGAAATCTCTCATACAAAGTGCGCGGCGATTCCCTCCGGGTTGCCCCGTGGATTGGGTAAAATTCCTAGCGCGCAAAGGGAAATTAACCCCTGCTTCTTTTGATGATAGAGGGATACCTTGTGTCCCTATTTTAACATAGGGTAAATGTCTCCCATGTATGCAAACGCCCGCCATAACGGATCCTACGCAACACCCGCGTGTCGACCCACCACACGGGTCCTTTATGTAGATGATTCAAAATTTGACCGGGACCTGGTTCGGCATGTATTGGAGGTTGAGCACGATGTTTTTCGGATTACAGAGGCATGTTCACAAAAAGAATTTGAGGCCTGCCTTAATGCGGACAAATATGATCTGGTTCTAACTGATTTCAATATCCTCGACTATGGAGGCTTTCAGGCGCTCGATCGCGTCCGAGCCGTAGATCCGGGTCTTCCTGTTGTGATTGTGACGGGTACGGGGTCGGAAGAGATCGCCGTCGAAGCTATGCGTCGCGGGGTGACTGATTACGTCATCAAAACGCCGCAGCATATTCGACGCTTGCCGCATACGATCGAGACGGCCATTGAAGCCAAACGGCTTGAGCGGGAGCGTAGCCGCGCGGAGGAAAAACTTAGAGCTCGGATACGTCAACAAGCCGTCGTTGTGGAACTTGGTCAGAGGGCGCTCTCGGGCACCGATCTCGATACTGTAATGCGTGAGGCCTGCATTCTCGTCGCGCAGACGCTGGGCCTTGTACTGCTATGTGCTCGAATTGATGCCGGATGCCAGATCGCTCTTCCTTCGCGCGGGCGTAGGATGGGAGAAAGGACTCGTCGGGCACACCGTCTTGCATTTTGCGGACAATGTGCCACATTGCTTTCCATTGAAATCGCCTGCGCCTATCATCATAAGGGAGTTCGCCAATCAGACTTGCAATAAAGTCCCGCCCCTTATGCTCAATCACGGTGTCGAAAGTGGGATGAACGTGCAAATTCCTGGCGAGTCAGTACCATTTGGCGTGCTTGGTGCCCATACCGGTCGAAAGGAACGTTTTACGCACGACGATCTCCATTTTTTGCAGGCCGTCGCGAATGTTCTTGCCACGGCCATCGGGCGGAAGGCGGCGGACCACCGCATCCAAAGGAGTGAAAACCAATACCGGCTTTTGATCGAGTCGGCTCGAGATGTCGTCTATACGATTTCGAGGGACGGCGTCATTACCTCCCTCAACCAGGCATTTGAAGTTTTTTCGGGATATACAATGGACGAATGGATCGGCAAGTGCTTCGCGCCGCTGGTCCACCCCGAGGACCGCGATTTGGCCAATCACGTTCATGATCAGGTGATGAAGGGCGTTCGTATGTCCCGATACGAACTTCGCATTTTGAAAAATAATGGCCAATATCTCGTCGGCGAATTTGCGGCACAGCCCCATTATGAAGGTGACCGAATCGTCGGGATGTTCGGCATTGCGCGAGATATCAGCGACCGCAAACGATTTGAACAAGAAATCATTGAGGCTAAGAACAAAGCTGAGGAAATGAACCGCCTCAAATCGGCCTTCCTCACTAATCTCAGCCACGAAATTCGCACCCCGCTCACGAGTATCATCGGCTTCGCGTCCATCCTCGCAGGCGAAGTATCTAACGACCATCGCGAGTTTATCAGGCTCATCGAGCAGAGTGGACAACGCCTACTCACCACCATGAATTCGCTACTTGATCTTTCGATGCTGGAAGCCGGGAGCATTAAGCTGAACCTTCAGCCAATGAATTTAGTGCAGGAAGTGGCTGAGCGGATGGAGCTCCACCGGGCATCAGCCATCCAGAAAGGCATCGTATTGAACTTTGAGCCCCGGGAACACGACATACGCGTCGAACTCGACCGTTCGTGCCTCGACCGTATTCTGTACAACCTGATCGAGAACGCAATCAAATTTACATGCGAAGGGCAGGTCAATGTTAGCATACACGTCCATGATCGCGAATTGGAGATCAGTATTGAAGATACGGGGGTTGGGATCGACACGGCCTTTCTGCCACAACTTTTTGATCCATTCAAACAGGAAAACATGGGGATCGACAGGCCTTTTGAAGGCACCGGCCTCGGCCTGGCCGTCACGCGAAAACTGGTAGAATTGATGGACGGGCGAATATGTGTGGAAAGCAAAAAGGGCCGTGGAAGTACGTTCTCAGTAACGTTCCCTGTGACTGATCTGGAGCCACCCCGAGACGTCGAGCCCCTGGTGCGCCCGACTAAGGATGCGACGGCACCCAGACATTGCATCCTCGCCGTTGAGGACAATCCGGACATGCTCGTGCTCGTCAAGCGATTTCTCGGCCCCATGTACGACGTCGGCACGGCAGCGAACGAAGCCGCTGCGCTCGAACAGGCTACAAAACGACGGTACGATGCTGTTTTGATGGACATCAACCTGGGAAGCGCCCGCACCGGCATCGAAGTACTTGAAGATCTCCGGGAGGTACCGGGCTACGATCACGTACCCGTGATTGCCGTCACTGCGTACGCCTTGCCCGGTGACCGGGAGCAGTTCTTGCGGAACGGCTTCGACGGCTATCTCGGAAAACCGTTCACCAAGAGCATCCTTCGCGATACAATCTCGAACGTGCTCGCCGAATAAGTAAGGGCCATTATTCGAGAAGGGTGTAGCCTTTGCATGCTGATATTCGGAGTTCGCACGATTTCATTTTCGAGCACCTGCCCCAGCTATTTTGGCAGTCATTTACTAGCGGTTTGCCTTGTCGGGGGTACCTGGAAGCTGTACTTTCCAGTAGATTCCCCGTTTGCTTCTCCGGCACCATGCACCGTCTTCATCATTCTACATCCGCTTGGCGGCAAGGCATCTTGACCCTCACCGCCCTCTTCCTCCCTTTTGTTGCCCACGCCCAATCCGACGATCTCCCGGTGGTGACCCGGACCATAGCCATCGAGAACGCACGCATCGTGCAGTCACCCGGCCGGATAATTAAGCGCGGCACCGTGGTCCTCCGCGATGGGCTCATCCTGTCTGTCGGCAAAAAGGTAACGATCCCCTTCGACGCCAAACGTATCGATGGCGACTCACTCGTCGTATATGCCGGCTTCATCGATGGGCTTTCGCACGCGGGCATCCCGAAACCCGAGGAGCCAAAAAATACGGACCGCCCCGACGATCCGGGCAATCCGCCGAACGATGTCGCGGGTATCCAACCGGAGCGCGATGCACGGACGATGCTTGACCCGGCCGACAAATCCGTCACCGTGCTTCGCAATGCTGGTTTCACCCTCGCGCATACGGTTCCGTATGGGCGAATGCTTCCCGGCACCGGTTCATTTATACAGCTCGGCGGCAAAACGGCCGACGCGATGGTACTGCGGGATGCGCCGGCGCTTTTCGCACAGTTTGTGGGGGGACGCCGGGTGTATCCGGCTACGCCCATGGGCATCATGGCGAAAATGCGACAGATCTACCGCGAATCCGATCGTCTCCACCACATTGAAGCGCTGTATTTGCAGAATCCTGCTGGCGTTGAACGTCCCGTCTTGAGTTCCGTTGACCAGGCGTTCTTTCCGGTCCTTGATGGCGAGCGCCCCATATTTTTCTATACCAGGAGCGCCCTTGAGACCTACCGTGCGCTTCGGCTACGGCATGACCTCGGCTTCACGCTTATGCTCGGCGGACTAAATGAGAGCTTTGACCAAATGGACAACCTTGAAAAAGCCGGCGTTCCCCTTTTCCTGACGCTCAATCTCCCCGAGGCTCCCAAGGCCACCGCCAAAATGAAGGCCGACTCGGTGAAGACCCTCATGGCCTCGTTCGATTCCGAATTTCGCGGCGCTACATATCGGGATATGGAAGCCGAGAAACGCAACCTCGAAGCCCGACAATTGATGAGCCGGTCTCGGTATCTTCGGCAGGCTGCCGAATTTCACAAAGCTGGACTGCGATTCGGTTTTTCGACCATGGAAGTAAAACCGGAAGATATCCACAAAAACCTCCGGGCAATGATCGAGAACGGCCTCGCGCCGGATGATGCTCTCGCGGCCCTTACGACCGACGCGGCCGCTTTGCTCGGTCTATCCGCCACGCTCGGCACCATCGAACCCGGCAAAATCGCAAATCTCGTCGTGACGACTGCGCCGTATTTCGAAGAGAAGGCAGAAGTTAAATACGTCTTCGTGGACGGAGTGAAATACGAGGTTGAGAAAAAGAAGAAGCCCGTCCAAAAGGACGACAACAAGCTAAAATGATCCGGCGTATCTCTTTTTAATGCTACATTCGAATCGACATGAAAAAAGCAACTTTCTTAACGCTTCTCGTCTCCCTCACCGTGACCGCCAGGGCCCAGCCGCGCATGGGAGACGTACTCATTAAGAACGCGACCGTACTTACCGTCACAAAGGGCACACTCGCAAACTCCGACGTGCTTGTGCGCAACGGCATTATTGAACGGGTCGGCACCGGACTGCGAGCGCCCGGTGGAATTGAAACAGTCGACGCAACCGGCATGTACCTCATGCCGGGCATCATCGACGCCCATTCGCACATAGCGCTGAGCAGCGTGAACGAGTCGACCAGCCCCGTCACCGCCGAAGTGCAAATGGCAGATGTGACGAACCCGTACCACATCGCCATCTATCGCGCCCTCGCCGGTGGCGTGACGACATCGCACACCATGCATGGTTCGGCAAATGTCATCGGCGGGCAAAATGAGACCATCAAACACCGATACGGCACCCCGAACCCGGACGACCTCCGCTTCGAAGGCGCACCGCGCACCATCAAATTCGCCCTCGGCGAGAATCCCACACGCGTCCACGGCAAACGGGGCTCGTCCGGCGGGGGCAAAGCGCTACACCCGTCGAGCCGCATGGGCGTCGAAGCGGTGCTCCGGCAGACATTCGCTGAGGGCAAGCGGTACAGGGAAGCTCAGGATCGGTACGAGAAGGTGCGAAAGGACAACCCCCGCGCCGCGCCGCCACCGTATGACCTCCGCCTCGAAACCATCGCCGACATCCTTCGGGGCGATGTTCAGATTCATTGCCACAGCTACCGCGCCGACGAGATCCTGATGCTTATGCGGGTCCTCGGCGACTTCGGCATCCACCGCATCACGTTTCAACATGCCAACGAGGCGTTCAAAGTGGCGCCCGAACTCGCTGCCTTCGGCGCATACGCTTCCGTCTTCTCGGACTGGTGGTCTTATAAATTCGAAGTCTATTATTCGACAGCCTACAATGCCGCAATCCTCACCCGAAACGGTGTGCGCACTTCCATAAATTCCGACTCCGGTGAACTCGACCGGCATCTCTACCATGAGGCCGCCAAAAGCCAGCGATACGGCGGTCTGAGCGACGACGAGGCGTTAGCGCTTATCACCATCAACCCTGCCGTAGAGCTCGGTATCGACGACCGCGTGGGATCTATTGAAGTGGGCAAGGACGCTGACATCGTCCTTTTCAATCACAATCCGCTCTCGATATACGCGATACCACAACAGACCTGTGTGGACGGCGTCCGCTATTTCGACAGGAAGACTGACCCGGACGACATGCGCATTGAAGTCGATCCGACGGCACCTATTGGGGATGACGCCGTGGTCTTCGACCGGGATGAAGAGCAGGCCGTCGAAACGGGCGCATGGCTCTTCCGCTGATCCATCGTCTTTTACACCCCCTTTCCAGTCCAACCGTTATGAATTTCCTCCTCGTTCTTTCCTTCACCCTGGGCCTGTTCTTGCCCCGACAGGATGTGCCAAAAGGCAGGCAGGGCACTTTCGCCATAACCAATGTCCGGCTCGAGACGGTATCGAATGGCGTCATAGAACATGGTACGATCGTCATTCATGCCGACCGCATCGAGGCTGTCGGATCGGATGTGGCCGTACCGCCCGGCGCGGAAGTCATTGACGGCACCGGCATGACGGTTTACCCCGGCATGTTCGATTCGGGCACACGCCTCGGCCTTACCGAAATCGGTGCTGTCGGCGAGACGAACGACTCGCGCGAAGTGGGCGACTTGAACCCGCAGATGGAGGCCCTCACCGCCGTCAATCCGAACTCGGTCCTCATTCCGGTCACCCGCGTCAGCGGCGTCACGACGGTCATTGCCGAGCCCTCCGGCGGGATGTTTCCCGGTGTGGCGGCGCTCATCAATTTAGAGGGATACACCCCCGAGCAGATGCACGCGGGAGGCGTCCGCCTGATGGTGCTCGACTTTCCTGCTTCCGGTCGCCGGAGCCGTTTCGATCGCCGCTCGGACGATGATGTTAAAAAGGCTGCGACCAAGGCCATGAAGAAGCTCGATGAGACGTGGGATCGGGCGATCCTCTTTGCCCGCATCGATTCGGCCTATCGGGCCCACCCCGATCCGGACCGGGTGCCTGAATACGCCCCGGAGATAGCGGCATTGGCGCCGGTCGTGCGGGGTGAACTGCCGCTCATGATTCGCGTGAACCGGGAGAAGGACATCCGTGTCGCCCTCGCATGGGTGAAGAAGCGGGGCCTGAAACACGTAGTCTTCAGCGGCGTGGCCGAGGGCTGGCGCGTGGCCGATAAGATCGCCGAAGCCGGTATCCCGTGCCTGGTCGGCCCCGTGCTCTCGGTGCCCACGCGGGAGTCGGACCGGTACGACCGTGCCTATGCCAACGCGGGACTGCTCCGGAAAGTCGGCGTGGAGGTGGCCATCCGTACGGGAGACGCGGAGAATGTGCGTAACCTGCCCTTCAACGCCGGTTTTGCCGCCGCGTACGGGCTCGGCAAAGACGAGGCGCTTAGCGCCGTCACGCTTGCCCCCGCCCGTATTTTCGGCATCGACGGCGATTATGGCTCCCTCGAACCGGGCAAGAAAGCCAACCTCTTCATCGCCGACGGCGACCCGTTCGAGACACGCACACAGGTCCGGCAGGTGTTCATCGACGGCTTCAAGATCCCGATGACCAACCGGCAGATCGAGCTGTACAAGGAGTTTTTGCACCGCGACGAGGGCCGACTGAAGCCCGTCGAAGTGACGAAACCGAGTCATTGACCATGCCTGACCCAAAAGCGATCGAAGCCGAAATCAGTGAGGTCGTTGACCGCGAAACCCGTGCATGGGATACGCAGGACGTGGATCTGTTGATGACGATCTTTCACCCGGACATGGTCTGGCCGTGGCCGCCCAATCCACAGGCCCATGATCCGTTGGATTGGGTGATGGATCTCGGACGTTTCGACGCCGTCCGCTGGCGCACCGGCTGGGCGAACCTCTTTGCGACCCACTGCCTCGTCCACAACCGCCGCACCACGCGCCCCATCGAAGTCTCGAAGGAGGGCGACGGGGCCTTCGCCGTGGTGGATGTGGATACGCTCTGGCGAGACGACTCGGGCAACGATTTCCGCTGGAAGGGCCGTGCGTGCAAAATCTATACAAGGGTTGGCGGCGTATGGAAGCTCATTGCTCATACGGGGCTATTGACGTACCCTTTGGACGAGCGCTGAAACTGGAGCGGCATTTTCTCACACTCTCGTATCATTTGCCGTGTTTTTTTCGGTCCATTCAAGAAGGTACCGGACGACTAAGTCGAGAAATGAACAGGTCGAGATTAGTAGACAAGGGGTTCGTGCATCATGGACAAGGCAGAAGTCCTTCTTTTTATTCGGCTAATGATACACAGAAAAGGTTTTATTCAAAATTTCTTTTATATTGGGTGCAACCGCCCTGCGGCAAAGCTTGTTCAACAACACCATGCGTGAACCTCCCTAAGATTTGTGCGTTCACGCGACTCAACTACTCCAAATAACACGTCGCTGTGACAACATCTTGCAATCCCGTTAGCTCAAAGAGCATCGCCCGGTTGATCTTGATTTTTGCGCTCAGTGAAGAAACGCAACGTACAACACCATGACACAAGGTAAAGTAAAATGGTTCAACGCCGAAAAAGGATTCGGCTTCATCGAACCGACAGATGGTAGCAAAGATGTATTCGTACATCGCAACAATGTGGAAGGCCTCGGCTACGACGAGGGCCTGCGGGACGGCGAGGAAGTGGAATATGATGTAGAGCGTACGGAAAAGGGATTGAGCGCAACAAACGTTCAGCGCATGAACTAGTGACGTATTGCTAGAATTCGATATCCTTTTCGATATGAGTTCCAAAAAGCCCGGCCATCATGGTCGGGCTTTTTATGTCTCAGAGCTTATTTGATTCACTATTCCGTGCATAGATCGTTTGTCGAAATATCCTTTACGGGCGGGCCGGTTTTCTGCCATATCGTTCAAAAATATGGCTGCTGCTGCAGACTACTCAACAGATTTGCACCATCGGTGCCCTTTGAATTTTAAAAGACGCCATGCCGGGCATGCTAAAATATCACTTCCCAATAATTACCGTCGGGCATCGGACATTGGACAGAAAAGGGCTTTTTAAACAGAGCGGAGGATTTCCTCCATACAATTACCTGCACGGAGAATCGAGAGAATTCGTGGGTAGCCTCCGACGGAATCATTCGCCCAACCGCGGGTCGCAAAGGGACTGACAAGTTCAGCATAGACGTGAGCACCTCTTTGCAAGATAACAGTTCTTACTCCGCGCGCCCATTAGGCGAATAGTGGAGGGTCGAGGATCGAATCCGGGCGGATGTCCCAATGGCTTGATCGAAGAGACGGGATGGCGGCAAGTCTCGCCAGAGTTGCCAAGCAACCGAACTGTCTGACACTGCACCAACTTGATAGAATGTTAACACAAAGGCGGCACCCACATCATTCATTTGCCCGCGAGAGACGTTTTAGAAAAGATATAAGAACCTAAGCGGCGAAATTCATTCAGCTTAGTGGCAAGAGCAAGACATAGACATAGGTTTTATGCCATTGATGGTGCTAGAAAACCCAATTGAGCACAGTGTGTCCATCCTGCTTCGCGATCATTTACCGTTACTAAAATGCCATGATATCGCATACTTGTCGGCCCTAACAAAGCGTAAAACCCTGATCACATTACCCGATAATATGGTATAGGGACATATGACGTAATCGAACAGCAAAGTCACACACATTGATCAGGGGCAAAGGGAAGGTAATCGCCTATTAAATTCCACTCCATACCGTTTCCCCACCCGGTTCCATGGTCACTCGTATTGCGAAGTCTTGCTTGCTCCCCGATCCGATTTTTGCCGAAGGAAAGGAGCGAGAGTATTTTTCCCGGCCGGAGATGGGCGCTTGCCCAAGAAAGCGGGGAATTGCCGTGCGAATCTCGCGCTTCGCGATCCGCTCCATGATCAATAAGGTATTCGATAATCGGAGCATCCGCATAGGCCGCTGCACGGTGAAGAGGCGTCTCTCCCGTCGTACGAACATCTCGCATGAAAGCCCCTGTTTCAACGCCCGGAATTGTGTGTTTATTTACGTCAGCGCCGCGCTCCACAAGAAGCCGAACAACGTACAAATAATAGGGCCGCCCCGCCTTCGCCAGCGCACTGTGCAGTGGCGTTTCACCGGTATTGGCATTCGAGGCATTCACATTGGCCCCCCGCCCGATCAAGAAGTCACAGATTTTCCAGTGGCCGTAAAAGGCGGCGTTACCAAGTTCATTGCCAAGGTCTATGCTCGACAGGTCACCGCCGGCATTCATCACCGCTTTAATGGCCGTCGTATCGTCGTAATAGACTAACCATTGCAAGGGCTTGATGCGTCCTTCGTTCAATGTTTGCCGCCAGTCGGGCAAGCGAAGAAGATCAAAGATGAGGTCCGTCCGGCCTCGGCTGATATTGTCGAGTATTGTGGCCTTTCTCACACTTTTGCCCTCCCGATAAAATGTGCATTACCCTTGGTTAATTCTTATAATATTACAGCGAATATATCACGCGAATGCGCTTCGTAATTTATTAACAATATATTCCATAAGAGCAACGGCCTGATTGCATTTGATATCCCGCGCAGAATACAGGAGTGTCACGGATCGCTTCGTCGCAATTTTGACGAGGGCGGGTGTGGCCTCATTGGCCTCAAGTTCGGCAAAGTAACGGGATTTGAAGACCGCCCATTTTGAACGGTCATGGCCAAACCATTTTCGGAGAGCTGAACTCGGCGCGATCTCTTTCAGCCAAAGATCAGCCTGCAAACGGTCCTTGCTCATTCCGCGGGGCCAGACACGGTCGACCAGAATGCGAAAACCGTCCGTGGCAACGGGTGGATCATAAACCCGTTTTATGCGAATATCGTACGCCAATTTGGTGCGATCCTCCTTTATAGATTCCCGCGCGCCTGCAAAGATAGGTAGAAATGATGGGTTTACTGGGACGAATGTTGGACCCGATTTCTTAAAGCCCGTTCAAAATCTCTCCCTGAAAATACTCTTTCGGGACTAAATCGTTTCCCACAGACACCCCTCAATCGTCAGCCCCGGCCCGAAGGCCATCGCCACACCGGTGCGGAAGGGCGCATCCCTGTGCCGGTCGAGGATGCGTTTGAGGACGAAGAGGATCGTCGGTGAACTCATGTTACCGCGCAGGCGGAGCACTTCGAGACTATCATGTACCGCTTCGTCGGAGAGCCCGAGCGTTGCCTGTGCTGTCTCGACGATGGCACGACCGCCGGGGTGGATGGCCCAGAACTGGACGTCGTTCTTCGTCAGCCCGTTGCGGCCGAGGAGTGTCTCGAAGAACGGCGCGACGTGCTTTGCGATGACAGAAGGCACCCGGCTCGAAAGCCCCATATCGAAGCCAGTATCGCCCACGTCCCACGTCATGTGGTCCATCGAGTCGTCGTCGAGGAGGCAGTGGTTGTCCACATAGGCAAGCTCTCCTTTGGCCTCCGCCTCGGGGCGGGAGGCGAGCACGGCCGCCGCCGCGCCGTCGGAGAAAAGCGCGTTGACGACGGCGCTCTCCAACGTCTGACTCGCCTGAAAATGGAGCGTGCACAGTTCCACGCACACCACGAGCACCCGCGCGCCGGGCTGTGATTGGCAGAAGCCGTGGGCCACACGGAGCGCATTGAAGGCGGCATAGCAACCCATGAACCCGATTACGGCGCGCTGTGTGTGGGCCGGCAGCCCCAGCCGCTTGACCAGTTCGATATCGAGCCCCGGCGCGAAGAAGCCGGTACAACTGACCGTGATAACGTGGGTGATTTCGTCCGGCGAAAGGTCTGCCTGTGTGAGGGCATCCCGCGCAACGCGTTCGGCGAGCGGCACGGCGGCTTTGCGGTATTTTTGGTTTCGGATTGCCGTCGACGGAGCAGGATCGAGGGCCCAATTTTGTGGAAAGAAGTCCCAGTCCGCCTGCTCACGCACGTAATCTTCGACGCACGAATACCGATAGTCGATGCCGGAGCTTGCGTAGATGGCCGGGAGGCGACGACGGATGGCCGCGGGTTGGCTCTCGACGCGCTGCATGAAGGCGGCAGCGTAGTCTTGTGTACGCCGGTATTCGGGGTTGCCCGTGGCGATGGATTCGAGGACGGTGATCATGTCACGAGCGGTCTATCGGGTACGTTCGAGCGATTTGGCTTCGTCCCAGTATCGATCCATCTCCTTCAAATCGGCATCAGCCACTGAATGCCCCTGCTCCTCAAAACGCCGCTCGATGTGCTGGAAACGGCGAATGAAACGGTCGTTGGTGCGCGACAGGGCGTTCTCTGGATTCACACCCACGAAACGGGCATAGTTGACCAGCGCGAAGAGCAAGTCGCCGAACTCTGATTCGAGCGCTTCGGGCGACGTGCCGTTCGCGACCTGTTCGCGAAACTCACCGATCTCCTCCTCGACTTTGCTCCAGGTTTGCGCACGGTCCGGAAAATCGAACCCGATGCCGGCGGCCTTCTCCTGCACACGATGGGCACGAAGAAGAGCGGGCAAATGCCGGGGCACGCCTTCAAGCGCAGATTTCCGTGACCCTTCGTCCAATTTGATTTTCTCCCAGTTACTCAGCACTTCATCCACGTTCTCTACGGCCACGTCGCCAAAAACGTGGGGATGGCGGCGAATCAGTTTTTCAGTCTCCAAGTCGATGATCTCGCCCATGGAGAATCTGCCCTGCTCTTCGGCGATGACGCTATGAAAGACGACATGGAGCAAGAGGTCCCCGAGCTCTCTCTTCGTTTCGTTCCAGTCCTCCGCATCGATGGCCTCGACGGTCTCATAGGCTTCCTCAATAAGAAGATGTTTGATTGACTCGTGCGTCTGTTTGCGATCCCACGGACAGTCGCGCCGGAGTTGCCGAACGATGGCCACGAAGTCTGCATATGATTCGAGGGCTTCATCATTTTCGGTGAATTGGGGTTCGTATATTTTGTCGTCGGACATGGGGAACAACATCTTGGGTGAGGGGTGATTCGGCGGCGGATTGTTCGCCCCCACATCAACCCGGATAAAGATATTTTGTTTATGTTTGTCCAGGTGTGACACAGGGTGGTCACCCGCGACCCTTAGCTTTTTGGCAGAACGTTTGGTACGTCTCCGACGCACCGAGCTTTCTCGGGAAAAAAGACCATATGCATCTTCTGGTGGATTCGTGTGATGACGTCAGGAATAGCCGGGTCGGGTCCGCAAAATAGACCCGAATGCCGGTGGACTCATGTAGATTCGCCAGGGGCTCATGTACAAAACAAAACACAGGAGGTGTAATCATGGCACGAGGCATCAACAAAGTTATCCTCGTCGGTAACCTGGGGCAGGACCCCGAACTGCGCTATACGGGCGGCGGCACCGCAGTGTGCAACCTGCGTCTGGCCACGAACGAGTCGTACAAGGACGCCAACGGCGACTGGGTCGAACGGACCGAATGGCACACCGTGGTGGCCTGGGCACGGCTGGCTGAGATCTGCAATGAGTACCTGCACAAGGGATCGCAGGTCTACTTCGAAGGCTCGCTCCAGACCCGTTCGTGGGAAGACAAAGACGGCAACACGAAGTACTCGACGGAGATCAAAGCGCGGGAGATGATGATTCTCGGCGGCCGCGACGTCCCCGGTGGGGATTCGGGCAGCGCCGGCTCGCGTTCTCAGAACCGCCCCTCGCCGAAGCCGCAAAAGCAGGCACAGGGCAAGGAAGACTACTCGTTCGAGCCGGACGATGATCTCCCGTTCTAAGGGCTGGTGATCGGTGGTTAACGGCCGGTGCCGGTGGTTTACCAGAAAAGCCGCAGTCTATTTGGGTGCGTTGGTACGACGATTGTCGTGGCGCAGCCTTGAAGACAGTGACTAATTACTTAAAATGGCTGGTGACGGGTGGCAAGGGGCCGCCGGTCACCAGCCGTCTATGTTTCGCCCGGCCTCATCAGTGAATTCCTACTGATGAGGGCGGGGCGATGAAAAAAAGACGTGACTCATCGCCCACAGCCAGAAGCCTCCAGCCAACAGCCGATTCCGGCCTTGTCCTTGATTTTCTCCCCGGCATGCAGGTTATTGGGGGCGTTTGATTGAGTAGCCCATCTCGTACGGCTACCCGGCACCGACGGCGTCCGTCAGAACGACCCTTTCGGCGCGGCGCCTCAAATACGTCCTCGGACTCGTCCCCACCGTAATCAACCTGGAACCCTATATGTCTGTACCTTCTGCCGATCGCGGGCAATGGAGTGGTAAAGTTGGATTCATCCTGGCTGCCGCCGGCTCGGCTATCGGCCTCGGCAATATCTGGCGATTCCCGTATACGGCTGGACAAAACGGCGGCGGCGCCTTCGTGCTCGTCTATCTGGGCTTTGTCCTCCTCATCGGCATCCCAGTGCTCTTAGCCGAATTGTCCATCGGGCGAAAGACCCAGCGTAACGCCGTGGGCGCCTTCAAGGCACTGGTACCAGACAAATTCTGGCCCGCCGTCGGCGGCCTCGGCGTCTTGACGGGTTTCGGCATCCTGGCCTTTTACAGCGTCATCGCAGGCTGGACGCTCGGCTATCTCCTCGAAGCCGTCACCGGCGAGTTCGGGCATCTGGTCAGTCATGAGGCGAGCGTGGCGCTATTTGCCGAAATTACGGCCGACCCTCTATGGACCATCGTAGAGGCGGCGCTTTTTCTTCTGCTGACAATCCTTGTGGTGCGGGGCGGTATATCGGGTGGCATCGAACGGGCGACCAAAATCCTGATGCCGTTGCTGTTCGCCATTTTGCTTATACTGGCCATCCGGGCAATGACGTTGGATGGCGCCATGGCGGGTGTCGAATATCTTTTCAAACCGGACTTTTCCAAAATAACGGGGGGCGTCATCATGAGCGCGCTGGGGCAAGCCCTTTTTAGCCTCAGTCTCGGCATGGGGGCGATGATTACGTATGGATCCTATTTGCCGGAGAAGGAAAATATGCCCTTTGCCGGTGTATCCGTGGCCATCTTTGACACGGCCATCGCCATCCTCGCCGGGCTTATTATCTTTCCGGCGCTTTTTGCCACCGGCGGCGACCCGAGTGGAGGCCCGGGGTTGGTCTTCATCGTCCTGCCGACGATTTTCAACGCTATGCCCTACGGGACCGTCTTCGCGGTCTCCTTCTATTCCCTGCTTGCCATTGCCGCCCTCACATCCACCATCAGCTTGCTCGAAGTGGTCGTGTCGTACTTCATCGACGAACGCGGTTGGAGCCGCGACAAGGCCGCGTGGACCATTGGGAGCCTGTGCCTGGTTCTGGCCGTCCCGTCGGCATTGTCGCAGGGGGCTGTAGCGTCGCTCGGCGCTGGCGGCATCTTCGGCTGGGATTTCCTGACATTGAACAACAACATTTGGGGCAATTATTCACTGAGTGTCGGTGCGATCCTGATCTGCCTTTTCGCCGGATGGAAGTGGGGCATTCCCAACGCGCTATCTTCCCTCGAAGCAAGCGGCGACCGCCTGCCTGCCGCCGGTGTCTGGAGCTTTCTCGTGCGGTACGTCTGCCCGATCGTTGTATTTATCCTGCTGATCTATATCGTCACCACGGGTACTTATTTCTAGTGGGAAGCATTCAGTTTTGATCTAAATAGCCAGCCGCTTGCGGTTTGTGCTGGAACCCGGTGTGGGTCAAAACGTAGCCTTTTCCGACACTATATTTCGGCCAACAGGCCGCTACGGTGCATGTCAAACTAGTCGAGGGCATTCCCCTCCCCGGCCTTGGATCCCGACCCTTCGTCATTTCCTCTTTTTTCTACCGTTTTCCAGCAGATACTACCCGATTCGATTGCTCCGGGTGAAATGGCTATCGGATTCTGTATCTTCGTTTTTTTACTAATTGCATCCGCCCTTTTCTCGGGTTCCGAGGTCGCACTTTTCAGCCTCGATGGATCTGATCAGGAATTGTTAACCGAAAAAAAAGATAGGGCAAGCCGCAGAGTGCTCCGCCTGCTCGAACAACCCCGGCCGCTGCTCATCAGCATTTTGATCCTCAACACTGTAGTCAATGTGGCCGCCGCCATTTTAGCCGCCATAATGACCCAACGTATCGCTGGAGCCTTCGGATGGAGCCCGGGATTAACGCTCATCATTGAAGTAATCGTACTGACATTCGTGTTGCTCGTCGTGAGTGAGATTACACCGAAGCTAATCGCAACACGACACGCCGCTGCCTACAGCCGGCTCCTCTCTGGTCCCCTTCTTTTTTTCCATCGGTTGCTTTCCCCGCTATCCAGCCTGCTGGCCCGCGCTATGGTTGGGGTTCAGTCTCGGCTTCAGACGGGTCAAGAACGCCCCCTCTCGGGTGAAGACTTGAAAGCAATGGCCGAGATTGGAGAAGCGCATGGCACACTCGAAGAAGAAGAGCGTGAACTGATCCATTCCATTGTCGAATTCGGAGAGACGAGTGTTCGCGAAATCATGGTTAGCCGGCTCGACATCGCTGCGCTACCCGTGACATCAACCCTTTCGGAAGCGTTAGAAACCATCCGCAAGAGCGGGCATTCTCGCTTGCCGCTATACGTCGAGCATCTGGACAATATCCTCGGCATTGTTTATGCGAAGGACCTACTGCATTATTTGACAGAGAACCAGGAATCGAAACACATCAACTGGACACGCCTGGCCCGCCCGTCAATGTTTGTGCCGCTCGGCAAGAAACTCGATGATCTCCTTCGAGATTTCCAGATGCAAAAGACGCATATTGCCATCGTCGTTGACGAGTACGGTGGCACTGCAGGGTTGGTCACGCTAGAAAATGTCCTTGAGGAAATCGTCGGAGACATCCGCGACGAACACGACGAAGAAGAGAAAATGCCCTTTACACGTCTTTCGGATGATACCTATCGCTGCGACGCCCGGCTGGATTTAGATGATTTAGACGAGTTGTTCGGGATCACGTTAGAGACGGAAAAATTCGATTTCGAAACACTCGGTGGCCTGATTTTTCATCTCGCAGGCGCCATACCGTCGGAAGGCGACGAATGGTCATACAAGGGATTCACAATTCGAGTTGAGACGATAAAGAATCATCGAATCGGCGACGTGCTTTTGCGATATAAACCTGTCCCCACTCCCGAAACGCACGAGGACCTGTGAGCCGGCGTGATATTCGTATTCAGGGCACCGGTCGGATGACCCTCATTGCTTCGTTGATCGTAGCATTTTGGCCCGTGGTCGCCGGTTTGGCAGCGGGCCAATCGACTCCGGCTACGAATGCACTCCGAATCAAATTGCTCTATCCCGGGACGGAAACAAGTGCAGAAGGCCTAGATTTCCAGCCCTCAGAACGCTGGCTGGCATTCGACAAAGCGCAGCACTTTGCCTTCAGCTTCCTCTGGACGTTGGGCGTCCAATACACGTTGGTAGACAAAGCTGACTGGTCAAATAGGCGTGCTCTTCCAATTTCATTGGGATCGGGAGCAGCCCTCGGGGTTGCCAAGGAGATTTACGACGGGACGTGGGGGCCGCACCGCCATTTCAGCAAACGCGATCTCGTTGCCGATGCGGCAGGCTTATTATTGGCAGGTGGCTTTATCCTCCTATGAGACGGAGGAACTGAGAAGTCCCTCCGTCTCCCTAGAGAATGCGCAGAATCCCCATAAACGATCGCCCAAAGCCGTTGTATTTTTCGACGTCGCACACCTCACACTACCTATCCCCAACTACGCATGAGACGTATTAAGGAGTATTGTGGTATCGTTGGAATTTTTAACTGTAATGACGCTGCCCAGCATATTTACTTTGGTCTCCATGCCCTGCAACATCGTGGTCAGGAATCGGCGGGTATCGTCACATCGACGTATGACGAAGTCAAACGGCGAAATGTAATGCCGACTCACAAGGCGCCTGGGCTTGTACTGGATGTTTTTGGTGACCAGGGTATTTTCGACACCAAACTAAACGGTCGGTCGGGCATTGGACACAATCGTTATTCTACCAGCGGCTCTGCAGACAATCTTGCTAATATTCAGCCGTTTGTGGTTCACTATCACGATGGAAATCTGGCCCTCGCTCACAACGGCAATCTTTCTAACGCCCGTGAACTCCGAGACTGCTTCAGCGATCGTGGGACACTTTTCCAGACCACCAGCGACAGTGAGTTGATCCTCCATCTGATCGCACAGAGTCCGCGCCGAAAACAGATCGGGCAGGTGCTGGACGCTCTGAATCAGGTGGAAGGCGCTTTTTCGCTCGTCATCCTCACGGACGACAGCCTTATCGCTGTGCGCGACCCTAATGGGTTCCGTCCGCTCGCTCTCGGCAAAATCGATTCAGACGGAGAAACCGGCTATTGTGTGGCCAGCGAGACTTGTGCCTTCGACCTCATCGGCGCGACTTATGTACGTGACATTGCGCCGGGCGAGGTGCTCGTTATCAATGAGGAAGGCTGCCGTTCCGGCCAGTTCAAGAACTATCATCTCGCCCAGAACCACGGAGTCAGCCAGTGCGTTTTTGAGTACGTCTACTTTTCGCGCCCCGACTCGATGATATTCGGGGAAATGGTCGACAAGGTCCGACGCAAAATCGGGAAACAGCTTGCTTGTGACGCCCCCGTCCCTAGCGTGCCGGACGGAGAGAAGCGCCCCATAGTAATATCTGTTCCGGACTCCTCAAATACGGCCGCGCTTGGATATGTTAGCGAATGTCAAAATCTCGGTCATCCCTGTCGCTATGAAATTGGTTTAATCCGAAATCATTACGTTGGCCGTACATTCATCGCTCCCGGACAAGATCGACGAGAAGCCCGCGTACGGAGTAAATTTAATACCGTTGACGGTGTCTTGAGGGATCGTGTCGTTGTTATGATAGACGACTCTATTGTTCGCGGTACGACAGCAAAATTCCTCATAAATATGGTTCGGGCTGCGGGAGCTAAAGAGGTCCATTTCCGCGTTGCGTCACCACCGGTTATCTGTCCATGTTTTTACGGAATGGATTTTCCCAATCCAGACGAACTCTTTGCAAACAGCTATGCAGATCTTGATTCTATGCAAGAATGGTTAGGAGTGGATTCGCTCGCGTACCTTTCCGTAGAGGGCTTAATGAAAGCCGTGCAAACTGCAAATATGAGTGGGAACGGCTACTGTAACGCCTGCTTTACCGGCAACTACCCCGTACCCGTTGAGATGGGCGTTTCGAAGGATGAGAATGAGTGGTAATAATATTATACACTTTTTGTGCCGTCTTCTTGACATGTTAGGAACTTGTGAATATCTTTCGAGCCCGGGTCGAGTCGCTTTCTCGCCCGTCTTCCCTGAGGTTTGATTCAGGGCTTTTCGTATTATCTCCCTCATAACCCCTTATTGTGATGCGCAATCGTGTTGACCTGGCAATCCGGGCGATGACGGTGGGCGCGGGCTTGGTCGGCCTGATCGTATTCGTCGTTTTCCAGATACTTTAAGATCTTTCTGCCACCGGCAAATTTGTACGAAGCGCCGGTCGAGTTAAGAAGTACCCCCTGCGCACAGCCGCCCACATGGCTGTGCGTTATTGTTTCCCCCTCCTGTTATCTTTTCGCTCGCTCCATTCCCACGTTAACTTGCCAATGCATATTATGGACGATCTGATTATTGTTGGCGACCGAGTATTAATAGCATTAGACCAAGAAGATCGACAAACGAAAGCGGGGCTCTACCTTCCGGCATCTGTAATTGACAAGGACCGGGTTAATGGCGGGTGCGTAAAGCAGATCGGTCCGGGACACCTCATTCCAAATCCAGAATACAACGAGAATGAGCCGTGGGCGGAACCCCATAATCTTGTTCGATACCTTCCGTTAGAGGCTCATGTAGGTGATTATGCCTTTTTTCTCCGTAAAGAAGCCATTGAAATCACATACCGGGAACAACCGTTCTTAATCGTTCCGCATTCTGCAATATTGGCCCTGATTCGTCCAAGAGATAATCCTTCCGTTGATGCCCTGGATGACTTCCATGGGCACTGACCCACAGTTCGATGGGCCCATCGCAGAATGAGATCCTTGCCTCAGTACGGCGAGAGGGTCACTCAGCGATACCCAATTGAATAGTGGCCTTCTCTTTCACACCAATCATTTTGTCCGGCGCGAGGACAATTGTCTGTGGAAGCCACCGTCATGTAAAGAACTACCCAAAGGCGGACCAATCTGTGGCACTATTCCTGTATGCGCCGATAAACGCTTATTTCGTTCTTCACGAAGCCAAGTTCCATTTCGAAACGGATGGTGATCACGCCTGCAAAGCCTGCACTTAGATGTCCGACCTGAGCGAAAAAAACTCGATATGAGAATGACCCTATTTTGAACGGGACTTTCTCCGAGCTCGGAAGTCACAACGGGCCCTATTTCTTCAATTGTGACTTGCCACAATCACCTCGAAACGAATTCCTGGGAGCGAAAATGTCCTTTCGATAACGGATAACATTTCCTCGCTAATTATTGAGGTACCTCACGTGATTCTATCTCTTGGGTCGCTTTCCTGGTGTTCCGCCATCATTCCCCTTTCCGTCATTTCTCCGTCGACCGTGAAGTTTTGAGGAGCCATTCTTCGATCGTCTCTCTTGCCTACCCGAAACAGGAACACCTCTCAAATTGGCCAGCTTTTCTTCCGCCCATGTCCCATTTTCATATTGAACCCAAACAACCTCTTTAAAGATATCGATCTTTTGAATACGGCATTTCCCATTTGGGGTGACAACAAACGTATCGACTCGCGGATAATCCTTGAGTGCATTCATATACAGTTCAAGTTCATAATTGAGGCAGCACTTTAGTCGTCCACATTGCCCACTGAGCCGAATCGGATTCAAGGGGAGATTTTGAACTTTTGCTGACTGCGTAGAAACAGGTTTGAAAGATTGAAGCCATGTGCTACAACATAGTTCGCGGCCACAAGACCCAATACCGCCAATGCGAGCTGCCTCATCGCGGGCACCTATCTGGCGTAATTCGACCCGGGTTCGGAATTGCTTTGCGAGTTCACGCACCAATGACCTAAAGTCGACGCGATGCTCAGCGGTAAAATAAAAAGTGACCTTTTTGTGATCGAATTGCCATTCTACGTCGACCAGTTTCATGGGGAGATTCATTTTATCAATCGCCCGTCTCCCAATCAAAAAGGTCTCGGTTTCCTTCTCCTTGTTTTCCTCCCAGCGAGTGAGGTCCTCAAGGCTCGCAACTCTAACCACGCCAGCGTATTCGGCCTCGCCATCGAGCCCTTTAGATTTGAGGCGCAGCCGGACCATCTCGCCGGACATGTGAATCGAGCCAAAATCTACGCCCCGATCGGCCTCAACGATTACATGATCTCCAGTCTGAAGATCGAGGCTGCGTACATTTCGAAAAAAACCTTTCCTGCCTCCCTTAAACAGTACTTCGACGATCTCGTAGGTTTTGGGAGCACCCCCAATTCCCATGTCGGTGAGCCAATCATAAACATGAAGTGCCGGACACCCGGATCCGGACGCACATCCGCCGCCACATCCCCCTGTGGAACATCCGCCCTGTGAACAACCACCTGATCCACAACCCATTTCTATTTACACGTCAAAGACGATTTCAATTAATTAGACGTAAATTGACTCGGTTCATTTATAAGCACACACGTCCAGCATGTTCACGTGAACGCATCAGCCTCAACGAGGGGGACAAAAAGGTGCCCGCTGTGATGCCCGCGCATTGCCCGCCCCAGTGCGTGAGCCAGGGCAATAAACAATAGCTTAAGGTGTATATTCCGACCAACCAACTCCATAGCCTCTTCGACGATCCGTACCATTGCCTCAAGATCGGCCTCCACCAGGTTGTCACAGAACTGAGCGATGGAGGCTTTCTGGTCGACATTAACGATTGGTGCCGCCGGACCCATCGTGCGAAATAAGACTAGGTCGCGCACCCAACCCAAAATAAGTCCGAGCAAGTGTAGTGCCTGTTCGCGGCTTCTGCGTCCTTCCTTTTCGATCATATCCGCAAGGCCGTTGACATCACGTCCGTAACACAGGCGAAGGAAGGAGAGGACGATGTCGCGCCGTTCCTGTAATTCCTCGTTTGCCGACAATTCGAGCGCGCGTGTATAGGAACCATCAGCCATTCGCGAAATCGTTTCGGCGAGGGTCGGGTCTAATTTTTCGCGCAGCACAAGCGCTTCAGCAATGCAGTCTGGCGACAGCATGTCAAAATGGACCCGCTGGCAGCGAGAAAGGATAGTGGGGAGCAGAACGTCGGGGCGCCATGTCGTCAAAATGAAGACCGTCTGAGGCCCCGGCTCTTCCAGAAGCTTAAGAAATGAACTGGCCGCCTCCGTTCGAAGACGCTCAGCTTCGGTGACGATGGCAATTTTATATCTGCCCTCCACAGGCCGGTAACTCAATACCCTGTGAAGATCACTGTGGACTCTCTCCACAGAATAGAGGCTTTGCTTATTCGAAACGACTGAAACGTCCGAAAGAGATGGACGACGCGTAAAGTCGATCGCCGTATATGGATTTTGAGCGAGCATGGCCAACCGCTCACCAACCTCCCGCTCATCGACATCCTTTGGGTATGGAAAAAGAACATGCACATCGGGATGGATCATTCGAGCTACTTTCCGGCACGGCATACACTCTCCACATGCGTGATCGCTTTTCCGGTCACATTGTAGTGTCTGGGCAAAAGCAAGGGCTGCCGCCCGCTTTCCAATCCCGTCCGGTCCTTGAAAAAGGTAAGCGTGGGCCACACGTCCGCTGGCAACGGTCCGCTGAAGCGTGTCCTTTACCCGCTCCTGTCCGATCAAATACTTCCACATTATACCGCTCGACTGTGTCCAATTTTCTGTCATCAAAGATACGGATTGGCGATCACTGATGAACACGATAAAGGTCAATCCTTACGCGTTTCCACCTCGTTCACACCCAATATTAGCAGGACAAAATGCTGTTTTTCGCAGTTACCATTTCTCCGGTATTATAACGTTGGTTCCTCGATTTGAGAGAGGAGTACAACGGCTTCACTATTCCTCCTCGGCCCCATTTTGGGGCACCACACAAGCTTCACATGCTTTGAAGAAACAAATGAATTAGGTTACGCAAATAAGCTCCATTGCCAAGCGATGATACGCATCGTAGTTTAATCGAGACCATTTTTCGGCGCGGTAGCTCAGGCGGTTAGAGCGACGGATTCATAACCCGTAGGTCGGCGGTTCAAGTCCGCCTCGCGCCACTTTATTTACCCGTCTCCGGAACGAGACGGGTCTTTTTGTTCAACCCATTTGCCTGTTGCGCCAGCGGTACGAGGAAGAAAACACGCCGCGTCGAAGACCATCGAAATTCGCAGACAGTGTTCGAAGTGGGAAACAGGCAGACCGGGATCAACGAGCTACGATCAATAGGGCACGTTATTTGTGCATATTCAAATCAGGCAGGCCTATGTAGATCAGCAAGCCGAGCAATGCTATGCATACGATCAGAATAAACAACTGGTATCTGACGCCGTGGCTCATTGCGACTACCGCGGGAATTTTTGTTGGTACCTTAATGGCCGGCGCGGCTGTGGGTCCTATGGCGAGTGCCTCTGTTCCCCTCTGGATTCTGACATTCTGGCTGGCAGGATCACCGACGGGCGCAGCGGTTTTCTTGTTTTACGGGCTCCTGACCCAACCTCCTCGACGCACTTCATCCATTCATTCAAAAATTTCTGATGGCCCCCGCGCACCGCTATGGCAACGTGACCAACGTCCCGCGGATGGCCGGCGGCGGGATGCTGCGTAAATGAGGACTTCCCAAATTTTCGGTCTAGGCTACGTCGCTGCGCCTAGCAACGTCTAAATTCTCCCTACCCGACCCTCCACCTTTTGCATAGTTTGGAGTTGCACGAATTAATCCTGAGTGGGCAAATATTTCCCAAAAAGAACGAAGGGCGATTCCTAAAGGAACCACCCTTCTTTTAAAATCTCCGAATTCCGGACACGTACCGGTTAAGCCTCCTGTAGGGTATCCGCTTCAGAGACCACTTTTTCCTGAACGTTTCGCGGCATCGATTCGTACTTGTTGAAGGACACGCGGTGAAGTCCACGTCCTTGCGTCAGCGAGCGAAGCACCGTTGGATAGCGATACAGCTCAGCCTCAGGCACCTGAGCAACGATCTTCTGGAAAGGCCCCTCGGATTCGATCCCTTGAATACGAGCCCTGCGGGTATTCAAGTCACCCATCACATCACCGGTGTATGTGTCCGGCACCAAAACTTCCACGTTGTAGATGGGCTCGAGCAGCACCGGGCTTGCTTGCCTGAACGCCTCACGGAATGACATCCTCGCCGCCGTTTTGAAGGCTGCCTCATTCGAGTCTACGGCGTGCATCCCTCCGTCAAAAATAACCACGCGAATATCCCCCACGGGATATCCGGCAATGGGGCCGTCCTGCATCGCTTCGATTACGCCTTTTTGAATAGCGCCGAAGAAACGCCGCATGTCAATAACACCACCGACAATACCGTCAATAAATTCAATCCTTGAACCCCACGGCATCTCGACCTCCGTCTGACCACGTACTGAAATATCGGGATCGGGAATAAAGTCTCCCTTCAGTGGCTCAACGAGAAGCGAAATGTCGGCAAACTGACCCGCCCCACCGGTCTGTTTCTTATGCCGGTATTTCGAGCGAGCTTTCGTTTGCACGGTCTCGCGGTATGCCACGCGCGGTTGGTAAAATTCAATGTCAACGTTAAACCGGTTTTTAAGGCGATATCTCGCAATTTTGAGTTGCATTTCACCTTGCCCACCGAGAACAATTTGGCTAAGGTGCTGATCGTGTGTGATAATCAGCGAAGGATCTTCTCCCGACAGTTGATGGAGCCCTTGGGCAAGTTTGTCTTCCTCACCATCTTTTAATGCACGAACCGCCATAGAATAACGTGGCTCCGGAAAATCAATAGGCTTGATGACGACACTTCTTCCCTTTCTCCGGAGCGTGTCGTTGGTGCTACTGTTGCGCAATTTGACTAGCGCTCCAAGATCTCCTGCCATCATCTGGGATACTGAGTCTCGGTCGCGCCCATTGATCGTATAGATCTGACCGATACGCTCTCCCGACCCGGTTCGGGCATTTTCGAGATCCATGCCGGCCTCGATCTTACCGGAATAGACGCGAAAGAAAGAGTAATCCCCCACGTGCTGTTCCGCCATTGTCCGGTAAATTAAAGCTACCGAATCGGCACTGACGTCCGCATGAATCGGCTCACCATTTACAGATTCTGCAGGAGGCATCTCGGCAGGTGCGGGGCAGACGTTGCCAATAAAACTCATCAGACGAGCGACCCCAATATTCTTGGTTGCGCTAGTGAGAAAGATGGGGAATAATTCTCTACGAAGCATAGCTTTGTGAAGGCCTTTTCGCATCTGATCCTCCGTCAAGGAGCCTTCCTCAAAATATAACTCCATCAGTCCTTCGTCATTTTCCGCTATATTTTCTATGAGTTCATTGTGGAGTTCTTCCGCCACCTGAAGGAGTGATGGCTCGATGTCACTGAACGACGGCTTCCCTTTATCATCGAAAGTAACCTGTTGCATCAATAGTACATCGATAATGGCCCTGGATCCTTCGCCTGCGGGCAGCTGGACGACCGTCGCCCCGCGTCCGAAGCGACCTTGAATCTGGGTAACGACATTCTGAAAGTTGACGCCTGGCTTGTCGAGGTGGTTGAGTGCAAACATGGAGGGTTTATTCAATTCCACACCGGCGCGCCATGCCAATTCAGTGCCCACCTGAACCCCCTCTGCAGCGTTGATAACGTAAATGGCGGTATCGGCTACCTTGAGAGAAGCAATCACTTCTCCCACGAAATCTGGATATCCGGGCGTGTCAAGAATATTGATCTTATGTCCTTTCCACTCGGCATGAAGAAACGAGGTAAACACCGACATCTGGCGCTCCTTTTCGCTCGGGTGGTAGTCGCTCACGGTGGTTCCTTCTTCAATGGACCCAGGGCGCTGTAATGCATTGCTGGCGTAGAGCATGGACTCGGCCAACATAGTCTTACCGCTACCCTGGTGCCCCACCAGCGTGATGTTGCGGATGTGATCTGCATCGTAAACTTTCATATAAACTGACTCCTCGTTTTGCCGCTAAAACAGATGATGGTTTCAGTGCTTGGTGCGGTGTTTTTCAGTCGAGAGGGATCCCTGACGCATCAAGCAGACCCATTTGTGAATTCGATGGGGCCGACCTGCAGACGCTGACGACTTAATCGCCACAATCTCGAGCGGGATCGATAGCGTGATTCGCCCATCCCCTCACACGATTCAACGAATTTCTCCACCGGGAACGGGTTAGCTCCGTTCATCACTTAAGATACGCTTGAATGAGAAATAGTCAAGAAGTCCATGCTCACCTTCGCCCAGCAAGATCCGGCTTTGGGATTATTTCGTAATTTGTGCATAAAGCCTTGATTTTCGACCCTATGCCCTCTTGCATTGTCCGTATAGTGAGGGACCGAACCCCCTTTCATCTCGCTCACGTCATACTCGGTTATTTTTGGTAACGAGACCGCTGTTCGATGCTCCCCACTGTGCTTGCTATAGAGACGGCCACCGACGTGTGTGGGGTGGCCCTACACCACGACGGACAGTTGGTGACAAACTTAGCATTGTATCGCTCACGGGTACATGCCGAGCACCTAACGCCACTCATCGGTGATGCTTTGCGATATGCAGGGCTAGAGCCACATTCCATCGATACGGTTGCCGTTTCCTCCGGCCCTGGATCATACACAGGACTTCGAATCGGAACCAGTACTGCAAAAGGATTTGCTTTAGCGGTGGGCGCAAAGCTCGTCGCCGTTCCGTCGCTTGAGGCACAGGCGGCACGCATCGTCGGATATACTGTGCCAGGCGACCTCATTTGTGCCGCATTCAATGCCCGACGTGACGAGGTCTATTCTTGCGTTTTTCGCGTAGACACCGGGGAATCATTGTTCGCTCTCGGCGAACCTGCCGCACTCGCGGTCACCGACCTCGCAACGTGGCTGCCGATCCAAGGCGACGGGCGGTTGTGGCTGGTCGGGGAAGGTGCTCCCCGATTGGTCCTGGCCCTTGAACCAACGTGGGGACCGCGGATCATGCGACCCGACTCGGCCGTAAATGTCCCGTCCGCCGCATCGGTGGCGCGCCTGGCTTTGGTTCGCATTGCCGCCAGCCGGTATGAAGAAATTCCGTCTTTTGAACCTTATTATCTGAAAGACTTCGTAGCTCGAAAACCGACACGTTCCCTTTTCGAGAGACTCCCTTTCTGAGTTGCTTAATTATATGCCCTGGTTTAAACGAAAAGAAGCTGGTATTCGCACCGGCAGAGACGGACAACACGACCTGCCGGAAGGACAATGGCTCAAATGTCCCGAATGCAAAGAGATTATTAACCGGCGGGCTCTCGAGGAAAACCAACTTGTCTGTCCTAAGTGCGCACATCATTTCCGCATGGACAGCTTGGGGTACTTTCGAATGCTGTTTGGTGACGACGGATATGTGATGTTCGATGAGGACCTACAGTCGATCGACTCGCTTTCCTTCGTCGACCGTATGCCCTATCCAGCTCGCATCACGGGTGCCCAAAGTAAGACCGGGTTGCGTGATGCCGCGCGTAGCGTGATCGGTGTGGTCGGTGACCATCGACTTGCCGCTACCGCACTTGATTTTTCATTTATCGGGGGATCGATGGGGTCGGTGGTAGGTGAACTCGTGTCGCGAAGTATCAAGCGTGCTTATACGGAAGAACTCCCGCTCCTGATTATTTCTCAGAGCGGCGGTGCGCGCATGATGGAAGGAGCGCTAAGCCTTATGCAGATGGCCAAGTCGAGCGCTCACCTCACCCGCCTTGCCGAGCGGGGGCTGCCGTTTATTTCGCTGATGACGCACCCTACGACCGGCGGCGTTACAGCCTCATTCGCCATGTTGGGTGATTTCAACCTGGCCGAGCCCAAAGCGCTTATTGGATTTGCAGGACCACGCATTATACGGGAAACCATGGGCCAGGATTTGCCTTCGGGATTTCAACGAGCAGAATTTGTGCAAGCAAAAGGATTTATCGACTTTATTGTGGATCGCCGGGAGTTGCGTACGCAGTTGATCCAATTGCTTGATCTCGTAATGGCCTGACAAACACCCCTGAGGCCGCAAAATATATAATGTAAAACGCCCGGCGTCACGGAAGACACCGGGCGTTTTTACAGCTACTGGATAGACATCACCCTTTAAGAGGCCTAAAGTAGCTCACCCGGCGACGAAGGTATCGCATTGATCATTTCGACAAACACTTAATCGATAAACGCCATTTTCTCGTCGACGAATCGTGGCTTATTATAGACGAACGTCGATTTACGTCACAAAACTAATCTCTCGGCCTGATTTTCATCGCATTGAATTGCCCATGATCCGGCCGGGGCATGATCTAATTAAAGGTCAGCTCGGGCACTTTATCACTCCAATCCAAGAATTCTTTGCTTGCTAACTTATAAAAAATCATCATCGTTCGATATTACCGTCTAGACGATCGGTGCGATGCGCTGCACTTGAGTGACGATTGCGGTGTTAGCTCTGATTTAATTCGCTGTATTAGGATAAGGCACCAAGAGGTAATCAGATGATTCCTAGCATTAGTTCCGTCCCGGCACCCATGCCACCAGAAAGACCACTGCCGCCCCAAAGGGAAGAATCCCGAAGAGACCGCTTCTCTGGTGAAGTCGACAAGCGACTCGGGCGAATTGGTAAGCAAGCGCAAAAGGGTCTCAAGCGCGTTGAGAAGTTTGCACAGACGCACCCGAATGCTTCGCAGGAAGAAATTCAGGAACGTCTCAATCATGTTTCTGACAAAGTCGGTGAACGATTGGAACGTTTCGGCAATAATGTCGACAAGCGTCTCGGTAAAATGGCCGATCATCGTGGACAACAGGTAGATATGACCGCCTGATCAGGCGTACACGATAAGAACTTTGTTCTTCCCGGATCCGGTGCCTGTGCGCTGGATCCGGGTCATTTCGTGCAACTTCTCAACGAATCATCGAAGGACACTTCATGGGGCGGAGTTTGGTCCTCGCCCCCATTCTTTAGCCATTTCCATTAATCTTCATCCGCATCGCTTGTCCGCCCAAGCGAGGTTTCGTTGTTTTATCCTGGTATTTGGATTTAGTCTAAATAAGCCTAGTCCCGACCACGACTTAAAATAACGCGTACATGACCTTCCGTTGTTTGCTACTCATCGCAATTCTGTTCTCTACTGCCACAATCGGCTTCGCGCAAGACAAAGCCACGCTCGGCGGCTATGGTGAGTTGCACTACAACGACGTAACCAACACGGAATCCGGTGAAAACCCGAGTGGAATCCTCGACTTCCACCGCTTTGTCCTTTTCGCCGGTTACGAATTCAATGAATGGATCTCCTTCCGCTCCGAAACTGAAATCGAACATACGCGCATTGAATCCGGAGAGAACAATGGTGGTGAGGTCGCTCTTGAGCAGGCCTATATCGATCTCCGATACCGCCCGGCTCTCGGGGTTCGCTTGGGGCTTGTGCTAGTCCCCGTTGGCATCGTCAACCCCGTCCACGAGCCACCAACTTTCAATGGCGTGGAACGGCCTAATGTTGAGAAAGTGCTGATCCCTTCGACGTGGCGGGAGTCCGGGATGGGCATTTACGGCCGGCTCTTTGACCACCTTGATTATGAGGCATATGTGATGGCAGGGCTCAATCCCGAAGGGATATCCGGAAAGAACGGCATCCGTGGCGGTCGGCAAAAGGGCCTCCGCTCCTCTACCGACAACCTGGCATTCACTGCCCGGATCCGATATCAGGTTGACCTGAATCTCTCGCTAGCCATCTCCTATTACTTTTCAAACCTCAGTTCGGATCAGACCTTTCCCAGCGCCAACCTGAGCGGCGTACGACTAAATCTGGCCGAAGCCCATGTTATGTTCCAACAGAACGGGCTTGAGGTACGCGGGCTCGTCATTTTCAGCACGATATCCAACGCAAGAAAGCTTAATGCGGAATTTGGTAACGATGCCGGACAGAGCCAATTCGGAGGTTATGTTGAATTAGGTTACGATGTGCTGGGTGTTTTCGCCCCTGAAACGGAACAACAGCTCAGCCTCTTTGGACGCTTTGAAGCCTACGACACCCAGTTTTCCACCGACGGCACAGGCGACAATCCAGCGTATGCCCGTCAAGAGACCACATTCGGGCTCACGTACAAGCCGACTCCACAGGTAGCTTTCAAGGCTGATTACCAGTGGCTATATAACCGAAAGACCCACAATCTCCGCCAGTTCAATCTAGGCGTCGGATATAATTTCTGAGCATGATGTCTCTTATCGTGAGATTTTTAGGACGCCTCTCCCTGACGGCATTTGTCCTGATGGCGGTGATTCCTGCCAGGGCACAGGTTCGGCCGGATTCCATGGAGGCCGCATTACTCCGGCAATCGGTGCAGGCTGTGCTCGGCACTTCCGACCCGATAATGTGGCACGGCATTCCCGTCACTGAGGCACTGCGCACCTCCCTCCACAAGAAATTGAAACGGCGGCGTCCCCTCCCCGATACACTTTTTATAGGGACCATAAAAACCCGTGACGGCCTCCGCTATCTCATTCCGGACGAAGCCCCGAGCCGATCCGAGAAATTTTCGTTTGTCCTTTACCTGGATGAAGCCGGCGGCGTGGTCGATGTGGACGTGCTCAAATACAACGAAAATTATGGCGCCGAGATCGATTATCCCCTTTTTAGAAAACAGTTTCTGACCAGGAAAAAGCCAAAGGAGATTATTTTTCGCCGGACCATTCAAAACATCTCCGGTGCGACCATCTCAGCGCGTTCCCTGACTTATGCTGTGCACGATCTGTTGGCCCTTGTTACCGCCATCGGACCCAATCATTTGAGTGCACCATGACACTTCTGCCGCTTCTCCATACCTGGCCATCAGCATACCGAAAACTCATTGCCGTCTTCGTGGCCATCGTGCTTACCGGCGTCGTGGCGGGCGGAGTATTCATCGAACTCACGACGCACATGACCCCAGACGGCATCGAGGCACAATATCGGGGGCTGACCGAGGATGAAATGGAATCCGCACCAGAGATGAAGTTCGGCAAGACCCCGCTGGAGATGCTGACTACCACCCACAACCACATCCTGGGGCTTTCGGTACTTTTCTTCGTGGTTGGCTTTCTGTACTTGCATACGGGCATTATGAGCCGGTTGCGGGTGACAATTGCTATCGAGCCACTCGTTAGCCTCGTCCTCACATTCGGCGGGCTGTGGATTGTTCGGTACGTTTGGCCCCCGTTTGTGTATATCGTAATCCTCAGCGGCACACTCATGCTTGGCACCTTTGCCTGGATGGGTTATCGGATATTGGTGGCCTGCCTGATAGGCGAGCGATCCCGAGGTGCCGCGAATATCGCCTGATAACATGGCCCATGCTTCTTCTCAAAGTAGTCATTTAGCCGCCCGGCGTCGATTTCTAAAGATGATGGCCTTTGGAACCGCGACGCTTCTCACCACGCCACTTCCCCTATTTGGACGCTGGCGTGATCGGGGCGTCGACCTCGTGCGCGTGCGACGGCAGAGCTTGCTCATGGGATCGGTCGCATCGTTTGATGTGGTGGCGGCCACCGAACGCGACGGTTACGCCGCCATCGAGGGGGCGGTCCGGATCTTTCGCAAGGTCGACGCCCGGCTTTCGATGTACCGCGCCGACAGCGAAGTCGCGGCTGTGGCCCGACATGCCGGAAAGACGCCCGTCACTATTACCGTAGACACCGAAACCGTGCTTCGCTATGCCCGCGAGATGTCAAATCAGACCGGTGGGCGATTCGACATTACCATCGAGCCGATCATGCGGCGGTGGGGGTTTCGGCAAGATCCGGATCGGACTATCGTGCAACCGTCCGAAAAAGCGTTGCGCGAGCTTGAGCACCGGATCGGATACGAACATCTTCATCTCGAAAACGGCCAAGCCTATTTGAATCGCCCGGGTATGGCCCTCGACGTCGGTGGCCTCGCCGGGGGTTATGCCCTCGACAGGGCCATCGAGGCCATGAAGCAATTTTCGGTGGCTGCCGCGTTTATTAACTTCAGCGGCGACGTGCACAGCTTCGGGGTCCCGGTCGACGGCGTTCCGTGGTCCGTTCGCCTTCTCGACCCGGTCACTCGGCAACCATTATCCGACGAGATCGTCCTCGGCGGCCGCGCGCTCAGCACAAGCGGCGCCTACGAGAATCGCAGACACGATGACGCCGGGCGGTCATGGGGGCATCTCATCGCCCCTGACTCCGGGAGGCCCGTAGCCCCTTTCGACTCCGTCACGGTGCTTCATTCCTCGGCCATGATCGCTGATGCATGGTCCACTGCCGCCTTCGTTGGAGCCCGCCCCGTCGAGCCCGGTTTGGATTTTATAACAATGTAATCCTCGATTTGGAAGATCAAATTTACATGAGCCGGATGTTGCTTGAAATCCGGCGACACCTAATGTAACTTCGAATTCCCGTTGTGAAAGCGAGCTACAAACCTCCACATGAACCGCGGTACTCCTCATAAATTGCTGGCCGTGTGCGGCGTATTGCTGATGTTGATGCAATACGTGCCCGTTGTTCAATTGCTTGGTGGACCGCGACATCATTGCCCGCACTGCACCGGGGCCTATTGCCCGTTGAAGGGAAAAGCGTGCAAAAAACAACTGGGTTATTGCCCCCATATGCAGGGCATGCGCCACGCCGGCGCTTCGCACGCACATTATCCCACGCATAAGGAGCGAATGCAGCGGCCGGCTGGTATGCCCACCGAGAGCGCCCTTGCCTGTTCATGCCGAAATGGCGCCCGAACACCCACTGCAGTACTTATCCTCGACCACGCCGTCGTACCCATGGGCGTCTTTCCCACCCCGCACGTATCGAATCGGCCCTATGGCCGTTGCCCGGTACTTGGGCACACTTCTCATTTTTACGCGGAGCTTTTCCGACCTCCAATTCAGACAGCATAGATCCGCCGCCGCTTTTCTGCACCGATCTCATGGATGATCGTTTTGTGTCGCGTAAGTTATTTTTTGACACACACGATTAGTCATAATTCTGAAGGATCAGTACGCTCTCGTCGGCGCCGACAAGTCAATTCCAGACAACCCCCCTGATCGCGGGCCACTTGCCTGTAAAATGGCATTGTGAATGCGGCGCACCTGCGCGCCACCCAATTCGGATCTGGTCTCAAATCTTCCCATTGGCATCAGTTCAAATGATGGTGCCCATACGGGCTCTTCAACGGCCCACCTAACCCAATCCAAGAACGATGATATCGAACCTGTATAGTGTGTTTCTATTTCTATTCCTTCTCAATTTTGCAACGATCCCCGCTCATTCACAATCGCAAAATCGGCCGCACGAACACCACGAGGCCGGTGATCACGACCATGGGGACACCGACCACGACGGGGAGCATGAGCAGGCACACAGCAATCACGATTTTGTTCGCGACCACGCGGATGCGGATCATACTGCGGACCACCACCACGAAGGGCTCCATTTTTCGCACCCACTCTTCACCGAGTCTCCCACACCCGATACCAAATTTCGGGTCAATTACGGTTTTACGAACCTCAACTCCGGCCATGAGGCCGGATCCACACAAATGGTAACCGTCGGTGGAGAGTACGCGTTTCACCGCGCGTTCAGCGTGGAAGTCGAGTTTCCATTTCAATCGATCAACCCCGACATGGGCGGATCATTTTCGAACACCGGAAACCTGAATGTCTCGTTGAAATTCGCCAACTTTGCTTTCGAGAAAGAAGGACTTCTTCTCGGCTACGGCGTCGAATTCGGTCTGCCCACGGGCAACGACGCCAAGGCCATCGGAAGTGACCATCTTATCCACATTGAACCGTTCCTCAATATCGCCCTCAAGAAGGATCGGGTGGAAGCGGTGGCATTTACTATTTTTGGGGTACCGACTAACCAGCATGTGGGAGAGGAAATCGAGACTGATTTCGAGTATAACTTCTCGCTTCTCTACCACGTGGCTCCCCAACTACAGTCGATCCTTGAACTGAACGGCGAGACCATCTTGAGCGGCGAGAAGAGTATGAATGTCACGATGCTTAGCCCCGGCGTGAAGTTCCTGCCCCTGAAGACCACGCCCGAGCTCATAATAGGTATAGGGATACAAGTGCCGCTCACGCATGAGAAGGAATTCGACGTGGGCGCGATGGGCTCGGTCTTTTATCACTTTTGAGTGATACGGATTGACAAATCCAGCCTCGGCGGTCGGGAAATGTCTGAATATCAGTCCGGCTGAGACACGTTTGGATGGGAAAACCTCAACCCGACGGGCCCTTTCGCGTTGCGGTCATCAGCGCCAAGCATCAACGCGGAGCATCAACCGGAGCATCAACCGGAGCATCAAGCGGAGCATGTCGCTCGGCAGACGAAAGGACGATGCTTCAGGGCGCGGACAGGCACACGTACACGCTGTCCGCTTGATATACCGCCGTCGTGGATAAGGCCACGGGGGCAATTTATGATTTGTTTGCAAGCTATTTTGAAACAATTGTTATTCCGTATATAAATGTCGATATATCGTATTTAACTTATAATTCCTTATGTACAAACGATATCCATACGTGTTTATATTGACGAGGCGATGTATCCTTCCAAAGACCTGACACGGACCTATCCAGGTACCCACGGTGGCAAACTTTTTCAATCCTCGATCTATGGGCTGGCCTCTCCGAATCGCCTGCCTTCTCATAGTTGAATTATCCCGTACTTCTCGATTCCGGCTGCAAATTGGCAAGGCCGCTGGTAGAGGCCAATGACGATCGAACGCCCGCTGGGACGTGGAAAGACGGTGGGTTAGAAATCAACCTCGACATCCTCTGGGCAGATTGGCGAATATAATAGTCTGAGGGTCCCGGACTGCTTGTTGCGGCCATCGCCGAAGCGGGTAAGCCACCCTTTATTCCTGGGCCGCTGCTACGCGTCGAGACCGGGACGACGATTCGAGCTCATATCCCAAACACACTTTTGGATTTTACCATTTCCTTATTTGGTTTGTAGCCGCACTCTTCCGAAAGTCCCGACTCGCTGGTTATCCCTCCCGGTACGGCTGCAACGATTGCGTTCAAGGCCGGTGCCCCGGGCACCTATTTCAATTGCGTTGACCGGGGAAGCGAAAATCTCAACAGAGTGAAGATGAATAACTCCCCGGTGCGTTGATCGTAGATCCACCCGGTGAATCCCCAACGGACCGCATTTTCATGATCAACTTCTTCAGTACACCGGTTGATACGGCCCTCGTTTCGAGGGGCGGGTTGGAGGCACTTACCGTCAACGGACACTTGTGGCCCATCACGGAGCACCAAACGCCTGCGGTCGGCGAGACAGCTGATCTCGCTTATTCGCCCGTGGAGCCGGGCGCCCAGAAACTCCATGTCGGATAACGTTCCGCTCATCCGGCACAGTGGACGCAGCGACGAGAAGCGGCAGCGGTTTCGAAGGCGAAGTAATCATCCGGCGATTCCAAGGGGCAGCAAGACGCCAATAAAACACACGCGCCAAGCTGCTTACATTCGGATTAAATAGCTCACCTTAGTAAAGAAGCCGTCCGTCAGCCGCGTGAAATCCCGGAAACGTTTTTGTCCGACATCGTCCAGCGTTGATCCATATCCGAAATAGATTAGCGTCCCCGGATTGGGCCGATAACTGAAGAGCCAGTCCGTCCGGAGTTGGTCGGAGCGGGATTCGGACGACGATATGCCGTCGAGGAGGATGGGACTACCCATTCGATTGAGCAATCCGGCCCGTTTTCGCGATGTATACTGCCCGATCACACGAATAAAAATAGCGGCCGTGAGTTGATACTCGACCTTCAGCCGCGGGATGGTCTCGGTAGAGAAGCGGGAGTCGTCGCGCCTTCGGTCCAGCGTGAGATGCGTAAGCTGCAGCGTCGTGCGAAGTGCAGACGTGGGCCGCAAATCGAGGAGAATATCGAATCGTCTGCTCTTCCCGGGTGCCGCTTCGCTGAAAATGGGTGTCTGACCGCGTGAAAACGAGGCAGATGCCGTAAAGAGCCGGAAGGTCGGTGTAGTCAATCCGATGGAGCCGGACCACTGGTTGTCTTCCCTGCCCGGCACCACAAACGCGGTCGTATCCCCTGGGCTCGGTAGGACGGCATACGCAGAATAGGCTCTGGAATCGTACTCGAAAAAATTTCTGGAGATGGATCCGTTCAGCCGCCATCCGCCGCGAAGCGTGGCTGACGGAAGCAGGCTCTCGCCTCCTTCAATTGGCCCCTTGCCGACGTCATCGTAGTCCCAAAGCCGGTTAATGCCTGAAAATCCACCGAACGTCTCGACGAGAGCACCTTCCGCACCGTAAAAGGAGAGCCTATTAAACATATTGGCCGTTACGGTGCCGGTCCGATTCACAAAGCCGGCAGCGGCTCTGAAATCGGTCGCAATAGCGGAAAGGCTGTAATTGAACCCCCACTGCCGGCCGGTCCGGTCCCAGGTCGCTTTCAGGAGCGGACCAGACGTGTTGGCACCCCCCGAGCGCGTCCACGACTGAACGGCCTGGAATTGGGCGTAATATAATTTGGAATGATAAACCCGGAGATCGGTACCGATAAGCCGGGAGTAATTGTCGCCCTCCTCACGCGTGGTCAGGACACCGCCGAGCGTTCCGTTTCCACCAAGATCCCTCCGAATGCGCGCGATTCCGAACAGGGGCGTATCACGGCCGTTTTCCGAAAAGCGTCGGTCATCGGCGGCCACAATCGTTGCGACGTTGAGCTTCCCGACCTTCCCGGCCAGTTTGGATTCCACGACGGGCGAAATAATCTGGCGGGTGTAAATCAACTGACTCGGCGTGTCGAACAATTCGAGTCCCTCCAGAAAGAACGGGCGCTTTTCTGGAAAAAACAGTGCAAATCGCTCGTTGAGATTGACCTGCCCGACGTCGGCTTCGACCTGCGAAAAATCGGGATTAATGGTGCCCAACAGCGAAAGGTTTTGCCGGATGCCCCACCGCACGTCTCCGCTGAGTTCACCGTCCTTCGAGTAACCCCAGGACCCGTCCCCGTGCCGGCTTCCATCGAGCCGGCCGACGGTTGTCGGTGTGAAATCCAGGACGAGCCCACGCTTCAGATCATGCAGTCCTTCGAGCGACCCACTCTGCCCGAGAAAGCTGGCGTTGGCTCGTACGGCGGGGGCCCAGGTGTCCTCAAACCCCGAATGCTGTACGCGACGCAGCACATGCAATCCCCAAGTCTGCTCGCTTGCATCTTGATAGCGCAGACTCTTGAACGGAATTCGTATTTCGACAACGTATCCACCATTAACCAGCCGCCCCGCGGATTCAAAATGAAAGTCGGGGTTGAGGTCCACGTTGCCGTCGAGCGGGTTGATGTTTCGAATACCACCGCCCGTGGCCGAGCGGCCTCCCGCCCCGCCGCCGAATTGATCGCTCCGGGTACCATCGGCCTGCACACCGAGCGGATTTACAGCAAAAAGGAAGGCGATCCGATGGTCGTTGTACGTATCGAGGAGAATCTGAATTTGATCCTCGCTGGATATATTGTCACGGTTTGCCCGGGTAGCCCGGACCACGTCGCCGTGGAGTTCGGTAGCACGTACGCCGAAGAAAATGGCATCCGGGGCGTACCAGACCAGCACTTCGGTGGGATCCGATGCAGGACGTCCATCGACCGGCTGAAACTGGGAGAAATCTGTCAGACGGGCCGCATCTTGCCAGGCAGGTTCGTCGAGGAGTCCATCTATGCGCACACTCATCTCAAGTCGCGGTATTTGGACCGAAATCTGATTTTTTCTACCGCTGTATACGGTAGGGTCCTGGAATAGAATGGCCGCGGCGAAGAAAAATGCAATCATAAATGACGTGGTGGCAGGAGAAAGAATAATAAGCGCGCGAAAGACCAAAGGAAAGGTCTCTAGCCGGTTCTCGCGGGAGATCGTTGGTCAAACCAGCGTAAGGATCCATAAAACATACGGCAATCGCACCTTTTCCACACCCTATTCGCCCGGAAGATAGTCTCATTGGCTAAATTGATACGTGGAACAACCAGGTTCGTTTGGGGACCCTACCATCGATCGGCTGTGCCGTCGGTTTGGGAATCTGGTAACTCTGACCGTACATTTTCTCGAAGAAGACTTCGCACTTGTCGGTCAGGTTCAGTTCCGTATTGCGTCGAAAAGTACGCCGTCGCCCCAATGAGATCCCGGCCGGCAAATATGCGGATATCACATTTTTTTTGGAAATCGAGATGAGTAGAGCGTTTGTAAACGAAGATGCCCCGGATGGACACGTCTTTATTCCTCCTCGTGCGCCCTTACCGCCGGGAACAGTCAATTATGTCACCCCAAGAGGGATCGGACAATTACGTACCGAAATGGCCGAATTAGAAGCCGAACGCGCACGGATATCCAAAGACAAATCAGACGAGACGGAACGAACACGCCAGCTAACGATAAACCGCGGGCGGTTACAGGATCTTCGCGCACGCATTGCATGTGCCCGGACCATCCATCCGCAATTCCAGCCGCAGGAGGAGATTCGGTTCGGAGCGACCGTGACCATCAGCACCTCGAACGATTCCATCGAGAACGATGTCCGAACCTTTCAGATTGTCGGAGTTGACGAGGCCGGCGCGGAGGAAGGACGCATCGCTTTCGTCGCACCGATCGTGCGTGCCATCCTTGGCCTAAAGGTGGGTGATACCGTCCCATTCCAAACGGCAAAGGGGGATCAGTTGATTGAAATTAGGGCGATCGATTATGCGAAGGGTCAGGGTGACACGGTGATATAACTATCCCGCTGTCCCAACGCAGTTGCCTAACCCGAAAAGGGCCTCTTATCTATGCACGAATCACGAGCTCAATGTGGCATCTAGATTCCCCGAAGCCGACGCAATGAGTGCATAGGGCTAATAATCGTTCGGCCCCAAATCAGCGGACGCTTGAAGATGTGATTGGGACCTTACATTATACATTATTGAAACCGCCCGGCATATCCATTAAAAAGGTCCGCGTGGTCCGTTCGTCCAATAAAATAATCCGTCAGGTCAAAAAAGAATCAACAGCCTACGTGCTATAAGTGTGTGCCCTGGAGAGGACTCGAACCTCCACGTCCTAAACGGACACTAGGTCCTGAACCTAGCGCGTCTACCAATTCCGCCACCAGGCCGATGCGGATCGCAATTTTACACATTTATCCCCCTTCACGCAAGCGATTGCGCCGCCCCCGCGGCTTTTCATGCCCGCTTCTAAATCGTTTCGGCGCTTTATGATCTGCGTGTATGTCGTTATACTACGGCACACCCGCATCACCCTCACCCATGCCCGCCAATCCATGTTCAGATTCTGCATTTTCCCGATCACCTACCGGCTGCTCGCCGGGTTGATGGCGTTTAGCATCGCCGCATCGTCACAGGCCCAAACGAAGCGCCCCGTCCCCTATCCCGTCATGCCACCACCACAGTTCGAGAAGGCCATCGCAAACGGTACACGAACGACCACCGGCAAGCCGGGACCCAATTACTGGACGAACACGGCTGAATACACCATCCGCGCAACTCTATCCCCGAACACCAAGCAACTCCGCGGCGTCGAGATGATCCGGTACCACAACAATTCCCCGGACACCCTGCGACAGATCATCGTCCACCTGCGGCAAAACCTCAATAAGGCGGGTGTCGTCCGAAATCGGCCGCAAAAACTCACCGGCGGTGTGATCCTCACCGACGTCCGGCTCAACGATGCGCCCCTGATCGAGTCCGTCTCGCGCGACGACGGCGGTTATACCCTCGACGGCACCCGGCTTTATCTTCCCCTCGACACACCCCTCCTGCCCCGCGACGAAGCATCACTTGCCTTTTCATGGCACTTCGAAGTCCCCGAAGCCGGCGCACCCCGCATGGGGCAAGATGGCGACGTCTTTTTCCTCGGCTACTGGTATCCACAGATCGCCGTCTACGACGACGTCAATGGGTGGACCGCCGATCCGTATATGGGCAACGGCGAGTTTTACATGGACTACGGGACTTACGATGTCAGCCTCACCGTACCCGAGGGATGGCTCGTCGGGGCGACGGGCGAGCTTCAGAATCCGGAAGCGGTCTATTCGGACCAGACCCGTGCCCGGCTCGACATGGCCGCCGGCACCCGCGCCATCGTCCACGTCGTCGAAGACGTCGACCGGAAGCCCGGCCTTTCCACCAACGACAGCCCCTCGGACTCGCTGACCTGGCATTTTCTGGCCGAACACGTCCGCGACTTCGCCTTCGCCACCTCGGCCCACTATCTGATGGACGCGACCACCGCCACCGTCGGCGACCGGGATGGCGACGGCACCGACGACACGGCCATGATCTATGCTTTTCACCGGCCCGAGGCCGTTTCGTGGGAGCGCTCCGCCGAGTTCGCCCAATATTCCATCGAGTATCTCTCGAAGATGTTCATGCCCTACCCCTATCCGCACATGACAACGGCCGAAGGCGTCATCGGCGGGGGGATGGAGTATCCGATGATCACCCACATTGGCGGCGCCCGGAATGACCGGCGGCTCTTCGGCGTGACCTTTCATGAGATCGGCCACATGTGGTTTCCGATGGTCGTCGGACAGAACGAGAAAGCGTTCACGTGGATGGATGAAGGGTTGACCACATACAACACGAACGAGGGGACGGCCGATTTCTGGAACGTGAACGGTTGGGATCTGAAGCGACAATACTATTATATGATTGCGGGCTCGGGGCACGAGGTCGTCCCCATGCGCCACGGTGACCGATATCCCGTCGACGGTCCATCGCGAACGATCGCCTCATACAGCAAGCCGGCGGTTGCGCTTCATGCCCTCCGGGGGCTGTTCGGCCAGGAGAAGTTCATGGCTGCCTACCGCGAATACGCCCGCCGGTGGGCCTTCAAACACCCGCAGCCGTACGACCTTTTCAACACGTTCGATGATGTCCTCGGCGAAGACCTTGGCTGGTTCTGGACGACGATGTTTTCCACCACTTGGACGCTCGATCAGGCCATCGGCAACGTAGAGGAAACCCCTTTTGGTCCTGTGGTTACGATTGAGGATCACGGACTATCGCCCTTCCCCGTATTGCTTCGCATCACGTATGCGGATGGGAAAGTCGTCGACAAAAGGGTGACGGTGCGGGTATGGCTGAGCGGCGCCCGCGAGACGAAGCTACGTCTCGACCCCGGCACGTTGTCGCGCCTCGAAATCGACCCCGACGACTACCTACCTGACGTGGACCGGACGAACAACGTGTGGGAGCCGCCGGACGCAACCTCCCTTGGTCGATAATTGTTGAAAAGCCCGTCAAGACCCTTGTGCAACCTTCGCGCTCGCGGTATCTTTGCGTCCGCTTTACCGGGTCATGTACCGGGCGGCGTCACATTCCTCGGTAGCTCAATGGTAGAGCATGCGGCTGTTAACCGCAGGGTTGTAGGTTCAAGTCCTACCCGGGGAGCATTTCAGAAAACGCCGGCCTCAGAAATGGGGGCGGCGTTTTCAATTGTGGGATGGTCCTGCCTGAGAGGCGCCCTTTTTCAAATCGCTCGATGCATCCGTACGCGACTTCATAAGGCATGGCCGGGCACGTCGAGACCCCGCGAGGCTGATCTGTCTGATCGAGCGCCCTCCCGATAAGCAGCCGAACGGCGGCGAAGACGGTACGTGCGCGGCCGTTTCCCGTGGCCATCCATCCGCACTCCCGAAATTGGATCTTCCCGATTCGGATCGGTATCCTTCACGACGTGCCGTCCGCCTGTATGATGATTGCCGCATGCCAGCGGCGGCCGGCATCGAACGGGAAAGAAGGCACCGTGTGTTCAGCGGAAATTGACCGCCGTGGGATCACCTTAGCGGTGAAGCGTCTCTTCCCGAACCCTTGCAACCAGAACTACCGACGCCATGCAAATATCAAAGTGGGGCTTCCTCGCCCTTGCCCTCCTCCTCGCTGCCTGCACCGACGCGCCGACGAATCCACACGTTGCGCCGGCAGCAGGCGAAGCCGGGCTCGCGACTCGGAACGTCTTCCTCATCACCCTTGATGGCCTGCGCTGGCAGGAAGTCTTTACCGGGGCCGACTCGCTCCTCGTCCGCGACGAGCGGTACGTCAAGAACCCCACGGACCTCCCGGGGCGGTTCTGCCGCCTGGCCCCCAACCCCCGGCGGCGGACGTTGCGGCCGTTCTTCTGGAACGTCCTCGCGAGGGAAGGCCAGCTCTACCGCAACCGCCCCCGCGCCCCCGA
>Ga0114931_10000140_pt1 | contig 79922 bp, 60 predicted proteins | sample 2SBtaG_FD_89579 | JGI IMG/M metagenome (GOLD analysis project Ga0114931, IMG submission 89579) | Deep subsurface microbial communities from Kolumbo volcano to uncover new lineages of life (NeLLi) - 2SBTROV14_V59a metaG | ecosystem: Environmental > Aquatic > Marine > Volcanic | place: Kolumbo...
GATTTCATCCCGCCATTTCGATTGAAGCGCGCTGACTGATGGCGGTGATCTCGCATCCCAGGATGCGTGTGAAGAAGGCGGGTTGAAAACCCGCCCCACTACACGAGGAGTGAAACCGCGCTAAGGACGCCGTGGTTCAGACAGGATCAGTGCGGGTGATCGTCAGGGGCGTGGCGCGCTCGACATCGCCCGACGCGATCCGCTCGAACCCGGAGCCGAGCTCGCCGATCGGGTCGGGCGGGATGATCTCGACGCGCTTCTCGCCCAGCCTAGTCTCGCCGGCGCGGATCCGGTCCTGGAGTTGCAGGCACGCGCTGAGGAGTTGTTCGAGGATCGCCTCCTCGGGGACGTTGGCGATCTTCTCGCCCTGCACGTAGATGATCCCGCGCCGATCCCCGGCGAAGACCGCCACGTCGGCGCCCTCGGCCTCGCCCGGCCCGTTGACGACGCACCCCATCACCGCGACCTTCATCGGCAGGTCGATCGTGTCCGCCAGCTTCGTGCGGACGTTCTGGACGAGCGTGAACAGGTCCACCTGGATCCGGCCGCACGTCGGGCACGCGATCAGGTCCACGCCCTTTCGCTCGCGCAGGCCCAGCGACCACAGCAGCTCCAGCCCGTCCTCGACCTCGTGCACCGGGTCTGAAGCGTAGCTGATTCGGAACGTGTCGCCGATCCCGTCGGCCAGCAGCGCCGACACCGCGGCGATCGATCGGATCGCGCCGGTCTCACGGGGCCCGGCGTGCGTCACGCCCAGGTGCAGCGGCTCATCGAAGCGCTCGCTGATGGCGCGGTAGACGTCGATCGTCGAGGCGGCGTCCATCAGCTTGGCGCTGAGGCACACATCGTGGAAATCCCGGTCACGGAAGATCTCGAGGTACTCCTCGAGCTTGGTGATCATCAACGCGATCAGGTGGCCGTCCTGTTTGTCAGCGAAGAATCGCCCGAGCTCGTCGAGGCGTTTTTTCTTGTCGCGGCGCTCGATGATCGAGCCCTCGTTGACGCCCACGCGGATCGGGATGCCCCGGTCCTTGCAGGCGTCGATGACCGCGTTGACGTGCGCCCGGTCCGAGATGTTGCCCGGGTTGAGGCGGATCTTGTGGACGCCCGCTTCGACCGCCTCGAGCGCACGCTCGAAGTGGAAATGCACGTCGGCGACGATCGGGACCCGCGTCTGGCGCAGGATCTCGGCGAGCGCCGCCGTGTCCTTGCGCTCGGGCGTGGCGACGCGAACGATGTCGGCGCCGGCGGCGGCCATCCGGTTGATCTCGGCGACACACCGGTCAACTTCGTGGGTGTACCCGGCGGTCATGGTCTGCACCGAAACGGGCGCCGATTTCGTGGGGCTCCCCCCGGGTGTGGGGAGCCCACCCCCGATCAGGACTACGCCCGTTCGCTCATTGCCGACTGCAATCTGTGTTGTAGGCTTGCGTGAACGCATGGTGATATTTTATAGCCCTCCCGCGGCGCTGAACAACAGGAGCTCCTTCGCCTTGTTCGACCCGAGTTATGGGGAAACACCCCATGGATTGAATAGGCGACGATCGAATCCCGATGATGCTCCCAGTGGGCGATCCAAGGCCGCTCACCGAGAACACTCGCGAAGTCTGCAATGACCGACGGATACATGAACTCCACCAGGCTCACGCAGCGGCAGCGGCGTGAGCTGCTCGAATCACTGGAGCAATCAACCAGTGACGTCGCCGAATCCCGACGCCAGCACGAGCGACTCGATTGCCACATCCCGGAGGCGCCGCTCGCGGTCACGCACCCCGACGGCCAGGTGGCGCGTTTCCTCGTCTGCACGCGCAATATCTCGTCCGGCGGTCTGGCGTTTCTTCACGGCGGGTTCCTCTACCCCGGCTGCCGGTGTGAGATCACGCTGCCGACGGTCTGGGGTGGCCAGGAGACACTCATCGGCGCCATCGTCACCTGCCGGCATGTCGACAAGCACATCCACGAGTTCAGCCTGTGCTTCGCCGAGCTGATCGACACCCGCCGGTTTATCACCCCCCCCGGGGAGCGGCCGCTCGTGTGTGAGCCGGACAACTCGAAGATCGAGGCGCTGACCGGGAGCGTGCTGATGGTGGACAAGAGCATCATCAACGTGGACCTTGCGAGGTACCACATCAAGGGAGCGAATGTCGAGATCCACGCGGCGGAAACGATCCGGGAAGGGATCGTCTCGGTGCGCTCCTCACCGATCGACGTCATCCTGCTGGATATCGACCAGGTCGATCGGACGCCGGGGGAGCTGATCCTCGAGTACCGCGACGCGGGATTCAAGGGGCCGATCGTCTGCACGACGACCACGCCAGATTCCGATCTTTCGCAGGCGGCTCTCGCGGCAGGCGCCGACGAGGTGATCAGCCGACCCGTCTCGGCGTCGAACCTGGTGCGCGTTCTCTCGGAGTGTCTCTCGGGCTGCGCCGGCGCGTCGGGTCCGGTGCGGAGCCAGCTCGAGTGCAGCCCGGACACGGTCGAGCTGATCAATAACTATCTCAACTACATCGAGTCGCTCGCCATGACGCTGAGCGAGGGCATCGAAACAGAGGACCTCGATCAGATCCTGAGCGGCTGCCGGGGCATCGCACAGTCCGCCGGGGGTTATGGGTTCCCGACACTCGAGCAGGCGGCCAAGGATGCGGAGCAGGCGCTGCAGGATTCATGCTCCGTGACGGAATCGCTCCAGGAGCTGCAGCGGCTGCGGAGCGTCTGCGCCCGGCTGGAGCCGCTGACACTGAGCTGATCCGAGAGTTGACAGTTCGGGGGTTTTCCCAGAGGAATCCCCCCCGAATCGGGTGATTTCGGCTCGACCGCCCCCCACCCGCGGCCGATGCAGTTCCCGGAGCCTGCGAGGACGCCGCCCGCGTCCCGCTCATCACCGGGAGACCAGCATGGCCGATGATTTTTATTCCTCTGTTCGGCTCACCGACGCCGAGCGTCGCAAGCTGCTTGATGATGTTCGTTCGCAGCGTCGCCCGGTCGAGGAGAGCCATCGCGCGCACGAACGGATCGAGTACAACCGCTCGGAGGTTCCGCTGGTGGTGACGCACCCGAACGGTGAGGTCGCCCGGTTCCTTGTCTGCACTCGGAACATCTCGATCGGGGGGCTTGCCTTTCTCCATGGCGGCTTTCTCTATCCGGGTTGCCGGTGTGAGATCACCCTGCCGACGGTCTGGGGTGGGAAGGAGACCCTCAACGGCGTCATCATCTCCTGCCGACACCTCCAGAAGCACGTCCACGAGTTCAGTGTTTCTTTTGAGACGCTGATCGATCGCCGGCGGTTTGTCACGCTCCCGGGTGAGCGGCCTCTCGAATCCGAACTGGACACCTCGAAGATCGCGGCGCTCTCGGGGCGGGTGCTGTTCATCGATGAGTGCCGGGTCAACGCGGACCTGGCGCAGCACCACATCAAGAACTCGAAGGTCGAGATGGTCGCGGCTGAATCACTCGAGGAAGGGGTCGAAACGCTCCGGTCGGCCCCGTTTGACACGGTTTTGCTCGACCTTGACAACTTCGAGAAGACGCCCGCAGAGCTGATCGGCGAGATCCGGGAGGCGGGGTTCAAGGGGCCCATCGTCTGCGCCTCGACGACGCCGGAGTCCGAGGCCGCCGAGTCGGCGCTCGAGGCCGGCGCGGACGAGGTCGCCTCGCGCCCCATCGCTGCGATCGACCTGGTTCGGATTCTCACGGAGTGCCTCTCGGGGAGCTCGGGCGCCGCGGGCCCGGTGCAGTGCCAGCTCGAGAGCAGCCCGGACACGGTGGCGCTGATCGAGAACTACCTTGGGTACATCGAGACGCTGGCCGCAAGCCTGTCCGAAGACATCGAGAAAGAGGACATCGAGAAGGTTCTCAAGAGCTGCCGCGTTATCTCGCAGTCCGCCGGCGGGTACGGGTTCCCGCCGCTCGAGCAGGCCGCCAACAAGGCGATGCTCTCGTTGCAGGATTCGAAGTCCGTGGTCGAGTCGATCAGCGAGTTGCAACGGCTCCAGAGCGTCTGCTCCAGGCTCGAACCGTTGACGATGGGTTGAAGCGGACACTCAGTCAGGCGAAAGCCCACCCCCCGGCGCCCACGGATTGGTGGACTTTGACCCGCTCATTCGGGATCGCACGGCGACATTGAGGGGCGGCTGAACCGGCGGGATCAATAACGCTCGCGCTGCCGGATCGCATCGGCGTCTGCCGGCGCCTGCGGTGGTCGTCGGCCCGCCGATAACCGGGCCGGCGCGGTGGCGCTTGCGGCTTGATCCGCGCGCGGTTCCTGACGATGAAACATCGGCGCACCGCCGGGAGCGGTTCGGTCCGGGCAGCGGGACACCGGAGTGATTTGTTGATGCAGAACGATTATCTGAAATCGGTGCGGATGAGCGAAGTCAACCAGCGGGCGCTGCTCGAGCAGATGGATTCGGCGATGCGCCCCGTGGAGGAGAGCCAGCGCGCCGAGGACCGCGCGTCGTGGCGCCTGCTCGATGTGCCGGTGGAGGTGACCCATCCGGACGGCGCGCGGGCGAGATTCCTGGTCTGCATGCGGAACATCTCCTGCGGCGGCGCCTCGTTCATCCACGGCGGGTTTTTGTACCCGGGGAGCAAACTGGTGGTCCTGCTGCCGACGATCTGGGGTGATTTCGAGAGCCTCGAAGGCGTCATCACCAACTGCCGTCACGTTGAGGGGCAGAACCATGAGATCGGTGTGCGGTTCATCGAGCCCTTCGACCGACGGCGGTGCCTGACGCTCCCGGGCGAGACGCCGCTGGACCCCGACCCGGACACCAGCGAGCGCAACGAGCTTGTCGGGCGTTTGCTGTATGTCGATCAGAGCCCGGCGGACGCGAAGCTCGTGGCGTTCCACCTGAAAGATTCGCGGATCACCATCGAGTCGGCGATGGCGTGCGAGGAGGCGGTTGAGAAGATCAAGTCGATGGCCGTTGACCTGATCTTGCTGAGCCATTCGATCGACGGGGTCGGGGATCAGTCCGCAGTCGAGTGTCTCCGTTCGGCGGGCTTCAAGGGCCCGGTCGTGCTGGTGAACAACAGCGCAGAAACATCAAAGCAGGGCCCGGGCGCCGACAGCGGCGGGCTCGCGACGCTGACCAAGCCGTACAGCCCGGCGAGGCTGATCGCGGTGCTCAGCGGTTGCCTGGCGAGCATCGAAACGAGCGGGGACGGCCCGATCTATTCGGAGCTGTCGAGCAACCTGGACGCGGTCGAGCTGGTCGAGTACTACCTGGGATTTGTCGAGGAGACCGCCGGGCGCCTGCGCGACTCGATCGAGAAGGACGAGTACGAGCCGGCGCTGGAGGCTTGCCGATCCCTGATGGAGACCGGCGCGGGGTACGGGTTCACCCCGATCTCGACGTCGGCCAAGGTCGCGGTGACGGAGCTGACGGCGTCGATGTCGATCAACGAATCGATCACGGAGGTCCAGCGGCTGCTCGGCGTGTGCGCCCGCATCGAAGCCCGTGGCGCGCCAGACGGCAAGGAACGTAAGTAATCCGTGGGCGGCGGCGCGGGTCCGCGCCGTCAGGCCCCCGATTGACCCGGAGTGATCTCGTGAAGAAGCGATTCCTCGATACGGTCCGGATGACTCCGGGCGCGCAGCGCAAGCTGCTCGACAAGATGGACAAGCACACCCAATCGGGTGAGCCCGAAGACGACCGGCGCGCCCACCGCAGGCACACCTACCGGCCGCCGGCGGTCGCGTTCCAGGTCGAGCATCCCGGGGGCGGCGGCGCCCGCTACCTGGTCGGCGCCCGGAACCTCTCCCGGCAGGGTGTGAGCCTGATCCACGGCGGCTTCCTGTACAACGGGGCTTCGTGCATCATCGTGCTCGAGACGCGCTCGCGCGAGCTGCTGGCGTTCCCGGGCAGGATCGTCACCTGCCGGCACGTGGACCGGACCATCCATGAAATCGGCGTTCGGTTCGATCAGGAGATCGACATCCAGACGTACTTCCAGCTTGTCGAGCCGCTGGACCTGATGCCCGACATCAACGCGAAGCCCCGGCGTGATCTACCGGCGCTCGACGGGCGGCTGCTGTTTATTGATCCCTCGATCGCCGCGTGCGACCAGGCCACTCGGTTCCTGGCCGGGCAGGCGATGGAGGTGACAACCGCTCGACATCTCGGCGCCGGGCTTGATGCGCTCAAGCGCGAGACGTTCGACCTGGTGGTTTGCGAGGCGGACCTGGATTACATCACCGGTGACAAGGCGCTGACCAGGATCCGGGCGGCCGGGCACACCGGGCCCATCGCGTTCATCACCGGGAACGTGGATCAGGATCGTGACTCGCGGCTCACGGAGCTGGGGGCCGCGGAGATCGCGCTCAAGCCGCTGAACAAGTCCCGGCTGCACGACCTGATCTCGCGCTGCCTGAACCCGGCCGGGCAGACCGATGCGCCCAGCTATGAGCACACGGTCCGGACGCATCTTGATTCGATGCAGGGCCTCATTGAATCGCTCGAAGGGTCCATCATCGGTCAGGACCTCGAGAGCCTGCGCGCCGCGTGCGAATCGATCGCGCACGCCGGCGCAGCCAACGGGCGCACAGCGCTCTCCGACGCGGCCAACGAGGCGCTGGCGGTGATGCGCAACTCGGGCTCGACGCACGCGGCGCTCGAGGCGGTGCGGCGGGTTGCGGAGCTGGCGCAGTCGATTCAGAGCCAGTAGCCCCGATTCGGACGCTCGGGTTGCCCGTTGACCCGCGACGCCCAAGAATCTGTCGATCGGGCGCTGGCGTCGGCGCCGGGATCAGTCAGGAGCGGCAACCGATCGATGTGTGACACCAGGACACTCTTTGCGCGCAAGGGGCTGCGCTGCACCAGGCAGCGGGCGGAGATTTTCGACACGCTGGCCGCGAGCACTTCGCACCCGACGGCCGAGGAGCTCTTCTGGCTGGTCCGTGAACGGCGTCCGGCGTTCGGGCTGAGCCTGGCGACGGTGTACAACACGCTCGAGGCCCTGTGCGCGGCGACGATGTGCCGGAAGCTCCCCCCCACCACCAGCGAGGGCGGCGCCCGCTACGACGCGGACCTCCACGAGCATCTGCACCTGGCCACCGACGACGGGCGCGTGCTCGATGTCCCCGATGACCTCGGGGCCAAGCTGATCGAGAGCATCCCACAGTCGCTGCTGGACTCGATCGAGAACCGGATGGGCGTCCGGGTGACGGCGGTGCGGATCAGCCTGTGCGCCGAGGGAGCCGCCCGATCGCCGGCCAAGGCCTGATTTTCCCCAAATCAGGCGGATCACGACGAGATCGTGGCTCCGGTGGCGCCGATCGTGTCAAGTGGAGGGGGTGTTGCGCCGATGGTGATATGGGACCGGGCTTCGTTGCTTGCGGATCCCGCCCAATCGACGGAGACCCCCCAATGGCGAACGCAGACATCGATCGACGGCATTTCACTCGTTACCAGCTCCCGGCGATGTATTCCCGGATCATGGTCCGCCCGCTTGAGGAAGACGAGTTCCAGTGGGAGGGGCACGCCTACGACATCAGCCGCGGGGGCATCCGCTTTGAGCTCGACCGCGGGGTCGAGCCGGGCACGCAGGTGGCGCTGCGGATCGATCTCCCGCAGACCGCCTCGGAGCGCTCGACGGCGCGCCGCTCGGTCTTCGTCTTCGCCAACGTCATCTGGATGAGCGATCCCGACGAGATCGGGCCCGTCCGGCTTGCCGCGGCCTTCACGCGGTTCGCCCGCGAGGGCGACGAGGAGCAGCTCCACGGCAGGCTCTCGCAGGGGCGCTACGCGCTGGCGGCGTAACCTTCGAGCCGAACCCGCGAGGAGGCAGGAAACACTCACCCGATCACCCCGACTAGGCGCTCGAGCGTTTCGCCGGGTTGTTCGTGCGCCGACAGCTCGACGACGTGATCGGCGATCGCGCGGTGCCGCGCATCACGGAGGGCAAAGACACGCTCGATCTCGTCGATCGGATCATCACCGATGAGCGGGGGTCGGTCGGCGCCGGCGCCCCGGGCGAGCCGGCGCCGCAGCAGCGCCGGTTGCGCCCTGAGATAGATCGTTACGGCCCCCGAACGGCGGATCAGTTCCTCACCGCCCGGGGCGGTTGGCGTCCCGCCACCGAGCGCGACCACGCCCCCACGCTCGATGACCGCTTTGAGGGCTTCGACCTCGGCGGCCCGGAAGGCCGGTTCGCCGCGCTCGGCCCAGGCTTCGGTCACCGTCGCAAAGCCCATGCGGCTGAGCGTCAGCGCGTCAAGGTCCTGGGACGAGACGCCGAGGTGGTCGGCGAGCATCCGCCCGAGCGTTGATTTCCCCGACCCGCGCAGACCGATGAGCAGTATGGTTGAGGGCTGGTCCATGCGATGCATTCAGGATACATCATGGCGGTCGGCGTGGCGGTCGGCGTCGGGGGCGCTGTGCCTCGCGTTCGTTTTCTCCGTTGCGGGCTGCGCGCTGCCGATCCAGCCCGGGTTCCCGATCGATGCGTCCCAGGCACAGGCCGCCCGCCGGCAGATGGAGCGGAACCCCATGCCGCTGGTGAGGCCCTTGGTCATTGTGGGCGGGTACCGGGCGTCGTACCACGTGCAGGTCCGGGTCATGACGGGTCGGATGATCAAGATGACCTCGGGCGTGCGGTCTGATGCGCTGGGTGTGTCGGTCTTCTTCGATGGGTCCATCCAATGCGCGGCCGATCATGTTGTTGACAAGATCATCGAGCGGTGGCCCAACGACGACCCGGAGCGGACGATCGAGGTCGATGTGGTGGCGATCTCGATGGGCGGGCTGGTCGCCCGGCAGGCGTGGGCGTCGGATCGGCGCGCTGACGGGACGCCGCGCAAGCGGCTGCACATCGCGCGGCTGTTCACGATCGCGACCCCCCACCGGGGCGCGTGCCTCGCCGATTCGCTGGCGCCGGACACGATGGCGCGGCAGATGCGGTCCGGCTCTGACCTGCTCAAGGCGCTGGACGAGGCGGATGCGGATCGGGATTTCGAGCTGATCTGCTATGCGCGCACGAACGACGCGGTTGTCGGGGCGCTGCGCACCGCCCCCGAGGGTGAGGCCCCTTACTGGGTGCATGGGCCCTGGCTGTTCAGCCACATGACCGTGGCTCGGGACTGGCGGATCGGGGTGGACATCGCCCGCCGGCTGCGGGGTGAGACGCCCCTGTCGCTGGAGACATCCGTCCCGCCCAGCAACTGACCAGCCTCGCTAGAACCCGATGCCCAGCGGCCTGACGGTGATCTCCGGATCACTGATCGTTCCGGTGACGCGGTACTCGAGGGCCTTTTCAAACAGCCGACCGATCGAACCACCGACTCGCCCCAGCAGGTTTTCGAGTTTTTCCAGAGGGCCGGCGTTGATCGAGAGATCGAGCCGCTGGTTGTAGTACACCAGCCCCGTCCCGCGCGCGTTGATCGCGTTGGTCTCGAGCTTTGACTGATCGACACGGATCGCCTTGTCCGTGATCGTGAACTTCGCGTCAAAGCGATCGCTGAATAAGCCGTCACCCCGGACCATAGAGACCACGTCGACCACGCTGTTGAGCTCGCGCACGCCCGGGAAGTTGAGCAGGTACCCGTCGGTGATGTGGATCTCGCCGCGGCCGCCGAGTGTTTCCGGCAGGCCGGTCAGGCCCATCGTCGCAGAGCCGAACGAGCCGAGAATGCCCGCGATCTTCGGTGGCTGCCCATCCGGGTTTGCGGTGCGGAGCAGCTCCCGGATGTTGAGCCCGGCGATGCTCCACTCGGCGACCGCGGGGAGGTCCTGTTGCTGAAGGTCGGCGCTCATGGTCGCGTGCACATCACCCTCGAGCATCTTGAATCTCATCGGGCCCAATGTGGCGGTCCCGCCGCCCACCTTGATCGGGAGCGCGCCCTTGTCGATGGGCAGCCGGTAGTCGCTGAGCCCGAAGTTGAACCGGTTGAGCGCGATCTCGCCCTGGAGCTCGCTCTGACGCCACTGCTCGAACGACGCGGCGCCCGTGAGGTCGATCTCGAGTTCGCCGTGCGCATCATGGTCGGCGAGGATCTGCTGAACCTGCGGTGGCAGCGCCGCAACGGAATCCGAACCCACGTCAACGCGGAGTCGCAGTGTCTTGAGCTCCATCGCGAGATCGTCGAGATTGATCCGCCCGTCGAGGACCAGCCCGAACAGCGCCCCCCGGTCGATGTCGAGCCCCACGCTGTGCCAGACGCCGGCGTCATCGGCTCGCCGGTCGATATTCATGGTCATCGTCACGGCGTCGAGCCGCATCGGGGGCTGGCCGTCATCCGGATCGTAAACGATGCCGGCGTTTTCGAGCGTGATCGTCCGCAGGTCGAGCGTCTCGCTGAGGCGGACCTCGCGGGGCAGTTTGTCTTGCTTCTTGATGTTGTCCCGCTTCACGAACGGGACCAGCCCCTTGAACCTGGTGTCGGGGTCATTGTTGTCGGCGATCAGGTGCAGCGAGCCGTCGCGGACCGTGACGCCCTGGATCAGGATCGGCTCGCCGTGCCTGGGGACTTTGCCCAGGGTGATGACCAGCTCGCCCGCGTCGACGACCCGCGTCGTGTCGGGCGCGATGAGGCGGACGCCGTGGTAGGTCACCGTCCCGGGCGGAGCGAACTCGAAACGATCAAACTCGATCGTCGGGACGAGATAGGTCTGCACGACGCCCAGCACCTGCCGCATCACCCAGTCGTCGAACCCGACGGCGCCGGTGAGGAACAGGCGGATGCTGATCAGGGCGGTTGCGGTGACGGCTAGAAGAAGGACGAAGGCGACCTTCAGGAGTTTCATACGCATCGTGGCCTCTCGGTCGGGCGTCTTGCAAAGCGCGAACGCCGGGACCGAAGCGTATCACGCCAAGAAGACGCGCGGCAGACGCCGGCGCTTTTTGAAGACACGGCTCTCGATGGCCTGGGCGTCGTTCTCCGAAACCGATCCCTCCCGCCGGAGCGCCTTGATGAACGCCTCGTGACAGATCAGCAGCGCGATGGGGTCGGCGTCGATCGACCGGGCGAGGCGCCGAAAGATGGCTTTTTGCCGGTTGGTCAGCCGGAGTCGCCTGGCGATGGCGCGGAAGGCGTACTCGTGGGGTTCGAGCGCCGGCGGGCTCCGCCAGACCCACCACGTCACGGCCCAGGCGAGCGTCAGCGCGCCCAGGGCGATCCCGCCGAAGATCAGCAGCCCGCTCATTTCCATTCCTCCAGCCGATCGAACCGGCGTCCGGTCGCCGGCTCGGGGTCGTGTCGTTCGATTACGGCGTTCTCGCGCACGCGGAGCTGTGCGAGCAGCGCCCTGGCGCAGCGCTTGCCGCGGACACTGACGCGCTCGTCGGTCTCGCCCTTGAGGAGCCTGGCGATCACGCGCGAGAGGCCGGTCTGGCCGGTGCGCTGAGCGACCCACAGCGCCGAGACGCGGTGCTCGGGGCGGTCGTCCTCGAGCATGGCCTGGAGCCCGCGCGTGGCGTCGCGGTCGGTCTTGGTCGTGAGCCTGGCGCGGATCGCGTTGGCGCGGGTTCTTGCGATCGGGTGATCGGACGCGAGCAGCACGCGCGGGTGCGCCGGGGCGCGCCAGGCGAGCGCCTCGATCGCGTTGGCGGCGACGCGGGGGTCGGCGTGGTCCACGCACGCGAGCAGCGCCGAGTGGGCCGCGGAGGTCGGCAGGCGGCGGAGCATCAGCACGGCGCTGGCGACGATGCGCGGGTCGTCTTCGGTGAGCGCTTTGAGCAGCTCGAGCTCGACATCGGGATCGATGCGCAGGCGCCAGGCGAGCCGCATCGCCCGGATTCGCGCGCCAGATTCACCGCGGCGGATCAGCTCGCGGACCCGCTCGATCGTGGCGTCGCGGTCGTTCTTGAGCGCGCGACGGGCCTCGAAGGCGTCGCCCAGCGGATCGCCCTCGGTGACGGGGATCCATGGGTTGAACCGGCGGGTGGACCTCTCGGCGATCGCGCGAACGCCCCGGCAAGGCGAGCTCTCCAGCCCCTGCATCCACGTCCGGGCCGCCGGGGAGCGGTCATCAATCAGCGCCGACGCCGCGAGCTGCGCCAGCGGCGCCCGCTCGACGCTGGACGCCTGGAAGAGAGCGTTGCGCGCCTCGGCGTCGGGCCTTGGCAGAGCGGCAAGGCGCCGGACCGCCGCCAGGGCGGATCGGTCGTCATCGGCGAGGGCGATCCGTGTCAGTCGGTGGGCGCGGTCGGCGGGGCGGAGCCGCATCGCGGTGGCCCAGACGCAGACGCCGATGCGTGTCTCGGTGTCGAGTTCGGCGATCTCGTTGTCGTTCGGAAAAACGTCGTCGGGGCGACGCATGGTGGCGAGCGATCGGGCGCCGACGGGGATGAGCAGGGCCGGCCAACGCGAGAGGGCGGCGTTGCGCGATTGCGGGGTCGTGAGGTTTTCCAGCCGGGTTCGGGCGGCGCCCTGGAGTGTCGGGTGGTTGAGCAGCCCGATGGCGGCTTGCGCGGTGCGCGGGGTCTGGTCCCGGCGGAGCAGGCCCCGCAGCGCGAGCAATCCGGTCTGGTGCTCGTCGAGGAGCCATTGCGAGAGCCTCGGCCCGGGGCGATCGAGCTGCGATGCGATCGCCGAGATCACGCCCGGCTTCCGGTGGTCGGCGAATGTCCGCCCGGCGTCCGCCAGCAGCCGGTCGAACGCATCGATGGCGTGCGGATCGAGGCTCGCTCGGGCGTGGCTGATCCGTTCGATGGCGGCCTCGGCTGCGGAACGGACATCGTCGTCGGAATCGATGATCAGCCGGGCAAGGATCGGGATGGTTTCGGCGCTGGGGTGGCTCGCCGCGATCGTGGCCGCGGCGAGTCGGTGCGCTAAGTTTCGGTCGTCGGCCATCATCTCGAGGACGGCCGCGATGTTGCGCCCGGCGATGGCGACCGCGGCGGCGCGCTCGTCTTCACCGAGAATCGACCAGGCCCGGAGCAGCGCCAGCAGCGGTCTGATGGCCTGCGCGGGTTTTCGCCGTCGGCTGAACAGGCCCGTGGCCCCGGTGACGGTCAGGAACGGTTTTTCGGTGGCCGCGATGTCCAGAAGCTGCAACGCGATCTCGCTCCCCTCGGTTGAACCGGCGACGGCGAGGGCCGATTCGAGCGCGGCGACCTGCGCGGGCTGCGGCAGCTTTCTGACGAGTCGGAGTCTGACGTCGAGTGCGGGCATGGTTCGAGGGGGGTGTCGTCTGCTGGGGGGAAGCTGTGGGTTACGGTGGAGAACTATCGGAGATTTTGGTCTGGTAGAGGGAAATATCAGCGAACCGCCCGGGCGAATTTCGCGTACTCATCACGATGTAGTGGCGCCCGGCTCGATCAACGCAAAGGGCGCCGTAAAAATCCTAAAAAAAAGATTGCCAGCGACGCGAATCTCCTCACAATGCATAACTTCAAACGATCGTCTACCTGCCTAGAGTCTCGACCCGGCACGGAACGCCAAGCACGGATTGCCACGAACGACCTATCGGCTTCAAGCTAAGGAACACCATGAACACTTCACTCAAACAGGCCACCTTGCAGGCGTATCGCCTCATGGTGTACCGACGAGCGCTCCATCCCGAGCTTTTCGACATCAAGGGACAACGCCGCATCACCCACGCGGAGTACGACTTCGAGGCGTGGATCATGCCCGGTTCGCACTGCATGCGGTTCCAGCACGAGGGGCAGTGCGGCGCCGAGCTGGTCACCTATCAGGATACGAACCTCCCCGAGCGGGGGCTCGAAACCACCATCCCCTGCGCCGGCGAGAAAGACCACGAGCAGGAGCTCTCCGAGACCATCAACTTCATGGCGACGGTCCAGACAGAGACGCTGCCGCAGAACCTGTATGAGTCGACGTACCGCGAGCTGGTTGAGTTCGGCGAGGAGTCCGGGGCGATGATCCACCTGTGGGTCGGCCCCGAGGGCGGCAAGTGCGCGTCGATCCTGGATGTCCAGCGGTTCCGCCGGGAGGTCCACACGCAGAGCTACCACCTGATCGCCAACTCGGGCCTGGTGCTGCGGACGCAGTCGATCTTCGAGCACAAGGACGAGGACGCGACGGCCTGATCGGCTGCCGACGCGAATCGAATGGATCCGAAGGCCCGTGATGCGGGCCTTTTTTCGTTTTGCCCGAAGCGGTGATTTCTTCTGGCGCCGAGTTGTCCGGGCCGATGATTTTGCTGATGGGTGGCGTGGCTCTGGCTTTGCTGAGCCACGGTTCTGCGCAGATCAGCAAAGGGGCTTGGTAGATGATGATGATCGGCCAAGAACGAATCTCGTTTTACCATGCGGCAGTGTTGCTGACGGCGGCGATCACGGCGCCCGTCTGCGCCCAACTCCAGTTCACTATTGAGTACGGCGTCGAGTTCGCCACCATCGGCGACGCGGGGAATCGGAATACAACGCCGGAAGAGGGCAACCCGATCTTTGCCGATGTGCATGTGCCGCACGGAGCGGTCGATTACGAGTATCGCATGGCCCGTACGGAAGTGACGCTCGGACAGTATGTCGAGTTCGTCGAGGCGTACTACCCGCTCTATTAGAGAGAACCGGCATCGTTCTAGGTAGCCGGGATTTCACGGGAGCTCAGATCATTACAGGGTTCGATGGAGTGAGTATCCGTGGGGGCATCTCACCGAACCGTGCCGCAGATATGAGCTGGGAGTACGCAGCGAGATATGTAAACTGGCTGCACAACGGCAAGGTGAACGAGGCATGGGCGTTTGACGACGGTGTCTATGACACGAGCACCTTCACGCAAAATGCAGACGGCACATACAACCACCAGCTGGCCCACGATCCTGACGCCCGGTTCTGGATTCCAACGCAAGACGAATGGATGAAGGCGGCGTATTGGGATCCGAACAAGGACAACGGCGAGGGCGGGTACTGGCTCTTTCCCAACTCATCGGACACCGAGAGCATCCCGGGGCTGCTCCCGGAAGACGGCGGTGAGCGGAACGCGGGGGATGATGGTTTTCCGCTCGATGTTGGCTCGTTCCCGAATGTCCAGAGCCCGTGGGGTCTCTTCGATCTGGCGGGTGGTGAGAGCGAATGGTCGGAATCCCTTGCCAGCAACAAGAGAGTACAGACCAGGCGTCTTTTCGGCACGCGCTGGGGGGAGTACACCTTCGGAGACCCCTATTTCCCCAACGACATCATCGGCTCTGGACGAACGAGCAATGTCTGGAGCAGCTCAATAGGTCTCAGGCTGGCGGCGGCCGTTCCGTCGCTCGGCACATTCCCCATTATGTCGGTGGGGTTGTTTTATTTCGCGAGGAGAAGGAGAAAGAGATGAAGTTATTCTCCGGTTTGCCGCGACCTGACGCTCGGTATCCGAGCCTTCGCTGCGCTCAGACTCGGCGTCCGGAGAGGCTCGGGCTTGGCGTCCGGGGGGGTGTAGCCGTGGCTCTGCAACGCCATCGCCACGCCACCGGGGGGCTTCAATCTGTTGATGACTCGCCGGATTGGGCCGATACAATCGGGGTCGACGCCCTCCGGGTGTCGTCGTACCGGGCCCGGAATCACCATCGAGCAGAAGACCTATGACGGACACCGCCGCTGAGAAGCGCAACTACAAGAAGTCCCTGAACCTGCCCAGGACCACGTTTCCGATGCGGGCGAACCTCGTTCAGAATGAGCCGCAGTCGATGAAGCGTTGGGGGAAGCTGGGGGGGAAGCTGGACCTCTACAGCAGGGTCCGGAGCGAGCGGTCGGGGTGCGAGCCGTTCGTGTTTCATGACGGGCCGCCCTATGCGAACGGGTCGATCCACCTGGGGCATCTGCTCAACAAGTGCCTGAAGGATTTCGTGGTGCGGTCGCAGACGCTGCTGGATCGGGACTGTCCGTACGTCCCGGGGTGGGACTGTCACGGGCTGCCCATCGAGCACAAGGTGATGACCGGGCTTGTCGAGTCGGGCAAGATCGAGGAGCTGCTGTCGCTCGATGACGACCCGCGCCGGCTGGCGATCCGGCGCGAATGTCAGAAGTACGCCCAGAAGTTCATCAAGCTCCAGCGGACCCAGATGGAGCGGCTCCTGACGCTCGCCGATTATGAGCACCCGTACATCACGATGGACCCGGCGTACGAAGCGTCGGTGCTGGAGGGGTTTGCGGAGTTGGTGGAGCAGGGGTTGGTCAGGCGGCATCTCAAGGCGGTGCACTGGTCGGTCGCCAACGAGACGGCGCTGGCCGAGGCGGAGCTGGAGTACATGGACCGCGAGGACCTGTCGGTCTTCGTTGAGTTCGAAGCGCTGGACGCCGGGGCCGTGGCGGAGGCGTTCGGGGTTGACGCGGGCTCGCTGCCGGGAACTCCCAGCTTCATGATCTGGACGACGACGCCCTGGACGCTGCCGGCGAACCTGGCGATCGCGGTGCATCCGCGGTTCACCTATGCGCTGGTCGAGATCGACGGTGCGGTGACGGTGCTGGCCGAGGCGCTGGTCGAGCAGGTGGCCAGGGGGCCGGGGTCATCGAGTGTGAAGGTCCTGGCGACGACGAGCGGCGAGAAGCTCGTCGGGCTGCGGTACCGGCACCCGCTGACGGATGAATCGGCGCTGACGGATCAACTGCATGTGCAGTTGCAGGAGCGGCTGCCCGGGGCCGACCGGCCGACGCTGTACCGGATCGTCCCGGCGGAGTATGTCACGCTCGAAGACGGCACGGGGCTGGTTCACACGGCGCCCGGGCACGGCGAGGAGGACTACCAGACGGGGCTGCGCGAGAAGCTTCCGATCTACTGCCCAGTGCTCGCCAACGGGACGTACGACGAGACGGCGCCCGGGTGGCTTCGGGGCATGTTGGTGTGGGACGCGAACGAGAAAATCGCTGCGCGTCTCAAGCAGGATGGCCGGTTGTTCCATTCGTTCCGGTTCACGCACTCTTACCCGCACGACTGGCGGGGGAAGTCGCCGGTGATTTTCCGGGCGACGGAGCAGTGGTTTGTGTTCGTCGATCAGAAGCGTCAGGGCGAGAAGAAGACGCTGCGAGAGCTGGCGCTGGAGGCGACGGAGAGCGAAATCAAGTTCATCCCCGAGTGGGGGCGGAACCGGATGCGGGGGATGCTCGACTCGCGGCCGGACTGGTGCATCAGCCGGCAGCGGTCGTGGGGGTTGCCGATCCCGGCGTTCGTGACGCCCGAGGGCGAGGCGCTGCTGACGAGCGCGAGCGTGCTGGCGATCGCCGGGCGCGTGCGCGACAAGGGGAGCGACTGCTGGTTTACCGATTCGCCGCAGGAGCTGCTCGGCGCGTACGACCCGGCGCAGGACCCGGACGCGCCGGCGGGCGTGGATGTTTCGACGCTGAAGAAGTCGCACGATATTTTCGACGTGTGGTTCGAGTCGGGCTCGTCGTGGCGGGCGGTGATGAAGCAGCGCGGGCTTGGGTTCCCGGTTGATCTGTACCTGGAGGGCTCGGACCAGCACCGCGGGTGGTTCCAGCTCTCGCTGCTGGTGGGGCTCGGGTGCGAGGGCGTCCCGCCCTACAGGCAACTGCTCACGCACGGGTTCATGGTGGCCCGCGACGGGCACAAGATGAGCAAGTCGCTGGGGAACACGGTCGAGGTCGAGGAGCTGCTCAAGGAGCTGGGCGCCGACGTCTGCCGGTGGTGGGTCGCCTCGCTCGCCTATGAGAACGACATCAAGGTGGACATGGAGTTCTTCAAGACCGCCGGCGAGAGCTACCGCAAGGTGCGCAACACGTTGCGGTTCATGCTCAGTTGTCTTGATGACTATGCCAGCGGCGGGGAGGACGGCGAGGCGTTCGACCCGGCGTCGGTCGAGCCGACCTCGATCGATGCGTGGGCGCTGGGGCGGTACAACGAGCTGGCGGCGTCGGTGCGCTCGGCGTACGAGGCGTACGATTTCAAGGCGGCGCAGACGAGGCTGTACCGGTTCTGCAACGAGACGCTCAGCGCGATCTACCTGGCGGCGGTCAAGGATCGGCTGTACTGCGACAAGCCGGATTCGCCCCGGCGCCGGCAGACGCAGGCGGTGTTCGCCGCGATCACCGAGGGGCTGACGAGGCTGCTGGCGCCGTTGCTGCCCCACACCGCCGACGAGGCGTGGCGTGCGCTGCGCCGGATCTCGGACGAGTCAACGGTGCACCTCAAGACGATCATCGATTCGATTGATGTTCGGCTTGATGAGGGCTGGGGCGACGTCATGGCGGCTCGGCACGCGGCGCTCGGGGCGCTCGAGGCGGCGCGCGACGCCGAGGGCGGGGTCGATGCGCCGTTGGACGCGGGCATCACGCTGCCCGACCCCGAGGACGTGATCGATCGGTTCGACCCGGTCGACATCGCGGACCTGATCGGCGTCAGCCGGGTGTCGCTGGATCCCAACGGGACCGGGGTGCTCGTGCACGACCTGCGTGATCAGCCGAGGTGCGAGCGGTCGTGGAAGCGCGACGGGACGGTGAAACAACGCTCCGACGGCGGGATGCTGACGGATCGGGACGCTGAGGCGGTCGGGGTGGCGTGATCTTCTTTGGACGCCGAGCCTGAGCGCAGCGTCGGGTGGCGTGGTATCAATCGCGCAGCGATTTTTACCACGTTTCAAGTCGGATTCGTAAACATCGTGGTAACAATCGAAACGATTGTTACCACGGCGCCCAAGTATCCGAGCCTTCGCTGCGCTCAGACTCGGCGTCCGGTCTCGACGATTGGCGCCAGCTCGGCTTTGAGTTCGCCGATGACCTGTTCGAGGCGTCGGAGGGCTTCGTCGGGGCCGTCTTTGAGCAGGTCGTCGTGCGCGATGGGCTTGCCGATGTTGATGGCGACCCGGCTGCGCAAGATCCGGGGGAGCTTCTGCGCCCGGGGCCAGGCGTCGTAAGCGCCGGCGACGGCGATCGGGAGGATGGGGACGGTCGATCGTTTGATCAGGAGCAGGGCGCCGCGTTTGAAGGGGTGGATCGCCCCGTCGTGCGAGCGGGAGCCCTCGGGGAAGATCGAGACGATGCGCCCGGCGCGGAGCTGTCGGACGCCCTCCTTGATCGCGGCGATGTCGCCGTTGGTCTCGTCGATGGGGACGCAGCCGAGCGTGCGCAGGTGGGCGCCGAAGATGGGGTTTTTGAAGAGGGCGTTGCGCGCCAGGGGTGTGACCGGTTTCGTGTCGATCGCGAGCCCGACGAGCACCGGGTCGAGGTAGGACTCGTGGTTGGCGACGATGAGGAAGGCGCCGTCTTTGGGGATGTTGTGACGGCCCAGCCTCCGGTAGCGGAAGAACACGGTGCAGATCAGCAGGCAGAGCGACCAGAAGAACCAGTAGTACGCGCGCTGGAGGAACGGCATCCGCGCCGGCGCGGGGCGGGCGCCATCACCCACGGCTGGCGCGCCGGGCGATGGCGGTGAGCAGCTCGGGGCCGACTTTGTCGCGCACGATCTCGACCAGGTCGTTGACAACCTGCTCGAAGGACAGGTCGGAGCTGTCGACCACGACGCCGTCGGCGGGTTTGACGAGCGGACCCACGGGTCTGGTCGAGTCGCGGCGGTCGCGGTCGATGATTTTGCGCTCGATCGCGTCGAGGTCGGCGCCCGGGCCGATCTGTTCGGCCCGGCGAAGGGCTCGGACGCGCGGGGAGGCGTCGAGGTAGAGCTTGACGGGCGCGTTGGGGAAGACGACCGAGCCCTGATCGCGCCCTTCGGTGACGAGCAGCGGGTGACGGCCCCCGATGCGGCGTTGGAGGCCCACGAGCACATCGCGGACCTCGGGCATCGCGCTGATGGGCGAGACGAGGGCCGAAACATCGCGGTCTCGCAGGCGGTCCATGATGGGCTTGCCGAACGCCAGGAGCGTCGGCGGGTCGGCCGTCCAGTCGAAATGGAGGTCCGCGTCCTGGGTGAGCCTCGCGACGGCCGCCTGGTCGGTCGGGTCGAGGCCGTGATCGATGGTCAGGGCGGCGACGGCGCGGTACATCGCGCCGGTGTCGAGGAACTCAAGGCCGAGGCGAGCGGCGACCTCGCGTGAGACGGTCGATTTGCCGGCGCCCGCGGGTCCGTCGATGGTGACGATCAGCGCGGTCCGGCCGTCGGGGGCGCCGAGCGTCTGGGCATCGCCTCCGGTCGGCTCGCCGGTCGGGTTGATCGAGTGTGCGTCTGGTTTCAACTGTGGTCCCAGGAGACTGTTGGTCATTTCTCGGTTTCTTCCGTCAACGCGTTTTCGACTGTTTGTCGAGTCCACTCGACACACTGTTCGAGCGCCTTGGCGCCTCGGTATTCGATCGCGATGGCGCCGTCGTACCCGACATCCGCGAGGGCGCCGGCGCACCTGAGCAGATCGTAGCGCGTGTGATTGCCCGCATCGTCGAACTCGATTGAGGAGGCGATCACGAGCGGGCCGTACGGGGCGAGGCGTCGGATGGTTTCGGCGGGGTCGTCGGTGGCGCCGGCGTCCTGGAAATCGGCCAGGGCGCCGATGCGGAAGCCCCCGACGCGCTTGATCGTGTTGATGAGTCCCTCGGCGGTCTCGGTCGGCCCCTTGGCCATGGCCAGGAGGAAGTTGACGTCGAGCTTCTCCGCCTGGCTCACGACGACCTTGAGGCGGTTGACGAGGCGGTCGGTGGCGGCGCTATCCTTGGAGCCGGCGGCGCGGAACCCGACGGCGCTGCATCCCATCCGGTGGGCGGCGATCAGCACCCGGTGCATCCGGTCGATGGACTGGGCGGCTTTTTCGTTGTTCAAGACGCCCAGATCGTGCGGGTCGGGCTCGACGATGGCGAGGCACGGGCAGGCCGCCTTGTCCGCCTGCACCCGGAGGCGGTCGATGTCGGGCATGTTCCAGCCGGCGAGCAGATCGGTCGTGACCAGCAGTCCCGAGAGACCGAACTCCTGGCGCGCAAGCTTCGGCAGGTCCCCGAGTTGGAGCTTGCGTCGGCTCGACTTGATCGAGGCGCGGTATGTGGCGGCGGAGAAGATCAGCAACATTCGGCAAGGCCCTGGTGGACCACTCTACAGACTCCCGGCGCCAGTGGAAACCCGGCCCGATGCGTCGGCCCGGCCCGGTGGCGCCAGCGGGTGAAGTCCCGGTAGCATTGGGCGCCCCCCGATCCCCCACTCCCCCCACTCTCCCAGATCCCCCCACTCCTCCCCCATTCCACCCGACAGGCCGGAGCAAGCATGACAACACCCGACGACCGCCGATACACCGAATCGCACGAATGGCTCAAGCCCGATGGCGACACGTTTACGCTGGGCCTGACCCGGCACGCCGTCGACGAGCTGACCGACATCACGTATGTCGAGATGAAGTCGCCCGGCGAGACGTTCGACGCGGGGGATTCGGTCGGTGAGGTGGAGTCGGTCAAGGCGGCCTCGGACGTGTACTCACCATTGGGGGGCGAGATTGTCGAGATCAACACGAAGCTTGCCGACGACCCGTCGCTGCTGAACTCGGACCCGTTTGGTGAGGGCTGGCTGGTCAGGATCAAGGCGGCCGACACATCCGGGTTCGATTCGCTGCTGGACGCCTCGGACTACGTCAGCAAGCAGGGCTGAGCCATCAAAATCATCCCGGTCGGCTCCCGAAGAACAGGGGAGCCGACCCCGAACGCCGTTCTGACCCCCTGCCGAGCAACCGCAAGTTCCCACCCATGATCCGATGCACCGGTGTTCATAAGTCGTATCGGCAGGGCGGGCGAGTGGTCGAGGCGCTGCGCGGGGTTGATCTGTCCATCAGCGAGCCGGGCTTTTACGGGATCATGGGCGCCTCGGGCAGCGGGAAATCGACGCTGCTGCACCTGCTGGCCGCGCTCGATGCGCCGGACTCTGGCGAGATCGAGGTCTCGGGCCGGCGGATCTCGGGGCTCAACGATCGGAAGCTGACGCTGTTCCGGCAGCGCGAGATCGGGATCGTCTTTCAGCAGTTCAACCTGATCCCGACGATGACGGCGCGCCAGAACGTCGAGCTGCCCGGGGAGCTGGCGGGCGAGCCCGAGCGCTGGCGGCGCCAGCGGAGCGAAGAGCTGCTCGACGCGCTGGGCGTGCTGGACCGGGCGGACCACCGGCCCGAGGCGATGTCGGGCGGTGAGCAGCAGCGGGTGGCGATCGCCCGGGCGCTGCTGTTCGCCCCGCGTGTGCTGTTTGCCGACGAGCCGACGGGGGCGCTGGACTCCGCGGCGAGCGAGAAAATGTGGACAACCCTTGGCGCGATCGCCCTCGAGCACGAGATAACGGTGCTCATGGTGACGCACGAACCCGCGGCGGCGTCGCACTGCAAGCGCGTCGCGGTCCTGCGAGACGGCGCGATGGTCGGCGCCATTGAATCGGAGCACATCGATGCGGTCTGCCTGGCGGATCGGTATCAACAGCTTGTCCGGTAGGTGGCGGCGGACCTCGCTGCTCATCGCCGCCGTCGCGCTCAGCGCGGCTCTGGTCGTCGGCGTGGCGTGCGCGATCGCCTCGGTCAACGCCGGGATGGCGCTGCGGGCCGCGTACGCCGTCGGAGCCGCCGATGTCCGCATCCGGCACGTCGGCGAGCGGTCCTTCGAGGCGTCGCTGCTCGAAACGGTCCGGGGCTGGGACGGCGTCGCGCTGGCCAGCGCGCGGAGCAAGGGGGCGATCCCGCTTGTGAATCCGGGCGACACTCCCGGCGCTAATCCCGGCGATGCGCGGCAGAGCGGCGGCGATGACGCCGAGCCGTTGGTCGCGGTCGGGTGGGGTGTTGAGCCGGGTGTGTTCGAGCGGGTGCTCCCCCACCGCTACGTCGCCGGGCGCCCGGTCGAGCGCGACGGCGAGGTGGTCGTCGAGGAGCGGCTGGCGAAGCAACTGCACGTCTCGGTGGGCGATCGGCTGGGCGTCATGTCGTTCTATTCCGAGGAGCCGCTGACGGTCGTCGGCGTCGTCGCGCGGCCCATGTTCGGGAATATCGCCCGGACCGAGGCGTTTGTCACCGCGCCGACACTGGCCGCGATCTCGGGCGCCAGCGGACGGGTCTCGTCGATCGAGATCGTGCTCGATGACGGGGTCGACGCCTCGGTGTTCAGCACGCTCCACGCCGACGAGCTGCCGAGCGGGCTGCTGATCCGCACAACCGAGCGGGCCGCTTCGAGCCTTTCGCGGAACGTGCAGTCCTCGAACATCGGGATGGTCTTCGCCGCGTCGCTGACATTCCTGGCGGCGTCGTTCATCATCCTGACGGGCCTGACCACCGGCGTGCTCGAGCGGCAGCGGGAGCTTGCGATCCTGCGGTGCCTCGGCGCGAGCAAGTCGCAGATCGCTTCATCGCAACTGTCCGTGGGCGTCGTGATCGGCGGGATCGGGGCGCTGCTCGGGACTCCTCTGGGGCTTGTCATCGCGTATGTCGCGTCGGTGGTCTTCGCGGAGAACCTGCCGGCGGGGTTGCGGATCTCGACGCTCGGGATTGCGCTGTCCATCCTCGGGTCGGTGGGCGCGGGCCTGCTCGGGGCGATGTGGCCGGCGATCAGCGCCGCGCGGGTGACGCCGCTTGCCGCGATGCGCGTCCGGGCGGCCCCGGCGAACACCGCGAGCGTTGTCGGGGTGACGATCGCGGGTGTGGCGCTCCTTTTTGTTGGCGTGGTGGTGGCGTTCGGGCCCCGGGACGGCGAGGTCGTCTTCTGGCTGGTGAACATCGTCGCGACGCCCGCGCTCTTTGGCGGGTACTTCCTGCTCGGGGCGCCGGTGACGCTGCTGATGACGCGGCTCACCGGACCGATGCTCAACACCGTGCTCCGGCTTCCGCGGGGGATGCTCGCGGGGACGATCCGCGCGACCCCGTTGCGGCACGGGTTCACCGCCGGCTCGCTGATGGTCGGGCTGTCGCTGCTTGTTTCGATGTGGACCAACGGCGATGCGCTGCTGCGCGACTGGCTCGGGGCGGTGCGGTTCCCGGATGCGTTCGTCAGCGGGCCCTCGGGGCTGCCCGCGAGCGCCAAGGGCAAGATCGACGCGCTGCCGTTCGTTGAACAATCCACCGCGATCACGCTCCAGAAGCTGGACCAGCGGGTGCTGGGGATGCGCTCGCTGGTCAACGTCAAGACGTCGTTCATCGCGTTCGAGCCGCGCACGTTCTTTGCAATGACGACGATGGAGTGGGTGCAGGGCGATCAGGAGGAGGCGATCAGGCGGCTCGAAGCGGGCGGGGCGGTCATCGTGGCGCGCGAGTTCCACGTCGCGCGCGGGCTGGGGCTGGGCGACACGGTGACGCTCGAGTTCAACGACGAGCGGTTTGAGTTCGACATCGTCGGGGTCGTCTCCTCGCCCGGGCTGGAGCTGGTGGCGCAGTATTACGACATCGGGCAGGAGCGCGCCCAGCAGTCGATCAGCGCGGTCTTCGGATCGCGCAAGGACCTCATCGAGAAGTTCGGCAACGACACGATCAGCCTGCTCCAGATCGACCTCGTCAAGGGAACCGACCCGGCGTACGCGGTCGAGCAGATGCGGGCCACGCTGCGCGGGACGCTGCTGGCGGTGGGCTCGGGCGCGGGCGTGCGCGACTCCATCCAGGCGATCGGGAAGACCACCATGCGCGTGATGTCCATCGTCGCCGTCGGGGCGCTGCTGATCGCCAGCTTCGGCGTCGCGAGCGTCGTGATCGCCGGGATCGACGCCAGGCGGTACGAGTTCGGGGTGCTCCGCGCGATCGGGGCGCAGGGCTCGCTGCTGCGACGGCTGGTCATCGGCGAGACGATCATCATCGCGCTCGCCGCGTGCGTGCTCGGCGTGGCGCTCGGGCTCCACGGCGCCGCCACCGGGCAGGTGATCTACGAGCTGGTTGCGGGATTGCGGCTCCGGGTCGTGCCGCCGATGGCGCCGATCGCGTTCGGGTGCGCGGCGGTGCTCATGACGGCGCTGGGTGCGGCGTGGCCGGCGGCGTCGAGGCTGTCAAAGAAAACACCGAGGGAACTGCTGACGGCGACGCGGGGATAGCGGGCTCAGTGGCAGCAGGCTGCTTGCGTGGTGGTCTTGCGGTTGAGCCTGCCGCGTACGAAGTTCGCGACGCCTACGACAACGAGCCCGATCGCCGCGGTCGCCGCGAGCCAGACCGGGACGACCTCGGTGTGCTCGTGGACCTGCTCGCTGATGTTGATCGAGAGATCCGCCAGGAACCAGTCGGTCGCCAGCCCCATCGCGATGGCGCTGGCGGCGACCGCGACGAAGTACCGGATGGCCCCGGCTGAGCAGAACTCTTTGCGGACGATCCCCAGCGTCGCGATGTTCGTCGCCGGGCCCACGAGCAGGAAGACAATCACCGTCCCGGGCGAGACCCCGGCGTAGAGCAGGGCGGCGCCGATGGGGGTCGACGCGGTGGCGCAGACGTACAGCGGGATGCCGATGGCGGTGATGGCGAGCATCGCGCCGATCCCGCTGACCCAGGCGGCGATCTGTCCCGGGTCCACGAGCGTCAGCGCGACCGCCGCGATGATGACCCCGACGGTCAGCCACTTGGCGATGTCGCCATAGAGCGTGGTGAAGGCGTACCGCTGGCCCGCGATGATGTTCGCCATCAATGATGGTTTCGGGGGCTGCGCGGCGCCGCCGCAGCACGAGCCTGACGCCGGTGATGGTTCGCTCGTGGCGCAGCCGCAGGCGGCGGAGGGTTCCACCTCGGTCGGCGTGTGGGTGGCGTCGGGCCCGTCCTTGACGAGTTCGACGCCGAGCCCGGCGCAGATGGCGCTGAAGACCGCGGCGATGGGCCGGGCGATGGTCATGAACGGACCGAGCATGGCGTAGGTGATGGCGACCGAATCGACGCCGGTCTCGGGGACGGAGACGAGAAACGACGCGGTGGCGCCCCGCGAGGCGCCCTGCCGGCGCAGGTCAACGGCCAGCGGGATGACGCTGCACGAGCACAACGGCAGCGGGGCGCCGACGATCGCGGCGCGGACGATCGATCCGAACCCGGGCTTGCCGAGGATGCGCGCGATAAGCCGCTTGGGGGAGAGCGATTGGAGCAGGCCCGAGACGACGAGCCCGACGACGAGCCACGGCGCGATCTCGAGCGCGAGCCGAACCAGGTTGTCAAGGAATGCGTTCATCCGGTGGGCCTATCTTACGCCCCGAACCACCCGCAAGTCAGTGCGTACCATCGTGCATGCAAGAGCCCGGATTCGATGGCGTCGTCACACACTTGGGTATCTCCGATGGCGGCGTCCCGAAAAATACGACACGCAAGGTCCGGATTGGATCACTCGGGCTCCAGGGTGATCGGCAGAACGACCTGCGGCATCACGGCGGGCCCGACCGGGCGGTGTGCGTGTATTCGATGGACGTCATCGAACGGATCAACGCGGAGGGGCACCCGATCGCACCGGGCTCCACCGGAGAGAATATGACAATCCGGGGGCTTGACTGGTCGCGGGTGGCGCCGGGGTGTCGGCTGGAGTTGTCCGGGGGCGTGGCGCTGGAGGTCATGAGCTACACCGTGCCGTGCTCGACGATCATCGGGTCGTTTGCCCGCGGGGAGATCCGGCGGATCCACCAGGATGACCACCCGGGCGAGAGCCGGGTGTACACACGGGTGCTCGTCGAGGGCGAGGCGAGCGTGGGCGAATCGGTCAGGCTGATCCCGGCATGAGCGCGCCCGGTAAACCATTCCAGATCGTCTCGGAGATGACGCCCAGGGGCGATCAGCCGGCGGCGATCGAGGCGCTGGTGAAATCGCTCGGCGAGGACGGCGCCCGGGCGGCGTGCCTGATGGGCGCGACGGGCACGGGCAAGACCTTCACGATGGCGAACGTCATCGAGCGTCTCGCACGGCCCACGCTGATCATCAGCCACAACAAGACGCTCGCGGCGCAGCTCTACGAGGAGATGCGCGAGCTGTTCCCGCACAACGCGGTCTGCTATTTCGTCAGCTACTACGACTACTACCAGCCCGAGGCGTACATCCCCCAGCGGGACATCTATATTGAAAAAGACGCCTCGCGGAACGACGATCTCGACCGGCTCCGGCTGGCGGCGACGAGCAGCCTGCTCTCGCGCGACGACGTGATCGTTGTCGCGTCCGTCTCGTGCATCTTCGGGCTCGGATCGCCCGAGGTGTACGGCGACAAGGTCCTGCCGTTCACCAGGGGCGGGACGATCGACCGGCGGGCGCTCTTCCTCGGGCTGACGGACATGCAGTACGAGCGGGGCGATTACGAGTTTTCGCGCGGGAAGTTCCGCGTGCGGGGCGACACCGTCGAGGTCTGGCCGGCGTACGAGAAGTTCGGCGTCCGGCTGGAGATGTTCGACGACGAGATCGAGTCGATCCACCTGATCGACCCGGTCTCCGGGGAGACGATCGTCGAGGAAGAACGCTTCTTCCTGTACCCGGCGGTGCATTACGTCATGCCCGAGGACGAGCTCGAACAGGCGCTCACCGCGATCAAGGCGGAGCTCGAAACGCAGGTGATGGCGCTGCGCAGCGCGGGGAAACTGCTCGAGGCGCAGCGGCTGCTCGCCCGGACGCGGTACGACGTCGAGATGATGAACGAGATCGGGTACTGCTCGGGGGTGGAGAACTATTCGAGGCACCTCGACGGGCGGGCGCCGGGCGAGACGCCGTTCACGCTCCTCGATTATTTCAACTTCGCCGAGGGCTGGACGCGCAAGACACGGCGCGGCGCCGACGGGAACCGCGACTGGCTGTGCATGATCGACGAGAGCCACGTGACGATGCCGCAGGTCCGGGCGATGTTTAATGGCGACAAGGCGCGCAAGGAAGTGCTGGTCGAGCACGGCTTCCGGCTCCCGAGCGCGCTCGACAACCGGCCCCTGCGGTTCGAGGAGTTTGAGAAGATCATCCCGAAGACGCTGTATGTCAGCGCGACCCCGGCGGCGTACGAGCTCGAACAGACCGGGGGCGCCGTCGTCGAGCAGATCATCCGTCCAACGGGGCTGGTGGACCCGACGATCGAGATCCTCCCGGCGCGGACACAGGTGCCGGACCTGATCGAAAAGTGCCTCGCCATCGCCGCCCGTGGTGAGCGCGTGCTCGTGACCGCGATCACGAAGAAACTCTGTGAACAGCTGGCTCAGCACTTGGACGAGCGAGGCCTCCGCACGCGGTACCTGCACAGCGACATCGAGACGCTCGACCGGATCGAGATCCTCCGGGCGCTGCGCGAGGGCGAGTTCGACGTGCTGGTGGGCGTGAACCTGCTGCGCGAGGGGCTCGATCTCCCCGAAGTGGCGCTCGTGTGCGTGCTTGATGCGGACAAGGAGGGCTTCCTGCGCAGCGCGACGAGCCTGATCCAGCAGATGGGCCGGGCGGCGAGGAACGTCAACGCGCACGTCATCATGTACGCCGACAAGGTGACCGAAGCGATGCGGCGTGCGATCGACGAAACGGATCGCCGGCGCGAGAAGCAGTTGGCGTACAACAAAGAAAACAACATCACGCCGACGCAGATCATCAAGGCGATCCGCTCGGGCATCGAGTCGGAGCTGAAAGGCCGCCGGACGGCGCGCGAGGCGGTCGAGCGGAGCGAGCCCGAGTTCGAGCGCGACGAGCTGATCCGGCTGCTCGAAGACGAGATGCTGGGGGCGGCGGAGGCGCTGGACTTCGAATCGGCGGCGGCGCTGCGCGATCAGGTGAAGGCGCTCGAGGACGACCCTGATCTGGCGACTTCGAGCGGGAAATTGACACGATCTGCTGCGGAGAAGGCGGCGTCGAAGGGGCCGGCGGGGAAGAAATCGGCGCCGGGGGCGGCGGGGTCGAGGCCGAGGGCAAGGAAGAAGGCGCGTTCGAGGCGGCGGGAGTGAGCCGGGGTTGTTCCGATAAGTGATTCGCGAGTGCAAGACGACGATGCAACCACCGGTTCGCGGGGAGAATCCCACGGCGACTGTCCAGCCGATGCCGGAATGTGCCGATCATCCTGTATTCCCATGTCCGCCCATATTCTCGGGCAATCGTTGCAGAGTCTGTATGTCGATCAAGCTGCCGAACAAGCCGACCGTCGAGGAGCTCATGGCCGCCGGGTGTGATCGGAACATCCCCGTCGAGATCCACAAGCACACGGGCAACGCCGCGATCCCGGTGGCGCGCGCCCGGATGATGTGCAAAGACGGTGAGCGGCTTTACCTCGACGAGCCGCAGACCATCGGCAAGGATGTCAAGATGGGCAAGGGCACCAATGTCGACGTGTTCTGCTCGATCGGCGACCAGTTGTTCACGTTCACGACCTCGGTCGCGAGCATGCAATGCAAGGTGCGGCTGAACAAGACGAAGGAACTGGTCGGGATGGCCCTGAACCTCCCGGCTTCGGTCGCGCAGGGGCAGCGGCGGTCACGGTTCCGGACCTCGCTCGCGCTGCAAACGCCGATCCCGGTGTCGATGCACCAGGCGTCGATGGATCTCAACTCGGCGCCGATCGATGCGGCCCGGTTCGACGGCCGGCTGGTGGACGCTTCCGACGGGGGGATCGGCGTGATGTTCGACTTCGATCGACCGTACAAGTTCAAGATGTACGACCGGTGGATCGTGCGGTTCGTGATCCCGGGCGAATCAGAGACGACCGTGCTCGGGTGCGAGCTGCGCCAGGCGAGGACGATCCGGGAAGACGAGACGATGAAGGTCGGCCTGCTGGCGCTGCCGTGGCCCTCGCCGAGGGCGATGCGCGAGCGGATGCTCCCGATGGCCCGGTACCTGACCGGGATCGAGCGGGCCCTGCTCCAGCGCGCGAGCTGATCCGACTCGAATCCAAACCGGAGCAACCGATCGGACGGGGGCCTCCGGCTACCCTATCATCTCCCGCACACGCGCCCGTGTTGTTGGCGGGGCGTTCGTATTGCCCACCAACCCCAACCACCCCCTCAACCACCAGGAGCGCGAGCGCCCGTGGCGAAGAAACCCAGCACATCGCGGCGAATCGGACCGCCCGGGAGAACCGGCGCCCTGAACATCGGCGAGATCCGCGTCCGCGGCGCCCGCGAGCACAACCTCCGCTCGATCGACGTCGTCATCCCGCGCGACAGCCTGTGCGTCATCACGGGCCTGAGCGGATCGGGCAAGTCGTCGCTTGCGTTTGACACGATCTTCGCCGAGGGGCAGCGCAAGTACATGGAATCGCTCAGCGCCTACGCGCGGCAGTTCCTCGATCGGATGCGCAAGCCGGACGTCGACGACATCGAGGGCCTGCCCCCCACCATCGCGATCGAGCAGCGATCGTCCGGGCACAACCCGCGATCGACGGTCGCGACGAGCACCGAGATCTACGACTACCTCCGACTGCTCTTTGCGCGCTGCGGGCAGCCGACCTGCTGGAAACCGACGAATACCAAGCGAGGCGGCGAGGTCGTCGAGCGTTGCGGGTTGCCCATCGAGGCGACGGGGGCGACGCAGATTGTTGACGCCGTGCTGCGGCTGCCGACGGGCGCTCGGGCGCTCGTGCTGGCGCCGGTGATCCGCGCCAAGAAGGGGCACCACAAGGAGGCGGCCGAGGATTTGCGTGCCGAGGGGTTCGTCCGTGCGCGTATCGACGGGGCGATCGTCGACCTGCGCGAGGCGCTCAAAGAAGAGGGCGAGAACCCGCTGGACCTTGCCCGCCACGAGAAGCACACCATCGAGGCGGTCGTCGATCGCGTGGTCATCAAGCCCGAGTCACGGCAGCGGCTGGCCGAGTCGATAGAGACGGCGTTGAAGCTGGGCGATGGGGCGGTGGTCGTCTCGCAGCAGACGGACAAGGCGAAGGACGCGTGGACGGATCATCTTTACTCGGAGAAGTTCGCCTGCTCGGAGCACCCCGAGTGCTCGCTCGAGGAGCTCGAGCCAAGGCTGTTTTCGTTCAACTCGCCGTTCGGCGCCTGCGGCGAGTGCCACGGGCTCGGGACAATCGTCGAGTTCGACGAGGAGCTGATCATCCCCGACGAGACGCTCAGCCTCAAAGAGGCGGCGGTCCGGCCATGGGCGAAGAACGGGCCGGTGCGCGCGTGGTTTAACCGGAGGCTCAAGAAGTTCTGCAAGGAGTACGGTGTCTCGTTCATGGCGCCGGTGCGCGACTTTGACGCCGACCGCAGGCGCATCCTGCTGCACGGATCCAACGGGAAAGACCACAAGAAGTACGGGGCCAAGCGCTGGGAGGGCGTGCTGCCCAACATCGCCGCGTGGTGGCAGAGCACCGACAACGAGAGCGTCAAGGAGTTCCTCAGCACGTTCATGCTCCAGACGCCCTGCCCGGATTGCAAGGGCGACCGGCTGCGGATCCAGGCGCTGTCGGTGTACGTGCGCACGACCGGGATGATGCCGAAGGAGATCATCGACGCACGCCGGGCGCACGGGCTTTCCAGCGATCCGCACCTGTTCACCATCTCTGATTTCACGAAACTGAACATCGAGCAGGCGCGGCGGGTCATGGACGGGCTCGATCTGGGCAAGTCGGGTGAGGCGATCTCGGCGCCGATCGTGCGCGAGGTCGGCGCCCGGCTCGGGTTCCTGTCATCGGTGGGGCTCGGGTACCTGTCGCTGAGCCGCAAGACCGGGACGCTCAGCGGCGGCGAGGCGCAGCGGATCCGGCTGGCGACGCAGGTGGGTTCTGGGCTGGTCGGCGCGTGCTACGTGCTCGATGAGCCGACGATCGGGCTGCACCAGCGCGACAACGACCGCCTGATCGGCACGCTCCGGCGCCTTGCCGACATCGGCAACACCGTGATCGTCGTCGAGCACGACGAGGACATGATCCGCCACGCCGACCATGTGACGGATATCGGGCCCGGACCAGGCGTGCACGGCGGGCGCGTCGTGGCGCAGGGAACGGTCGAGGATCTGTGCAAAGCTCAGGTGTCGATCACGGGTCAGTATTTGTCCGGGAACAAGAAGATCGAAACGCCCAGGCAGCGCCGCCCGGTGAGCGAGTCGCGCGCGGTCGTCGTCAAGGGCGCCCGGCAGAACAACCTCAAGAACATCGATGTCGCGTTCCCGCTGGGCGGGTTTGTGTGTGTGACGGGGGTCTCGGGATCGGGCAAGAGCACGCTGGTGACGGACATCCTGTTGCCCGCGGCGAGGCGCCATCTGCTCGGGACGAAGGTTCGCCCCGGCGCGCACAGCCGGGTGACGGGGCTGGGCAAGATCGATCGGATCATCGAGGTCGACCAGTCACCAATCGGGCGGACGCCGCGGTCGAACGCCGCGACGTACACGAACCTGTTCAACGACGTGCGGACGGTCTTTGCGCAGACCAAGGAATCGAAGATCCGCGGGTACAAGCCGGGGCGGTTCTCGTTCAACGTCAAGGGCGGGCGCTGCGAGGTGTGCCAGGGGCAGGGCGTCAAGAAGATCGAGATGCACTTCCTGCCCGATGTCTTCGTCGAGTGCGAGGTGTGCCGGGGCGCCAGGTACAACCGCGAGACGCTCGAAGTGAAGCTGCGCGGCAAGACAATCGCCGACGTGCTGAACATGACGGTCGAGGACGCGTGCGGCTTCTTCGAGTCACACCCGAAGATCTTCCGGATGCTCGCGTGTTTGCGCGATGTCGGGCTCGAGTACATCAAGCTGGGCCAGCCCTCGACGACGCTCAGCGGCGGTGAGGCGCAGCGGGTCAAGCTGGCGACGGAGCTGGGCAAGGGCGCCGGGACGGCCGAGGGGCCGGTGGATCGGCTGCGCACGGGCATGGGCGGCGGGACGCTGTATGTCCTCGATGAGCCGACGACGGGGCTGCACTTCGCCGACATCGCCAAGCTGCTGACAGTGCTGAACCGGCTGGCGGATCGTGGCGACACGCTGGTCGTGATTGAGCACAACCTCGATGTGATCAAGTGCGCCGATTGGCTGATTGATCTGGGCCCGGAGGGCGGCGATGGCGGCGGGACCGTTGTTGCGACTGGGACACCGGAGGATGTCGCAAAGGTAAAGGGGTCGTTTACCGGGGATTACCTTCGGGAGAAGCTGGGGAAGGCTGCGAGCGGGAAGAAGAAGGTCGGGCGGAAGAAGGCGGTGGTGAAGAAGAAGGTTTCGAAGAAGAAACGGGTGGTGAAGTAGGCCTGTATTCGTGCTGTGTGGCGCGTTAGAATAACGGCCTACCTCTTGATGACCCGGCGAACCCTCACCATCATGCTGCTGTTGATTGTCCTCTCCGATGCGCTCCTGGTCGGAGTCTTTGTCGGATCGGTGGCCAATCCGCATGTCGGGCTGCTCGCGGCGTTCGGCGCGGTCGCCGTCCCGTACTTGATGCTGTGGTCGATCGCGTGGGGCGTCGGACGATTCGGCGTGCTCGGCAGATTGAACCGGGACCACCCGCTCCGAGTGGGCGCCTTCACGCCGGGATCGGGTGGTCGACTCTCGACGATCATGGCCGGGTCGAGGTCGGTTCGGCTCAACAACTGTGTAATGATCGCCGCGGACGACGAGTATTTGCATCTCAAGGTTGCGATCCCGATGACACCATCTTCCCGGGGCGCATCGGTCCCGTGGGAGCAGGTCGAGGAAATCCAGCGCTCACAGAATATGGCGAAGTTGCGATTGTTCGACGGCTCCCGGTTGTGGATCCCGTGGCGGTTCGCCGAGAGCGAGATGGCGCTGCGTGCGGGGATGGGTTCCTGATCTGCTGTCAGTTGTCATCAGTCGTGGCTCTGGCTGCGCCTTGCCACCCCACCCGGTCAACTCACCGATGATCCCGCCGGGATCTCCGACATCGGCGTCAGCAGCACCACGTTCCGCTCGGCGTTCGGATCGTCCTTCGGGGCGTCGCTTGCCGCCAGGAGCATGCCGTTGGATTCTTCGCCTCGGATGGTCCTCGGCGCCAGGTTGGCGACGATGATGATCTGTTTGCCCACGAGGTCGTCGGGGTTGTAGTACGCCTTGACGCCCGCGCAGATCTGGCGGGGGGTTCCCGAACCGTCGTCGAGCTGGAGCTTGATCAGTCGGTCGGCGTTGGGGTGGGGCTCGGCGTGGGTGATCTTCGCGACGCGGAGGTCCACTTTGGCGAAGTCTTCGAAGGTGATCTGGGGTTTGGTGGTTGGGCTGGTGTCGGTGGTCACGGGGTAAGGCTCCGGGTGATCGGTGGCTGGTTTGGCGACTGGGTGGGAGTGTAGTCGGGATTTGGTGGGGAGGTCCCGGGATCCGCCGAGTCTCATCCCCGGCGTGGGTGAGGGACTGCTGGTGCAGACGCGGGGCGGGGTGAACCGATATCCTCGGGGTCGGCCTGTTCGAAAATCCTGATGGAGACGGAGTTTGATGCGGATACGGATGAGAAGAACACCCGTCGGGGTTGTCGTTGCGGTGCTCGCGGTCGCGCTGGGGGCTCTCCCGGCGCTGGGGCAGTCGCTCCAGGGGGAGCTGGACATCCTGCTCTCGCACTCGAATCTGCGATCGAGCGAGATCGGCGTGATGCTCTTCGACCCGAGGTCGCGGAAGGTTCTGGCCGAGCAGGCGCCCAACCGGCGGTTCATCCCGGCGTCGAACATGAAGCTGATCACGTCCGGGGCCGCCCTCGCGGTGCTGGGCAAGGACTACAAGTTCCGGACCCGGCTCGTGCGCGACGGGAACACGCTGTATGTCATCGGCGGCGGGGACGCGGGGTTCGGCGATCCGAAGGTGCTCAACAAGATGGGCATGGACGTCGAGGACCTCTTCGCGGCGTGGGTGAGCGCGGTGCGGGAATCGGGCTTTGTGGACGACCCGGAGCCGATCAGGGAGATCGTCATCGACGACCGCTGGTTCGATGATGAGGTGGTCCACCCCGACTGGCCCCGGGACCAGCTCAACCGGTGGTACTGCGCCGAGGTGAGCGGGCTGAACTTTTTTACGAACACACTGGCGATCTACCCCTCCCCCACCTCGCGCGGTGAGGCGCCGACGGTCGAGGCGGAGCCGTTCGCGCCGTGGTACGTGATCCGCAACCGCGCGGTGACGAGCAAGACGGGCTCGAACACGATCTGGGTGTCGCGGCCCAACGACGACAATGAGATGACGCTCTTCGGGGACGTGCGCTGGAAGGCGCGCGAGCCGGTGTGGGTGACGGTGCACGACATGCCGATGATCTTCGGCCGGCTCTTGTCGGACCGGCTCAACGACGCCAAGCTCGGGCGCCCGTCGGTGCGCCGGGCGAGCGCCACCGAGAACCTGCCCGAGGGCGAGACGATCGCGGTGGTCGAGACGCCGATGGAGATGGCGCTCGAGCGGTGCAACACGGATTCTTACAACCTCTACGCGGAGTCGCTGCTCAAAACGATCGCGCGGGAGGTGACCGGGCAGCCGGGCTCGTGGAACTCGGGCTCGGCGATCCTGCGGATGGTCATGGAGGAGCGGCTGGGCCCGGGCAACGCGAGCCAGCTCGTGGCGGCCGACGGGTCCGGGATGAGCCGGAACAACGGTGTGACGCCCCACCTCCTGTCGGCGTGGCTGGCGAATCTCTACGAGGATCTGGAGCTGCGTGACGTCTTCCTGTCGAGCCTGGCCCGGCCCGGGGAGACGGGGACGCTTCGCAAGCGGTTCAAGCAGAACCGGCCCAACCATGCGGTCTACGCCAAGACGGGGTACCTCAACGGGGTCTCGACGATCTCGGGGTACGTCATCGACGAGCGGTCCGGGGCGGCGGTGGTGTTCAGCGTGCTGGTCAACGACATCCCGAGCAAGGTCCCGATCGCGCGGGTTAAGGACATGCAGGAACGCATCGTCCTGCTGGCCGATGGCTGGCTCGGACCGGCGGCGCCACGGGCGGCGGTGAGTGACAACTAAAGCCTGGAGATTCCAATCCCTCGGTTCTTCTCCCCGCTGAAACTGACCGATTCAACGAAGTCGATCGCACGACCGTCGGATCGGAATCCCCCGGCTTTGCCCGGTGACGCTCAAAGCCCGGGTGGACCCGGTACAGTGGCGACATGACGACTGCTTTGACTGCTGTGACAACGGGACTTGACGAACGGCTGGCGCGGTTGGTCGCGATGGGGATCGCCGATGAGGCGATCGAGCGCGAGGACGCCCGGACGCTGCTTGCCGGTGATCCGCACGAGGGGCTGTGGCCGCTCGTGCACGCGGCGGGGCTGATTCGGCGTCGTTATCACGGCGACCTGGTCCGCGTGCACCGGCTGAACAACGTGAAGTCCGGCGCGTGCCCGGAGGACTGCGGCTACTGCGGGCAGTCGAAAGACTCCGCGGCGCCGATCCGGGCGTACAAGCTGCAATCAAAGGAATCGATTCTCGCCGAGGCGGCGCAGGCGAAGGCCTCCGGAGCGTTCCGGTACTGCATGGCGCTGGCGGGGACGGGGCCGACGGAGGCCGAGATTGATCACATGGTCGATTGCATTTCAGCGGTGAAGTCCCGGTTCGGGCTCGAGACATGCCTGTCCGCTGGTCTGATGGACGAAACAAAGGCGCGCCGGCTCAAGGCGGCGGGGCTTGATCGACTGAATCACAATCTGAACACCTCCGAGGCGATGTACCCGGAGATCTGCACGACGCACACCTACGCGCAGCGCGTCGAGACGCTGCAGTCGGCGCGGGCCGCCGGGCTTGGGGTTTGCTCTGGGGTCATCGTGGGGATGGGCGAGACGAGCGAGGATGTGCTCGACACGGCGTACGCGCTGCGCGGGCTGCGGGCGGAGTCGATCCCGGTGAACTTCCTGCTGCCGATCGAAGGGAATCGGGTGCTCGACGTGAGGCACAACGGGGCGCCGCTCTCGCCGGCGGTGTGCCTGCGGATCCTGTGCATCTTCCGGCTGGTGAACCCCGGCGCCGAGCTGCGGATGGCGGCCGGGCGCGAGCAGCACCTGCGGTCGTATCAATCGGCGGCGCTGGAGCCGGCGAACTCGCTGTTCATCGACGGGTACCTGCTGACAAAGGGGTCCGGGGTGGAGTCGGCGATGCGGCTGATCCTCGACGCCGGGATGCGGCCCGAGTTTGATGGTGCAACACCCGAGGGGCTGCGCGACATTCTTGATGGCGGGCCCGATGGCGGCGAACCCTTCGCCCCCATCAAAGACGAAAAGCTTTCCGAGTCGAAACTCGCAAAGCTTCACGTCCGCGGCGTCGAGACGAAGGAGTGCTGAGACGCCGCTACTCTCCCTCACCCGGAATCAATCGCCCCCGTGGGTCGGCGCCGGGGAGCCGGGCGCCGATTGCGGGACGATCGTGATTGTCTGACATCAAGCTACGCGGCCCTGCGTCTCCGGCGGGTCGCGGTGAGCGCCAGCGTGGTCAGCGCGAGCGCGGCGGGCGGTGACGGGATGATGTCCGCGTTCCCGACATAAGCGGCGTTGGAAGTGAAACTCTCCAGGTAGCCGAACTCGTTGATGCCCGGGGCGCCCGCGCCGCCACCGGTGAGGCTGATGCCGCTGAGCGAGAAGGACGAATCCATCTGCTCGGTCAGCGAGAGCCCGCCCGTATCGAGGTAGTCCTGAAGCGCCGGCCCGGCGTTGAGGGAGAGCGAGTTGTCGGTGCTGGACGAGACCTGGGCGCCGGTGGTCCCGATGACGAAGAACGAGCCGTTGGTGACGACACCCTCGAGGATGAGCGGCTGAACGCCCCGCAGCGCGCCGCCGGAAGCATCGAAGAAACGGAACGTGCCGGTGACATTGGCGATAGCGCCGAAACCGAGGTCCATCGCCGTCGAGACATCGAGATCGATGTCGAGGATCGCGTCGAAGACGATCGGGGCGAGCCCGTTGTCGGAGGCGTCAACGGTGAGCTGGAGGACGCTGCCGCCCATCGGCGAGTTGTAGCTGATCCGGCCCCAGTTCACCGCGTCGCCTTCGGTGTACAGGAACTCCATCGCGGAGGACGGGTCCTGGAACGTGAACGAGACGCCGGCGTGCGCGGCGAGGGGGAACGGCAGCCCGGTGGCCGCGACGATGATGGCGACCGTTGATCGCTTGCGCATCTGACTCTCTCCCGGCTGCGGCGTTGCGCACCGACAGCCATGCCGAACCGGCGTGCGCCCGGTGCGGCGGATGACACAGCGCACACGTTCCAAGGCGTGCGATGCCGAAACTATTGGAGATCGGGGTCTGACTCCGCAATCTCACCTGTACCCGGACCGCGTGCAACGGCCCGACAACAGACATTAGCAGACACGGGGTCCGACATCAACGCGAAAACCATAGAAAACCCTGGATTTTTCGCGTGGCCCCGATCCCGATCGACTGCTGCGCCGCATGGTCATCGACGCCGATGATGAATCACATCAGGGATCCGAAGAGGCTCAGCCCGTCGCCGCGATCGATGCGGACGGGGCGGATGGACCCGATCAGGTCATCGGGCGCCGCGCCGTCGGGGCAATCGATAAAGACAATCAGATCGCCGTCGGTGCGGCCGGAGAGCTGTGTCGGGAGCGCTGTCTCGCCCGGTGCGACCGGCGATGTGCGCGACTCGCGCGCAAGGCCTCCGACGGTGAGCGCGATGGCGCCGTTGGGTTGTGAACTGGAAGCGCTGTTGCGTTTGCGCTGGCGTGCGCTGACGCCCTCGATGAAGACATCGAAGACCCCCCCCACCTGCTCCTGCGCGATCGAGTCGCTGATCTCTTTCTGGATCGCGAGCAGCTCGTTGTTCCGCCGACGCTTGGTCTCGTCGGGGACGTCGTCGGGGAGATTCTCGAAGGCGGGCGAGCCGGGGCGGGGCGAGTACTTGAAAATGAAGTTGTTCTTGCAGCGGACGCGCCGGAGCAGGTCGCGGGTCGCCTGGAAGTCTTCCTCGGTCTCACCGGAGAAGCCGACAATGAAATCACCGGCGATCATGAGCGGTCGCCCGATCTCGGGCTCATCGAGGATCGCGCGGGCGCGGTCGATGAAATCGAGGTATTCCTCAACGGTGTAGCCGCGGTTCATGCGTTCGAGTTGGCGGTTTGACCCGCTCTGCGCCGGGACGTGGAGGTAGCGGCAGATCCGGGGCGAGTCTCGGATGACCTCGAGGACGTCGTCGCCGAAGTCGCGGGGGAAGCTCGTCACGAACCGGAGCCGTTGGATCTCGGGGACCTCATCGTGGATCCGCTTGAGCAGGCCGGCGAAGGTCGTGATGCGCTCGCCGGAGAAGGGGTCGCGGCGGTGACCCCCCTGGTAGGAGCGGCCCTTTTGCGGCTGGGTGATCCCCCCCACCGTGATCGCGGCGGCGTGTTCGAAACGGTAGTGGTTGACGGTCTGCCCGAGGAGTGTGACTTCGAGCACGCCCGCGTCTGCGAGGCGCCGGCACTCGTCGACGATGTGATCGGGCGGGCGGTGGATCTCGGCGCCGCGGGTGTTGGGGACGACGCAGTAGGTGCAGAACTTGTTGCACCCGCGGGTGATCCGGACGTACGCCGAGCCGTGGTGGTCAACCGGGGAGACCGACCTCGAGAGGTCGAGCAGTTCGAGCGAGTCGCCGGCGGCGGCGAGCGTCCCGCTGCGCCGGCTGGCGCTGCCCTGGAGCGCGACGGCCCTGGCGGACTTGCCCGCGACGAGTTCGGACCTGGCGCGGAAGCCGTCGTCGGAGGCGTCGGGGATGAGCTCGGCGACAAGCGAGGCGCGGGTTCTGACGGCGTTGTCGAGCAGTTCGGGGAGCTTGTCGAGTTCGCCCGGGCCGCAGAGGATGTCCACGATCGGAACGCGGTGGAGCAGGGCCTCACCCTCGCGCTCGGCCATGCAGCCGAGGACGCCGACGACCATGCCCGGCTCCCGGCGCTTCCGGACGGCCATCTCGCCCAGCCGGGAGCGGACCTTCTGCTCGGCGAGGTCGCGGACGGAGCAGGTGTTGTAGAGGACGACCGAGGCGTCGTCGGGGGACTCCACAAAGCGGTAGCCCAGCGCCCGCAGCCGGCCCGAGACCAGCTCAGAATCGAGCTCGTTCATCTGGCAACCGAAGGTTTCGAGATGGACCGTGGGGCGCTGCATCGGCTGCAAGTGTAGGGCCCGGGACTCCAGCGTGCGGCGTTGATCCGACGCTGTCAGATTCAATGAAACATGCCCACAGCGAACCGTGGGCATGTCGTTTGGTGGAGATGGCGCTACCGGTCAACAATCAGGGACAGACGGTCCCGAACGCGAGATAAGCAGACCCAGGTCGGCGGTGTCGGCGACTCCGTCACCGTTGATGTCGGCTTCGACGACCGATGGCGGCGCCTGACCAAAGACGGCGATGAGCAGCCCGAGATCGGCGGTGTCGATGACGCCGTCGCCGTTGATGTCTTCGGGGCAGGGGATCGCCGAGCCCATCGGGTCGATGATGGTGCGGATGATGATGTCACCCGAGACGCCGAACAGGCACAGGTTTTCCCATGAGTTGGTCGTCGGGACGAAGATCGGGTTCAGGCCGAGCTGGCAGCCATCGTCGTCGGTGGCCATGGTGCCCTTGAGGCCGTCGCCGTTGGCGGCGTCGAAGAGCTGCAACCCAACGGTGAGCTGCGTCGGCGTGTTGATAACGATGTTGAGCGGCGTGAGATCAAACTCGTTCAGCCCGCCGTCGATCATGACCGGGCCTTCGAGGTTCGCGACCAGGTTGAAGTTCCCGGTGTAGATCAGGATCGAATCCTGGAGCGATTGCGTCCCGTTGTTCAGGAGCGACTGCCAGAAGATCTGGACTTTCAGGATCTTGATGGGAAAGAGCGCCGGGTCGATGTTGTACCTGGCGGCGCCGATCTCGCCGTTGGCGAAGCCGAACTGGAGCACCGCGTTGCCGCCTTCGGCGAGGGAATCATTCTGGAGCGTTGTCATCACGCCGCGAGGAGACGCGACGATCGCGGTGTCTTCGAGCAGCACGGCGTCCGGCGCCGGGGCGTAGATGACTTCGGGAACGCCTTGCTCGATGTCCCGCTGCGAGTCCAGCCCGGTGGGCTCAACGGCGAGCGCGCCCGTGAGCGACACTGCCAGCAGGGACGCGCCGGTGCACATTGAAATCTGTAGAGACTGCCTCATGGATTGGATCCTCTCTCATCTGGTGTCAATCGCGGTCGATATCATCGACCGATTCAATCTATTCTCCGCACGTCAGGCTATCAGGTTCCGACCTTCGGGGACAGGAAAAAGAACGATCCCAGCCAGCGGATCGGCGCCATGCCACAACCATGGCCCGATAGGCTACGCGTTGTCGCATGGTGTTTGTAAATGGCCGGACTATCCCTTCGCCGATCGCGTCGAGTGGATGCGGCGGCGGTGTGCCTGTGACGGATGCAGGCCCCGTGATTGCGCCGCCGATGCTCGCGCCGGAGACCCGCGAGTGTCGAGCGGCCTCTGTTGTATGGCGGCCCGCAACCGAGGCCCGGTGTTCCGGCCGACGCTGACCGAGCCGGCGCCCGGTTGATCAAGTTAGTTCAATGTGCAACTCTCACCGAACCGGCTGATGAGTATCCCGAGATCCGAGGTGTCGACGATCGCGTCGCCGTTGATGTCCGCGAACGGCCCCGACGTACCGAAGCTGCCGATCAGCCCGCCGAGGTCGGCGGAGTTCACCATGCCGTCGGTGTTGATATCACCATCGACCGGGATGAAGAAGGGGCATGGAGCGAGTGTCGCGGAGGTCTGGCCGAACGGGTTGAACGCCGTGACGCGGACGTAGTGCGTGACGCACGGCGCCAGGGCGCCCGGTGGGAGCGCGAGCTGGACCGTGGTGATCCCGGATTGTGCATAAACAACGCTGGCAAAGCCGCTGTCGGTGGCGATCTCGACGTCATAGGAGCTGGCGAAGAGCGACGCGTCCCACTCGATCACCGGGGCGCCCAGCCCGCCGTCGCACGCCGGGGACGTGATCTGGAAGACGCCGGGTGAGCGGTCGACCGAGGCCCGGGCGTTGACCAGGCCCCAACCGAAGTCGGTGTCGTAGCCGGGGCTACCCAGGTCCGTGACGCCGTCGCGGAGCGCCTGCTCGACCCCGTCGGCCGTCAGCGTGGGCTCGACGGAGAGGACGAGCGCCGCGACCCCCGCGCAGTAGGGTGATGCGAATGATGTCCCGTTGACGTTGACGTAATCACCGCTGACATAGCCCGACGCGCCCTGGCGATCGGTCGTGAGGATGCTCTGTCCCGGCGCGGAAAAGCCGGCCCCGGCGCCCCAGTTGGAAAAGCTGGCGCGGTTGCCGAACCGGTTGAGCGCGATAACGCTGTTGACAGATGAGAGAGACGAGGGGTAGGTGAGCGCCGGGGAGGACTCGTTGCCCGCGCTGGCGAAGTGGACCATCCCGTTGTTGCGGGTGCTGGCGTACTTGTTGGCGATCGCCGAGGAGGTGAACCCGTAGCCGTTGCTGTTATTCGAGACGCGGGCGCCGATCGATTCGCCCCACGCGAGGGCGTTGACGGTCCAGCTCGAAAAGGACGTCCAGCTGCCGTCGCACGGCTGGTTGCTGACGAACGGCCGGGCCGAGGCGATCACGCACCCCGGCGCGACGCCAACAACCCCGACGCCGTTGTTGATGATGCCCGAGACGCACCCGGCGACGGCGGTGCCGTGCTTGTCGCACTCGTTGACCGGGGCGCCGTTGAGGTCGGGATCGGTGGTGAAATCCTCGCCGGTGATCTGGTTGATGTCGGGATGGGTCGGGTCGACCCCGTTATCAAGAACGACGACGATGATGGAAGGGTCCCCGGTCGAGACGTCCCAGGCCTCGGGGCAGTCCATGTCGAAGTCGGCCAGCCCGCCGCTCTGGCCGGTGTTGTGCAGCCCCCAGCACGAGGGGAAAAACGTGTCATTCGGGATCAGTCCGCCGTGGCCGGTGAAGATCATGTCCGGCTCGGCCCAGAGCACGCCGGGCGTCTCGGCGAGGCTGTTGGCGGCGTCGAGCACGACGAACCCGCTGCGCGACGACGTCCGCACCCGGTAAGCGCCGGGCATGTTGGCCCAGTCGCGCTCGATGATCTCGCCATCAACGCGGGCCGAGATGATCCGCTCGGCCTCGCCCGGCGCGATCGCGGGATCGATCCGGATCAGCAGCGTCGGGGTGACGACGACCGGGCCGCCGTCAGAACCCACGAATACGGGCGAGACGAAGCCGAGTTCCTGTCGATCGACGGCGCGTGCAACCTCGACAACAACCGAGTCCACGGTTCGGCCGGCGCCGCTGGTCCGAACGAGCCGCCAACCGGGGATCGGCAGCGGTGATTCCACATCCGGCGATCCGGCCGCGGCGTCGCCCGCTTCAACGGCAAATCTCGTTTTGTCCAGGATCAGTTCCTGGCGCTGGCCCTCGAAAACATGATAAAAACGGGGCGACTCTGGGGCGGGGATCTCGGGTCGGTCCGCACGGGTTTGCCCGGCCAACACGGCTGCGCCCACGAAGACGGGGATCGCCAGCAACGGCGTCAATATACGAGCGGTCCTGGCGTGACGTGTCATCGGTGACTCCGCTGTTTTGGGGGGGCGTTTCTTGGGGGGGATCGGTGTGAGCATGCGGGCGACGCGAGCGTACTGCATCGTGGTCCGAAAAGAAACGATCAAGATGGCCTCATCGTGTCCCGCGGGCCTGTCCCGGGCGCGCCGACGGCGCCGCGATCGCGTTCAGCCGGCGGACCACGGGAATCGATGGCCGAAGTGGCGGTAGTACAGCCCGATCAGCCGCATCGAGATCACACTCGACGAGATCGCGATCGCGTTGATGACAAACGTCTCGAAGACCAGGAACAGGAACCCGGGGAGCGATCCCCTGCTGACATTCATCGCGTCCATCAGCTGGTGGGAGGTGTCGCTGTAGAACGCCGAGGAGCCGAGCCACTCGAGGGACAGCGCCACAACCAGCAGGGCGCAGACCGAGAGGTAGGCGCCGAACGCGACAAAGGGCGTGCGGAGCAGCAGATCGACGCGCAGCACCAGCCCGTATCCGAGTGTCGAGACCGCCAGGACAATGACCGGCCAGAAGAACCACCCCAGCGCCATCAGCACAAGAACGAGGACCGCCTCGCTGGCGCTCATGTCCCAGCCGAGGAGGATCCGCGCCGACACCGCCGGGAGCATCGCGACGCCGATCGTCCCGATGAAGCGGAGCATCGGTGCGAGCGCGCTATCGATGAAGCCGTCCCATTCCATCAGCGATGGCAGGTCGTCCTCGCCGCCGGCGGTGGTCTGGACGATGTCGAAATAGAACGCGAAGAGCAGCCCGTAGAAAAACACGGTGAAGATGAGCCCCAGGATCCCGGGCAGGATCGAGAACCCCGAGTAGACCGTCATCAACAGCGCGTACCCGATGACAACGATCGCGTTGTCCATCTCAGAAAGAAACGTGAAGCTCTTGCGCGCGTCGGCCCAGAAGCCGCGCTGGATGCGCCCCTGTCGCAGGCGCCCAGGCATCGACTGGGTCGGTTGTGAGCTTGTGTTGGCCAGCGTTGTCGGCATTCGCATTGGCGCAGGCGCCGGCTCGTCGGGTTCGATCCCGTACGCCAGATCACCCGGCTCGCCCGGCTCTGGGTCTTGCTCTTCGGGGATGGTCTGGACCGCCTCGATGGCCGCGAGCAGGACCGTCCGGCCGCACTTGGGGCACCTGACCGCCGAGCCCGCGTGCTTCGGGCCGTACCGGATCTGAGAGTCGCATGAGCGGCACGTCGCGGTCGGCATCGGGGCAGTATCACGGGCGCGGGCAGATCTGACAAGGACCAAATCGGGTGCTATTCCAGGTGGCCACACCCGCGACGGATCGGCGCCGGGTCAGAACCTGGTTTGTGTATCCTTGCCCGATGCCCTTCGAGCTCCCCATCGACACGACCTGGATCCACTTCGGATCGACGACGTACCTTGTGTTCGAGTGGCTGGTCCGTATTGTGATGATCCCGGTGGTGATGCGCAAGCGCACGCCGCAGTCGTCGATGGCGTGGCTGCTGGTGATCTTCTTCGAGCCGCTCATCGGCGGGGTGTTCTACCTGCTGATCGGCGAGACACACCTGGGCCGATCGCGCCAGAACCGCCGGATCGAGGCGGTCTCGAAGATCCGGAGGCTGCGCTCACTGGTTGCCCTCGATGCGGCGGTCGCAGCGGCGCGGGTGCCCGAGGAGCAGCACGATCTGGCGCGGCTGGTGCTGGCGGTCGGCGACATGCGGGCGCTGGGCGGGAACACGCTCGAACTCCTCGACGACACCGACGGGTTCCTCGACCGGCTCGTCGCCGCGATCGACGGCGCCAACCAGACAGCGCATCTCGAATACTACATCTATTCCAGCGACGAATCCGGCCGGCGGGTGAGCGAGGCGCTCGGGCGAGCCGCCGAGCGCGGGGTGCGGTGCCGACTGCTCGTTGACGGGGTCGGATCGAAAGCGTTCCTCCGCCACGGCGCCGGCGCTTTGCGTGCCCGGGGCGTCGCGGTGACGGCGTCGCTGCCGGTGAACCTGTTCCGTGCGTTGCTGTGGCGTATCGACCTGCGCAACCACCGCAAGATCACGGTGATCGACGGCCGAGTCGCGTTCGCGGGCTCGCAGAACATCATCAACGCGGACTACGGATCGAGCCGGGTAGGCGCCTGGCGGGATCTGTCGGTGCGGATCGAGGGGCCCGCGGTGTGCCAGTTGCAGCGCGTCTTTCTCGAAGACTGGGCGGCCGAACGGCCCGGCGCGGATCTCGACGTCGACATCGACGAGAAGCCGGCCATGCCCGAGCTGGTTGGGAATATCTCGGTCCAGTCGGCGCCCAGCGGACCGAGCGCCGGCGCCGGCGCATTCGGGGACCTGATGACCGCGTGCATCAGCGAGGCGGAGCGTCACCTGGTGATGACGACGCCGTACTTCGTCCCGGACGAATCGGTGATGGCGGCGCTGCGTGTTGCGGCGCTGCGCGGCGTCGAGATCGACATGATTATCCCGCGCAAGGGCGACCACCCGCTGGTCTCCGCGGCCGCCCGGTCGTACTACGACGACCTCATCGCCGCGGGGATCAACGTCCACCTGCACACCAACGGGCTGCTGCACGCCAAGACGCTGCGTGTCGATGATTCGTTCGTCCTGATCGGCAGCGGCAACTTCGACATCCGGTCGTTCCTGCTGAACTTCGAGCTGATGCAGCTCTTCTTCGGCGCCGAGGCGGTCCGCGAGCTTGCCCTGTTCCATGAGCACTGCCTTGGCGAGTCCGTGCCGCTGGACATCGAGGCATGGAAGGCCCGGGGCCGCGTCGCCCGTTTCCGGGACAACTTCGCCCGGTTGCTGAGCCCGCTGCTGTAAGCGGTATGATGGTCGCCGCGATCCATTTCTTTCTCGAATCCGAACGGTATTCGCCATGCGCCTCCTGACGCTGGTCCCGATGCTCATCGCGCTGTTCATCCCGCCCGCCGTCGCCGACGCGCAGCCGTACGACTTTGCCGCCGCCGAGGAGCTGCTCACGTCGGAGCTGCCGAAACTCAAGGGGCATGTCGCGGTCATTGTTCGACAGGGCGGGACCGAGTTGCACCGGTACCAGGCCGGTGATATCGGGTTCGACACCAGGACCCGGCTGGCCGGGTCGGTCTCCACCCGGATCTACGGCTCGTCGGCGCCCATCCGTGATGTCTTTGACCTCCGCGGCGCGGAGTTGCTGGCCCAAGTCAGCGAATCAGTGCGACCGTCCCGGCGCTGCAGTATTACGCCGTGACATCGGTCGTTGGATCGCTGGAGAACACCGCTCTGACACCCGGCGGCAACACCATCGAATCGCATCCCTGATCAGGCCCGGCGTCAATCCACCGGCTGGATCGACGCGATGGTGACGTCGTCACTGAGCGCATCGGTCTCGGCGTAGTCGATGACGGCCCGGAGCAGGCGCTCGACGTCCGATCCGACCGAATCAGAGGGGCCGAGCACATCGATGACCCGGTCGACGCCGAACTCGGCGCCCCCGGGGCCGATCTGCTCGACCACGCCGTCGCTGAAGACAATGATCCGGGTCTGCGGATCAATGCCCCCGAGCCGTTCGGATTCGTAGGTAAAGCTCGGGTCGATGCCCAGGGGCAGGCCGCCCTCGGACTCGATGCGTTCGAAATCGTCAGAACCACGACGGCGCAGGCAGTAGCCGTGCCCGGCGTCGACAAACTCGAGCTCGGCCTTGTTCCGATCGTAGATGGCCGCAAAGAGCGTGATGAACTCACGATCGGCGGAACGCGCGTGGAGTTGGCGGTTGACCTCGGTCATCGCGTGGCCCAGATCGGAGCCGTGCCGGAACATGGCCGCGAGGTTGGTCTGCGCCATGCCCATGAGCATGGCCGCGGGCATGCCCTTGCCGACGACATCGCCCAGGAAGAACGCGGTTCGATCCCGGTCGATGGGTGTGATGTCGAAGAGGTCGCCGGCGATCACGCGCCCGGGCTTGGATCGCATGGCGTACCGGATGGCGCCGATCGCGTCGGACTCGGCGGGCATCATGCGCTGTTGCACATCGCGCGCCGCGTTGAGGTCGGCCTCGAAGCGCGCCTGCCGGCGCTCGAGCAGCGACCGCTCGACCGAGGCCATCGCCATCCCGGTCATCCGCGCGATCACATGGCAGAACGAGGCCGCGTCGGGCTGCACCCCACCGGAGGCGCCGAGCGTGTCGAGGTAGAGGTACGCCAGGATGCGTCGCCCGACGATGACCGGGCAGCAGATCGCCGAGGTGATCCCCAGCGAGATGATGCTCATCGCCTCGCGCATATCCGGGGCGTCGGACATCCGGACCAGCTCGCCTCGGGAGGCCTGCCGAAGCATGGTCTTGCTGATCGAGATCTCCCCGCACTCCCGCCCGTCCTTGTCCCGGCAGCCGAGAAGCTCAACGGCGTCGAACGACTCGACGGGCTTGGCCAGCGCCGCCCGCGTGAACCCGGTCCCGGCGACGGCGACCTTGAGCACATGATCGGCGAGTTCGGCGATGTCCGAGGCGCTGTGAAGCGCCGCGGCGCAGTCCATGATGAGGTCCAGTCGGTCCTGCGCGAGGCTCTCGAGATCGCCGGTCGCGATGGTCTCGACGTTCTCGTCGACGCCGCCGGAGGTGTCGATCGTGGATTCGCCGATGCCGGCGTCATCCTTGATCTGGACGGAGAACGTCCACGGACCGACGGAGACCTGGTCGTAATCGGCGAGCGGCGACGGCGCGTTGGCCTCCAGCCGAACGCCGTTGACCTCGGTCCCGTGCCGGCTGCCGAGGTCTTCGAGGATCCAGTCCCCGCCGGAATACCCGATGCGGACATGCATCCGGGAGATCATCGGATCGTTGAGCTGCACGTCGCTCCCGGAAGAACGACCGAACGTGACGCTGTGCGATGGCGAGAGCTCGATCGGATCGATCGGCGGGCCGGAGACTTTGCGCAGCCGGAGCGGTGTATCGAGTTTGAGTTCAGAAGAATCAGTCATTGCTTGCGGTTCACTGCCGCCCCTGCCGCCGGCGTCTCCGGGGCTGTGAAGCGTGTTGCCCGGTAGTGTAGTGATGCCCGCAGACCCACGCCCGGCTCAGCCCGACAGCTTTGCACGCCAGAGTTTCGCATCATCGGGCCTGCCCCACTGCTGGAAACAATCCACGATGACAGCGATCACGTCCCGGGTGCGTTTGTGATCGGGACCGAACGCGGCGAGCTGGATCTCGTACGCCTCGTTCAGCTCCCGGGCGGCGTCCTCGAACCGGCCGATCGGGATCAGCGTCTCGGCGTGACTCTTCAGGTACACGCCCAGGTGCCAGTGCCCCGCGGGCAGCGCCGATCTGGCGCGATCAACGACATCCGCCATGATGGCCTCGGCCTCGTCGGCGCGGCCCAGCCCGACAACCGTGTCGGCCAGGTTGTTCTCGCAGACAATCGTGTCCGGGTTGTCGGGGCCGAGGGTCTGTTCGAGAATGGAGAGCGCCCGTCGCTGGAGCCGTTCGGCCTCGTCGAACTTGCCCTGCTCCGAGAGGATCAGCCCGAGGTTGTCGCAGCTCTGCGCCGTCGTCAGGTGCAGCTCACCCAGGACTCGAACCCGCCCGTCGAGCGTGGTGCGGAAGATCCGCTCGGCGTCTTCAAGCTTCCCCTGCTCCCAGAGCAGGAGTCCGAGGTCGTTCATCGCGTCGAGCATGCGCGGGTGCTCGACCCGGTAGGCGATCTTGTACGCCTTGATGATGTCCTGGTAGAGCGTTTCCGCCTGCGTGTACTCGCCGAGGATCCGCCGCAGCTCTGCCAGCGTCTGCATCGCCTCGATGCGGCCGAGCTGCTCGTCCTGCGTGGGCGCCGGGAGTTGCTCGTAGGTCTCCATGAGTGATTCGAGCAGCGCAACCGCCTCGCGGTTGTGCCCCTGGTCGCCCAGCGTCGCGGCGAGCTGCCTGGTCATCTCGAGCGTCAGCGGATCGTCTTTTCCAAGCGAGGACTCGGCGATCCGCAGACCGCTGCGCAGCTCCTGCTCGGCCTCCTCCCACTGATCGGTTGTCTCGAGCAACGTGGCGTATTCGCTGCGCGCCTCGAGCGTCTCGCGGTGCTCGGGGCCCAACTCGCGCTCGCGGATGCGGATCGCCTCGCGCAGGTGCGGCAGCGCCAGATCGACATCACCCAGCCCACGGTACGCCCGACCGAGCGTCAGCCGGATCGACGCCTCGACGAGCGGCTGGTCCTCGAAACGCCCGCCGATCCGATCGCTGGCGGTGTCGATCACCTCGCGGACGGTGACACGCCGGCCCCGGTTCTCGGGGTTGGCCGCCGCGAGCAGGTCGTTATTCAGGAAGTCGTTGACCGCCTGCGCCGTCTGGGCCGCAAGCTCGGCGCGGTCGCGCTCTTCGACGGCGCGGATCAGCCCCGTTGTGGTGCCGATCGTCCCGCCGGCGAGCGCCAGGACCACGATCGTCGAGGCCGCCACCACGGTCCGGTTGCGGCGGACGAACTTCTTGAAGCGGTACACCGCGCCGGGGGGCGTCGCCTCGATGGGCTTGTTCGCCAGGAAGCGGCCGATGTCCTTGCCAAGGGCCGCGGCGGACTGGTACCGGCGCTCGCGGTCTTTCTCGAGCGCCGTCAGAACGATCGTCTCGGCGTCGCCCCGCAGGGCGCGGCTGATCGAGCCGGGGCGGAGCGGGGCGTCTTCCTTGATGACGCGCACCGCCTCGTGGATCGCGCATCGGCGGATGTCGTAAGGCAGCTCCCCGGTCAGCAGCTCGAAGAGCACCACGCCCAGCGCATACACATCGGACCGGATGTCGATGTCGTGCGGGTCGGCGTTGCACTGCTCCGGGCTCATGTACTGCACGGTCCCGATGAGCTGCCCGATGTCGGTCTGGAGCATCGTCACCGAGAGATCGCTGTCGGTCGACCGGGCCACGCCGAAATCGATGATCTTCGGCTGGCCGGTCGGGTCGACCAGGATGTTGCTTGGCTTGAGGTCGCGGTGGATGACGCCCTTCTGGTGCCCGTGCGCCACCGCATCGCAGACCTGCATGAACAGCTCGAGCCGCTCGCGCACCGTCAGGTTCCGGCTGTTCGCGTACCCGATGATCGAGTTGGCGCCCGGGACGTACTCCATCGCAAAGAACGGCGCCCGGACGCCGCCCTCGTTGTGGGCGCCGGCCTCGTAGACCTGCGCGATCCCCGGGTGCCTCAGCCGGGCGAGCACCTGGCTCTCGTACTCGAACCGGCGCAGCGCGCTGCGCGACGTGATCCCCGCCTTCATCACCTTGAGCGCCACGACGCGGCGGGGGTGCTCCTGGAACGCCTCGTACACCGTCCCCATCCCGCCCGTGGCGATCACCGCCTTGACGTGGAACTGACCGATCCGCTGGCCGATCAGCGAAGCCTCGGCGTCGAAGTCGTCGTCGGACGACACAAACACCGACGGCGCCTCGCCGATGTCGGTCACCTCGAGCTCCTCGCGGAGGAGCGTCTGGACATCGGTGCGCAGCGATGCATCATCACCACAAAGATCCGTGAGCCGCGATTCCAGCTCTGCGCCGGTGAGGGTGCGGGCCTTGAGGTAGATCTCCCGGACGAGTTGACGGCGCTGCGCGGTCATGCCGACCGATTGTAGTCAGGTTCACCCCGGGCGCCGTCGCGCACAGGGTCCGGAGGAATCCCTAAAATAATCGAAAATTTCCCGCGTCAGCGGCCGCCGCAGGCGGGACCTCCAACGTGCCGGGCGTTGGAGTGGTGGCGGCGTGGTGGCTATGATCATCGGCTTGGAGATCAATGCGGATCTCTTCCTGGATTTGGACACGACACCAGACGTGGGGAAGCTGGAGCCTGAGATGGTTTCTTCAGCATCCATAGCGCGATTTTCGTCGCTTCTCGATTCCGCCGATGTGACTGTCAACGGTGATCGCCCCTGGGACGTGACCGTTCACGATGACCTTTTTTTCCGACGTGTCGCCAGGGACGGGTTGCTCGGCCTCGGTGAGTCCTACGTCGACGGCCTCTGGGATTGCCGAGACATTGATCAACTCTTCGACCGGTGCCTGCACGCGGACATCCCGAGCAAGCTTCGATTCTCGCGCCCCGTCGTGCTCCGGTATCTCCGAGAACGCTTTTTCAACCTCCAGAGTGTCCGGGGCGCCTGGCGCAACGGGCGGGCGCATTACAACCTCGGCAACGATCTCTTCGAGGCGTCACTCGATCGCCGGCTCGCGTACTCGTGCGCCTACTGGGACGGCGCCGCGAGCCTCGACGAGGCGCAAGAGCAGAAGCTCGAGCTTGTTTGCAGGAAGCTCGGGCTCGAACAAGGGATGCGCGTGCTCGATATCGGCTCCGGCTGGGGCAGCTTCGTCGGATACGCCGCCGAACACTACGGTTGTGAAATGGTCGGGGTGACTGTTTCAGAGCGACAGGCCGAGTTCACACGCAGGCGATACAAGGGATTGCCGGTAGAAATCCGCCTCCAGGATTACCGAACACTGAACGAGAAGTTCGACCGTGTCGTCTCGATCGGGATGTTCGAGCACGTGGGGCCGAAGAACTACCGGGCGTATATGCGCATCGTTCATCGTTGCCTCGGCGAGAACGGATTGGCGCTGCTCCATTTCTTCGCCACCCAGCGCCCATGGCCCAACCTGCTCGATTCCGAGATGCTCTGGATCACCAGGTACATCTTCCCCGGGCTGGTCGTCCCAACGCTTGGGCAGGTCGGATCGGCCGTGGACGGCCTGTTCGTCACCGAGGATCTCCACAACTTCGGCGCCGACTACGACCGGACGCTGATGGAATGGTTTGCGAACTTTGATCGCAACTGGCCCACAATCCAGGCTCACTACGGCGAGCGGTTTTACCGCCTGTGGAAGTACTACCTCCTGTCATGCGCCGGCGCTTTCCGAGCACGCAAGTATCAGCTCTGGCAACTGGTCCTCTCCGCATCGGGCGTCCCCGGCGGCTATCGCCCGGTCCGTGTCACCGCCCAACCACCCGTGCTCGTGGCCGACGAACCAGCCATAGCGCCCTCGGCGTAATCGGAAGCCCCCGTTCAGCACGGCGTCAGCAACCAACTCGTCATCCTTCGCCTCCGTCTGCGTAGAGATCAACGCATCAAAACGCATCAATATCATGCGGCGACCACACCCGCTGCGTCAGGCTTAAGCCCGGCCCCGCGGCGGCTCGCTCCGTGGCGCCGGGATGGGTCATCCAATCCCACTGGACGACAATCCCGTCCACGATTGACCAAAGCCATCCAGCCCGGCCGGCGCCCGAACACCGTGACTTACTCCGGGGGACCGCTTAGAATCCCCCTCGGCCGATGTGCAGGGTCTACTCTTCTCGAGAGGGGCGTTATGAACAAGCGAGACACCGTTTCCAGTGGTTTTTCCGGGCTCCATGTGAAGCTCAACCGTCGCGGTCTGTGCGCGCTGTGCGTCGCCTCATTCGCCGTTGCGATGCCCGGGTGCGAGCGTGACGAGATCCACGCCTACCGGATCCCAAAGGAGACAGCGACGGCGTCGGCCGCCGGCGATACGGGGCAGGGCGTGGCCCCGGCGTCTGGGGCGAGAGTGGTCTGGACGCTGCCCGAGGGCTGGGTCGAGGCCCCCAACGACGAGCCCATGCGTCTGGCGACCTTCCGGGCCGGTAATGGCGGGAACGAGATCTCGCTCTCGGCCTTCCCGGGTGATGCGGGGGGTGTGCTGGCGAATGTCAACCGCTGGCGCGGGCAGCTCGGCATGGAGGCCGTGGATGAAGCAAGCCTGATCGAGACGATGGAATCCACCGCAAGCAACGGCGCCACCGTCGCCATCGTCGACCTCCGGAGCCCGGACGGGGCGCGGATGCTCGGGGCGATCGTCAACCCGGGCGATGGCATGACCTGGTTCGTCAAGGCGATCGGGCAATCAGAGCCGCTCGATGAAATCGTCGAGTCATTCGCCACGTTTGCGCACTCGATCCACCTGGACACTGCCCCGGCCGACGCCCACGCCGGCCACAACCGCGGCGCCGAGACCGTCACGGCTCAGGAATCGGTCGATCAGCGGCTCGCGAACTGGACCCCGCCGACCAACTGGGCGCCCGAGCAGGGCGCTTCACCGATCCTCTCCGCATCGTTCATCGCGAATAACAACGATGGCGGTGCGCGGATCACGGTGACACGCCTCTCCGGCGCCGGTGGCGGCGCGCTGGCCAATATCAACCGGTGGCGCGGCCAACTGGGCCTGTCCCCGGTTGAACAGCTCGGCCCCGCGGCGGGTGTCGTCAGCGACTCACCGCTGATGGTCGATCTGGAATCACCCGATGCGACGAGGCGGATGATGGCGGCGATTGTCGAGGCCGATGGCTCCATGTACTACTTCAAGATGACAGGGCCGCACGCGGGCGCCGGAGCGGAGATCGAGCGTTTCAATCAACTCGTAGCGCGGGTCGGGCTGGGCAAGGCGGACCAATGAGCACCATCAGACGATACCTCAAGCCGGTCGCCTCGCTGAGGCTGACGGTCATCCTCTTTGCGCTGTCGATGTTCCTCATCCTTGCCGGGACGCTGGCGCAGACCGAAAACGGGATCTGGACCGTTGTCGACGACTACTTCCGGTCGCTGATTGTGCGGATCCCGCTGCGGCTGTTCGCGCCGCCGAGCCTGCTGCACATCCCCGGGGCGATCTTCTTCCCGGGTGGGCTGACGCTTGGGCTGCTGCTGCTGGTGAATCTCATCGCCGCCCACGCCGTCCGGTTCAAGCTCTCGTGGAAGCGGATGGGGATCATCCTCACGCACGCGGGCGTGATCCTCCTGCTCGTCGGCGAGTTCATCACCGGCGCGCTCGCCCAAGAGGGCAACATGTCCATCTCCGAAGGCGAATCGGTGAACTTCGTCGAGGACGTCCGCTCGGCGGAGCTCGCGATCATCGACCACTCGGCGCCGGACACGGATCTGGTCGTCGTTGTGCCCGAGTCATTCCTGCGCATTCCCCCGGGCCAGGCGGGCAGGCCGATCTCGCAGGCCCTGCTGCCCTTCGACATCCGCGTCGACCAATGGATGCCTAACTCGCAACTGCTCGGGCCGATGCAATCGACACCCGAGCAACGATCGAAGGCCGATCACGGCTTGGGCACGTCACTGGCCGCGATCGAAACACCGGCGGCGACGGGTGTCGATGGCGCCACGGTCGACGTGCCCTCGGCCTATCTCTCGCTGCTGACGCCCGGCGGTCCGATCGGAAAGTATCTCGTTTCGGTCTACATCGACCAGCCCCAGCAGGTCGTGGTCAACGGCAAGCCCTACACGATCGCGCTCCGATTCAAGCGGACCTACAAGCCTTACACGCTGCATCTGATTGATTTCAAGTTCGACAAGTTCGTCGGGACCACAGAGGCGCGGAACTTCTCGAGCCTGGTCCGCCTGACCGATCCAGAGCGGCACGTTGATCGCGAGATCCTGATCTGGATGAACCACCCGCTCCGCTACCGCGGCGAGACATTCTACCAGTCTTCGTTCAAGCAGGATGAAACCGGCACCGTGCTCCAGGTCGTCAAGAACCCGGGCTGGCTGCTGCCTTACATCTCGTGCGCCATCATCACGCTGGGCATGCTCTGGCACTTCGGGCTCAAGCTGGGCACGTTCATCAGGAGGCAGAACCGATGAGAGTTCTCCAGCGGTTGTTCCCGTGGCTGACCTCCCTGCTCGCTCTGGCAATCCTCGCCGGCGCCGCGGTGAAGCACGAAACCCCGGGCCCCTACGACTGGGAAGCCTTCGGCAAGATCCCCGTCTCGGCGTCGGGCCGCGTCAAGCCGCTCGACACCGTCGCAAGAAGCAACCTGATGATCATCAGCGGCAAGCAGACGCTGCGCGTTGATGTCGATGGCGAGGAGGTTCGCCTGCCGGCGATCCGGTGGTTCACCGACGTGCTCGCATTCCCCGAGCGGGCCAGGGTCGCGGAAATCTTCCGCGTCGACCACCCCGATCTCGCGGCGCTGCTGGGGTTCACGGCCGCCAAGGAGGCCGGCCAGAAACGCTTCAGCTATGACGAGCTGGTCCCGAGCCTGCCGGAGATCTCCAAGCAGGGGAACCTCGCGTTCCAGGTCGCCCCCAAGGAACGCAGCCCCTTCCAGCGGCAGGTCGTCACCTTGTACAACAACATCTCGCTGTACCACCAGATCGCCGGCGCCGAGACGCCCTACCACATCCCTCCGTTGCAGGCGGGCGAGCAGTGGCGCCCGCTGGTCGACATCAGGACAGACCCGGCGTTCGAGAACTCCGAGGCCGTCATCGCCTGGCGTGACATCATCGGACAGTACGCCGCGGGCGATGCGTCCGGGTTCAACGCGTCGGTCGCCCGGTACCGCGTCCTGATCGCCCCGGCGCTCTCCGGTGAGATGAGCAAGGCGGGCTACGAAGTCCTCTTCAACCAGTTCAAGCCATTTTACCAGTCGATGATCCTGTACCTGCTCGCGTTCCTGCTCGCGTGTTTCGGGTTCCTGCTTTCGACGCTGTCCAGGAAGGAATGGTCCGTCGCGCTGTGGCGCTCGATGATGTGGATGCTGGTCATCGCGGTCATCGTCCACACCGCCGGGCTCACGTTCCGCATCGTGCTTCAGGGCCGACCGCCCGTGACGAACCTCTACTCCTCGGCGATCTTCATCGGCTGGGTGTGCGTGCTGCTGGGGATCCTCCTCGAGTGGATCTACAAGATCGGCCTCGCCGGGATGGCGTCCGCGATCATCGGGTTCGCCACGCTCATCGTCGCCCACAACCTCGCCAACACCGGCGACACCATGGAGATGATGCAGGCGGTCCTCGATTCGAACTTCTGGCTCGCCACCCACGTCGTCGTCGTCACCATCGGGTACTCGGCCACGTTCCTCGCCGGCTTCCTCGCGGTCGCCTACATCCTCCTGGGCGTCCCCACCCGAGTCCTCCGGGGAGACGCCGGCAAAGCGATGTACAAAATGATCTACGGCGTCATCTGTTTCGCCGCCATCGCCAGCTTTGTCGGAACCGTCCTGGGCGGCATCTGGGCCGACCAGTCCTGGGGCCGGTTCTGGGGCTGGGATCCGAAAGAGAACGGCGCCGTCCTGATCGTCCTGATGAACCTGATCATCCTCCACGCGCGCTGGGGCGGGATGATCCGCGAGCGTGGCGTTGCGGTGCTGGCCGTCGGTGGCAACATCGTCACTTCGTGGTCGTGGTTCGGGACCAACATGCTGGGCGTCGGGCTGCATTCCTACGGATTCATCGACTCGGCCGTCTTCTGGATGCTCGCGTTCGTGCTCAGCCAGCTGCTCGTCATGTCCATCGGGCTGACCCCCTGGCGAAACTGGCGCAGCTTCAGCAAGAAGGGAAAACCGAAGCCGAAGAACGATTCCAGACAGGATCGCAGCGCCACACCAAAGGCGGCGATGGAGTAGCACGGAATCTCCCCTCAACTCCCCACTGGCAAAGCCCGAAATCCCGGCTATCATGTCCGCCCGGTGCGAGTGGCTCTGCACTCGCCCGGCCCCCGACGACCGGCGAAAATCGTCGTAAGCCGTGGATTGAAGGGCGATTGGCGCAGTTGGCTAGCGCGCCTCGTTGACATCGAGGAGGTCACTGGTTCAAGTCCAGTATCGCCCACTTCCGCAATGCTCGGACTCACGTCCGGGCATTTTTTTCTGCGCTCTCGGCGCTCTGGGCGCTCTCGGATGTTCCGCTCTCCGCCTTCTCCCGTGGCTCCCGCGGCGGCCTCGGTCCGTGGTGCTGGTAAAACGTGCACTCGATCTGCGCGTTGTAGAGCTTCCGTCTGCGATCCGCGGGGCGCCCGACGATCTGTTCGTACCCGGGCATCGACGTGATCACGAACTGCGACCACGTCGGCAAACTCCGGAAGACATCGGGGAACGTCGCGTACAGCGCTTCGAGCTCGCGCTGGTCGCCGAGACGCTCGCCGTAGGGCGGGTTCGTCACGATGTTCCCGTACTCGCGGTTGCTGTGCAGCTCGCCAAACGCCTGACACTTGATGTCCAGCCACCCCCCCACGCCCGCCCGCTTGGCGTGACGCCTCACGATGCTCATCACGTCCGGATCGACATCCGCCGCGAGGATCTGTGGCGGGACCGGCGCCTCGGTGAGGCGCTCCGCCTCCGCCCGTGCGCGCGCCGATGCCCAGAGCGATTGATCAAACGTCGGCCACCGCTCGGCGGCGAATGAACGCTTGAGCCCCGGCGCGATCTTCGCCGCGATCATCGCCGCCTCGATCGGGATCGTCCCGGTGCCGCAGAACGGGTCGACCAGCGGTTTGCCCGGCTTCCAGAAACTCAGCAGCACAAGCCCGGCGGCCATGGTTTCTTTGAGCTGCGCCGTTCCCGACAGATCGCGGTAGCCGCGCTTGTGCAGCCCCTCGCCGGTCGGATCGATCAGCAACGAGGCCTCGTCGTGCAGGAGCGCGATCTCGATGGCGACCTCGGGGCCGGTTTCGGGGAGTTGGCTGACGCCGTGCGCATCGAGGAGGCGCTCGACAATGGCCTTTTTCACGGTTCGCTGGACGGCGGGAACACTGCTGAGCGTCGACTTGATCGATCGACCGCGCACGTTGAAGGCGCCGTGCGGCGCGATCCACTGCTCCCAAGGCAACGACTTGGTGCGCTCAAAGAGGGTGTCAAAATCGGGACAACGGAACGAATCGAGGCGGATCAGCACCCGCTCGGCGGCCCGCAGGCGGAGGCAGGCCTCGCAAATGTCGGCGTAGGAGCCTTTGAACAGCACCCGACCCGTCTGGACGGGTTTGGCGTCGTCGTAGCCCAGAGCCCGAAGCTCCCGCACGACGACGGCTTCCAATCCAAAGTGTGTGGTGGCAAGGAGATCGAGCAATGGCATGGCAGGGAGAGCCTAGGCTACCAGTTCGCCGTGGAGAGCATCACCCATGTAAATCCGTAACTACCTATAAATAATCTAGTTACACGATTGGCTCGCCTATTTTTGCCTATTTTAGACAATATGATCCGATAAACGGTTGATTACAGATAACTTGATCGATATATATGTATGTGAGTGCTTACCAAACAAGCGGGTTGGGGGACGAGTCGCCGTAGTAGGCGGCGTTGGGCCCAAGGAATCGGACACCCGCTCACTCCTTCTTTGATTGAAGAAAAGGAACGCATCGATGAGAAACAAGACAACAAGCCTGACGATCCTCGCCTTGGCGTTGGCCGCCGGTGGGACCACCGCGATGGCGGCGCCCACCACCACAACGAACTCTGCCACCGACGCCGACGGTGTTCGCGCGCTCGTCGCCGAGATGATCGCCGACGCCGAGTCCCGTTCGAGCCTGCTCCAGAGCGGCGGCACCGCCGGACACGACGGGAACTTCTTCCTGTCCTCGGCAGACGGCAACTTCAACCTGAAGATGTCCGGTCAGCTCCAGACCCGGTACACGACGAACTTCAACGACGACAACGCCGCCGATGATTTCACCCCCGGGTTCAACCTGCCCCGCACCGCGCTGCGTTTTGAAGGCCAGATCTTCGGTGACTTCGGCTACGCGATTCAGGGCGACTTCAACCGCGCCGGCGGCACGTTCATGCTCGAAGACGCCTACATGCACACCGACCTCGGCGACGGCCTGACCCTGCTCTGGGGCCAGCTCCGCATGCCCGTCCTCTGGGAAGACATGCTGTACGAGAAGTACTCTCTGGCGGTCGATCAATCCGTCTCCAACGCGGTCTTCGGGCAGGGCCGGAGCCAGGGCATCTGGCTGCACCAGTCCAACGATGATTACCGCTGGTGGGCGGGCTTCAGTGACGGCGTGAACTCAGCCAACACGGATTTCGGCGCTTCCCCCGCGGACTACGCCCTCACCGGACGTTTCGAGTGGAAGGCCGCCGGTGACTGGTCGCAGTTCAACCAGTTCTCCTCCGCGCGTGGCTCCGAGTACGCCGCCAAGATCGGCGTCGCCGCGCACTGGCAGCAGAGCCCGGATGTGCCCGCAACCCCCGACACCACCGTCTTCGCCTATGTCGTTGATGCGATGGCCGCCGGCGACGGGTGGAACGCTTTCGCCAGCTTCGTCGGCTTCAACACCGACACCGACGGCGTGCCGACCACTGATGATTTCGGCGTGGTCGTTCAGGGGGGCGTGTTTGTTGACGATGATTGGGAGGTCTTCGCCCGCTACGACGGCGTCTTCGCCGACAGCAACCGCCCGAACAACGATGACTTCAACACGATCACCGCCGGCGCCAACTACTACATCCACGGGCAGGCCGCCAAGTTCTCCATCGACCTGACCTGGTTCCTCGACAGCACCACCGGCAATGACCTGGTCAACGGCGTCGCGGGCGCCAACAGCATCGGCCTGATGCCCTCGGCCGAGGAAGATCAGATCGCGATCCGCGCCCAGTTCCAGCTTCTGTTCTGACCCTGACGCGGAACGATTGAATCAACCGTGCGTTCCGGGACACCGGGATGCACGGCTTCAAACTCAGACTGAAACCCATTTGCGGGTCCGACGAGCCGGATTTCGATCGAAATCGCGGCTTTGTGGATTGTTTGGACGTTTTTTTTGCGACCAGCAAAGGCGTCGGGAAAACGCTCTAACACGCTGATATTGCATTGTTTATGGTTATTCTTGCGTGATTGCGCGACGAATTTCACTTCGAAAGGAGCGAAATTTCCCTGTCATTGATGGGTGATGGTCGATATGGGACCCGGCACGGATGTATGCTAGTGCTACCAAACATACTGGGCCGGGGGCCTGATGTCTCGAAAGACAGCAAGGCACGGTCGAACCGGTTGGGCAGAACTTCGGTTGCCCACCTGCAGAAAGGAATCCATCAATGAAGATCAGAACCTCCACGCTGGCGATTGCTGCTCTTGCGGCTTCCGCTGGGGGGACGACCGTCTTCGCGGCTCCCACCACGGACGCCGACGGCGTCCGTGCGCTCGTCGCTGAGATGATCGCCGACGCCGAGTCCCGTTCGAGCCTGCTCCAGAGCGGCGGCACCGCCGGGCACGACGGAAACTTCTTCCTGTCCTCCGCGGACGGCAACTTCACCATGAAGATGTCCGGCCAGTTGCAGACCCGCTACACCTACAACTTCAACGACGAAAACCCCCCCATCGACGACACCGTCTCGGGCTTCAACCTGCCCCGCACCGCGCTGCGCTGGGAAGGCCAGATCTTCGGTGACTTCGGTTACGCGATCCAGGGCCTGTACAACCGCGCCGGCGGCGGGTTCACCCTTGAGGACGCTTACATGTCGACCGAGGTCGGCGACGGCATGACCCTGTACTGGGGCCAGGGCCGCACCAGCTTCCTGACCGAAGACAGCCTCTACGAGACCAAGTCGCTCGCGGTCGATCAGTCCGTGGTCAACTCCGTCTTCGGCCAGGGCCGTAGCCAGGGCATCGCGCTGGCCGGTCAGGAAGAGGACTGGTCCTGGGAAGTCGCCTTCACCGATGGTTTCCGCTCGGCCAACACCGACTTCGGCGCTTCCACCGCCGACTACGCCATCACCGGCCGCGTCGACTTCAAGGCCGCCGGTGACTGGAGCCAGTTCGAGCAGTTCACCTCCGCCCGTGGCTCCGAGTACGCCGCCAAGATCGGCGGCGCCGTCCACTTCCAGGACGGTCCGGACACCCCGGTTTCGGATGGCGTCTCGATCTTCGGGTACACCGTTGACGCGATGGCCGAGGGCGACGGCTGGAACGCCTTCGCCATGTTCGTCGGCACCACCACCGATGACGACGGCACGGGCCTCGACACCGATGACTTCGGCTGGCTCATCCAGGGCGGCGTCTTCGTCGATGACGACTGGGAGCTCTTCGGCCGCTTCGAGCAGGTCTTCGCTGACAGCGATCGCGTCAACGATGACGACTTCAGCGCCTTCACCGTCGGCGCCAACTACTACATCCACGGTCAGGCCGCCAAGTTCTCCATCGATCTGAGCTGGTACCTCGACGCTCCCAACGGCAACGACCTCGTTTCCGGCGCCGATCCCAACTCCGGTTCGGGCACGGGCAGCGGCATCGGCCTCCTCAACGGCATCGAGGAGGATCAGGTCGCCATCCGCGCCCAGTTCCAGCTCCTCTTCTGATCCCTCGGGCGTTCGTTGAACGCTCAATACGGATACAAACACAGCGGCGTCCGGCCTGTCCGGGCGCCGCTGTTCTTTTTGCCGTCGCCAGCCTGTCAACCGACCACGACAAGGACCAACCGGCCGGCTCAGTTGCAGACCTGCCCGAACCCGCCGATCAGCAATCCCAGATCGGCCGTATCCACGACGCCGTCGCCGTTGAGGTCACCAACCGGACCAACCGAGCCGAACACACTGATCAGCACGCCCAGGTCCGCGGTGTCGACGATGCTGTCACCGTTCAGGTCCGCGAGCAACCCGGTTGTCAGCGTGAAGACGCCGGGGGTCGAGACCGAAGTCCCCCCGACACCGTTGGCGACCACGCCCCAGTAGTACTGGGTGTCGCACGCGAGCGCCCCGGCCGGGACGGTCCATGACGAGCCGGTCACCGTGGCGATCGCGACCGTGTTCACCAGGTCAGGGTCCGTCGCGATGGCGACGTCGTAGGTCGTTGCGTCCTGGGCGTCCTCCCAGTCGAGTGTCGGCTCGATGGCGACCTTGATCGATGTATCAGCCGGTGACACGAGCGCAAAGTCGAGCGGGTTGGGGGTCAGCGGGCTGAACCGCCCCACCCATGTCCTCCAGGACGACGTGCGGTACTCGTTGTGCCCCCAGAAGACGCCCGGATTCACCGGGTCTTCCTGGATTCCCGAGTAATCCCCCCAGCGATCCTGCTCTTCGGGCGTCGTGCTGACCTGCATCGCGACCGACTGTCGGAACGTCCCGTGCGGGTCCGTCACCCGTCGGACGGCGCGCGACGCGGAGATGTTCTCGCCCGCCGACGACCGGCTGAACACTATCGCCGCGTTGCCGTCGGCGTCGGCGCTGATGTCGGCGTGCCAGGTGTGGATGCCCTTGCCGTAGTTGAGCGTCCCGGACTGCTTGAGCGTCGGGTTCATGCCGCTGACGGGCCAGCCGTTGAGCTCGATCTCGAGCCACCGCACGCGCGCGATGGGGTCCTGCTCGAACGGCCCGCCGTTGTCGTCGTTCACCTTTGACGTGTGGGCGACCCACATCGACCCGTTCCGAACCACGCCGTGCTTGATGCGAAAATCGACGGTGCTGACGAGGTTGGTGGATCCGAGTTGGTCGGCGTCCGGAGGTTGGCTGTAGCTCGGGACATCGAGTGAGTATTCAACCAGGGCGGGCGTCCCGAGCGGGTCGGTGACCGCCTTGATGCGGATCTGGGTGGAGCCACCGAAGTAGGTGGTCGCGTAATACAACGCCGAAGGACCCGCATCGTAGTTCGTCATGGCGCCGAGCACGTTCGGCCCGCCCGCCGTCTGCACCGACGTCATGGTCACCACGCCGGCGATCAGGTCCGCCTTGTCCAGGATGAAGATCCAGTTCCCCGTCGGGCTCGCGAAGAAGTCAGCGGTGATCGACACGGTGTTCTCGTCGATGCCCAGGATTGGGTAATCGATGTCGGCGCCGAAGGAAGACACGTTGATCCTGAACTTGTTCCACGCCCCGTTGGGATCGCTGTCATCGGAGATCGCGACGTTGATGAACTCCTGTCCCCCGGCGCGCTCGGCGGCGGCGACAACAAACCGATTGGTGTCTGTGTCGTACTGCGCGATCGGGTCAAAGACAAACCCCCCAGCCCCCTGCGCGCCCCAGAACCCGCCGCTGTTGGTCAGGTTCTGCTGAAACGTTTGCACACCGTCGCTCTTGCGCCGGAACGTGATCTGCGCATTGACCACAATGACCACGTGATTCGGTCCGACGGCGATCTCCGGATCCGGTGGGCGCCAGCCGGTGTTCTGCGTCCCGAAGAACCCGAAATCAGGACCGGCGCCGCGGACGGCGATGTCCGGTGGCTCGGGAATAAAATCGGGGTCGAAGACCGGCGCCGCCTCGGCGTTGCCGTTGATGGCGAGCCCACCGGGTGTCACCGCCGGGCATGGTTCAAACGCGATGGGCGCCGGGGCGGTGAGCGTTGCGGGGTAGGAAACGCTCACGCCGACACCCCTTGAATCGAGGTCCGTGCGCCCGGACCAGACATGAGCGACCTGATCCTTCGCCGTCCAGACCGACCGCGCCGCGACGGCGCCGATCGGGAGATGCTGACGCCCGGCGGCGTTGCGGTTGACACGCGCGGGCGCTCCGACCGGGGCGCCGCTGGCGTCGAACCACTGCGACATGACGTCGGATTCCCGCGCCGACCGGCGCCCGTCGATCGGCGCCGGTGTTGTTTTCTCTTCCACATTCCAGCTCACCACCGAGCGTCCGTCGGGCGCTGCGGCGACCGCGACGCCGCTGAGCCACTGCGATCCGCTGGATGCGACCACACGCTCAGGGGCCGCCTCGCCGGTAGTCGTGTCAAACACCCGGCGGATCACGTCATAGCCATGCTCGCCGCGACGCATCCAGGCGACGACGGCGCGCCCCGAATGGTCCACACCGATCGAGGGCTCGATGTCCTGCGCACCCGGCGTGCTTGCGACTTTAATCTGGTCCCCGACGGCGCCGGCGTCACTAACCTTCTGCATCCACAGCGGGCCCGGCCTCCCGGCATGATCGCGCGAGGAGCCAACGACGATAAACCCGTCAGCCGAGGCCGACGCGATCGGCGAGTGCGCCCCCTCGGCGCCCAGCGAGAGCTCTCCCGAGATCGGGCGCCCGTCGACATCGAAGACCCGCGCCACCGCGCGAGGCGCCGCGTCAGCCGTGGATGTCCACGTGATCAGCGCCCGACCGTCCTCGTTGATCGCCACCGAAGGCGCCGTCTGATCGTCCCGCCGCGTCGCGTTGACGGCGAACTCATCTGTCACGGCGTGTGCCCCGACCGCCGAAGTCTCAAACCATCGTCCGACGATGCCGGCGCCGGACCCGTCCTGATGCGTGCTCTCCCAGACGACCAGCGCCAGCCCGGATTCCGGGTCGAACCCCAGGGCCGGCTTGGCCTGCGCGCCGTCGATCTGTTGGTTGACATGGACCTCGGTTCCGACGGGCCGCCCCAGCGGATCGAGCTGCTGCGTAAAGACGCCGAAGGCGCCGTCCTCCTGCCGTCGGCTCGTCCAGACGACGAGCATGGCCCCGTCATCGTTGGCGGCGATCGTCGGCTCGACCTGCCGGTTGGGCCGCCAGGTGTTGGCGGTCAGCTCGACCGCCACACGCCGGTTTTCTGCCGGCGTCGCTCGGTCAAACGTGCGCACCGCGGCCACGCCGCTAAGCGAACAACCTCCCACAAGCATCATCAGAGCGATCCAGCGGCGATTCATTGGCTTCATACGAGAATACTCCGGAGGGCAGGGAAGATTCGAACCGAGACTCAAACGGATGGCGCAACGACAACGCCGTTCCTCTGTCAGAACAATGCGATGACGCCGAGCGTCAAGGGTCAATCGGCAGCGGACACCAACATCCCCGGGCTCAGGGCGCCCGGCCATTGTGTGTGAATGGCAGTTGAACCCGGTGATTCAAGGGAGAATCCCGCCGGACGCGGACGCGGGCGCCGAATGGGCCCTTGGGCCCGGCGCCTTGAATGGTTATCGATCGTTGAACGCCCCGGACACCTCGATGGCGTCATGACCGCCGGACCGAACCGCCGGGTCTACTGATCGTCACCCGTCCCGATGCCCGCCAACCGCCGGCGCCGCTCGGCCGCTTTCGCCAGCTCCAACGCCCGCATGTGTCCCTGGACCTGCGCCAGTCGCCGACCGCTGAGCATGTCCTCGAGCGCCTCGGCCACCGCTTTTTCGATGGTCCAGTAGATCGCGTGCGTCGGGCTCCCCGCGTTGCGCTTGCCGAAGAGCAGGTACTTCTTCTTGGCGCTCCACCGCGCCTCGCCCCGGCCGATCGCGATCGACTTGCGAGGCAGGCCCTCCTCCTTCCGGTCCAGCAGCAGCGTCACCCGGCACCCGACAAACGCCACGTTCGCAGACAACCCCTCGATCTGGGCATCGAGCGACGGGTTGTGCTCGATCCGATCGGCGCCGGGATCGAAGTTCAACCGGCGGATCGGCTGCCCCTCGGTCTGTGTCTCGAGGTACTCCAGCTTGACGATCAGCGTGTCGTACACCGGGAACGCCGCGTCCTGTTCGGCGATATACCGGAACTGCGGCACCTCGCCCAGCAGCCCGATCAGCGCCGACTCGCCGCTGTGGACCACCTGCTGCTCGCCCGTCGAGAGCGACCCGACGCCGTTGAGGCCCTCCGCTTCGACAAGGACGCGCAGCGGCGTCCGCACCGGTCCCATGGTCGGCGCGTTCACGTGCGCGGGCCCCGGGACCGAGCTGCAGCCGGGGGCCACCACCGCCACGGCCGCGCCAAACGCGACGACGCCGATGTACACCAGCCCGATTCTTCGTTGTGCCTTGTGCTGCATCGCCCCGACCTTTCCCGATCCGGTGATTGCCGGTTTCCAGACCGATCGCCCATGACCGGCGATGAGGGATCCCAGTCGTTATCGTCGTCTTCCGAGCGATCGGATGAAAACACGCCGGTGGGGGCTTATTCCGTGCCGGAACTCCCGGCGATCGCCTCCTCGCGCCGCTGCGCCTCGGCCGCCCACCGCGCCGCTTCGACGCCCCGGCCCAGCCGCTCGAGCATCTGCGACAGGACCCGGGGGGCGTGCGGGTTTGCCCCGTCCAGCTCGCAGGCTCGCGTCATCTCCTCGATCGCCCGCTCGTGCGATCCCATTGCAAATAGCGCCACGCCCAGATCGTTGTGGGCCGGGGCGCTGCCCGGATCGAGTTCGACGACCTCGCCAAGGTACCGAATCGCCTCGTCCGCCCGGCCCTGTGATACCAGCAGCACGCCCAGCGCCGAGAGCGCCGCCTTGTCCTGCGGGTCAGACTCGATCGCCGACCGGTACAACGCCTCGGCCTCGTCTGCGCGGCCTGTCGCGATCTGCATCGAGGCCAGCTCCCGGCGCACGTCCTTGAACCCCGGGTGCGCCGCCAGCGCGTCGGCGTAGAGCCGCTCGGCATCGGCGTAGCGCTCGCGCAGGCGAAGCACGATGCCGGCGCTGATCACGAGCCGCTCGTCATCCGGGTGGCCCGCCACCAGCCTCGTGAGGATCTCGGACGCCCCATCAACATCGCCCAGGGTGAGCTTGAGCCAGGCGACGCGGAAGTCGACGCCCACCGTGTGCATGTTGCTGAATCCGAACGAGAGCCGCTGCGACAGCTCATAGCGTTCGATCGCCCGCCTCGCAGAGCGCCGGTGCGTCTCGGTCACGCGATCGAAGCGCCCGCCGAGCACGATGGCCGCCGGGACCGCGACGCGCCGGTCGTCGAGATCCCCGGCAAAGCGGACCGCCTTGACGACGAACGCGTCGGCCAGCGCCGGGCCCGACACCGCTACGAGCCCGAGCAGCGCCCACCCCGCGGGCCTGATCCGCCCGGCGCGCTTGAGCTGGAACGTGTGCAGCCGGGCGTCCCGGTCGCGGAGCACGCGCCACGCCTTCCAGCCCAGGAACGCCCCGCACCCGGCCAGCCCGGCGGCGAAGAGCATCGGGATCGTCCCCCAGGCGCCGCGCGACGCGTAGAAGATCACTACAAACAGCGCCGCGACGCCGACCTCCTCGCCCAGTGAGCAGTCGTACACGCGCCGGGGCTTCTTGATTTTGGCCGGCCCCTTCCTGATCGAGGGTCTGGCGAACCGGAACGACAGCGCCTCGTTCGGGCAGACGCTGATGCAGTCCATGTCCTTCATGCACCCCGGATCGACGACGAACCCGTACTCGCGGACCTCCTCGTGGACGCGCACGTTCGACGTGCACGCGGCGGTGCAGTGCCCGCACTGTTCGCACTTGTCGTGGTCGACCACGATGCGCCCGACAGAGACCTTGTCGAGCACACCGAAGATCCCCCCGTACGGGCACCCGTACGCGCAGAACCCCTTGGCGCCAAGGAAATACACGGTGGCGAAACCGACCACCAGCAGGAACGGGATCGCGACCCATACGCCGGCGAAGGTCGCCCAGAAGTCATCGGTCAGCAGCGCATCGGTGAACCCGGCAGGGCGCCTCGGGATCGCATCACCGAGGTACACCAGCCCCGCGGGCCACGCGCTGACCATGATCGGCGCCACGACCTCGCGCTCGAACGTCGGCCACACGAACATGTACAGCGCCAGCAGCAACGGCGCCCACCCGAGGATCCGCGTCCGGAACTGCCTGGGGCGCACACCGAGCCGCTTCATGATCCACCCGCACAGGTCCTGGAGCGCGACGATGTGGCAGCCCCACCCGCACACGAACCGCCCGAAGATCACGACCGACAGCATCGCGACGACGAGAAAGAGGAACCCCGCGTTGATCCGGCCCTGTTCGAGCGTGTACATCGCCTCGCTCGGCTCGACGGGCGAGACCGTTCGACCGGTCAGCTTCCACTGGATGATGTGCGCGATGATCAGCCCGTTGAGCGAAATCAGCGAGACCGCACGCCACACGGCGCGCCGCGAACGCTTGATCCCGGGACCGGGAGCGTTCGGGGCGAGCAGTTGTGGCAGCGAATAGTTCGTCATCACCCGTCTGTTTCGGCCTTTCTTTCTCCGGAGCAGTCGATCAGGTGGCTAAAAGTTGTCGCAAAATAACGTCCGAAAAACGTCCGGGATTCGGCTCCACCCGGCCTCGCGATGGATCACCCCGGAGAGCCGATGGCCCGTATCCCACCCGGGACTCGCCTGAACTGTATATCCCCTACAACTTGCACGAAGAATCGTTGTCAGCCCGCAAGCCGGGGGTACACTCAATGAGAGTGCAACAGGAACGCCCTGAGTTGTTTTCGGGCATTTCGAGCGCGGGAGGTCAGCATGAAAAAGTCGAATCAGTTCATCGCCATCGCAGCCGCAGGCCTGGCCACCGCCACGGCCTTTGTCGCGATGTCATCGGCCGAGCAGCTGAACTCCCCGATACACGTCACCGAGCGGGTCGATGCGCAGCCGCTCGACGGGGCTGGTGGCGGGGTCGGCGTCATCGATATCGAGATCTCCAAATGCTTCGGCGGCAGAGAATGGGGCCGCACCGGCGCCTGGCCCAACGGGTTCGCCGGCTTCGCGATCAGCACGCAATCACACAACGTCGGGACCGTGCCGGTTGACTGGTTCGCGCCGGGCAATGTTGGCGACGTCCTCGACAACCGCCACCCGTTCATCGGGCAGAACATGTTCCGGCTCCGGGACGGACGGCTCGAGCAGATCGGCCAGGCCTTCATCAAGCACGGGTTCTTCTCCGAGAACGCCATGTGCGGCGCCCAGCCCGATGGCCAGCATCTGGGCGTCGGGTGCTTCGACACCTACGACACCATTTCCAACCAGATCTTCCTCTATCTCGGCCCGCGCTCCGAGGTCAACCCGCTGACAGGCTACTGGGAGCCCTGCGGCTCGCACTTCGACACGGGCCAGATCGGGTACCCGGCCTCCGATCCGGGTGACTGCATCCGCACGCACGGGGCCAGCGGGCACGCCGGGTCAGAGCACCGCCTGGGTGTCCTCGATTCGGACATCCTCGGGGCCGATTCGAACACCGACCTCTTCATCGAGGGGTTCTACATCGTCGCCGGCGACGACAACATCTCCAACAACTGGCGACACGAACGCTGCCAGCTCGACTTCGAGGCGTCCGTCAACCGCTGGGTCTTCACCGACATCGGCCCGGAGGTGCAGACCCCGGTCATCGATATGTGGGCGGATGAGATCGACACGGCGACACCCACAAGTGAGGGCGAGGTCCGCGTCGGGCTCCGCACCGTCGATCTCGGCGGCGGGCTCTTCCGCTACGAATACAACGTCTACAACCTGACCCTCCAGCGCGAGATCAAGTCGTTCAGCGTGCCGATTTCAGACGGCGTCACGCCGCTCCTGCCCGGATTCCACGCCAGCCCGGAAGAAGAGGAGACGCTCTACGCCATGGGCGACTGGACCCCCACCATCACCGCCAACGCCATCACCTGGGACGCCCCCGCGCCCGACCTCGGCGCCGGCGAGGCCTTCCCCAACACCATCCGCTACGGCACGATGTACACCTTCTGGTTCACCGACCTGGCGTCACCCTCCCCATCTGTGGTCGCACTGACGCAGTCCATGCCCGGAGTCGAAGGGACGCTCACCGCGGCGATCAGCGCCCCGTGCTCACTCACCGCCGACATCAACGCCGACGGCGTTGTCGACACCGCGGACCTCGGGCAGCTCATCAGCCAGTTCGGGACCGCCGGCCCCGCGGCGGACATCAACAGCGACGGCGTCGTGGACACCGCGGACCTGGGCCTGCTGATCAGCGATTTCGGGAGCAACTGCTTCGCGGGCTGAAGATCGAACGGAGGCTGAAAACGACGGTTTTTCGTTGATGCCGCCCCCAATCGGGTTAGACTCGATCTCTGACCGCACGCAAGCCCATCAAGAGAAGCTTCCATGAGCGTCAACCGAGCTCTCGCAAGCATGATTGCCCTGATCCCGATGATCACCCTGATCCCGATGATCACCCTGATCCCGATGATCACCCTGATCGTCGCGCCTGCACACGCTGATGACCAGACCACCGTCCGGGGCGCCGGCGTCATCGATGTTGAAATCATCCAGATGCAGGATCCGAGGGTCTGGGGGCGTGAGGGCGCCTACCCGAACGGCCGATTCGGCGCCGGGCTGATCACGACCAGCCACAACGTCGGGACCGTCAACGTGGACTGGTTCGCCGCCGGGAGCGCCGGTGAGCCCCTCGATAACCGGCACCCGTTCATCGGGCAGAACATGTATCGGCTGAGGGACGGCTGTCTCGAGCAGATCGGCCTCGCCTGGCTCAAGCACGGGTTCTTCTCAACCAACGACAGTTGCCAGGACCTCCCCGGCGAGTTTCTCGGGGTCGGGTGCACCGACACGTACGGCAACTTCACCAACGCCAACCGGCAGGACCTCGGGCCGCGATCCGAGGTCAACCCGCTGACCGGCTACTGGGAGCCTTGCGGGTCGCACTTCGACACCGGGCTCGTCGGCTACCCGGCCTCCGACCCGGGCGACTGCATCCGAACACACTTCACCAATGGCGCGCCCCACGACGGCGACGACCACCGCCTCCGGGTCGCCGATCAGGACGCGCTCGCCGCCGACGCGCTCAACATGATCTTCATCGAGGGCTTCTACGTTGTCGCGGGCGACATCGACATCGAGAACAACTTCGCGCACCGCCAGATCAGCATGACCCCGCCGAACCCGCCCGACGACTGGACCTTCGCGTCCGTCTCCTCCTTCCAACAGCGCCCGGCGATCGACGACTGGGGCGATGACGTCAACACCGCCATCCCGATCACCGAGGGCAAGGTCCGCGTCGCGGTCCGTGTCGTCCCGCTCGGCCCCACGACCAACCGGTACGAATACAACGTCTTCAACATGAACCTCGACCGTCAGATCCGATCGTTCAGCGTGCCCCTGGGGCCGGGCGTCACTCCGACCGGCTTCGGTTTCCATGCGCCGATCGAGGACGAGGAGCCACAGTTCTCCTCGGCGCCCTGGCCCCCCATCGTCACCGCGGGCGCCGTCACCTGGGATGCGCCAGACCCCGACACGGGCGCCGGTGAGGAACAACCCAACACCATCCGCTACGGCACGATGTACACCTTCTGGTTCACCGCCGACACACCCCCATCGAACGCCGTTATCGCGCTCACGCAGCACAAACCCGGCATCGAAGGGCCGCTCACCGTCACCACCAGCGCCCCGTGCGCGCTGGAGGCCGATATCAACGGTGACGGCGTCGTTGACACCGCCGATCTCGGCCTGCTCATCAGCGCCTTCGGAACCGCCGGGCCGGCGGGCGATGTCAACAGTGACGGCGTCGTCGACACCGCCGATCTCGGCCTGCTCATCGCGTCGTTCGGGCTCGATTGCATCGCCGGCTGACTGACGCGCACACCCGACGTCCGAAAACAGAACTCCTCACCGGGCTTGTCTTTCAGCATTGCCGCCCCCGGCGCACACCCGGGCGGTCCACCAACCAGACTGCGACCGATGCGCCCGTGCCCGCCTGTATTACCGGGCTGTCATCGCTGCGGCGTCAGCACCCCGAAGACGGGCCCGGCGCCCGGAGACCCCTCGCCTGACCGGACCGATTTCCCTACCATCGCTGACTTTTCCGGTATCTGATCCGCTTCCCGATGGCCCGCTCAAGCGGGGTCAATCGCATGTCGAGAGCAGGGAAGCAGTCCCGCGCAACGCAGCAAATCCCCGGCCGGGACCGAGCGTCACAACGCATCGGCGACCCGCACTGTGAATCATTTGAGGAGATCCGCAATGGATTACCGTCTCGGTCTGGTTGTTGTCGGCCTCGGTGCAGCCGCTGTCATCGCGGTGGTCTCGCAGTTGCGCCGATGCGCCGTCACCGCAGGTCTCACCGCGGTCACCGCGATCAGCCCGGCCGCGCTGGCCGACTCGGCGCCCGTCCGGGGGTTGGTGCAGATCACGGGTCTCTCCCGCCCGGTCGAGATGATCCAGGACCCGGCCAACGACAACGTCCAGTACATCGTCGAGCAATCGGGACGGATCCGCACCGTCGTCAACGGCGTCCTCACGGGCGGCGTCCTGCTCGACATCACCGGGACCATCGGCACGACCTCCAACGAGCGGGGCCTGCTCGGGCTCGCCATCCCGCCACAGGGCCTCGGACGATCCGACGAGGACTACATCTACATCGACCACACCAACTTCCCCGGCGGCTTCAACCCGGTCGACACCACCGTCATCGCCCGCTACCAGCGGACCGCGCCGGGCGCCACAACCGTTAACGCCGCCTCGCGCATCGAGATCCTCGTCATCGGGCAGGACTTCGAGAACCACAACGGCGGGCACATCGCCTTCGGCCCCGACGGCATGCTCTACATCGGCATGGGTGACGGCGGCTCGGGTGGCGACCCCAACAACAGGGCCCAGAGCAAGGACCAACTCCTCGGCAAGCTGCTCCGCATCGATGTCAACGTCGCCGACCCGCTCACCGACACGTACGCCATCCCCGCCAACAACCCGTTCGTCGGCGCCACCGGTGATCTCACCGGCACGCGCCCCGAGATCTGGGCCTTCGGCACGCGCAACCCGTGGAAGTGGAACTTCGACGACTTCGGCTGCGCCGCCACCGACGCCATGCTCATCGCCGACGTCGGGCAGGACCTCTGGGAGGAGATCGACTACCAGAGCGCCGACTATGACCCCGCCGTCACCGCCGACCGACTCAACTACGGCTGGCGACACCGTGAGGGGCTGCACCCGTTCGATAGCTCGATCCCGGCACTCCTGCCCGGTTTCATCGATCCCATCTTCGAATACGGGCATTCGACCGGCTTTTCCATCACCGGCGGCTACGTCTACCGGGGCGCCGCCATGCCGCAAAACCGCGGGCGGTTCTTCTTCGCCGACTTTGTCAACGCCCACGTCTGGTCCGTCGACGTCGCCGGGGGTGTCGCCACCGACCTCCGCGAGCATGTCAACGAGATCTTCACCGGGGCGAACGGCCTCTTCTATTCCGGCGCCTCGGCCTTTGCCCAGGACGCCGACGGCGAGCTCTACATCATCAACTACGGCTCCGGCCAGATCGTCAAAATCCTGCCCGCGCTCGCGACCGGCGACCTCAACGGCGACGGCGCGGTGGACACCGCCGATCTGGGCATCCTCATCGCCGCCTTCGGAACCAGCACTACCGGCGCCGACATCAACGCCGACTGCAACGTCGACACCGCGGACCTTGGCATCCTCATCGCCAACTTCGGGAACTAGCGCGGCTGCGTCCCCGACAACCCCCGACGCAACCCCGGTCACGCATCAGAAACCCGGCGACTCCTCGCGGCGCTGACCAAACCACGCCGCTTTTTCCGGCGCCGCTACCATCAAGGGCCATGCGCCCCCGACCGACGCGTCAACACCTCATCGACTCCCTGCTCGACGCCTACCGCGCCGGCGCGTTCCCCATGGCCGACCCTGACACCGGCGTGCTCGCCCTCTACACCGCGCCGCAACGTGGCGTCTTCCCGCTCACACCCGGCGCCTTCCATGTGCCCCGCCGCCTGATCCAGCGCCTGAAGACCGAACCGTTCGCCATCACGACCGACACCCGCTTTGCGCAGGTCGTCAGGAGCTGCGCCCAGCCCCGGGGCGGCGACAACGGCGTCTGGATCAGCGAGCAGCTCATCGATCTGTACCAGTTGCTCCATAACGCCGGGCATGCGCACAGCGTCGAGGCGCACAGCGTCGACCCCGACACCGGCGCCAGGTCGCTCGTCGGCGGGGTCTTCGGGATCCATCTCGGCGGCGCCTTCCTGGGCGAGTCCATGTTCCACGCCCCGCCCCCGACCGGGACCGACGCGAGCAAGGCTTGCCTGGTTCACCTCGTCGCCCACCTGCGCCGGCGCGGGTTCACCCTCTTCGACACCCAGATGACCAACCCCTTCCTCGAGCAGTTCGGCAACACCGAGATCCCGCAGGATGACTACCAGTCGAGGCTCGACATCGCCGTCGAGATGGACATCGACTGGGCGCCCTTCGAGCCCCACTGGCCCGACGCGATGTGACCTCCGCCCGAAGATCGATTTCGAGTCTGATATTCAAAGTCCTACTGGCGCCATCGCACCCGAACACCACGAGCAGAATCCCAAGATCGGCTGTATCAACAACGCCGTCACCGTTGAGATCGCCGACGATCAGGGCGCGAAGCGCAAGCACGGTGATGTCGCTTGTCACCATCGACATGGCGGCGTCGGTGATCACCACGTCGTACGCACCCTCGGTCGTCGGTGTTCCATGCGCTGTTGGTGAACTCGTCGATGCAACATCGGTTGTTCCCCTTCCACGGCATCGACGCCTGCATTGCCCAAACCCGGATCAATCAGCGATCAATCCGCTCCCCCCGTGTGTTGACGAAGCATCTCAAGGCTACTCGGCGGCGCCCGGCATCACACCGGTTTCTTCGATGCGGTGTGTCTTTTCGGAATCCGGGGATCCCGCTCGATTCTGCTTTCAACTCGCCTACGATCCGCCCTTTCCCCGTCCACAGCCCTCAAACGCAGGAATCAGCCATGGAAGTCGGCATCGTCGGTCTGCCAAACGTCGGCAAATCAACCCTCTTCAACGCTCTCACCGCCGCCGGCGCCCACGCCGCCAACTATCCCTTCGCCACGATCGAGCCCAACATCGGCGTCGTCTCCGTGCCCGAGCCCAGGCTGCACACGATCAACGAGCACGTGCCCACGGAAAAACTCCTGCCGGCGCCCCTTCGTGTCGTGGACATCGCAGGGATCGTCAAGGGCGCCAGCCAGGGCGAGGGGCTGGGCAACAAGTTCCTCTCGCACATCCGCCAGGTCGACGCCATCGCCCACGTCGTCCGCTGCTTCGAGAAAGCGCCCGGAGGCGAGGACATCACCCACATCGAGGGCTCGGTCGATCCCATCCGCGACATCGAGACCATCGAAACCGAGCTGATCATCGCCGACCTCCAGGTCGTCGAGAGCGCGCTGCCCAAGGCCGAGCGCAACGCCCGCACACGCGAGCCCGAGGCGATAGCGCGCGCCGAACTGCTCAGGGTGATCCTGCCCGAACTCGAGGCGGGCAAGTCCGTCCGCCAGCTCCTGACCGATGGGGACGTCCCGGATGACCCTGACACGCGAAAGATCCTCCGGGGCCTGGGCCTGATCACCGCCAAACGTGTGCTGTTCATCGCCAACGTCGACGAGGACGACCCGACGGGCGCCGGCCCGCTGGCGCAGAAAGTCCGCGAGCGAGCCGAGGCCGAGGGCATGCTGTGCGTCCCGGTCTGCGCCAAGATCGAGGCGGAGCTCTCGGAGCTCGACGACGCCGACAGGCTCGAGATGCTCGAATCGATCGGGCTGCATGAGCCGGCGCTCGATTCGGTCGCCCGCGCCTGCTTCGCCCTGCTCGGGATGCACTCCTACTTCACCGCGGGCCCGAAAGAGATCCGTGCCTGGCCCATCCCCGTCGGCGCCACCGCCCCGCAGGCCGCGGGCGTGATCCACACCGACTTCGAACGCGGCTTCATCCGCGCCGAGGTCTACTCGGTGAACGACCTCGTCGAATACAAAACCGAAAAGGCCATCCGTGAAGCGGGCAAGCTCCGCGTCGAGGGCAAGTCCTACGTCATGCAAGACGGCGATGTGACGCACTTCCTGTTCAACACCTAAACAAACTCCATGCCCTGGGATCCCAATCTCCGGGCATCCCACTTGGGCATCCCACCTGGGCATTACACCTGTCCAGGCCCTGATCCCACAGACGCACTGCCCACACACAAAAAAACCCCGCAGCTTGCGCAAGCTGCGGGGCTCTCCCTTTCGGGATCGGCCGGCCCTCTGGGAGGATTGAGAGCCGACCGAGGTCGGTGTCTGATGAAAAAGCCCCCCGGGGAAACCCCTGAAGGCCCGATAACCTGATCCCATAATATCGGACCTTGGGCGCAGAGCAAGCAGTCCCCTTCGGATTCATTCCAGAAATCCGATCTTCCTGTATTTCAATGACTTAGAGCACTCTCTATCGCATTCTCAACGCCCGGGACGAAACCCCGCGAATCCCGGGATCACTCCGTCAGGCAGACCATCCGTCCACGCAGACCCTCACACCCGTGAGACCTCCGCCGTGTAGTTGGGCGATTCCTTCGTGATCCGGATGTCGTGGGGATGGCTCTCGACCATCCCGGCCGCCGAGATCCGGCAGAACTGGGCGTCGGTGCGGAACCCGGCCATCGTCGAGCAGCCGCAGTACCCCATCGCGCTGCGCACCCCCCCCACCAGTTGGTACACGAACTCCGCCAGCGAGCCCCGGTACGCGACCAGCCCCTCGACACCCTCGGGGACGAACTTGATCTGTTCGGGCTGCGCCGTTTCGAGCTTGTCCGACTGCCCGTACCGGTCCGCCGACCCGGCGAACATCGCCCCCTCGCTGCCCATGCCCCGGTAGCTCTTGTACCGCCGCCCCTGGCTGATCACGAGCTCGCCCGGGGATTCATCCAGCCCGGCAAAGAGCGAGCCCATCATCACGCTGCTCGCCCCGGCCGCCAGCGCCTTGGCGATGTCCCCGCTCATGCGCACACCGCCGTCGGCGATCACCGGAACACCCAGCGGCTCGGCCACTTTGACCGCGTTCATCACCGCGCTGATCTGCGGCACCCCGACACCGGTGACCACGCGCGTCGTGCAGATCGAGCCGGGCCCGATCCCCACCTTGACCGCGTCGGCGCCCGCCTCGATCAGGTCCCTCGCGCCCGCCTCGGTGGCGATGTTGCCCGCGATGATCTGCACGTCGGCGAACATCGACTTGGCCTCACGGACGGTGTTCAGGACATTTTCAGTATGCCCGTGCGCGGTGTCCACCACGATCACGTCGGCGCCCGCGCGAACAATCGCCTCGACCCGGTCAAACTGCAACACGCCGACGGCGGCGCCGCAGCGCAGGCGGCCGTGGTCATCGGTGCAGGCGGCCGGGAACTGGCTGAGGCGATCGATGTCGCGCATCGTGATCAGCCCGGCCAGGTTCATGTCCTCGTCGACGAGCAGAAGTTTCTCGACCTTGTTCTCGTTGAGGATGCGGTTGGCCTATTCGAGCGTGGTTCCCCGGGGCGCGGTCACGAGTGCCCCTTTGGTCATCACCTCGCTGATGCGGGTGGAATCGTCCTCGATGAACTTCAGATCCCGCCGGGTCAGGATGCCCAGCACGCGCCCGGCGGTGCGCACGCCGGCGGCGCCCTGATCGGTGATGGGGAAGCCCGAGACACGGTGCTGCGCCATCGCCCGCCGCGCGTCGGCGACGGTTTCACCCGGCCCCAGCGTCACCGGGTCGTCGATGACGCCCGACGCCGATCGCTTGACCTTGGTGACCTCGCGCGCCTGCGCCTCGATGGGCATGTTTTTGTGGATGATCCCGACGCCGCCCTCCTGCGCCAGCGCGATGGCCAGCTCCGCCTCGGTGACGGTGTCCATGGGCGCCGAGACGAGCGGGATATTGACGCGGATGGCCCGTGTCAGATGTGTCGAGGTGTCGGTTTCGCTCGGGAGGATCGAGCTGCGCCGGGGGATGAGCAGCACGTCGTCAAACGTGATGCCATGCGCGACGATTTTGTGGTTTTCGAGTTCGTTTCCCATAGCGCAACGTACCGCCGGAACAAGGCTCCGTCAACGATCCCCCGCATCTCGACTGACGGCTAAACTCCCGCCATGACCGGCCGCTCGATCAAACCCCTCGTCGGCGTCACCTGCGACACGATCAACGGGCGCTTTGTCTGCCCGGCGACTTACACCGACGCGATCACCCGCGCTGGCGGCGTCCCCCTGCTGCTGCCCAACATCCCCCAGCTTGCGCCGGCCTACGCCGACGCCTGCGGCGCCTTCGTCTTCACGGGCGGCGAGGACCCCGACACGGCGCCCTTCGGCGAGCCAACACACGGCGCCGCCACGGTTGTCGAGCCCGACCGGCAGGCCTTCGAGGTCGCCCTGCTCCAGGAACTCGCCGATCGCCACCGGGACAAGCCCGTTCTCGGCGTCTGCCTCGGGATGCAGTGGATGGCCCTGCTCGCCGGCGGCTCGCTCGATCAGCACCTGCCCGACAACCTGCCCACGCACGCGGACCACGCCGACGATCGGGCGCACTCGATCGAACCGGCGTCCCCCGATTCGTGGCTCGGCGCCGGCTCTGTCACGAGCAAGCACCACCAGGCCGTCCGCGACCCCGGCGCCCTGCGCCTCGTCGCCCTCGCCCACGACGGCGTCATCGAGGCGATCGACGATCCGGCCCGCCGTTTTTACCGGGGCGTCCAGTGGCACCCGGAGCGGACCAACAGCGACCCGCTGGGCGGCGATCTGTACCGGGCGCTCGTCGTCGCCGCTCGCAGGTAGCCGATCACCGGGCTACCGTTGGGCGATGCCGCACGCACCGCAGAATCAGATCATCGAGCCGACGAGCCTGCCGATCGTGGCGCCGTCGATCCTGAGCGCCGACTTTGCGAATATGCAAGCCGAGTGCCGGACCGTGCTTGGCAATGACGCCGGGGGCGATGCGGGGCCGGACGGCGCCAGCGCGCTGCACCTTGACGTGATGGACGGGAAGTTCGTCCCGAACCTGACGATGGGCCCGGACATGATCCGCGCCGTCCGACGGGCGTTTCCCAACGTCACGATCGATGTCCACCTCATGGTCACCGACCCGATCGATTTTATTCAGTCGTTCGCAGACGCCGGCGCGGACCATTTCACGTTTCACATCGAGCCGGCTCTGGGGATCATGAAGAGCAGGGGCAAAGTCGGCGCCCCGCCCCACTACGACGCGCGCGATGTCGCCGAGCGTGTGCGGACGGCCGGGATGAGCGCCGGGCTCGCGATCAACCCGCCGACCCCGATCGATGCGATCGAGGAGTTCATCACGGAGTTCGACCTGATCCTCGTCATGAGCATCAACCCGGGCTTCTCCGGGCAGGCGTTCATGGAGGAGACCCTCGACAGGACCCGTCGCGTCCGGGGGTTGCTCGGCGATTCGCAACGGCTGGAGATGGACGGCGGGATCACCCCGGCCAACGCGGCCCGGGTTCGGCAGGCCGGCTGCGACACGCTCGTCGCCGCCAGCGCGATCTTCGGGCAGCCCCCGGCGAAACGGCTTGACGTGATCCGGGCGCTGCGGGGCGCCCCGGTTGAGGCCGCGTGATATCGGGCTTGATCATGGGAATATGGGCGATTTTGGCCGATCCGACATGTCCCCCGAGCGAGACCGACGCCGACCACCGGCTACACTTGTGACCGAAATCACAGGACCAGTTTCGAGCATCTCTTTGAGCACCCAATGGCAGATGAACCCACCGCGCCGATCGCACAGGCGCCGTTGAAAACACTGAGCCGATCGCTCCCGGGCCCGAGCGGGACCAGCCGACGTTCGAACGTCCCCGAGGGGCTGTGGCTGCGCTGCACCGACTGCTCGAAGATGATCTTCCGCAAACAGATGGAGAACAACCTCCACGTCTGCCCCGAGTGCGGTCGGCACTACCGCATCGGCGCCGAGGTTCGGGTCAAGCAGCTCGTCGACCCCGAGACGTTCGAGCCGCTGTTCGAGGACCTGCGCTGCAAGGATCCGCTGGGCTTCGTGGATCTCAAGAAATACCCGGACCGCATCAAGGCGGAGATGAAACGCTCGGGCCGGCCCGACGCGATCATGGCGGGCAGGGCGTTCATCAAGGGGCGTCCGGTGGTGCTCGCGTGCCTGGACCTGGGCTTCATGATGGGCTCGATGGGCAGCGTGGTCGGCGAGACGCTCACCCGCGCCATCGAGCACGCCACGGACAACGACCGCCCGCTGATCATCGTCAGCTGCTCGGGCGGCGCCCGGATGCAGGAGTCGGGGCTGTCGCTGATGCAGATGGCCAAGACCTCGGCGGCGCTGGCCCAGTTCGACGACGCCGGCGGGCTTTTTATCTCCGTCCTGACCGATCCGACCACCGGGGGCGTGACGGCGAGCTTCGCGATGCTCGGGGATGTCAACTTCGCCGAGCCCGACGCGCTGGTGGGCTTCGCCGGCCCGCGCGTGATCAAACAGACGATCCGCCAGGACCTGCCCGAGGGGTTCCAGCGGTCGGAGTACCTCAAGGCCAAGGGCATGGTCGACCGCGTGATCCCGCGGCACGAGCTGCGCAACGAGATCGCGCGGGTGATCGACTACGCCGGGAAGTGATCCCCCGTGCCACGACCCGGGCTCCGCTGGGTCGTGCTCTTGGCAGGTGAACTAGAGCAGAATGGATCATCGTCTAGCGGGCGCCGAAGCGATGGCTGTGCAGTGGGGCGGGATTTCATCCCGCCATTTCGATTGAAGCGCGCTGACTGATGGCGGTGATCTCGC
>Ga0114931_10000141_pt1 | contig 79803 bp, 93 predicted proteins | sample 2SBtaG_FD_89579 | JGI IMG/M metagenome (GOLD analysis project Ga0114931, IMG submission 89579) | Deep subsurface microbial communities from Kolumbo volcano to uncover new lineages of life (NeLLi) - 2SBTROV14_V59a metaG | ecosystem: Environmental > Aquatic > Marine > Volcanic | place: Kolumbo...
GCTGGATTTTGCCGCACCGCCTGCGGCTGGCCAACGGCTATGACGACACCTATAACATCACCCCGGCGCGGCTGTTGCGCAATGCCCTGCTGTTGGGATACCGCGACAAGATCGTCCATTACGTCGGCATGAGCCATTTTTACGCGGTGGCCTGGGACGCCGGCGAGAGCCGCTTTATCATTACGCCCGCAAGCCCGCTGAACCCGGTGACGCAAAAATGGCATGAGGATTTTTTCACTCGCGCGACCAGCCTGGGGTTTGACATCGTCGTCTCGTTGTCTTTCGAGCTGCTCGACCAGAACATCCCGGCCGACTGGCGTCAGCAGGCCCATGACGGCGCCACCGCGCTGACCGGCTGGAGCCCGCCATCGAGCCTGATCCCGCCGACCCACGCCGCCGCCACCGTCTATCTGCGCGACGTCTATCTGGCGTTTGCCGCCCTCATGGCCAGCGCCGGCGGCAAGATCATCACCCAGATCGGCGAGCCCTGGTGGTGGCACAACGCCGATGGCGCGCCATGCTTTTACGACGCCAGCACCCAGGCACTTTACACCAGTGAAACCGGCCAGGCGGTGCCCGCCAAACACCAGAACATTACCGAGACCCCCACGACTGACCAGCAGCTTTATCTCGACTGGCTGGGCGGCAAGCTTGGCGCGGCAACGCTTTTTCTGCGTGACGCCATCAAGGCCGTCCATGCCGGGGCCGAGGTCTTGGTGCTGTTTTACGCCCCCCAGGTCTTCCAGACCGGCGCGCCGATGTTGCGGGATGTCAACTATCCCACCACCGACTGGGCCTCGCCCGCCTTTGATTTTTTCCAGATCGAGGATTACGATTTCGTCATCGCTGCCGACTGGGCGAGCCATGACAGCGCGATGGTGCAGATCCTGTCGTCGCTGGGCTATCCGACTGCCCAAACGCATTATTTCTCCGGCTTTAACCTGCTGGCCGAGACCAGCTATCTGTGGGCCAATATCGACCGCGCCATCACCGACGCCAACGAGCGTAATTTCGCCGAGGTTTTCGTCTGGGCCTACAGCCAGGTGGCGCGCGACGGCTTTGTCTATTTCGAACAACAGGAGGCGGATGTGCCGGGATTTCACGAGGTGCGCTTTCCCACCACAATCGGCTATGGCGCGACCGGTGGGCCGCAATTTTTCACCGAGATCATCGTCACCCGCTCAGGCTACGAGCAGCGCAATGTCGCCTGGTCCCAGGCGCGGGCGCGCTATAATGCGGGAAGCGGGCTGAAATCGGAAAGCGACCTGGCCGAGCTGATCGCCTTTTTCCGCGCCCGCGCCGGTCGCGCCTATGGTTTCCGCTTCAAGGACTGGACCGATTATTGCTCTTCACTCCCCGACGTCGCCCCCGCCGCCACCGATCAGACGATTGGCACCGGCGACGGGGTGACGACCGCCTTCCCGTTGACCAAAACCTATACCAGCGGCGCCCAAACCCATGTGCGCCTCATCACCAAACCGGTCGCGGGCAGTGTGCGGGTCGCGCTCGACGGAGTTGAGCAAATGTCCGGCTGGACCGCCGACAGCACCACCGGCCTGGTTACTTTCGATGTCGCCCCCGCCAGCGGCGTGGATGTTACCGCCGGGTTCGAGTTTGACGTGCCGGTGCGTTTCGACAGCGATGTGCTGGAGATTTCCCTCGACACCTTCCGCGCCGGCGCCATTCCCGAGGTGCCGCTGGTCGAAGTGCGCATCGCCTGACCGGAGACCGCGATGAAAACCCTGACCCCGCAACTGGCCGGCCACATCGATGAAACCGTCACCAGCCTGGCGACCTGCTGGCGGCTGGCGCGGCGCGACGGCGTCGTTCTGGGCTTTACCACCCACGACCGGACGTTGACCATTGATGGTTTGCCTTACCGCGCCGCCAGCGGTTTTACGCCGACCGCCATCGCCAGCTCCAATGCGCTCAATGTCGATAATCTGGAGGTCGAGGGCGTGCTGTCCTCGGCCGCAATCTCCAACGCCGACCTGCGCGCCGGACGGTTCGACTTCGCCCGCATCGATATTTTCATGGTCAACTGGGCCGCCCCCGATGACGGCAAATTATCCTTGCGCAGCGGCTGGCTGGGCGAGGTCACCGCGCGTGACGGCCGCTTTTCCGCCGAGGTGCGCGGGCTGATGCAACCGTTGCAGCAAACCATCGGCGCGGCGTTCTCGCCGGAATGCCGAGCCGATCTGGGCGATCTTGACTGCCGGGTGGCGCTGGCCTCTTTTACCGTTACCGGCGCGGTCACCGCCACCACTAGCGCCGACAGTTTTTCCGACAGCGCCCGCACCGAGCCCGACGGCTGGTTCGACTATGGCCTGCTGACCTGGCTGAGCGAGCCAAACGCCGGCCTGGAAATGGAGATCAAGACCCAGACCGGGCCTCTCATGACCCTGTTCCAGGCCATGCCCTTGGCCATCCAGATCGGCGATGGCTACAACGTTACCGCCGGTTGCGACCGCCGCTTTGCCACCTGCAAAACCAAATTCGCCAATGGGATCAATTTTCGCGGCGAGCCCTTCGTCCCCGGCCGCGATGCCCTGTTCGCCTATCCGGGGCTCAAATAACGGGCTGGCGTCGCGCAAAACACCGCGCTACAGTCGCGCCGGTTCGGAGAGGCCGGGAATAACAAAAGTGGTGCATGATAATGCCTGACCCTGCAAAAGACGCTCGCACTGAGACCGTCCTGCTGGCGCTCGCCTTTCGCCCCTTCTTTCTGCTCGCCGGCGCTGCCGGGGCCATCCTGATCCCCCTGTGGCTAGCGGTATTGCAAGGCTGGATCGATCTTGGATCGCGCTGGGCCCCGGTCGACTGGCATGGCCATGAAATGATTTTCGGCTTTACCGGCGCGGTGATGACCGGTTTCGTGCTCACCGCAGCACGCAACTGGTCGGGCCAGCCGACCGCCCATGGCCCACGGCTGGGCATGCTGGCCGCCCTGTGGCTGGCCGCCCGCGCCCTCATGGCGAGCGGCGATAGCCTGCCCTGGGCCGTTGGCGCAATCGTAGGCACTGGCTTTTTCTGGGCGGTGGCCGCCACCCTGGCGCCGCCGCTGCTGCGCGCGCGCAACCAGCGCAATTACGCGCTTATCGTGCTGTTTTTCACCCTGGGAATCGCCGACGCCCTGTTCCACTGGGGAGCGGCTGCGGAAAATTTCCCCCTCCAGCAGGCCGGTAAATTCCTCGCCTTCGATCTGGTGGTGGTCCTTTTGGTGTTAATGGGCGGTCGGGTGATCCCCTTTTTCACCCAGAGTGTGATCGCCGGACCGAGGATCACCCCCCAGCCGGTCACCGACTGGCTGGCCACCGGTTTGACCCTGGGCTTTGCCGCTGTCCATGTCGCCAGTTTTGCTGTGCCGGCTCTTGACCCGCTGGCCGGCGGGCTGGCGCTGGCCGCCGCCGCCGTCAATCTTAAACGCTGGCTGGCGTGGCGCTCCCTCGCCACCCGTGCCATGGCCATTTTATGGGTGCTGCATGTCGGCTATTTCTGGCTGGTGATCGGGCTTACCCTGTGGGGTCTGGCGCTGGCCTTTGCGCTGCCGACCACCGATGCCGGCATTCATGCGCTGGCCGCCGGGGCGATGGGGACCCTGATTCTGGGCATGATGTCGCGGGTCGCGCTGGGCCATACCGGCCGGCCGATCATTGCTCCCAAACCCATCATTGCCGCTTATGGGCTGGTGATCTTCGGTGCATTGCTGCGCAGCGCGATGGCCGCCTTTGGTCCTTACGCCGATTTGGCGCGCACCCTGGCCGGCCTGTCATGGGCTGGCGGCTTTGCAATTTTCCTGGTTGTCTACTGGGCCATCTTGACCCGGCCCCGGTTGGACGGCCGGCCGGGATAACGGCCTTTACTGCTCCTGCTCGCCGGCATCAGGCGCTTTCTCCTTGGGAAAGAACTGGTCGTGGATCTGGTTGACTCGCTGCGAGACATCAGCGACGCCGCCAAGAACCGCCTGCAAATCATAGCTTTCGCCGCGATAGAGGAATTGGCGACTTTCAGGATCGAACAGGCGAAAAATATTGCTGTCCGCAACCGATGTATCCGGCAATTGCGCTTTCGGGCCAATAAAGTCGAAGACGATATATTGCCCCTTGGTGCGCGCCAGCCAGTCCTCCATGCGTTCATCGGCATGGTCCCACAGCGCCAGAAGCTGACGCTGGTTCAGGGGATGATCCTCGCCCAGGCCGAGAACCTGACGTAATTGCTCGCCGCGCCGGCGCGCCTTGGCGCGCACCGGCCACAACAGCCGCGCGACCTGACTGGCGCTGGTCAACAGGGCCTGGGCGGCTAGGAATGCGCCAACCTTGGCTTGTTTTTCCAGCGACTGGTTAAACAGCCCCATCGCCCCTTCCGTGAACATGCACTGGTTGCGCAACTCGTGGATGTAAAGCGCCAGCGTATTGTTGTCCATCATTACTATCCTCAACTTTGGTCACCCCGATGCGCCCTCATAGCACACGCCCGGTGGGCTTGGCGAGCCGCGATCAAATCGTCGCGGTCGCCCGGCGCTACCTCGGCACCCGGTTCAAGCACCAGGGCCGAGTGCCGGGCCAGGCGCTCGACTGCGCCGGCGTGGTGGTGTGCGCAGCGCGCGAGCTGGGGCTGGGCTTTTATGATGTGGCCGATTACCCCCGCCTGCCCCAGGGCGACGCGCTGCGCCGCCATCTGCTGAGCGCCGGGCTGGCGCCGATCGCACCACATCGGGCGCGGCCGGGCGATGTGCTGCTGATGCGTTTCGAGCGCGATCCGCAGCATCTTGCCCTGATGACCGACCGGGGCATAATTCACGCCCACCTGCGGCTGCGCGGCGTGGTCGAACACCGGCTGGACGACTGGTGGCAGGGCAAGATTATTGCAGCCTTTCAATTTCCCGGAGTTGAGACCTGATGGCGACTTTGGCTTTGGCGGTGGCGGGCTCGGCCATCGGATCTTCTGTTGGCGGCGCGATTTTAGGCGTCTCGGCGGCGACCCTGGGCGGCTTTGTTGGCGCCTCGGTGGGCTCGCTCATCGACAGTCAGTTGTTTCCCGCGCCGGGGCGCACCATCGAAGGGCCACAGCTGAACGATCTGGCGGTGCAGTCCTCGGCTTATGGCGCGCCCATCACCCTGCCTTATGGCACAGTGCGCCTCGCCGGCAATGTCATCTGGAGCACCGGCCTGATCGAGACCCGCCAGGAAAACACCACCACGGTCAGGGGCGGCAAGGGTATCGCCAGCAAGCAGAAGGTTACCCAGGTTTCCTACACCTATTCGGCCTCTTTCGCCGTCGCCATTGCGGGCCGCGAGATTTTCGATATCGGGCGCATCTGGGCCGACGGCAAATTGCTGCGCGAGGCTGCCGGGGCTCTCAGCGCCGGCGGCCTGCTGCGGATTTACAAAGGCGATGAAGGACAATTGCCCGACCCGCTGATCGAAGCCGTCGAGGGCGCGGGCGCTGTTCCGGCCCACCGGGGGCTGGCCTATGTGGTGTTCGAGGATCTCGAGCTGGCCGAATTCGCCAACCGCATTCCCAATCTAACCTTCGAGGTCATCGCCGAGGCCGGCGGCGTGGCGCTATTGGGCGATATTGTCGCCGATCTGGCGGCCCGCGCCGGGCTTGACACGCTTGACGCCAGCGCCCTGACTCAAAGCGTGCGCGGCTTTGTGGTGCCGCGCGCCATGCCGGCACGGATGGCGCTGGAAGCCCTGGGCCGCGCCTTTCAGTTCGACGCCACCGAGGTTGACGGCATCGTGCAATTCCAGAAAACACCCGCCGCAACGGCCACCACCATCGACCCCGACGATCTGGGCGCCGCGCCGGCGAATGGCCCGGCCGGCGAGGCCCTGACCCTCCGGCGCGCCCAGGAGCTTGAGCTGCCGCGCGAGGTGGCGCTGCACTATATCGACCCGGGGCGCGACTATCAGCCCAATGTCCAGCGCGCCCGCCGGCTGACCAGCGCCTCGCCCACTGTCACAGCGCTGGAAAGCCCGCTGGTGCTGTCCGCCACCGAGGCCAAACAGGCCGCCGAGATCACCCTGTCGCAACACTGGATCGGCCGCGAGAGCGCCCGCTTCAGCCTACCGACCAAATATCTCGCCCTTGCGCCAGGCGATGTCGTCGCGCTTGCCACCAATGGCGTTTCCCGCCAGATCCGGCTTGAGCACATCGAGACCGGCGCGGCGATCCGCTGCGAGGGCGTCGCCCAAAGCCCGGCGGCCTATGTCTCGAGCGCCCCGGCCGAAAGCGGCGGCTTTGCCGGCCAGATGGTGGCCGATTTCGGCGTCACCACGCTGGTGCTCGCCAATCTGCCGGCACTGACCTCGGCCCATGCGATTACCCCGGTGTTTTACGCCGCCGTTGCCGGCGACACCGCCGGCTGGCGCGGCGCAGCGCTTTATGTCTCGAGCGATGGCGGGCTGAGCTACGCTCTGCTGACCACCGCCATCGCCCCGGCGGTGATGGGAAGCGTCGCAAGCCAGCCGGGTGACGGGCCGAGCGTGTTCTGGGATAACGGCAACAGCCTGAGTGTCTCGCTGCTGCTTGCCGACATGGAGCTTGAATCGCGCCCGTCGCTGTCCGTGTTCAATGGCGCCAACGCCGCCTTGGTCGGCAATGAAATCATCCAGTTTCGCAATGCGGTTTTTGAGGCCGACGGCAGCTACACCTTGAGCGGCCTGCTGCGCGGCCGGCGGGGCACCGAATGGGCGATCGCCGGCCACGGGGCGGGCGAGCGCTTTGTCCTGCTCGAAGAGGCCACTCTCATCGCCCTCGACACCGACCTGGGAGCAATCGCCAAGCCCTATGACTACAAGGCGCTGTCGGAAAACCAGAGCCTGGCCGAGGTGACGGCACAATCCTTTACCTATGGCGCTGAAAACCTGCGGCCGTTCTCGCCGGTCGATGCCCGGGGAGCGCGCGATGGCGCCCAGAACCTGAGCGTCACCTGGAAGCGCCGCACCCGCAGCGGCGGCGAATGGACCGACGGCACCGATGTGCCGCTGGGCGAAGCCAGCGAGCGCTACGCCATCGACATTCTTGGCGGCGCGGCGGTGGTGCGGACCATCGAGACCACCAGCCCCGCCTTGAGCTATTCCGCCGCCGAGCAAACGGCTGATTTCGGCGCGCCGCAAAGCGCGATCGCCTTGCGTATTTACCAGATCAGCGACAGCGTCGGCCGCGGCCGCCCGCTCGATGCCACCGTGTAGCCCCCGTCCCTTCAGCCCGCCGGAGACCCGCCGATGACCAGCACCACCGCCCGCCTGAATGTCCCCTATATTGTGGCCAGTCAGAGCCAAAAGGAGGTCACCCATAACGAGGCGCTCAATATCCTCGACGCCATGGTGCAGACCGCGATCGAAGACAAAGACCTGAGCGCGCCGCCGGGCGCGCCGGTGGAAGGCGGCCTGTGGATCGTCGCCGCCTCGGCGGCCGGGGCCTGGCAGGGCCACGAGGCGCAACTGGCTCATTATTTTGCCGGGGCCTGGGCCTTTTACACCCCGCTCGCCGGCTTTTCCGGGTGGTTGAAAGACGAAGCGCTGACCGCGCGCTGGGACGGCACCGCCTGGCGCTATGGCGAGCTCGCCGGGGCGCAGCTTCTGATCGGTGGCACCAAGGTGGTAGGCGCCCAGGCCGGGGCGATCGCCGATGCTGCTGGCGGGGCCACCATCGATGCCGAGGCCCGCGCCGCGCTTAACGCCCTGCTCACCGCCTGCCGCAGCCACGGCTTGATCGCACTCTGAATAATAGGAATTTTTTCTTGACTTTGTTCTATTTTTGTTCTCTATTGGTTGAGCACCAGCCCACAGGCCTATCCTCATGATTGCAGTCTCTCTTGCCGATATGGATATTTTCGCCCGCACCATCTGGGGCGAAGCGCGCGGCGAGCCCGAACTGGGACAGATCGCCGTCGCCTGGGTGATTGTCAACCGGCTGCGCCGCACCCACGACAAGACCCTGCGCGACATCTGCCAGGCCCGGTTCCAGTTTTCCTGCTGGAATGCCGGTGATGCCAACCGCGCCCGGCTGGAGGCGGTCGGCTTTGAAAGCCGCGCCTTTCGCACCGCCTTTATTACCGCGCTTAGCGTCTGGGGCGGCGAGGCCGGCGACCCCACCGACGGCGCGCGCCATTACCACAACCACACCGTCGAGCCGGCCTGGGCGCGCGGCCATAAACCCACCGCGATTATCGGCAACCATCTGTTTTACAACGACGTGAGATAACCATGGATCCCATCACCGCCGCTTTGGGGCTGGCCCGGTTTGGCGCCCCCCTGATCGCCCGGTGGCTCGGCGGCAAGAAAGCCGGCGAGACCGCCCAGCGCATTGTCGACAGCGCCAGCGCCCTGACCGGACACTCCGAGCTGGCCGACATCAAACAGGCGCTGACCGCCGACCCGGCGCTGTTCGCCCGCTTTCAGGGCGACATGATGCGACTTGACGCCGAGCTGGAGGAAAAACAGCTCGCCGACCGCGCCGATGCCCGGGCCCGCGACATGGGGCTGCGCAAGCTGGGCAGGGCCAATTACCGGGCCGACATCCTCGCCCTGGGCGCTTTTATCACCCTGGCCGGTCTGGTCAGCGCCATGTTGTTCATCCCCCTGCCCAGCGGCGGCACCCGCGATCTGTTGATGCTGCTGGCCGGCGCGCTGGTCGCCATTGTCAAGGACGTCTACGCCTTCGAGTTCGGCTCCAGCCGCGGCAGCAAGGAAAAACAGACCCTGCTTTCCGCATTGGGCCGCTAGGATTTTTTCGGCTGGTCGGCGAACTGCTCGAAAGCGGCCAGCGCCTGCGCGCCGAACACCATCGACGGCCCGCCGCCCATCTGGATCGCCACCGCGATGGTCTCGGCCACCTCCTCGCGGCTGGCGCCATAGCGATGCGCGCCCTTGGTATGATAGGCGATACAGCCATCGCAGCGATCGGCGATGCCGATCGCCAGCGCCATCAGCTCCTTGATCTTGGTCGGCAGGGCCCCCGGCGCATAGGCGGCCTTGCCCAAAGCCCCCATCGACGTCATGACATCGGGCGCCGCACTGCTATAAGTTCTTATTTTCGCGTTCAGTTCCTTGACCAGCGCCGGATAATCAATCGCCATGGGAATCTCCTTGTATAGTGACCTGAAAGTCGCCAATTATGCAAAAGTTCGCCGCCATGTAAAATGCGCTGTGACATTGTTATTCTGGAAAGGACCCTCCCGTGCCGCTCCCTTATATCAGCCGCCTTGCCATTGCCGCCGCCCTGATCACCATTGGCCTGAATACCCCTGTTCTGGCGGCTTCCGATCAGGCCGCATCGGGCGATTATGAAGAGGTCGCCCTGGGGCGAGCGGAATTCGAGCGCTATTGCGCCAGTTGCCACGGCAAGGACGGCAGCGGTGGCCCCAGCCAGCCCGCCATGCTGGCCCACAAGATGCTCACCCGCCAGCCGCCCGATCTTACGGTGCTGAGCCGCAACAACGGCGGCCAGTTCCCCGAATGGCAGGTCCACGGCATTATCGACGGGCGCAAGGCGGTCAAGGCCCACGGCTCGCGCAACATGCCGGTCTGGGGCACCCGTTTCGGCAAGGAAGCCGCCAAGACCCCCTCGCCGCTGTCCACCGAAACCGCGATCGACGAGCGCATCCTCAACCTGATCGAATTCCTCAAATCCATCCAGCGGTAGGAGGGGGAGGGGACAGGCCCCGCCGATGCGTTACGCCGCGCAGCGCGGTGCGGTGTGGCACAGCCCCTCAACACACCTTCTTTTTTCATTTCCGCTACTGAATTTTGATTCATTGTTCATTTTACTAGTGGAACTGGTCGGTTAGGGTCGAGGCCTCCTTCACCCTGGCGCGCGCCGCCGACAACCTCGTGCGGCGGCCCAAACTGCTGGCGGAGACGCCACCATGATGACGCCCGCAGGCCGCCCAGAAGGTCCGAAAAGCAAGCTTCCCGGCGCAAACGGCCCCGAAAAAAGGCTTCCAGACCCATGCCCCACAAACCAAACGCCACAAAACCGCATCAAATCCCGCAAGCCAGCACGTTTTGCAGAAACCTGCTAGGGCATCGAACTGCCCGCCTGTGAGTGGCACGTTAATCAGGCGCAAAACAGCACGTTCGGCGATAACAGCATCTTGGCGCAACAGCTCCTCTGCCTGCGCCTCATCGATACCCGCTGAGAAGTCCTCATCATCTTTGACGACATGGCCGTAACCGATGGTCGGGTAACCAGCAGGACAAAAATAAACGGTCCGAGAGAAGCCCTCGAACCGTTTGATCAGGTCCAGTCCGTTTTGTGTTATGTTACTCATGTTTCTCCTCTTTTCTTGTAATTTCAATCGTGACTGATATTATGATCTGGTACGAAAAGCAGAGGGATCGAAGCATGGCGCTAAACTTGGCGGATACTGTCGTTAAATTTTTACAGCAGAACCCGGAGCAAAAATTTACTGCCCGGGAAATCGCCAATTGGATATTTGAAACTTATCCAGATGAATGTCGCCAAAAGCAAAAGCGCTCCACAGCTACCGTAAATCCTCTCGACAACGAAACAGCCCTGTTGCAGCAAATTGTTGCTGAAATAGGCTCCCAGCGTCCACGTCTGCAGAAGCGTCACCCACAGGTTAAAACCACGGAAGGTCGCCCTCGGAAGTATTACTTCACTGAATCAACTGATAGCGCAGAAGTTGACCATGCTGAGAGACATGAACTTTCTCCGGCGACAAAAGCCAACGGGTCTGTGGTGAAAGAGCATGATCTTTACCCAATCCTATCCGAATTTCTCTGGTCAGAACTTGAGCTATACAGCAAGCGCATTGATGAAAAGCGTTCTCGCAATTCTAGAGGCGCAGGCGGTAACAAATGGCTATACCCTGATCTTGTCGGCATGGAAGACCTTAGCGGCGATTGGCATCGTGAAATCAAAGACTGTGTTCAGCAATATGCGGATAAGAAAACCAAACTCTGGTCGTTTGAGGTTAAAATTTTGATCAACCGCTCAAACGTGCGCGAAGTGTTTTTCCAAGCAGTAAGCAACTCTTCATGGGCTAACTTTGGCTATTTGGTTGCCAGCGAGATTGAAGGTGCTGACACCTTAAAAGAGCTCCGTATGCTCTCCAGCTTGCATGGTATTGGCTTTATTCGTCTTGACGCAGAGAACCCTTCTGAAAGTCAGATCATGATTTCAGCCAAGGAACGCAGTGAAATTGATTGGAATACGGCAAACAGGCTGACAGAAGAAAACAAGGATTTTCTGGATTATATCAAGCTAATCCGTCAGTTTTATCAAACAGGCGAAATACGCCAGTCTGACTGGGATATGAATGCGGAGCAGGATTAAGGAATCTCTGATTTATTTACCGCTTTGGTCGAGGAAGGCGGTCCGCCGGATCGCCTGATGATTGACGCGACCCACCTCAAAGCGCACCGCAAGGAAACGCGCGAACGGATTGTCCTTGGCCTCATCCTTGCCATCCAGGCCAACGCTTGCGGCAATTATCGAGCCAAACAAATCCAGCGTTTCAATGGATTGGCGTTCGGCATCCCATACATCGTCGTCACAGTCATAGAATTCGAGTGGCAGATGAGACGGCGCTACTGCGTGCGCTTCCTTGAGTGCGGCACCCAAGGCTTCAAGTCGTTCCTTGCGTTCCCGCAGGCATTGCTCCGCAGCTATAAAGAAAAGCAGGGGCGCAATTTCCACAATCTGTTGTCGCGTGACCCGATAGCGCTTGGCGACCAGTGCCATTGCGTTCCGACACGCCGGGTCAACCATCAGATTCATCTGCCCCTTTTGGCCCTCGCGCCGCACACTCCGACTTTCCGGAAGCGGCCCTTCGCCGCAGATGTCATCTGGGCTTATCCTCAGCGCCGAGCACAACTTGCCAAAGGTGCCCGCACGAAGTCGGGACGACGCGCCCCGCTCCCACCGTGAAATAGTTCCGCTATCAATCTCGACATCTCAAACACTCAAACATTCCCCCACGGCATCCATCTCTATCACTGAATTTTGATTCATTATTCATTTTGTTGACGAGCCAGACTGATCCATGTATTGACGCTTTGGCGGAACGATGTGCTTTGGCGCGGCTCTGATGCGCCTGGCGCGTTCGGTCCCCCGAAGACGGTGGGGCCGGCCCGCAGCTTGCCGATGACGCGTCCCGACAACCCAAAACCAGAATGCTGAAAGACCCGATGACGCGCACGAGACCCAAAAAGCCCGGCCCCCGAAAACCCCGGCTGAGCCGGGCGCAAAAATCGCTGATCACCGAGCAGGCGCTGATTTTCGCCGCCGCCGAGGTGATCGGCGAGCATGGCTACGCCGGGGCCAGCGTGGCGCGCATTACCGAGCGGGCCGGGGTCGCCCAGGGCACCTTTTATCTTTATTTCGATTCGCGCCAAAACCTGTTCGACCAGTTGCTGGCGCGCATCGACGAACACGCGCTGGCCTTTATCGCCAAGCGCGTTGCCGGCAGCGGCTCGATCGTCGCGCTCGAGGAGCGCGGCTTTCGCGCCTATCTGGACTATCTGGCGCGCCATCCGTGGTATGCGCGCCTGGTCAATGAAACCGCCGCCTTTTCAAGCCACAGCTTTCGCCAATTCTGGGAACGCCATATCGCCAATTACGTGCGCGTGCTCACGCGCGCCAAGGCGGCCGGCGAACTGGCCGCCTACGGCGAGGGCGAACTGGAGGCCCTGGCCAAGATTCTGCTCGCCATGCGCTCGTTCCTGCTCGACAGCACAAGCGGGGTGTTTGGCGACAATCCGGCCGCCGACCAGAGCCTGGCGGATACCTATCTTAAATTTCTGCACAGCGCACTGAACGGCGCACCCCCTCCCCCCAGCACACAGGACCCGGTCTCATGATCCCGATCAATCGCCCGATATTCGACGAAGAACACACTATGTTTCGCGATGCGGTGCATAAATTCTGCGCCGCGGAAATCCTGCCCCGCATGGAGGAATGGGACGAAAAGGGCATCGTGCCGCGCGACTTCTGGCGCAAGGTCGGCGCGCAGGGGCTGTTGTGCCCGCAGGTTCCCGAAGAATATGGCGGCGCCGGCGCCGACTATCGCTATCTGGCGGTGATCGACGAGGAATTCGCCTATACCGGCTCGTCGGCGCCGGCCGGCTTTCTGGTGCACAGCGACATCTGCGCCGGCTATATCCTCGCCCATGGCACCGAGGAGCAGAAGAAAACCTGGTTGCCGCCGATGATCTCCGGCGAGGTGATCGCCGCCATCGCCATGACCGAGCCCAACACCGGCTCGGACCTGCAAGGGGTCAGGACCACCGCCCTGCGCCAGGGGGATGACTATGTCATCAACGGCTCGAAAACCTTCATCTCCAACGGCCAGAACGCCGATCTGATCATCGTGGTCGCCAAAACCGACCCCAAACAGGCAGCCAAGGGCATCAGCCTGTTTCTGGTCGAGGCCAGCCACGCCGGCTTTCGCCGCGGCCGCAACCTGAAGAAAATCGGCCTGAAGGCGCAAGACACCTCGGAGCTGTTTTTCGAGGATGTCCGGGTGCCGGCGGCCAACCTGCTGGGCGGGCGCGAGGGGCAGGGCTTTGTCCAACTCATGTGTGAGCTGCCGCAGGAACGGCTGGGCATCGCCCTGGGCGCGGCGGCGGCGGCGCAGCGCGCCTATGACCTGACGGTTGACTATGCGCGCGAGCGCAAGGCCTTTGGCCGGGCGATCGCCGATTTCCAGAACAGCCGCTACAAACTGGCCGAGCTGCGCACCGAGATTACCGTCGGCTGGGCCTTTGTCGACCAGTGCATCGATAAACACCGCCGGGGCAAGCTGGGCGTCGATGAGGCGGCGATGGCCAAATTATGGCTCAGTGAAATGCTCGGCCGGGTGGTCGATGTGTGCGTTCAACTTCATGGCGGCTATGGTTTCATGGCCGAATATCAGATCGCCCGCATGTACACCGACGCCCGGGTGCAGCGCATCTATGGCGGCACCTCGGAGATCATGAAAGAGCTGATCTCACGCAATTTATAGGTTTGTTGGAGGAGACGACCATGGCCAGCTACACTGTTACCCTCAAAGCCCATCTGACACGCGGCTGTTTCTACTGGGTCACCACCGTTAGCGCGGCCAGCGAGGAGGAAGCCCTGGTGGCGGCGGAAAATCTGTTCGAGGCGGAAATGGAGACCGCCGGCGACTGGGCGTTTGACGAATTTGATGCCGCGCCGGCCTGAAAATTTTCAGCCTTCTTCGGGCGCCGATTCGACCAGTTTTTTAAGCCGCTTGAAGCTGTGCTCGAGGTCCTCGCGCGAGCTGCGGGTCACAAAGGCGCTCAAATACTGCCCGGTCAGGGTCTTGAAGGTGACCTCCTGGCTCAGGGTGACCAGGGTGCCCCCAACCGAGGGCTCCAGTGTGATCCTGGTGACGATATCCGCCGATTTTCCGCCGGTCAGGCTGGTCAGGAAATGCGGCCGCTCGGCTTCCTGGATGATTTCCTCGACCTCGAATTTCTGACCCTCACGCATCAGCACCAGCAGATTGGTCGAGCCCGGCACGGCGACATCGCCACGCAGCGGCACCACATTGATCAGCCCGCGCGTCCACAGGCTGCGATAGGCCGGCCGGGTGATATATTCCCAAACCAGATCGGGGGAGCGGGCGATAAAGCCCTGATAGCGCACGGCGCTGTGGTCCGAGCGCAGCGCCATCACCACCGCCGCAGCGGCCAAAATCACCAGCACGCTGGCAACAGCTATAATCACGATCCAGTTCTTGCGCATGCCAAACTCTTGTGTAACCGGGATTTTGGGTAGCGGATTTTAGTCCTGATGACCAGTGCCAATTGCACCCGCTTGGGGATGACACCTATTGGTGCCGGCCCTGCGATCTTCTATTATACAAAAAAAGTCAGGGAATTTGAGGGGAAAGCTGATGCGTTTTTCAAAAAAAGCCGGCGCCACTTTTGGCGCGGCAATGCTGTTGCTGACGGGTCTTGCCGGGGCGCGGGCGGCAACGCTGGAAGATGTCGAAAACACCTTCTATCCCTATCGCAACGGCGCGCCGCAGCGCGCCGGGCTGGAGCCCGGCACTGTGATCAACGCCGCCAATGTCGCCAGCTTTCGCGACAGTCTCGACCCCGCGCTGGCCGAGCTGATCGCCAAGGGCTCGGTCGAGATCACCATCGGCAAGACCACCTCCTTTGCCCCTCACAAAGTCTATGTCGAGGCGACCCGGGCCCATCTCAACCAGGTTACCCTGGGCGACGAGCCCGGGGTGATCAACAATTATATCTCCGGCCGGCCGTTTCCCGCCCCGCCGGCGCTCGACGATCCGCGCGCCGGCGACAAGATCGCCTGGAACTTCCGCTACGCCTATTCGGGCGATAGCGGCGCGGTAACCCAGTTCATCTGGCAATATGTCAACATGCGCAAGGGCAAGGTGGAGCGCACCCTCAAGATGCGCTCCAATCTGCTCAATTTCAAACATCGGCTGATCCAGCCGCCGGTGCCCGATCTGCCCAAGAACAATCTGGGCATCTATCAGGCGCTTTATCTTTATGTGCAAAGCCCCAATGATGTGCGCAACACCCAGCTTCTGGTCTACCGGCTGGAAGATGACCGGGCGCGCGACATGAGCTGGATGTATCTGAACACCTTCCGCCGGGTGCGCCCGCTGTCCACCGGCCAGACCACCGACGCCTTTCTCGGCTCCGACATCATGATCGAGGATTTTCTCGGCTATAACGGCCGGCTCAAGGACATGATCTGGACCTTCAAGGGCGAAACCAATGTGCTGCTGGCCTATTTCAACCACGATGAAATGCCGCTGGTGGACACCGTGCCCCAGCCCGATGGCTTCAAATTCATCGGCTTTCACGGCCAGGGCGGTTGTTTTCCCAATGTGACCTGGCAGTTGCGCAAGGCCTATGTGCTGGAAGCCAAACCGCGCGACCCCGACCACCCGATCAGCAAGCGGCTTTATTATGTCGATGTGCAGACCCACACCATGTCGCTGGGGCGGATTTACGACCAGTCAGGAAAATTGTGGAAGCTGGCGATCGGCGGTTTTTCCAATCCCGATCATCACCTGCCCAAGAACAAGGGAACCGGGGTGAATATCATCGATGTTGCCAGCATGATCGATTTGCAGGCCGAACATTGCACGCGGTTGCAATTCAAGACGAAGGTCGACCCCAAGCTTAGCCCCCAGTCCATGTTTTCGGTGCAATATATGCGGGTGCAGGGGCGTTAGGCACTTTGCGCTCCAGGTGGCCCCATTGCCTAAAATTGAATGCTTTCTTAACAACATCTTAATGCCCGAGCCCAATAGTAGGACCCACAGAGTGTGACGACGTGTGGCCGCGCAAGGCGGCCCCGTTGCATAAAGTGAGGTTGAAATGGGCGAGAAAGCACAATTCGATCCGGAACTGGCCAACCTGAAACCCGGGCGCCAAAAACCTGCACACCCAGGCTGGCTGCGCCGTTTCATCATCGACCCGTCAGGCGCCGCGGCGCTCGAATTCGCCTTTGCGGCGCCGGTTTTCTTTCTGGCGATGTTCGCGATTTTCGATGTTTCGCTGATGTTCTACACCAGCACGGTGATCGAGGGCGCCGCCGAAGACGCCGCCCGGCAAATTCGCACCGGGGTGGCGCAACAGGCCACCGACCCGCTGCAAACCTTTCAGGACCGCCTGTGCGCTGGCATGCTTGATTTTATCGACTGCACCCAGGCCCAGTTCCAGGTCAAGGCCTTTCAGTCTTTCGGCACGGTCAATTTCACCCTGGATACCAACCCCGACGGCACCCCGCTCACCACCCTGGTTTTCGAGCCCGGCGGCTCGGGCGCGATCACCGTTGTCCAGGTGACCTATCGCTGGGAATTCGCGGTGCCGATGATTGGCCATCTGTTTTCCGACAATGGCACCAACAGCATGTTGCTCACCTCATCTGCGGTTTTCCGCAATGAACCTTATGAGCTGTGACCGATGCGCCTGATCCCTTTTCGCCATGCCGACCGCAGCCTTTATGGCGACGAGCGCGGCTCGACCCTTATCGAGCTCGCCTTATTGCTGCCGATTCTGGTGTCGTTGTTCCTGGGATCGGTCGAGTTGAGCACCGCCTTGCGCGCCGATCGCAAAATGATCGCCACCACCCAGTCGCTGGTTGACCTGATCACCCAGGCTTCGAATCTCACTGATCAGGAAATGACCGACGTTCTGAATGCCGCCCAAATGATCATGCGGCCGTTTCCGATTGACGGAACCCGGCTCAAGATCGGCGTGGCCAGCGTCCAGTTCGACGCCGATAGCGGCGCACCGACCGTCGATTGGACCGAAAGCCGCAACGGCGGCGTGGTCGCCAATGCGACGACCAAAGCCGCCGGCATGGGCATTCCTGGCGAAAGCGTAGTCCTTGTTCATGTCGAATATACCTATACCCCGGTTCTGGGGGCGCTTTTCTTCCAGAACGGCCTGACCTTCCGGGAAACCGCCACGGCGCGGCCGCGCAAAAGCGCCTGGATCACCCGGGAAAACTAGGAGAAAGGGCATCACCATGACCTTGTTACGTATCCCCCATTGGCGCGCCCTGCCCAAAACCATCCTTGATCAGGCGCGCCGGCTGCGCGCCGACGAGCGCGGCAGCGTTTTCATGCTGGCCGGTTTTCTGATCATTCCGATGATTCTCGCCGCCGGCATCGCGGTCGATGCCTCGCGGGCCTATCATGTCCGCGCCCGGCTATCCCACGCCATCGACATGGCCGGGCTGGCGGTGGGCTCGGCGATCGGCAATGGCGAAGACCCCCAAGAGGTCATGCAACGCTTTTTCAACGCCAACTACCCGGCTGACGCGCTGGGCGTTCCGGCCACCCCGTCAATGACCATCAATGGCAATGTCATCTCGATTACGGCATCAGCCGACCTGAACACAACCCTGATGCGGGTCGGCGGCTTCAACAAGATAACCGTTTCCTCGCAAACCCAGATCACCCGCGAGACCAAGGGGCTTGAAGTGGCGATGGTGCTCGATGTCACCGGCTCGATGTCTGGCAGCAAAATCTCCGCCATGAAACAGGCGGCGCAAGACTTCATTGGCATTTTGTTCGGTGATAACGAAGTGCATGATTTTCTGAAAATCGGCATCGTGCCGTTCAACGGCACTGTGAATATCGGCACCAACAATCGCAACCCCTATACCACCGGCCGGCCGGACGGCGATTACAGCCCCGATGTGTGGGGCGGCTGCGTCATGGCGCGCAGCAACGGGCGCGACACCATCGACACCGACCAGACCGACGAGAAATGGACCCGGCTTTACGCCCCGTGGAAGTACAAGAAGAACCAATGGCCGCCGGTGAATTATTCATCGACCCCGTCTAAGGGACCGAACCAGCACTGCCCGCCGGCACTGATGCCGCTGACCAACACCAAACAGCCGCTGCTTGACAAGATCGACAGCCTGATCGCCCGCGGTTACACCCATATCAATTTTGGCGCGGTCTGGGGATGGCGGGTGCTCTCGCCCGGCGAGCCCTTCACCGAAGGCGTCGCTTATGGCGAGCCGGACACCAACAAGGCAATTTTGATCATGACCGACGGCGACAACACCGTCACCAACAATTATTACACCGCCTATGGCTATCTCAACATGGGGCTGCTCGGCACCACCAGCTATTCGGCGGGACGCGCCGAGTTGAACAGCCGCCTGCTTACCGTCTGCTCGAACATGAAAGCGCAAGACATCATCGTTTACACAGTTTCCTTTGGCAGCGGCGTCAGCAGTTCCACCCAGGCCCTGCTGTCATCCTGTGCGACCGATGCGGATCATTATTTCCATTCGCCGACCAACGCCCAGCTTCAGGCGACATTCCGGGCCATCGCCAACGAGTTGAGCAACCTGCGCATCAGCCAGTAGGCTCTGCTTTCTTGGGCGGGTGCCAGCCGTCGAGCCACACATCGAGCGGCACCACCTCCGGCAAGACGCCATTGGCGTGAAACCAGGAATCCACCACATAGCGCTTGCCCGAGGCCCGCTCGGTGATGGTCGCGGTGTTATGGGGCCAGCGGTCGAAGAAAAAGCCGCGGCGCGCCGGTGCGCCGACATCATGCCAGCGCAACAGCCCGTCACGGGCGAGAAAGCTCAGATAGGTCGAGCTGTTATAGGCCTCGTCGATGCAATCCTGCTGACCGCGCCGGCTGAAATTGATGATCGCCGCGCCGGCCCGGTCATTTTGCGTACCGGCCTTGGGGCCGACCAGCACCTCGATCAGCGCCACCGCCCGGCGGATACGCTCGCGCTCCTCGCCGGCCGATGCTGGCGCGGGGACAAACAGGGCGCGCACCTGGCCCCATTCGGCCTGGTTGAGCGACACTGTAACGCTTTTGGCGCAGCCATAATCCCGGCAGACATGAAAGCGGGCGGGGCTGTTTTCGGCGCCAAATTTACCCAGCAGGGAAACCGCCGGTGAGGTGGTGCACCCGGCGAGCAAAAGCACGGCCATTATGGCGAGCCGGTTTTTTCCGGTCATAACAGTTCTCGCAGCCTGTTTCCCCTTCATTTCCGCCGATCCGAACCCTATCATCTGACGCCCCGCCACACCAGCACCACCCCATCCCACTGGCCTTGCCTCATTGGGGTCCGCCGCAGCGGCTCTGCCGCATTGGTCCCGCCGCCGCACCAGCCCCGCCGCATCGACCTTGCTGGATTAATCTAGTATTGCGAATGCGGATCATTATTAAAATACTTGCCACCGGCATTTTAGTCCACTATAGAACTTAATAATGAAAATCATTATTAGTTGCATCCTTAGCCCTGGTGGAGTCCCCGATGAAGAACAATGACCTTCTGATGAAAAATATCGACAACCTGCCGAAGAACTCTGATGGCCTGCTGAAGAACGCTGACCGTCTGATGAAAAATATCAACCCCTTCCCGGCGGGTCTTTACGCCCTCTGCTTGCTGCTTGTTCCAGCCAGCGCGGCCGGGGCAACCGGCATAACCGGCGCGGCCGGCACGGCCGGGGCGACCGCCCGAAGCCTGGCCGCCAGCACCGGCGAGGTCATGGACCGCGCCGTCCAGCGCATTCAGGACACCCGCCGCCTCAACCCGGATGGCGCCCGCACCGCCATGGAACGGGTCACGGTCACCGGCCAGGCTGGCCAGGCGCATAAAATTCCCGGATCGGCCGACTATATCGGCGAAGTAGCGCTGGAAAAATTCAAATATGACGACATTCAGCGCATTCTGCGGCAAATTCCCGGCATCAACATCCAGGAAGAAGACGGTTTTGGCCTGCGCCCCAATATCGGGCTGCGCGGCACCGGGGTGGAACGATCGTCGAAAATCACCCTGATGGAAGACGGCATCCTGATTGCTCCGGCGCCCTATGCCGCACCGGCCGCCTATTATTTTCCCCGGGTCAGCAAATTCGAGGCGATCGAGGTGCGCAAGGGCTCGAGCGCGATCAAATTCGGCCCCTATACCACCGGCGGCGCGATCAATATGATCACCCGCCCGGTGCCCGATGAGCCGCTCGGATTTGTCGACACCCGCGCCGGCGAAAACGGACTGCGACAGCTCCATGCTTACGGCGCCATCGGCACCCCGACTGTCGGCGCCCTGGCCGAGGTTTCCCTGGAGCAATCAAACGGTTTCAAGAAGCTTGATGGCGGCGGCAACACCGGCTTTACCATCGAGGATTATCTCGGCAAGATTCGCTTCGCCAGTGCCCCCAATGCGCGCCGCTATCAAGAGCTTGAGCTTAAGGCCGGCCATACCGATGAGACCTCGAATGAAACCTATCTCGGCCTGACCGATGAAGATTTCGCCGCCACCCCGTTTCGCCGCTATCGCGGCTCCCAGCGCGATGTCCTGACCACCGAACATGAGCTTTATCAGGCCCGCCATTTCATCCGCCTGAGCCCGGTGTTCGATGTCACCACCACCGCCTATCGCACCCAATTCAAGCGCAACTGGTTCAAGCTCGACAAGGTCGCCGGAACCAAGATCAGCGCGCTTCTCGCCCACCCCCAGGATAACGCCCGCGCCCTGGCGATCACCAAGGGCGCCGACACCGGAGCCGGAGAAACCCTCGATGTGAAGGCCAACAACCGCTCCTATTACGCCTGGGGGCTGCAAACCATCATCGGCGCCAATTTCGCCGTCAGCGGCGCGCAGCACGACCTCGAGGTCAGCGCCCGCTATCACAAGGACCAGGTCGATCGCTTCCAGTGGGTTGACCGTTTCGCCATGAGCGGCGGCGAAATGCTGCTGCAAAGCGCCGGGGTGCCCGGCACCGACAGCAACCGGATATCGAACGCCCGCGCCTGGGCATTCTACATTCAGGACACCATCACCCTGGGCGATGTCACCGTGGTGCCGGGCCTGCGCTATGAAACCATCGATCTTGAGCGTCGCGATTATGGCAAGACCGATCCCGGGCGCCGTGGGGATGCCCTCAAAATCCGGAAAAACACCGTGAATGTTCTGATCCCCGGCATTGGCGCAACCTGGCAGGCGACGCCGACACTGCAACTTCTGGCCGGGGTGCACAAGGGCTTCACCCCGCCGGGGCCGGGCAATGCCGCCTCGAAGGAAGAACGATCGGTTAATTATGAAGCCGGCGCCCGTTATGACCGCCGCAACCTGAAGCTTGAGGCGATCGGCTTTTACAATGATTACGCCAATCTGATCGGCCTGTGCACCGCCTCTTCCGGCGCGGATTGCGAAATCGGCGACCAGTTCGACGCCGGCAAGGTCAGGGTGTGGGGGCTGGAGGCCCTGGCGACCCATGATTTCGGCCATGATTTCAGCCGGGCCGTAGCCACCGGTCTGTCGATCCCGCTGCGCCTGGCATATACCTTCACCGACACCGCCTTTCGCAGCAGCTTTGCCAGCGCCTTCTGGGGACCGGTGACCAGAGGCGACGCGCTGCCCTATATCCCCCGTCACCAGATATTCGCCAGTCTCGGGGTCGAAACCGCCCGCTGGGGGATGAGCCTGGCGGTAAATTATGTCGCCGCGGTGCGCACCGTCGCCGGACAAGGCGCGGCGCCGAACGGCGAGACCGTCGGCGCTCACACGGTCGCCGATCTGTCCGCCCATGTCATGCTGACCCCCACAGTGCGGCTCTACGGCACAGTGGAAAACCTGTTTGACAACATCTATGCGGTGGCCCGCCGCCCGGCCGGTCTGCGCCCGGGAAAACCGCGCACCGCCAAACTGGGGCTTTCCGCCGCTTTCTAGAACAGAAGGCCGCGCAGGCAAGCCATTAGTTTACTGTAAACCTTTAGGATGTATTCATGATAATAATACACGCTAAAGTAGTTGTTATGGTATGGCTGACTATTCCTTTGACCGGCTGAATGTGCTGCTTATCGACGACAATGCCTATATGCGCAAATTGCTGCATACCTTGCTCGTCGGCTTGGGCTTTAACAGCATTCAAGAAGCTGAAGATGGCGCCGAAGGGCTTGATCTGCTCAAGTCCTATGCCGCCGATCTGGCGATTGTCGACTGGGAAATGCCCCAGTTCGACGGTATTGAATTTACCCAGATGGTGCGCAACGCCCCGGACAGCCCCAACCGTTTCCTGCCGATCATCATGCTGTCCGGCCATGCCGAGTTGAACCGGGTTCTCCAGGCGCGAGACGCCGGAATTAACGAATATCTCACCAAGCCGGTATCCGCCCAGCGGCTTTACCGCGCCATTGTCTCGCTAATCGAGCGGCCACGCAAATTCATCACCGCAAACAACTATTTCGGTCCCGATCGCCGGTTCCGCGATGGCGCAGACTATAAAGGCACCAAGCGCCGCGAGAGCGATGAGCAGGGTGAAAAAGCCCTGACCCAGGATGAAATCGAGGCCATGTTTGCGTGAGAAGGCCATGAAAACCGCGACCCCAAAGCCCGCACGCGGAGCCAAACCCTTTTGCCCGCCCAACCCCCTCAAGGAGCGGGCCGGGTCGGGCCCGGTGCGGCTTTCGCCCGAGCGCGAGGCGGCGCTGGATCGCTCGATCGAGCGCCATCTGAAACAGGGCCAGGTGGTTCTGGAAAGTGAAATCGACACCCTGCTGGGCCACCTCGCGCCGCTGAACGGACAAACCCCGCCCGACCAGGCCAGTCTGCGCACCATCGCCGGCCAGGCCCACAAGGCATTGGACACCGCGAGCCTGTGCGGTCAGGCGCTGGTCGTCAAGGTGACCGCCGCACTGTGGCAACTGGCCGAGGACTATACCCGCGAGCCCAGCCCGATAGACCTCCAGCTTCTCACCCTTTACGCCCAGCTTCTGGCCGCGGTGCGGCGCGACGGCATCGAAGGCGACGGCGGCGAGATGGGCCGCCAGCTCATGGTTCACATCGAGCAAGCCGCCAAGCGGCGCCACTGACGCCGGCGCTGATCCCATCCGGCCGGCCAGACAGTCAGCCGAACAGCCAGCTTTCCGGATCGTCTATCGGCTGGTTCTTGGAAAACTGCGTCCAGCCCTTGGCGATGCGGATCACATACCACACCACAGTGGCCAGTATGATGAGTATGCCGATGAAGATCGGCATGGTGGCCATGCCGACCACCCCAAACAACAAGCCGATCCAGAAAGTGCGGATCATCCAGGTATAATGGCTTTCAACCCAGTCGCCGGCGGCATCGGCCTTGTTGAGATAGGCCAGCACCACGCCGATCAGACTGGTAAAGCCGAAAACAATACTCACCGCATAACAAATATAGATGATCTGCATCATCTTCCGGCCCTGCTGGCCGGCGGTCTCGTCGCTCATGGTCTCCCCTTCCCAATGGTTCGCCTCACAGGCGCAAGCATAACGGCAAATGCCGCCAGGATAAAGCCTGCGCCCGGCGATCCCCCGGCGTGCCCTATGGGTCTTCAGCATCGCGGCTTGGTATTAACCTTGACGACGGGGGGTGCGCTTTCTAGATTCAGACCAACGGCCGGCGTGAAGCCGGCGGCAATGGTACACAACACGCAACATAGTAAAGGCGGACCAGCCCATGGCGACGATAGCGGTAAGCGACAGCAGTTTCGAATCAGACGTTCTGGGAGCGCCCGGCGTGGTTTTGGTTGATTTCTGGGCGGAATGGTGCGGCCCGTGCAAGCAGATCGGCCCGGCGCTCGAGGAGATCGCCAACGAAATGACTGGCGAGCTGACCGTGGCCAAGCTCAACATCGATGAAAACCCCCTGACGCCCACCAAATATGGCGTGCGCGGCATCCCGACGCTGATGTTGTTCAAGGACGGCGCGGTGGCTGCAACCAAGATCGGCGCCCTGCCCAAATCGAAAATCCTCGAGTGGATCCGCTCGTCGGTCTAACCCCCCAGATCGTCGGCCTAGACCCCCAGGGCGTGGCGATAGAGGTCGAGCAGGGCCTCCTGTTCCTGACGGTCGGCAGCTTCCATTTTGCGAATCCGCACCACCTGGCGCATGATCTTGGGCTCGAACCCGGACGACTTGGCCTCGGCGTAAACCTCGCGGATATCGCTGGCGATCGCCGCCTTGTCCTCTTCAAGCCTCTCGATGCGCTCGATGAATGAGCGCAGTTGATCCGCTGCGACGCCGCCGACTTCGGCCATGCTGGTCCTCCCATATAATGATGATGCGTTTCGGGCGGCGACCATAACGTCATCATGCCATCGGCGCAATCACCGAAAAAAGGCTCGGCGAATCAGACGCTTGCGCCGGTTCCCAACACAGTCTCCTCGCACAGCATGTCGACCACCGCCTTCAGGGCGTCGGCCTCGTCGGCGCCATATTTGAGCGCGGCGTTATAGACGTGAAGCTGGCGGTGGGCGCTGGTGCCGCGCCGGATGATCGAGCGCGTATGCTCAACCTCGGCTACGCAATCGAGCCGTTCGGCGTCCTCGCGCACCAACTCGATGATCTCCTCAACCAGTTCGGCCATCGGCACCCGCTCGCCGCGGCCGAAATCGCCCATCTCGCTTTCCGAGCCATAGCGCTGCGCCAGCCAGCGGTTTTCCTGGATCAGCACCATGGGGTAAAGCCGCCAGCGTTGATTGTCCTTGCGCAGCCGGTAAAGCATGCTGAGGATGCACTGGTAAAGGGCGGTGATGGTCAGGCAGTCGTCGAGCCGGGTGCACACGTCGGGAATGCGCATCTCCAGGGTGGGAAAGCGGGCGCTGGGCCGGATGTCCCACCAGATCCGGGTGGCGTCCTTGATCAGGCCGGTGTCCACCATCTGGGAGACCAGCCGCTCATATTCGGCGGCGCTGGTGAACCGGTCGGGCAGGCCGGTGCGCGGCAGCCCGTCGAACACCGTCAGCCGGTAGGACATCATGCCGGTATCGCCGCCGCGCCAGAACGGCGAGGAGGTGCTCAGCGCCAGCAGATGGGGCAGAAAATAGCTTACCTGGTTCATCAGATCGATGCGCAGGTCCTCATCCCCGATCCCGGCATGGACATGCATACCGCAAATCAGCAGCCGGCGGGCCGCGCCAGCCATGTCGCGCAGCAAGCCGTCATAACGCTCCTTGGGGGTGTGAACCTGCTGATCCCAACTGGCGAAGGGGTGGCATGAGGCGGCGATCGGCGCCAGATCATAACCGGCGGCGACTTCGGCCACGGTGGCGCGCAATTCCTCCAGCTCGGCGCGCGCCTGGGCCACGCTGGCGCACACCCCGGTGCCGACCTCAATCTGGCTGCGCAAAAACTCGGGCGCCACCCGCGCGCCAAGGCGTTTTTCACATTCCGCCATCAGGCTGGCGGGCGGATCGGCCACCAGATCGCGGGTTTGCCGGTCGACGAGCAGATATTCCTTTTCGACCCCCAGTGTCAATTCGGGTTCCCGGAGCATCCGCCCCCCTTTCAATAATGACGCACCACAAACAGGCTCCGATCGGCCAGTACATCCGCCAGCACTGCTGACAGGCGGTCGACCCAGGAGCTTACCCCGCGCCAGGTGTCGATCAGGTCCTGGCGCACCTCGAAGGCGACATGGGGCAGACCGCGCGCGCCGCCATGGTGGTCGAGGCAATAGCCGGCGATACGCCCCGAATAGGGCTCGTTGTCGCCCACCTTCAGATCGCCCGGGGCGCGCAGCCGCTCAAGGATCGGCCGCGCCAGCCGGTCGTCACGGTTCCACAAGACGCCCACCTGCCAGGGCCGCGCCCGGCCCCGCATCACCGGGGTGAAACTATGAATGCTGATAATCGCCGGCGCAACACCGGCCGCCTGAAAACGCTCAATCTCGCGCGCGATTGCGGCGTGATAGGGACGATAGAAGCGCGCAAAGCGGCGCTCGATCTCGGCCGCGTCGAGGCCGCGATTGCCCGGCACCACCACATCATCGGTAACCTCGGGAATCAGGGTGGGATCGTCGGGCGGACGGTTGGGGTCGATCAACAGCCGTGAGAAACAGGAAAACACCCCACACAGCCCCAGCCGCTCGCACAGCCCGCGGGTCAGCGCCGCCGCCCCGATATCGAGCGCCACATGACGGTGCAGCGCCGTCGGCTCGACACCAAGCCCGTCACAGTCCTCGGGCAGCCAGGCGGTGGCGTGGTCGCACACCAGCAGGGCCGGAATGTCGCCTCCCGCCGCCAGCACAGCGAAGGCCTCGCCCGGCCGGGCCAGCGCGACCGGCCAGTGAGGGGCGGCGGGCGTGTCGGGGAAACGGCAGGCGGGATCACTTTTCTCAGACATCCGAAAATTGCATCTGTCATCCCCGTGAGAAGGTCATTAAAACTTAAGAATAGCTTTGCCTTTTGTCTGTATGTTTTCAATATTTTCCTTATGCGCTCCTTTGCCGCATCATTTTGCAGGTCCGCCATGCGCCGAAACAGAAATACCAAGATCATCGCCACCCTCGGCCCTTCCAGCGCCGATTATGAAATGATCAAGGCGCTGTTTCTTGCCGGCGCCGATGTCTTCCGGCTCAACATGAGCCATGGCGACCATGCGCAGATGCGCACCTGGATCGAGATTATCCGCAACATCGAACGCGAGACCAACCGGCCGATCGGCGTTATGGTCGATCTTCAGGGCCCCAAATTGCGGATCGGCCGGTTCAAGGACGGCGCGGTGATCCTGCTTGAGGAAGCCTCGTTTCAGCTCGACCTCGACGAGGCCCCCGGCGATGAAACCCGGGTAACCCTGCCCCATCCGGAAATTTTCGCCGCCCTGTCGCCGGGGGCGGAAATTCTGCTCGATGATGGCAAGATCCGCCTGCGGATTACCGAAAGCGCGCCCGACAAGGCGCGCTGCACCGTGGTGGTCGGCGGCCGGCTGTCCGACCGCAAGGGGGTGAATTTTCCCGATGTCACCTTGCCGATCGCCGCCCTGTCGGACAAGGACAAATCCGACCTTCAGGCCGCCCTGGAGCTGGGCGCCGACTGGATCGCCCTGTCCTTCGTGCAGCGCCCCGAGGATGTCGCCGAGGCGCGCCGGCTGGTCGGTGGCCGCGCCGGGGTGCTGGCCAAGATTGAAAAGCCGGCGGCGCTGGAAGTGCTCGGAGAGATCGTCGCCCTGTCCGACGCCCTGATGGTGGCGCGCGGCGATCTGGGGGTTGAAATGGCGGTTGAAGACGTGCCCGGCGCGCAAAAGAGAATCCACCGCGTCGCCCGCTGTGCCGGCAAGCCGGTGGTGGTCGCCACCCAGATGATGGAATCGATGATCCTCTCGCCGGTGCCGACCCGGGCCGAGGTGTCCGATGTCGCCAATGCGGTGTTCGAGGGCGCCGATGCGGTGATGCTGTCGGCCGAATCGGCCTCCGGCGCCTGGCCGCTCGAAGCGGTCTCGACCATGAACCGGATCGCCGAGAAAATCGAACGTGATCCGCAATATCACAAAATGCTCGACGCCGAGCTGGCCGAACCGGAAGAAACCACCGCCGATGCGATTTGCGCCGCGGCGCGCGATGTTGCGGTTACCGTTTCGGCCAAGGCCATCGTCACCTTCACCAGCACCGGCTCGACCGCCCTGCGCGCGGCGCGCGAGCGGCCGCATTTTCCCATTCTAGCACTGACCCCGCATTTTTCCACCGCCCGGCGCCTGACCCTGTCATGGGGGCTGCATTGCGTCAAAACCGGCGATCCGGACAGTTTTACCCAAGTGGTCGAAAAAACCTGCCGGATTGCCCTCCACGAGGAATTCGCCGCCGCCGGCGAATATCTGGTCATCATCGCCGGCGTGCCCTTCGGTGTGGCCGGCACCACCAACACGCTGCGGGTCACCAAAATCGCCGGCCCCGACCAGACGACATAACAAAAACGCCGCCCTGGAAGCCAGCGCGGCGCAATCTTCTAAAGGCAGGGTGTTATCAGCCCTGACGGGCCTTGAACCGCCGATTGGTCTTGTTGATCACATAGATCCGGCCACGACGGCGGATGACCCGGCAATCACGATGCCGCTTTTTCAATGTCTTGATCGAGTTTGCAACCTTCATCGGACCAGCTCTTTATTTTGCCTATCGTTTGAGCGGCGGACCATAGCGAGCACCCGCCAGCTTGTCAACCAGCCCGTCTGCCAGACGGTAAAGACAAGTTTAGCAATCTTTAAGAAAGTCCTGAAAGAATAGCACAACCAAAAAAAACAATTCTGCGGTTTTGTCCAGCGTACTTTCCTGTGAGGGGGATCATGACTATGAAACTGTCGGTGTCCGCACTGCGGAATCATCACCTGTTTACTATTCGTAACGCTCTGTTTGCGATCATCACCGTGCTGATCGCTGCCGTGGTTATCGAGAGCGGAATCAACGCCTTTCACGCGGTCAAACAGCGCGCCAGCGCCCGGGTGATCCTTCAGATCAACAGTATTTCCGATCAGTTCCTTACCGCCGCGCGGCACTGGGCGACCGAGCGCGGCGTCGTCACCGCGGTGCTGAACGCCGAGGCTCCGGTTTCCGCGCGGGATCGCCAGACCATCACCAAACATCGGGCGGCCGCGGACAAGGCCTTTGAGACCGCCATGAGAGGGCTGAAAGACACCCCCTCGTTCGCCCGGCGCCAGGCCCTGGTCACCGCCATAACCGAGGCCGACAAGTCTTTCAAGGACATGCGACAGAAAGTCGATGCCGCCCTATATGTCCCCCGGGATGAACGGCCGCGCCGGATTGCCCGGTATTGGACAAACACCGCCACCGCGATGATCATGGCCACGCAGGAGTTGCGCATCGCCGCCGACTATGCCGCCAATCACAGCCAAATCGCCATCGCCGCCCATGAGCAGCTCAAACAGGCCTTGTGGGTGATGAGTGAATACGCCGGGCGCGAATGGACAATGATCGGCGGCGCCATCGCGGCGCAAAAACCGCTTTCCCCGATCCGGCTGGAAATTCTAGCGACCTATCGGGGCAATCTCGAAGCCGCCTGGGAAAACGTCCGCGCACTGATCGAGAACGGCGCGGTATCGGCAGCGCTCAAGGATGGCATTACCAAGGTTGAGACCGCCTTCTTCGAGGATTTCCAGCAAACCCGCGAAGATGTCTATGCCGCAGCGATCGCCGAGGACGATTACCCGCTTTCGGCTGCCGCCTGGATCGACCGGGCCACCACCGCCACCAACGCCCTTCTGGCCCTGGGCACCCAGGCTGATGAACAGACCCGTGCGCTCGCCGAAAATATCGTCGCCAAGGCCACGAGGGCGCTGTTTGTCGCCATTGCCGTTCTGGTTGGCGCCCTGCTTTTGGGCGCGGCCTCGTTCTGGGTGGTCGCCAGCCGTGTGGTGCGCCCCCTGGGCGCCATGACCACCGCCATGCGCGAGCTGGCCGCCGGCAATCTGGAGGTTGAAATCAGCGGTGCGAACCGCGTCGATGAAATCGGTAAAATGGCCGCTTCAGTACAGGTGTTCAAGGATAACGCCATCGAAAAGGCCCGGCTCGAAGCCGAACAGCATAAACTCGAGCAAGAGCGTCACCAGCGCGAGGAGGCGGAAGCCGAAGCCGAGCGTCGCCAGCGCGAGGAAGCCGAAAAGGCCCGCCAGCGCCGACGCGAGGAAATGCTGGCACTGGCCGACGAGTTCGAGAAAAATGTCGGCGCCGTAGTCTCCGCTGTCGCAAATGCCGCACAGGAAATGCAGAGCGCGGCGGGCGCCATGGCCGAAACTGCCGAAGCTACCAGTTCCAAGGCGGCGATCGTCAACCAGGCCTCGGAACAGGCCAACAGCAACGTGCAGATGGTCGCTGGCGCTGCCGAAGAACTGTCCGGCTCGGTGCGCGAAATTACCGGCCAGGTAGTGCAGTCGACTGAATACACCCAGTCGGCGGTGAACGAGGCGCAAAGCGTGAACGGCACGATCCAGAATCTGGTCGAAGCCGCCAAGAAAATCGGCGATGTGGTCAATCTGATCACCGACATCGCCAGCCAGACCAACCTGCTGGCGCTCAACGCCACCATCGAGGCGGCGCGCGCCGTCGAGGCCGGCAAGGGCTTTGCGGTGGTCGCCGGCGAGGTCAAGAACCTAGCCAGCCAGACGGCCACGGCAACCGAGGAAATCTCCAGCCAGGTCGATGAAATGCAGGCCACGACCCAACATGTTGTCGATGCCATTTCAAGCATTTCCGACATTATCAAGCAGATCGACGAAGTCTCGACCGGCATCGCCTCGGCGGTGCAGGAACAGGACGCCTCGACCGCCGAGATCGCCCGCAATGTCGCCGAAGCCTCGAGCGGCACCATGGAGGTGACCAGCAATATCAGCGAGGTTAACCAAGCAGCGACCGATACCGGAGCCGCCGCCGCCCAAGTGCTGGGATCGGCCGAAACCCTGTCCCAGCATTCCAAACGGCTGCATCAGGAGATGGAGAAATTCCTCACCCAGATCAGGGCCGCCTGAGAAGCCGGAAAAACGTCTAGAACGGTGTTCCCAACGCCTGGTTGAGAAACCGCATCAGTGTCGCGGCGGCCTGAAACGCCGCGTCCACCGCGTCGATAAAGCGCGGCGCGCACGCCTGTTGCGGCGCCCCTTCCTTCATGGCGAAAAAACTCTTGCGCTTGAGATCCTCGATAAAGCGGTGATTGGCGGCAAAGCCGCGCGGCGGCCGGATCAGGCCATCGCCTGAAACCCCACCGAAACAGGCCCGCAAACCGGCGTCATCGATCACCGCCGCCCAGTCTGCGGGGCGCTCGTCGATGCGCGCGCGAATGGCCCGCAAGTCGTCGCCGGACGGTCGCCACACCCCACCGCCAAAAAACACCTCGCCGGGCGCCAGATGAACATAAAACCCCGGCGCATGAACATCATTGTGGGCGGCGTGGCGGAAGTGGCAGGCGCCATGTTCCTTGTAGGGCTTGCCCCCCCTGGCAAAGCGCATATCGCGATAAATGCGGAACATCGAGCCGCCGACCGGCCGGGGATCGGCGATATAATGAGGCGAGAGGCGCTTGAGCCGCGGCGCCATGGCGGTAATGAAGTCGCTCAGCGGCTCGACCACATCGCAGCGGTAGCGCGCCTTGTTGGCCTGAAACCAGGCGCGCTCGTTATGCGCCGCCAGGTCTTCGAAAAACCGGAAAAACGCCGGGGAAAATCCGTTAAAATCGCCGCCCATCCCAACTCCATGACTTGCTTATTGCAAGTTATGGAACATAGCCGGGTTCGCCCCCCGCTGACAAGAGGCGGCGGAACAAAGCCGCGTAACAAAAAAGGGTGGCGGCCCCAAAGGCCGCCACCCCATCGTCGGTATTACAGTCGTCTTACTGAATCGTCCACGCCAGCGGCAGAACAAAGGTCAGCTTGTCATCCGGCACATCCGCCGGCGGCGCGGGCAGCGGATCGATCCGGCGCACCAGTTTAACGATTTCCTTGTCGAGAATGGGCTCGCCGGTTTCCTGGACAACCTTGTGTTCCAGAACCCTGCCATCACGCGACACCGTGATGCTGACCTTGGCCTTGCCTTCGATCTCGCGCATCATCGCGGCGCGGGGATAGACCTGTTTTTTCGCCACCCGCTTGGCGATGCTTTTGTGCCAATTGGCCAGGGACCCCGCCGAGGCCATGCTGGCAGGCATCATGCCCAGACTTAGCGCCAAACCCAGCGCGGTGCATAGAGATATGATTTTCTTCATGATAGTCTTCCCGCCCTCCCGGCGGCTCCTCACAGTTGAACGCGGCGCAATGTCAAGGTCTTGCGAAACAGGATTCAGGTTGAAGCCCCGACCATTTAAGAGTAGAAAAAAAGTGTGAATCGTGACTTAATTCCTATGGTTAAAATAGTCGTAACAATCGCTAAAATTGTAATGACAGGCTGCCGGATTCTGGTGCCAAAAGCCCTTGCCTTTCCGGCAAATATTTTTGCCAGACGATTAAATCACAAAATTTTTGGGATAATTTTTCATCTATCTGGGTTTATGATGGGAAAACATTAATTCACACTCATATCAAGGAAGATGTTTTATGCATCCTGTCGTCCCACGTCCTGGAATTCTCGACATCATTCCCTATAAGACCGGCGATTCAGCGGTCGAGGGCGTAAGTGAGGTCATCAAGCTGGCCTCCAATGAAAATCCGCTGGGCCCCAGCCCCCGGGCAATCGAGGCCTATCATGGCGCCGCCCAAGGGCTGGAGCGCTACCCCGAAGGTGACAGCCTGGCCCTGCGCCAGGCCCTGGCCGACAAACATGACATCGATCCCGAGCATCTGGTCTGTGCCGGCGGCTCGGAGCAGTTTTTCAACCTGGTTATGCAGGCCTATACCGGGCCGGGCGACGAAGTGCTGTTCACCGAACACGCCTTTATTTCCTACCGCCTCGCCGCCATGGCCGCCGGCGCCACCCCGGTCACCGCGCCGGAAAGCGATTTCACCACCAATATCGACGCCCTTTTGGACAAGACCAGCAAACGCACCAGGGTGTTGTGCCTGGCCAATCCCAACAACCCGACCGGCACCTATATTTCCTATCATGAGGTGGAGCTTTTGCGCGAACGCCTGCCGGCGCATATCCTCCTGGTGCTCGATGCCGCCTATGCCGAATATGTCGAGGAGGCCGACTATCACCCCGGCTCCGAGCTGGTGCGGGCCAGCGACAACAATGTGATGATGACCCGAACCTTCTCGAAAATTTACGCCCTGCCGGGCCTGCGCGTTGGTTGGGCCCATTGCCCCCAGCCGATCGCCGAGGTGCTCAACCGGGTGCGCTGCGCCTTTAATGTCACCACCCCGGCCCAAGTTGCCGCGATCGCCGCGCTGGGTGATGACGCCCATGTCGCCGCCGGCCGGGCGCACAACAAGAAATGGCGTAACTGGCTGACCGATGAGTTGACTGGCCTGGGCCTGACGGTAACCCCCAGCGTAGGCAATTTTTTACTGGTCCATTTCCCCGGCGGCCCCGAGCAGGCCGCGGCAGTTGACGCCGAGACCCGCAAAAATGGCGTAATCCTGCGTCCGGTAGCCGGCTACGGCTTGCCGCAATGCCTGCGCATCACGATCGGCCTGGAACACGAGAACCGCAAGCTGGTGGATATCCTGCGTAACTTTCTACGCTGAGACAATCTCATAGCGCACGGCATAGGCGCCCAGGATATCATCGATTCGCGCCCGCAGAGCCGCTTCGTCGCCAGCCCGGGAAGGCGCGATCCGCACCGTGGCCAGCACGCCATGGATCTTGTGCGGCCCGGCGGAAACCGCCACCTCGTCAAGCTCGGCCAGCGCCTCGCCATAGCGCCGGGCGATCGCGTCATAGCGCAGGGCGGGCTTGAAGATCTTGCCGACCGCAGTTTGCGGCATGGCCTTCAGAACGATGACCTGCGCCGGCACGGCAGCGCGCTCGGCGATGGCGTTGCGGGCAAACTCGCGCAAGTCCTCCTCGCCAACCTTGAAGCCCGGCTTCACGGTGACATAGGCTACCGGCAGCTCGCCGGCATAGGCGTCGGGCATACCCACGGCGGCGGCCAGATCCACCGCCTGGTGGCGGTGCAGAGCGTCCTCAATCATCGCCGGGTCGATATTATGGCCGCCGCGAATGATCAGATCCTTGGCCCGGCCGGTCAGCCAGAAATAGCCCTCGGCGTCCTGGCGGCCAAGGTCGCCGGTGTTGAACCAGCCGTCAGCCACCCAGATGTCCCGGTTGGCCGCCTCGTCCTTGTAGCCGGGAAACACATTGGGCCCCTTGATCGCCACGACGCCGATTTCATCGACCGCGCAGTCGCGCCGCGCCCGGCCGTCGGGGCCCAACTCGACGATTTTCATTTCTTGATAGGGCAGCCGCAGGCCGATCGAGCCCACCCGCCGCTCGCCATCGCGCGGGTTGAACGAGGAAGCGCAGGTGCCCTCGGTCAGGCCATAGCCCTCCAGAATGGCAATCCCGGTTTTCTCCTCGAAGGCGCGGATCACCTCGACCGGCATCGGCGCAGCGCCGCAAACCCCATAGTTGAAGGCCGACAGATCAACATCTTCGCACGGCACCTGAAGCAGCGCCGAATAGACCGTCGGCACGGCGCTGAAATAACTCGCGCCAAAGCGCTCGGCGATCTTGAAGAAATTGGCCACCACCGCCCTGTCACGATAGCCCGACGGGGTCAGCAGAACCACCCGCCCGCCGCGCATGAAGGGCGCCAGCCCGGTAACGATCACCGCATTGACGTGAAACAGCGGCAGGCCGCACAGGGCGCAATCCTCGGTGTCGAAATCCGCCGCCAGGCCGATCATCAGGGCATTGGCCAGATGCATGAAATGGGTCTGGCAGGCAAGCTTGGGGGTGCCGGTGGTCCCCCCGGTGTGAAAATAGGCCGCCACATCGCCCGGCCGCAAACGCCGCCCGCTGACCAGCCGGTCGGCCGGTTGGGCGGCCAGCGCCTCGTCAAAAGATTGCGTCCCCTCGGGCGCGGGCCCGCCGACCACCAGAATATGGCGCAGGCTTGGCACCTGATCGCGCAACCCCATCACCTTTTCCCATGCCCCGGCATCCGCCCCGGGGGCCAGCGTGACCAGCACTTTGCTTTGCGCCGCATTCATGATGCCGGCGATATGCGCCGGCTCGAGAAAGGGGTTGACCGGATTGACGATCCCCGCCGCCGCGCCGCCCCAGATCACCATATGGGTCTGGGGCAGATTGGGCAGGATGAAGGACACCGCATCGCCCGGCCCGACGCCCAGGGAATGAAACAGATTGGCCGCCCGGGTTATTTGCGCAAACAGCGCGCGGTAAGACAGGGTGACGGCCTCGGCTTCGGCATCGGGCAGGAAATGCAGCGCCGGCGCATCGCCATAACGCTGGGCGCCAAGGCGAAACACGTCATAACTCGAGCCGAAGCCCGCCAGGCGCGCCGCAATGGGGGTTTGCTCCAGGGCCTCGATGTCGGCCAGATCACGGATTTTATCGGGATCACTCATAACGCCGCAGCCTAAAAGACCGGGCCTGTGCAGGCAATCCCGAAGTGTGATATGTCAAGGCATCCCCCCCTTCCCGCAGCACTGAGGATTTTTGATGGCCAGCCGCGACGACACGGCAAAAGACGAAACCGCCGTCCAGCCATCAACCCGGTCATCGAGCTGGGCGCCGCTGGGCCAGCCGGCGTTTCGCGCCATCTGGATCGCCGGTTTTTTCTCCAGCATCGGCTCGTGGATGCATGACGCCGGGGCCGGCTGGATGATGACCACGCTGGCGCCGTCGGCGGCGATGGTGGCTGGCGTCCAGGCGGCGACTACCCTGCCGGTTTTTCTGCTCTCCCTGCCCGCCGGGGCGCTGGCCGATATTGTCGACCGGCGCCGTTTCCTGATTTTCTCCCAATCCTGGCTGATGATGGCGACCGGCTTGCTTGGCGTGCTAACCTTCTTCGATCTGGTCACCGCCTGGAGCCTGCTGGCGGTCACTTTCGCCATCGGCATTGGCCTGGCCATGTCGCTGCCGGCCTTCTCGGCGATCATTCCCGACCTGGTGCCGCGCCGCGATCTGGCGGCGGCGGTCACCCTTAACGGCATCGCCATGAACGGCTCGCGCGCCATCGGCCCGGCGCTGGCCGGGCTGATTGTGGCCTGGAGCGGGCCAGCGACGGTCTTTCTGCTCAACTCCTTCAGTTTTGTCGGACTGCTCATCGTGCTGGTCCGCTGGCGCGCCCGCCCCAATCGCAGCCCCCTGCCCGGCGAACGCCTGACCGGGGCGATCCGGCTGGGCCTGCGTTTCGCCCGTCAGGACCGGGCATTGCAGGCGGCGATCATTCGTGGCGCCAGTTTTTTCTGTTTCGCCAGCGCCCCGATCGCCCTGTTGCCCCTGGTGGCGCGCAACGAGTTGTCGGGCGGGGCCACCACCTATGGTATTCTGCTGGCCTCCTTCGGCGCCGGTGCGGTCTCGAGCGCGTTTTTCCTGCCCGCCCTGCGCGCCCGCCTGTCGCCCGACCGGATGATCTTCGTCGGCAGCCTGGCCCATGCCGCGACCATTCTCGGCCTCGCCCATTTGCACACTCTTTTCACCCTGTGCCCGACCCTGTTCATCGCCGGCGCGGCGTGGATTTCGGTGATGTCGTCGGTGCAGGTCGCCGCCCAGCTCGCCCTGCCCGCCTGGGTGCGCGCCCGCGGGTTGTCGGTGGTCATGATGGCGATCATGGGGGTTATTGCGCTGACCAGCACCCTGTGGGGACAACTAGCCGACCGCACCAGCCTGACGGTCAGCCTGACCGTCGCCGCCCTGGGCGCGGTGGTCGGCCTGCTGCTCGCCGCCCGCGCCAAACTGGGCAGCGGCCAACACGACCTGACCACCCCGCAGACCATCATCGACCCCAATGTCGCCTTGCCGATTGCCGACAACCGCGGCCCGGTCATGGTGCAATGGTCCTACGCCATCCGCCCCCAGGACCGCCAGGCCTTCGCCGATCTGATGCGCGATGTGCGGCGCATGCGCCTGCGCAATGGCGCCATCGCCTGGGGCCTGTTTCACGACGCCGCCGAGCCGACGCGCTATATTGAAACCGTAATTGTCGAATCCTGGCTGGAGTATTTGCGCCAGCAACAGCGCATCACCGTCGCCGACCAGGCCCTGCAGGAGCGGGCCTTTGCCTTTAACGCCGGCGAGGGGCCACCGGCGGTCGCCCATTTCATCGCCGAGCCGCTCACCAAACGCAGCCGGCGCGAGCGGAGGGGAGCCCCATGATGGAGCGGATTTTCACCCTGTTGCAATATATCGTCCCTCATCATGCCCTGTCGCGGCTGGCCGGCCGGCTGGCCGAGGCCCGCTGGCCGGCGCTGAAAAACGCCCTGATCGGGCTGTTCATCCGGGTCTACAAGGTGAATATGAGTGAGTCTGGCGCGCCGCGCCCGCACGACTACACCACCTTCAACGAATTTTTCACCCGCCCCCTGAAGGCCGGCGCCCGTCCGATTGCGCCCGCGCCAGATGTCGTGATCAGCCCGGCCGACGGCATGATCAGCCAGATCGGGACGATTGCTGGCGAAACCCTCATTCAGGCCAAGGGGCGCGATTTCTCCCTGACTGATCTGCTGGGCGCCAGCTCGATGCGCGCCGCTCCCTTTCGCGGCGGCGCTTTTGTCACGATCTATCTGTCGCCGCGCGACTATCACCGCTTTCACATGCCGCTGGCCGGCGCTTTGCGTGAGATGGTTTACGTTCCCGGACGGCTGTTTTCGGTCAATGACGCCACCGCGCGCCATATCCCCGGCCTGTTTGCGCGCAACGAGCGCATCGTCGCCCGGTTCGATACCGCCGCCGGCCCGATGGCCCTGGTATTTGTTGGCGCGATGATCGTAGCCAGTATCGAGACTGTCTGGGCCGGCGTCATCACCCCGCCGCACGGCCGGCCGGCGGTGACCCTTTATGATCCCCCGCTCACCCTGGAAAAGGGCGCCGAGGCCGGCCGCTTTCGTCTCGGCTCGACAGTGATTGCATTGTTCGGCCGCGATGCGGTAACCTGGGCCCCCGAGCGGGTGGCGCACAGCCCCGTGCGCATGGGCGAGGCCTTGGGAACGCTTCAGCCCAGCCGCGCACAAACGGTGCGCGGCTGCGAATAAAAATCGAGCGAACTGGCGCCGCCCTCGCGGCCGACCCCGGACAGGCCGCGGCCGCCAAACGGGGTGCGCAAATCGCGCAGCATCCAGCTGTTGAGCCACACCACGCCAACCGCCAGCCGCCCCGAGACCCGGGAAGCCCGGTCGAGATCGCTGGTCCACACGGTGGCGGTCAGCCCGTAGGGGCTGTCGTTGACCAGGCCGATCACCTCGTCTTCATCATCGAACGGCCGGATATGGCAGCATGGGCCGAAGATTTCCTCGCGCACCACGGCGGACGTCTCCGACAGGCCGGTCCAGATCGTCGGCTCGATCCAGGCGCCGTCGGCCCAGGGCGCCGGCATATCGGGAAAACTGCCGCCGGTGACCACGCATGCCCCCTCGCCGCGCGCCTTTTGAAAATAAGACAATACCTTGTCGCGATGGGCGCGGCTGATCAGCGGCCCGAGGCGGGTTTTCGGGTCATGGGGATCGCCCATTACCAGGCTTTCGGCGCGCTGTTTGAGGCCTTCGACAAAAGCGTCAAACACCGGCCGCTCGACATAGAGCCGCTCGTTGCCCAGGCATATCTGGCCGCAATTGTGAAACACCGCCATCGCCTCGCCGGCAATCGCCCGCTCCAGATCGCAATCGGCGAAAACAATGCCGGCGTTCTTGCCGCCCAGCTCCAGCGACACATCACGCACCCCCACCGCCGCCGCCTGCATGATCGCCTCGCCGGTGGCGGTCTCGCCAGTAAAGGTGATGGCGTCAACATCCGGGTGGCGGGTCAAAAATTCGCCCGCCGCCCCCGGGCCAGACCCGTGCACCACATTATAGACCCCGCGCGGCACCCCGGCGGCGGCCATCACCTCGCCCAACAGGGCGGCGCTGGCCGGGGTTTCCTCCGACGGCTTGACCACCACACTGTTACCGCAAGCCAGCGCCGGCGCCACTTTCCAGCTCAGCAGCATGAGCGGCAGGTTCCACGGGCAGATCACCGCGATCACCCCCCTGGGCGCGCGCTGGACAATGCTGCGCGCCCGCCCGCCATCGCCCAGCGCCATCTCCAGGCTTTGTTCCGGGGCCAGCGCGACCATGTCGGCAAACAGACGGAACTGTTGCGCCGCGCGCGGCACCTCGCCTTTCGCGGTGGGGGCGAAAGGCTTGCCGGTATCGGCCACCTCCGCGGCGACAAAATCATCGAGCCGGGCCATGATGCCGTCCGCCACCCCATGCAGCACCTTGGCGCGGCGCGCCGCATCCATTTGCGCCCACGCACCCGCCGTCGCCCGGCGCGCGGCCGCCACCGCCGCATCGACCTCCCCGGCCCCGGCCTCGAATACCCGGGCTATCACCTGACCGGTCGCCGGATTGCGATCGGCGAAAAAGCGCTGCCCGGTGCCCTTGCCATAGGCGCCATCGATAAAATTCAGGACCTCGCGCTCGCCCGTCATCAGTTCAACCCGTCATCAGTTCAGGCCGTCATCAGTTCAGGCCGAGCATCGCCATCAGACCCTTGTAGCCATCCTTTTTCATCCGCTTGGCGGCCATGGCATAATAGGCGGGATCGCCCTCGATACCCAGACCCTCGACAAAGCGGTTCATGAAGTTGAACAGGGCGCAAACCGACACCGCATCATGCAGCGCCTGTTCATCCCAGCCGGCGGCGTAAACCGCCTCGGCGTCGGTGATGGTCAGCGAATCGGGCATCCGGGTGAGTTTTTCGACATAGTGCAACAGCGGCGCCAGTTTGGGATCGGCGCCGGCCCGCGCCACCCCCTCCTCGAGCAGGCGCGCCACCAAGCCTTCCTCTGTGCCCAGGGCCTCGGTGGTCGCCGTATGCACGCCATGGCAATAAGTGCAACCGTTCAGCCCCGACACATAGGCGGCCAGCAGTTCGCGCTCGGCGGCGCTGAGCGGCGACGGCCCGCGCAGCAAAATCTCGTGATATTCCAGCAGCGGCCGGACGGTGGCGGGAAAGGCCTTGAACACATTGAACAGAACCGGATTGTCTTCAAGCGAGGGGAAAAAAACCATGCGTCGGAGGTCTCCTTTATCAACAGAGGGGCGTCCCGACGCGCAAACCAGGGCGCGTCGGGAAGCCTTGCGCAAGAAAGTCAGATAGTCAGCTTGAGCCGCATATAGACCAGCCGTTCGCGCGGATCGTGGATCTTGGAATCAAAGCCAAAGGTTTCGCTGGCGATTTTCGGCACCTTGTTGTTGAACAGATTGATCGCCCCCAGGCTAAGCGTGGTATTGTCATTGCGCCCCAGCCAGCGGCCGATATTGAGCGCATATTGGGCGTCAAGCGTGGTGTGATTGCCGACCTTCTGTCCGGAAAAATCATCGCGGAACGAATCGATGTAGCGCAGGGTCAGATTGACCGAATGGGCCCCCATCAGCCAGTTGACCGGAACATTGGCGCGCCATTGCGGAACGGTGCGGAACGGATTGGTCTTGTTACGCTGGCCGGCGCCCTTGATCACCGCCGCGCCCTGGGTCAGCCGGATGTTGAAATTCATCACATAGCTGGCGTTCAGGCCCACCGAGACATGGCCCATGTTGCCGGCGCTCATGCCATAGCTGGCCTGAAAGTCCAGCCCATCAGTGCGCACCGCCGAAGCGTTGAAATATTGCACCGAAACCAGCGCCACATTGCCCGAGCCGTCACGCAGGATCCGCGGGTCATTGGGCAGGCCGTCGCCAAGGCAGTCATTGTTGAGAATCGCCTGGGTGTCTTCCAGCGTAATCACGTCGGAATAATTATAGCGCCAGTAATCCACGCTCAGGCGCAGGCCCTCGGCCGGCTCGACCACCACGCCGAGATTGAAGTTATCGGCGGATTCAGGCTTGAGATTGGGGTTTGACTTGAGATTGAAGCTGGTGCTGACCGGACGCGGGCCCACCACGATGCCGTTGGCGACCTGGCACGACAGACCGCCGGGTCCGGGCTTGAACGGGTCCTGGCGCCGGGTGGCCCCAACCTGGTCGATCGCGGTTTGCGCCACATTGGGAGCGCGAAACGAGGTGCCAAAGGAACCCCGGACGCCCAGCCAGTCCACCACCTGCCAGCGCAGCGCGACCTTAGGATCAGTGGTGTTGCCGATACCGCCATCGTAATTCTCGTGGCGCACCGCGAGTTGCAACTCGAGGCTGGGCAGGATCGGCAGCCGGGCCTCGGCGAAGATCGCCCAGACCTCGGTCGAACCGCTGCCATCGGGCTCCGGGCGATCAAAGAAAAAGGCGCCGTTGTTGGCGTTGTCGTCATTATCGACGCTCAGCTTGTCCTTGCGGTACTGCGCCCCCACCGCCAGGCCGACCGCGCCGCCCGGCAACTCGAACGGCAGATCGCCGGCCATATGGCCTTCGATAGTGGTCAGGGAAGCAACGGCGAAACGCTGCTTGGCGGCGATTACCGCGTCGATGATGCGCGGATCATTGGTGGTGCCGTCGGGACCGATCGAGCTGGAGAACGGGTTGAGAAACACCCCTTCCAGCCCCGGCAACATGCCGGCGACGGCAAGCCGGACCTGATTGGTCAGCGTACTTTGGGTGCGCGAGAAATCGGAATTAGAGCGGCTGTACTGATAAGACACTTCGCCGGTCCAGTTGTCGCCGGAATCAAAGCGCAGGCCGCCCATGGCGCGCCACATGCGGTTCTTGGTGATCTGCTGGCCCGGGGTATCGTTCAGGCTGAGCACACGAAACTGCACCCCCACCGCCTGGGGGTTGCCATCGCCATCGGCGAAGATCGGGTTGAAACCAGGATCGCCCGGGGCCGGAATGAACGGGTTGTTGGCCGGAACGACGACGAATTTTTCCGGCAGCCGGTTGGGTAGCGACGGCGAGGTGTTCGCGGCCGCCTTGTTGTCGGCGAAATTAAACTCGGCAAACAGCGAGAACTGGTTGTTGATCTCATGGGCCGCCTCGATGAAGGTAACCACCCGCTGTTCCTTGGGCACGATCGAAAATACCGATGAAAAATCAAAGCCGCAGAACCCGCGCACCCCGCCGGGCAGCGGGCTGGTGCCGCCAATCCGGTTGTCGATGCCAGCGCGGGTCGCGCCGCCCGGGCCGACGATCGGGCCGGTGCCAAAGCCTTCTTGCAGACAGCGCGGATCGGGAACCGGGCCGGTATTGGGGGTTCCCGGCGGCCCCGGGCGCGGCCCGGTGCCGGCCGCATTGAGCGGAAAAAAGGTTCCCGGCATGCCCTGGCCGGTGACATTGATGGTGCCCTGGGGAGGAATGAAGTCGCGGTCCTTGAGTTGCAGGTTGGAGCGCTCGAAATAGGTGAAAAAGGCGGTGACATGGGTGGTGTCATTGCCGGCGCCAAAGGCGACATTAACGTTATAGTCCTCCTGGCTGGCCTGGGTCGTGGTCTGATACTGGCCGTCGATCTCGAAGCCGCGAAAATCGCTGCGGGTGATGATATTGACAACGCCGGCCACCGCGTCCGAGCCATAAAGCGCCGAGGCGCCGTTCTGCAACACCTCGATGCGCTTGACCATATTCAGCGGCAGGGCGTTGACATCGACGAACTGGCTGCCGTCATTGGCGATCGCCGCCGATTTGGTGACCCGCCGGCCGTTGAGCAGGGTCAGGGTCGAGCCCAGGCCCAGTCCGCGCAGGTTGAACTGCGCCGTCCCGAAAGTGAACGCCTGGTTGGTGCGGTCGAAATTGAACTCCGAGCCGGTATTGATGGGAATATTTTTCAAAATGTCGGTGATGGTGGGAACGCCAAGCTTGTCGATGTCGTCCCGGCTGACCACCGTCACCGGCGAGGGACCGTCAAAGCCGCTGCGCGCCAGATAAGAGCCGGTGACCAGAACCTCCTCCAGCGCCTCATCGTCCGCCGCCTTGTCGGCCGGCGGTTCGCCCTGAGGCAAGGCCGGCGCCTGCTGTTGCGCCCGCAGCGGTGATGACCAGGCCAGAAAAAACACCCCAACCGCATAAACCAGCGGCGTTATTTTATATCCACACATCAGAACCCTCCCGTCATTCGGTTCAGCCAGGCGCTACCCTCTTATATGTTGAAGATGCAACCTTATATATCACCGAGAGGTCTGTCAATTTTATTTGTAACTATCCGGATAATATAATTTTTCTTGCTCTTGCATCTATTTACCAAGTCATTTATGTTGAATATGAAACACATTGTGGATGTCTGCACACGTCATGAGCCCGTCAAAACCCACGCCCCCGGCAACCCCGGCGGTCAGGGAAAAAATAGATCTCGAAAGCCATCTGCCTTACCGGCTCAATTATGTCGCGACCATTACGGCGCTGGGGGTTACCCGCTTTCTTAGCACCCGTTTCGGCATCGGCATTCGCGAATGGCGGGTGCTCGCCATTCTGGGTTATTACGGTACCGCCAGCGCCGCCGACATGGTGGGCAGCGCCGCCTTCGACAAGGCGACCGTCAGCCGCGCGGTCAGCGTTCTGGAAAAAAAGGGCCTGATCAAAAAAACCATCGACCCGGCGATGAAGCGGCGGCGGTTGATTTCCCTGACCCCGGCCGGCGCCCGCCTGCATGACCGCATCGTGCCGTTGGTGCGCATGCGCCGGCGCAATATCGAGGCCGCCCTGAGCGAGGAGGAGCGCGCCGCGCTGTCGACCATTCTCGACAAGCTCAAGCACCAGGTCGAGCGCCTGTTGCGCGAGGAAGAAGAAGAGCGTCTGTAGGGCGCCACACCCTCCCGGAGGAGACCCCGCGTCTCGAAATCATTGTATTTTCGCCACATTTTAACCAAAAACGACATCAAGACTGCTTTGTGACGATTTGACACCTTGCGTTCTTTGAGAGCCCCCTCATATTGCTCTCGACAGGCGATAAGCGTTCGCTCATTTGCTCGGGAGGAAAAGATGAAAAAACCGCTCTTTATCGCAGCCTTCATGGCGCTGGCCGCAGCGATCACCATGCCGCTGGCCGCCGCCGCGGAATCCGACGGCTGGTACGCCGGGCTGGAAGCCGGTCTGCCCTTCGCCGAAAATACCAGCCTGCTCGCCAGCCCGCTGAATGTAAAGTCCAAGTTTAACCCCGGTTTTGGCTTTGGCTCCTTCCTGGGCTATGACTTCGGCGACATTCGCGCCGAGTTAGAGACCAGCTATCGCAGCAATGGCGTTGACAAGCTCAATGTCCTCAACCCCGGTGCCCTGGGCCTGACACCCGGTGCCGCCGGTACAACCAATGGCCGGCTGAAAAGCCAGGCGCTGATGCTCAACGGATTGTGGGATGTTGTCAGCCGGGGCAATCTTGTGCCCTATCTCGGCATTGGCCTCGGCCTCGCCCGGGTGCATTTCGACAATATCGCGGCCAATAATGTCAACGTCGTTAGCGATGCTGACGGGGTGCTGGCCTATCAGGGCATTGCCGGCCTGCGCTATGTGATCAGCGAGCAGCTCTCAGCCCATGCCGACTATCGCTATATGGGCACCACCCACGTCCGGCTGGCCGACGCCATCGGCAACCGGCTCAAGGTCGGTTATGATGTTCACAGCATTATGGTTGGCCTGACCTGGCGGTTCGAAGCGCCGCAGGCCGCCGCCCGGCCGGCGCCGCCGGCGCCGCCACCGCCGCCCCCCGCCCCGGTCGCCGCGCCAGCGCCAGAGCCCGTTGCCGAGCCCGCGCCGGCTCCCGAGCCAGTGACCGCCCCCGAGCCCGCCGTACCCACACCGGTGGGGCCGTTTATTGTGTTTTTCGACTGGGACAAGGCCGACATCACACCGGAAGCCGACCAGATCATTCGCGACGCCGCGGCGGCCGCGCAAAAAACCGGCCAGGCGACCATCGAGGCGGTGGGCCATGCCGACCGCTCGGGCACGGTGCGCTATAACCAGGCGCTATCGCAACGGCGCGCCGTGGCGGTCAAAAACCGGCTGTTGCGCTATGGCATTGATCCCCAAAGCGTCATCACCCGGGCCGAGGGCGAAAGCCATCCGCTGGTGCCCACCGCCGATGGCGTGCGCGAGCCGCAAAACCGCCGGGTCGAGATTATTTTTCCGTAACGGTGGTCTGAGCGGAGGTCTGGCTGATCTGTTGTGAGGCCTGGTCCGGGGCGGGGCATCGGGCGATGACCTGCCGGGTTACCGACGGGGTTTGCGCCAGTTGCGCCGTAGCGTCCGCCGCCGGCGCCGTGTCCACATGGGCCAGCAGCGCCTCACCTACCGAGGCGATGCGCTCGCAATAATCGTCCATCGCCGTGCTCTGGCGGGAGACCGCATTGGCCAGCGCGGTGATGTGGCGATCCATATGGGGACGAAACGCCGGACCATGCTGGCGCATGAAATAGCCCTTGAGCACCTCGGAATAGCCGATCAACTGCGGCGTATAGGCCTGAACGAAAGCGTTATATTTGGCCCGCAGGGCAAGCTGTGGCCGGCGCGCGCATTTCAGCGCGCCGACCATCAGTTCAGTTTGCAGAATGCGCACATGTTCAGCCACCGCCTCGGCCGGTTTCATGCACTCGGCGGCCGACGCCGGCGCGCCCGCAAGCCCTAGCGCCAGCACTAAAGCGAACGGTTTTTTCAAAGAAATTGAAGGAATTACAGGCCCGTGCATCATTTTCCCTCGCCAATGGTTTCATACCGCTTTTAGCGAAACGCGCCCGCGCCGGGCCCGCATCGGGAAAAACCCTAGCGCTGCCGCTCTCAACATTTCGTTAACGATTGTTAAAATTTGCCCCAAAACGCCCCGCCTGACCGTCCCGGTGTCGGAAAATCTTACACCAGGGAAATTTTATTTCCCCCTCCCTATCTTTTTGTTCTCAAAGGATTTCTTCCGGAAAAGCCGGTTATTTCGCTATAAGCCCCCTCCAATTTGTCGGATTTTTTTACACCTTAGCCTCCATATTAACTATAAAAATCAATAGATACACATAAGCCATTGATTCATAAAGATTTAATTTTCGGCATGTTCCTTGCTTATAATGGTGTTGGATGAATCGCCCCCATGATCAGGGCGATGGACAGGACTAGCAAAGAAAGCAAGGAGCCAGGATTATGGCGGCCTCCAAAAAGATTTCGAACCCGGTAAAATTTCTCGGCATTTGTTTCGCCGCGCTTGTCATGAGCGTCAGCGGGCTGAGCGCCCAGGCGGCGGAATGGTGGGATCTGACCTATCAGTCAGGCTCTCACTGCTGTCACTCGAGCCTGAGCTTTACCGGCACGCAAGGGACCACGGTGACGGCCAGGGCCTATTCGCGCACTGGTGGCCCCGGCAATGCAAAGGCGATCGACGACCAGAACGCCATGCTGGGGATCTGGAACGGACTGGGGGTCATCAATAGCGGCGAAAGCAACAGTGCGCCCAATCACTCCATGGATTCCAGCGGCTGGGGCGATCTGATCGTTTTTGATTTCGGCCCCGGCCTCCAGTTCAACCCCACCGGCGTCGGCATCGGCTGGACCAAGGATGGTGGCCCGGGGGCGGTACGGCTGCTGGTGGGCGGCAATGCGCCGTTCAACTTTGTCGGCAAATCCTTCAATTCGCTGGTCAACACCTTTGGCTTTACCAATCTGGGCAAGAAAAAGGTCAATCACTCCAACAGCTCGATCGGCATTTCCACCGGCGCGACCAGCCGCTATCTGGTGATCGCGGCAGCGAAATACTGGGCCAACGGCGTCAAATACAACAGCTACGTCAAGGTCAATATGCTCGACGGCAAATTCCGCCATAGCGCTCCCGAACCTGTGAGCTCATTGTTGTTCCTCGCCGGTCTGGCCGGCCTGGGCGTACTGCGGCGCCGGCGCGCACTGGCTGCCGCTTAAAGGCTGTTCACAACTGATACGCCGGCCCCTGTTTGCGCGGGGGCCGGTTTTTATGGGGCCACGGCCTGCTGGCCGCCACCCAGACGGGCCAACAGCCCCCGGGCTTCGGGTGCCCCGGCGAAATCGGCGCTGATGTCGAGCGCCTTTTCGAGCGCCGCCCGGGCTTCATCGGGCCGGCCGAGGGCGGCCAGCGCTGCCCCGATATGATAATAAAGCTGCGGGTTGCGCGCCGCACGGGCGCTGGCCTCGCGTAAATGGGCCAGCCCGCGCGCCGGCTCGCCGCCGGTCACCAGAATCCAGCCCAGGGTATCGAGCACCGCCGGCTGCCCCGGCGCCAGGCGGTAAGCCCGCTGCGCCACTGCCAGGGCGCGTTTGTCGCCGCTTTGATGGTAGAGCCAGGCAAGATTATTCAGCACCGGCGCGCTGTCGGGGTGTTTTTTCAGCACCTGTTCAAGGGTGGCGATGGCCTTGTCCGGCGCTTTGAGCCGGGCATAGGCCCCGGCCAGCAGCGCCCGCGCCTCGTCATCGTCGCTATGGCCGGCCAGCCATCCTTCCAGAAGCGCCGTCGCCGCCTGGATCCTGCCGCCGGCCACCAGAGCCCGAAATAGCCCGAGGGTGTTTTCCCGATCGGGCGCTGTGCGGACCAAGGCGCGAAACCGCGTGATCGCCTCATGATGCCGGCCTGCCCGGCTCAGCGCCACGCCGCGCAGGCGGCCGGCGAGCATGGCCGAGCCAGGCTGACGCCCCAGCGCATCGGCCATGCGCAGCGCCTCGTCGGAATTGCCACGATCAATCAACAGGGTGATCAGCTTTTCCCAGGCCGCGACATTGCCGGCGTTCCAACTGATCGCCTTGCGAAAGCTGATGATCGCCTTTTCCGGCTCGCCCAGAGCGTTCTGGGCCTCACCCAGCAGCATCAGGCCGCGGTCACGCCCGCTATTGGCCTGGGCCAACTGACGGAACGGTTTTTCGGCCTCCCCGGGGTGGCCCAGGTTCATATAAAGCCGGCCCAGCACCTCGAGCCGGCCCAGCGCCTCGGGATCGGCGGCGACAAAATCCCCGGCCAGTTTCAGCGCCTTTTCCGGCTCACCCTGGCGCTGGTAAAAAGCGATGAACTGCCGCCAGCTTTTTTCATAGCCCGGCCGGGCGTCACGGGCGCGCTCGAGCCATTTGGCCGCCGTCTGCGCATCGCCGCGCTCCTCGGCGATGGCGGCCAGCTCGAGCATGGCGTCGGGTTGATCGGCGCGCCACGATAAAATCTGTTTCAGCCGCTGCTTGGCCCGCGCCACCTCGCCGGCCGCCCGCTCCAGCCGGGCGAGGTTGAACTGGGCGGAAATATAGCGCGGATCGAGCGCCAGCGCCGCCTCGAAGCGGTCCCTCGCCGCCGCGCGCTCGCCCTTGGCGAGCAGAATCGCCCCCAGCAGATTGGCGGTATAGGCCATGTCCGGCGTCAGCTTGCGCAAGATAAGGCCGCTTTTATAGGCCGCGTCATAGTCGCGTTTTTGCAACAGCGCCAGGGTGAGGATCGCGCGCGCATCCGCCGAGCCGGGGTCGAGCGCAGCGGCTTTTTCCAGATCCTCGATCGCCAGCGCCGCATTACCAGCGCTCAAGCGGCCCAGCGCCAGGCGCAGGCGAGCCTCCAGCGATTTCGGCTTGAGCGCCACCGCCCGCTCGAGCAGCCGCGCGCCGCGCTCGAACTGGCCATTGCGAATATAGGCCGAGCCCAGAAGACTCAGGGTAAAGGCGTCCTCAGCCCCCAGATTGCGCGCCTTTTGCAGAGCCGGAATGGCCTCGGCGATATTGCTCATTTTCAGCCGCACCGCGCCCAGCAGCTTCCAGCCGGAAACATCCTCGGGCTGCAATGCGACATAACGGGCAAAACGGGCCAGCGCTTCTTCATAGCGATCAAGACCGGCGCTGACCAACCCGGCCAGCAAAATCATGTCAGCCTGATTGTCCAATATCTGTCTGGGCCATTGCTTGATTACCTCGGCGGCATCAAGAAGCGCCGCCTTGGCCGCCCGGTGATCACCGCGTCGCTCGTAAACCAGCGCCTTGAGATAGCTGGTGTGCGGATCATGCGGCTGAACGCCATCGATCGTCTCCAGGTCCGCCATCGCCGAGGCCATGTCACCGGCATCAAGATAAAGCTCGGCCCGGGCGCGGCGGGCCTCGATATAAAGCGGCTCCAGCTCGAGCGCATGGGAAAAGGCCTCGATCGCCTGTTTGGGGCTTTTCTGCGCCCGGCGCAGCTTGCCCAGGGTGAACCAGCCGATCGGGCTTTGCCGGGGCATGGCGAGAGCGTCATCAAGAAAACGCTCCGTAGCGGGCAGATCGCCCTGGCGAAACGACAGCTCGGCCAGGGCAACCAGCGGGTCGGGATTGTCCGGCTCGGCGCGGGCAGCCTGCTGGAAATTGCGCCGCGCCTTGTCGAGCCGCCCGGTGGCCATATAAGCCTGACCGCGAATCATCAGGATTCTGTTCTCAATGTCGGCGCCGCGCTGAGCGCTGGTGATCTCGGCGAGAATTTTTTTATAGCGCCCTTCCAACAGATAGATATTGCCCAGGGGCACCAGCACCAGCCGGTTGTCAGCCCCCATCCGGCGGGCGGTCTCCAGCTCCTTTTCGGCCGCCGCCAGATCACCGGTAACCAGCAGGGCCTCACCCAGCAGCAGGCGCGCCGGCAAATTTTTCGGATTCTGCTGCAAGGCGTTTTTCAGGTGAATGACGGCGGCGGCGAAATCATCCTGGTTAAAGGCCTGCAGCCCGCGCTCATAATTCGAGGCCACCGCCGCATCGCGGGACACCGCCCCGGCGGGCGTGCCGGCCAAGGCGAAAACAGCCATCAGGACCGCTCCCGCCAGCGCCCTTAAAAGTGATCTGCCAAAACGGGCCATGATTATTCCCACCTGGTCATCCGGCCGCCAGTGGCCGCAATGGCGCCCGTCAGAATAACGGACGCATCCGGATTTATGGCCAATTTTAGTTAAAACGGTGTTTATTCAAGCGTCCGGCGGACTGCGGCGCGGCACCATGCTGAGCAGAATGTCGTTTTTCGCGACAAAGTGATGCTTGATCGCCGCCGCGGCGTGAATAAATACCAGGCCAATCAGCAGAAAGCCCAGATATGCATGAACTTCAACAGCCAGATCGGCAAGCGCCTTGTCCTTGGCGACCAGGGCGGGAAAGCGGATCAGGCCAAAATAGAAATCGACCGGATAGCCGGCGGCCGACGACAGCGTCCAGCCGCTGAGCGGGATCAGGAACATCAGCCCGTAAAGCGCTCCCTGGATAAGCCGGGAGAGCTTTTTTTCCGGCGCGCTCAGGCTGTCGGGCAGGCGCGGCGTAATATTGTTCCAGCGCCACGCCAGCCGGAAGATGACCAGGCCCAGCACCAGCATGCCGGTCGCCTTATGCAAGTTATAGATCTCAAGCGTCGCCGGGGCCTTTTCCTGCAATTTGTTCAGCAGCAGACCGATTGTCACCTGAAAAGAGAGCAGCAGAAAAATCAGCCAGTGCAAGGTCTTGGCGACACTGCCATAGGTCGTCGGGGTGTTTTTGAAACCCATTTCTCTCTCCTTTGCCCGCCCGGGGCTATTGCTGGAGGGCCGGCTCGAGCCTTTTCAGCCAGCCGGTAACGCGGGCCCGGTTTACCCCCAGATCGGAATAACCGTAGACTGAGCGGCTGTAGATCGCCAGCGTCGAGCGCGCCGGCCCAAGGGGGATAATGCGCACCGTGATAACATCGGGGAAACGCATGATCGGCGAGCGCTGCACCAGCTCGAACTGATTATTGGCCGCGTCTTCGCGCATAATATCGAGCTGCGGCTCATCGGCGAACAGGGTGAATAGTCGGTCGCGCAAGCCGCCCGCCGTCAGGGGATAAACCCCGGCCCGGGCATCGGCCGCCGCGCCGCACAGCGTCTGCGGGCACACCAGAAACTGGTTTGGCCGGCCGGAGCGGGTCAGCGAATTAAAGCTGATTTGCGGCGTCTTGCCAACCGGGAAAAGCGGCCTGAACACTGCGCCCGCCGGGGGATAAAGCCGGAAAAACACCACAATCACGACAACGCCGGCAACCCCAGCGGCGGCAATCCTGAAACCCATGGTTCATGGCCCTCCTCGCCCTGTTCATGGCTTTCCCCGCTTCTTTATAACACATCTAACCCATCAATTGTGCAAACCGCATGGCAATGCCCATGTCGCCTTCAAGCTTCAATTTGCCGGCCATGAAGGCCATCTGGGCGTTTTGCGCGCCGGAAAGGATGTCGAGATAATCGCTCAGCGAAACGGTGATGGTGACATCGGCTGGCTCATCATCATTGCTGACCACATTGGGTGTCGCGGTGCCGTCGATAAAAATAACCCCGTCTTCCCCCAGGTCGATTTTCATCCGGCTGGCAATACCGCAATCATCGCCAATTTTCTCGCGGACCGCCGCGGTGGCCTCGTCAAGGCTCATGGTTGTCTCCTGTGCTGATCGAATCGAAAGATTATGGTCTCGTTACGCAACCAACTCATTCTGGCACAAGCCGCGCGGCTTGGCCAGCCAAAGGTTGCCCCCCTGTTTTGCATCTTGAACAATCGCGCCAAACAGGCAATAACCCTCTGGTTATTCCCGTTTATCACTTCAGGCAGGGCTTATGCTTCACGGAAAAACCGCCTTGATCACCGGCTCGACCAGCGGCATCGGGCTGGGTGTGGCGCGCGCGCTGGCCGAGGCCGGAGCCAATATCATTCTCAATGGTTTTGGCGACAAGGCGGCCATCGAGCGCCAGCGCGCGGCACTTGAAGAACTTGGCGTGACGGCGCGCTATGCGCCCGCCGACATGACCCGGCCGGACGAGATCGCCGCCATGGCCGAGCAGGCGATCGCCGAGTTCGGCGCGGTTGATATTCTGGTCAACAACGCCGGCATCCAGCATGTCAGCCCGATCGAGGATTTTCCCCCCGAGCGCTGGGACATGATTATCGCCATCAATCTTTCTTCGGTTTTTCACACCACCCGCAGCCTGCTGCCGGCGATGCGCACCCGCGGCTGGGGCCGCATCATCAACATCGCCTCGGCCCATGGCCTGGTCGCCTCCAAATTCAAATCGGCCTATGTAACGGCCAAACACGGCGTGCTGGGGCTGACCAAAACCGTGGCGCTGGAGACCGCCGGCGACAATATCACCGCCAACGCGATCTGCCCGGGCTATGTGCGCACCCCGCTGGTGGAAAACCAGATCGGTGATCAGGCCGCCGCCCATGGCATTTCCCGCGAGGACGTAATCGAGAAGGTGATTCTGGCCCCCCAACCGGTCAAAAAATTCACCGAAGTGGCGCAAATCGGCGCGCTGGCGGTTTTTCTGTGCTCGCCGGCGGCCGAGACCATCACCGGCGCCGCCCTGCCGATCGATGGCGGCTGGACCGCGCAATGATCTGCCCGGGATTATTTCAGCCTTGCAAAGCGCAAGGAACTATTTTCTAATGTGTCTCCCAACCCTGGAGGCTTGATGATGAAAATACATACCTTTCCACCCGCGCCCAACGCCCGCCGCCTGACGATCTATTTGCGGGAAAAGGGCCTGGATATTCCGTTCCAACTGGTCAATCTGATGGAGGGCGAACAGTTCTCCAACGATTATCTGGCCAAGAACCCGGCGGCTAAAGTTCCCTGTCTCGAGCTTCCTGACGGCACGATCATCGTGGAATCGGTGGCCATTGTGGAATATCTCGAAGAGACCCACCCGGAAAACCCGATGATCGGCACACGCCCGGTCGAGCGCGCCCGGGTGCGCGGGCTGGAACGCTACGCCGATATCGAGGTCATGGGCTCGATGGGCATTATCGCCCAGAACAAAATGGATCTTTTCGCCCCCCGCTTCACCCAGTCGCCCCAGGCGGTCACCTATGGCCAGGAACGCCTGGCGATTGCGCTCAAGGTCATGGACCAGCGTATTGGCGACAATGTTTTCGTCGCCGGCGACAAGGTGACGATCGCCGATTGCACACTGTTCGCCGCGCTCGAGTTTTCCGCCATGGCCGAGGTCGATATCGGCGAGGAGAGCTATCCCAATATCAAACGCTGGCGCGAGGCCTTTGGCCAGCGGCCCAGCGTCGAGGCCTGACTATAAAAGCCTAATCGCGGGGCCAGACCCGGGGGAAAAGTTCGCCGGAAAACGCCTCGCCGTCCTCAAGGGTGATGGCGGGAAGGTTCGCCATCACCTTTTTGTTTTCCAGAAAGGTCCACGGCCGGGCGTCGAAGACCGCGTCATCGCCGACGTAACGCAGCGCCAGCCCCCGGCGCCGACCGGTGGCCGATCGATTGCCCGAAGCGTAATGAAGGGTCAGGGGATGGTGGATCAGCACGTCCCCTGGCGCCATGTCCCAGCACAGGATATCGTATTTATGCCGCTGCGCCTCGATGTCGGGCAGCGGCTCGAGGCCGGCCTTGGCGTAAATTTCCGCAAAGCCGGACTTATCGGCGAAAGTCGCCGGGGTGTATAATTTGCCCCATTTGTGAGAGCCCTTGACATAGACCACCACACCGCTTTGCTCATTGGCGGCATCGAATGGCGCCCAGATCGAGATGATCTGTTCGCCGCGCACCGGCCAATAGGACAGATCTTGATGCCAGGGGGTGGGCTCGGCCGTATTGGGCTCCTTGACCAGCAACTGGTCGTAAAAGAAATGCAACTGGCGGGACTTCATCACCTGCGCGGCCAGCTCGGGCATGGGCGATGCCTGCATGAAGGCCTTGAATGCCGGGTCGCGCCGCCACAGGAAGAAATCGCCGTAATAGCGCCCCTGCTTCCCCTTGGGGGTATATTCCACCGATGCCTCGCCAGGGTTCTTTAAAACGCGCTCGACCGCCGCGCGCATCACCTCGATCCAGGCCATTGGCAACACCCCGCGCAGCACCGCCGCGCCGTCGCGCTCATAGGCGGCGATTTCCTCCGGGGTGATCGCCCGCGGCAGATCGGTCGGCAGGGATTGCGTCATGGCATGGCCTCCTTTGTTATTGAGAACCATTATAACATGACGCCGAAAAAGACTGAATATTAATCCTTGCGCACACCGCGGCTGTTGTCGCCTTCCGGCTCGCCGGCCTTGCGCTCCCAGCCAAAGGCCGCCTTGCGCCAGAAATCGCGGTAGTCATAATCGGTCTGCATTGCCTGGTTGAGCCGGTTGTAGGAGGCGAAATCGCTCACCAGATGGACCAGTTGCACCAGCCCCTTGTCGCTCAGCCCCAGCGCCCGCAGGGCGGCAAAGTCGTCGTCCGACAGGGAGCGGGCGTCGTCATTGGCCTTGAGCGCAAAGTCGATGATGGTCTTCAGACGCGGATCGTCGAGCGCCTCGGTCCCGTTCTCGACAAAATCGCGGGTGGCGTCCTCGTCATTTTCCAGACCGTAATTGAGCAGGGTGCAAAAGGCGGCGGTGCAATATTCACATTCATTGGCCTTGGACACCGCGATGCCGATATGCTGGATTTCCTCCAGGCTCAGCTCGCCCATTTCCCACAGCACCTTGGTCGCCCCCAGCTTGGCCTTGAAATGCTCGGGAAAATTCATCTCGACATAAAAATGATTGGGCACCGCGCCCTCGACCTGGGTCACCCATTCAAAAATCCCGGCGATTTCGGGATCATCCACCGTTTCCGGCTTGACCAATGCAACACGCGCCATGGTTCCATCCTGTTTTTGCAAAGCTTTCCCGGGGCCAAGAATAGGGCGCGGGGTGGGTGCTGTATAGTAGAGCGCACCCCAAGCCGGCTAGGCATTTTCTTTAGACTTTGGAAAAGCCCCCGGACTTGCATCCGGGGGCCTTGCAAAATGGTGCGGTCGAGAAGACTCGAACTTCCACGGGATATTATCCCACAGCGACCTCAACGCTGCGCGTCTACCAGTTCCGCCACGACCGCGAAAAACTGCTAGGGACTTAGCAAATCCCGCCATCTCCCGCAAGAGCGCAAATCCGGCGCGCCGCTCAGATTCCCTCGCCGATATGAATGCCGCATTCGGTCTTGTCGGCCCCGGCCCAGCGGCCGTCGCGGTAGGATTCGCCTTCCCGCAGCCGGCGGGTGCAGGGCATGCAGCCGATCGACAGATAGCCGTCGGCGACCAGCGGATGGCGCGGCATGTCCTTTTGTTCGATGATCGCGTTCAGTTGCTCAAGAGTGTAATCGACCAGCGGATTGATCTTGATCCGCCCGTCGCTGGCCTCGATCGCCGGCAGATGGCTGCGGGTGCCCGACTGAAAGCGCTTGCGCCCGGTGGCCCAGGCGGAAAAGCCGGTCAGCGCGCGCTGCATCGGCCGCACCTTGCGCAAGGCGCAGCAGGCGTCATGATCGCGGGTCCACAGCAGGCCGTTGGCGTCTTCAGCCTGTTCCTCGGCCGCATCGGGGCTAAAGCTGCGCACCTCGGTCAGCCCCAGTTGCTCGCGCAGCCGGTCGCGATAGCGCAGGGTTTCGCCGAACAGCTTGCCGGTATCGAGAAACAGCACCGGGATCGACGGATCGACGGCGGCCACCATATCGAGCAGCACCACCGATTCGGCGCCAAAGGAGGAGACCACGGCAAAGGCGCCGGGAAATTCGTCATGGGCCATGGCCGCAATCAGCGCCGCGCCGCGCAAATCGCCATAGGCCGCCCGCAGGCTGTCCAGCCGGTCCTTCAGGGCCCGGCGTTGATCGAGAGCCACCATCGTTGTCATGGCAACCACCCCTTTCTGTCGATCAGCGCATCGGTGCGACGCGCCAGAGTTTGCAAATCCACGCCTTCGCGGCGCCAACGCTCGCGTGCCGCGCTCAGCAGCGCCAGCCGGCCAGCCCACTGCGGTCCGAAAACCCCGTCGAGATAGCGCCGCAACCGGCGGGTCAGCCCGGGACTACGGCCGCTGGTCGACACCGTCACCATTAGGTCGCCGCGCCGCACCACCCCGGGCACGAAAAAATCCGACAGCCGTTTGTTGTCCTCGACATTGACCAACGCTCCGGCGCGATGCGCCTGTTCGGCCAGCGCTTCGGCCGCGGCCGCGTCCAGACCGGCGATAAACACCAGCCGCGCGCCAGCCAGATCACCGGCCGTCGGCAACCGGGCGACCAGAGGAGCCGCCGCCGCCAACTCGGCGTCTTGGGGCGACGGTGAAAACACCCGCACATCACCCAGATCGCCGGCGCGCAAAAAATGCAGCCGGCGCAGCATGCCAGCGCCCTGGCCCACCAGGAGCACGGGCAGCGCCGTCGTATCAACCATCAAGGGAAGCATTGTTTTGTCACCAGCGGTCCAGCATTCACATAACAGATAGGGGTGATATTAACTTATTGCAACAAAAAATGTGGAAATAAAATAATTACATTTTATTGATGTGTTTTATAGAGAGAAAAATAGCGGTGCGCCGGCCAGGCTAATAAAACCCCGACCGCCCTAAACCGCTATTTTGCCAACCGTATCGGTAATGGTCACCGCGATGCTGTCGCCCACCAGGGTAATCTCGCCGCGCGCGATCAATTTTTTGTTGGCGTAGACATAGACTTTTTCGTCCTTGTCAGCCTCCAGATCGATCACCGCGCCGCGGCCCATTTTCAGCAGATTGCAGATCTGCATGTCGGTGGCGCCCAGCACCACTGAAATTTCGACCGGGACATCTTCAAATGCGTGCATCACAAACCTCCGGAAATCTGCTAGGAATCTTGCAACTCAAGGTTATTTTCAGGTTAATGACGGCAATGACCGATATCTTGTGGCGCATCGCCCCCGCCCCGGTGGCCTATCCCGACGCCGTGGCCTTCATGGAGGCCCGGGTGGCGGCGATCCGCAAGGGCGAGGCGCGCGAGATGCTGTGGTTTGTCGAACATCCACCGCTCTACACCGCCGGCACCAGCGCCCGGGCGGCCGACCTGCTTGCCCCCGAGCGGTTCCCGGTCTATCAGACCGGGCGCGGCGGCCAATACACCTATCACGGCCCCGGCCAGCGGGTTGCCTATGTGATGCTCGACCTCAAGGCCCGCGCCCTCGATCTGCACACATTCGTGCGCCGGCTGGAGCAATGGCTGATCGACACCCTGGCCGAGTTCGCCATCACCGGCGAGCGCCGCGACGGCCGGGTCGGGGTGTGGGTGGCGCGCGGGAAGGGCCGCGAAGACAAGATCGCCGCCCTCGGGGTGCGGGTGCGCCGCTGGGTGAGCTTTCATGGCGTCTCGCTTAATGTCGAACCGGATCTGGAGCATTTTTCCGGCATCGTACCCTGCGGCATCACCGAACATGGCGTGACCTCGCTGGTCGATCTCGGCCGTCCGGTCACCATGGCCGACGCCGACGTCGCCCTCAAGCGCCATTTCGAGCGTCAGTTCCTAGCCCCCGGGGAAAAGCTGATCAAGGAATAAGCCCTAAACCGTGGGCATCAGGCGAAAGCCTTTGGCGACATCGCCGTGCGCCGGCTCGGTGGTCACATCCCCAACCCTGGCCGCCGGCGGGCCCTTGCGGCAGGCCGCCAGCATGTCATCGACCGCCTCGCCGGGGCCGGCGAACAGGGCCTCGACCGTGCCGTCGGTGCGGTTGCGCACCCAGCCGTCAAGCCCGCGGGCGGCCGCTTGCTCGCGGGTCCAGGCGCGAAACCACACCCCCTGCACCCGGCCGGTAATGCGAACACGCACCGCCCTGTGGCCCCCGGGCAGCGTCACCTAATCCTCGAATTCCAAAATCACCTGATCGACCGCCAGGCTGTCGCCCGGCTCGGCCTCGATGGCGGCGATCACCCCGTCGCGCTCGGCGCGCAGCACATTTTCCATTTTCATCGCCTCAACCACCGCCAGCGGATCGCCCGCCTTGACCGCCTGGCCCACCGTTACCGCCAGCGAGACCACCAGGCCGGGCATCGGGCACAACAGATATTTCGAGGTGTCGGCCACCACTTTTTCCGGCATCAGCCGGGCCAGCTCGGCGGCGCGCGGGTTGCGCACCACCACTGTCATCTGCGCCCCGTCATGGGTCAGCAAATAGCCCTCGGCCAGCCGGTCGATCTCGAAACTGACATGACGGCCATTGAAGCTGCCCTGAAACACCGGCGCGCCGGGCCGCCAGTCACCACGGATATTATGGATGTAATCGGCGAAATCGACATCAAAACCACCATCGACCCGGGCTGCGCCCACGACGTGTTCCTCGCCATCGAGGCTGACCACCCACTGCTCGAAGGCCACCGGCCGCCAGGCCGCGCTCTGGCCCGAGATGCTCATGCGCCGGGCGATCTCGCGCTGGTGGATGAGCACCGCCAGGCTGATCGCCGCCGCGCGACCCTCGTCGCCGGGCACCGCGCCCTGAAAGCCATCGGGGTATTCCTCAGCGATAAAGCCGGTTGACAGCCGGCCGGCGCCAAACCGCGGATGGCCCAACACAGCGGACAGAAAGCTGATGTTATGCTCGATGCCGCGAATATAAAAACGGTCGAGCGCGCCGCGCATCTCGGCGATCGCCTGATCACGGGTCGGCGCATGGGTGATCAGCTTGGCGATCATCGGATCGTAGAACATGCTGATCTCGGCACCTTCAAAAATGCCGCTATCCACCCGCACATGGTTATTTTGCGCCGGCGGCTGATAGCGCCGGATGCGCCCGATCGAGGGCAGAAAGCCGCGGATCGGATCCTCGGCGTAAACCCGGCATTCCATCGCCCAGCCATCAAGGGTGACATCCTCCTGGCGGATTGCCAGTTTTTCCCCGGCCGCCACCCGGATCATCTGTTCGACCAGATCGACCCCGGTGATCATTTCGGTTACCGGATGCTCGACCTGCAAGCGCGTGTTCATCTCCAGGAAATAAAAGTCCCGGTTCTCGCCAACCACGAACTCGACCGTGCCGGCGGTGTTATAGGACACCGCCCGGGCGAGGCGAACCGCCTGTTCGCCCATGGCGCGCCGGGTGTCTTCATCGAGCGCCGGGCTGGGCGACTCTTCGATCACCTTCTGGTGGCGACGCTGGATCGAGCATTCGCGCTCGCCGAGGTAAATCACATTGCCGTGGTTGTCACCCAGCACCTGAATTTCGATATGGCGCGGATTGACGATGAATTTTTCGATGAACACCCGGTCGTCGCCAAAGCTGGACACCGCCTCGCTGGTCGCCGAGACAAAGCCCTCGCGCGCCTCGGTGACGTCATGGGCGATGCGCATGCCCTTGCCACCGCCGCCGGCCGAGGCCTTGATCATCACCGGATAGCCGATTTTGTCGGCGATCCGCGCCGCCTCGTCGGCGTCGGCGATCACCCCCATGTGGCCGGGAATGGTGGTCACCCCGGCCTCGGCGGCCAGTTTCTTGGAGGCGATCTTGTCGCCCATCGCGCCAATGGCGTGGGTATTGGGGCCGATGAAGGCCACCCCGGCGGCCTCCAGCGCTTCGGCGAAAGCGGCGTTTTCCGACAAAAAGCCATAGCCCGGATGCACCGCCTCGGCCCCGCTCTCGCGCACCGCGTCAAGGATCTTGTCCATCACCAGATAGCTTTGCGCCGCCGGAGCCGGGCCGATCAGCACCGCCTCGTCGGCGATCTGGACATGCAGCGCGTTGGCGTCGGCCTCGGAATAGACCGCCACCGTCTTTATCCCCATAGCGCGAGCAGTGCGCATCACCCGGCAAGCGATTTCCCCGCGATTGGCAACCAGAATTTTTTTAAACATTTCCTGCCCCCCTACAGCGGAATATTGGAGTGTTTCTTCCAGGGGTTCTCCAGCTTTTTGCCGCGCAGCACATCGAATGCCCGGGCAATGCGCCGGCGGGTCGAATGGGGCATGATCACCTCGTCGATAAAGCCCCGGCTGGCCGCCTTGAATGGATTGGCGAAAGCCTTGGCGTATTCCTCGGTGCGGGCGGCGATTTTTTCCTCATCGCCGATCTCGGCGCGAAAGATGATCTCCACCGCCCCCTTGGCCCCCATCACCGCGATCTCGGCAGTTGGCCAGGCATAGTTGAAATCGCCGCGCAGATGTTTCGAGCTCATTACGTCATAGGCCCCGCCATAGGCCTTGCGGGTGATCACCGTCACCTTGGGCACCGTGGCCTCGCCGTAAGCGAACAGCAGCTTGGCGCCATGCTTGATGATGCCGCCATATTCCTGGGCGGTGCCGGGCAAAAAGCCGGGCACATCAACGAAGGTAAGAATGGGAATGTTGAAACAGTCGCAAAAGCGCACGAACCGCGCCCCCTTGCGCGAGGAATCGATGTCGAGGCAGCCGGCCAGCACCATCGGCTGATTGGCCACCACCCCCACGGTGCGGCCCTGAATGCGCCCGAAGCCGACAATGATATTGGCCGCGTGACTGGCCTGAATTTCGAAAAAATCACCCTCGTCGAGCATTTTTTCGATCAACTCGTGCATGTCATAGGGCTGATTGGGATTGGCCGGCACCAGGGTGTCGAGCGAGGGGTCTTCGCGGTCCGGATCATCGAAGGTCGGCAGGACCGGCGGGTCCTCGCGATTGTTGAGCGGCAAAAAGTCGAAAAAGCGGCGGATCTGGTGCAGGGTCTCGACATCATTTTCAAACGCCCCGTCGGCCACGCTCGATTTGGTGGTATGGGTCAGCGCCCCGCCCAGTTCCTCCTGGGTCACCGTTTCCTGGGTCACGGTCTTGACCACCTCGGGGCCGGTGACGAACAGATAGGAAGTGTCGCGAACCATGAAGATGAAATCGGTCATCGCCGGCGAATAGACCGCGCCGCCGGCGCACGGCCCCATGATCACCGAGATTTGCGGCATCACTCTCGAGGCCTCGATATTGCGCTGGAACACCTCGGCGTAACCGGCCAGCGAGGCCACCCCTTCCTGAATGCGCGCGCCACCGGAATCATTGAGCCCGATCACCGGCGCCCCCACCTTCATCGCCATGTCCATGACCTTGCAGATCTTTTCCGCATGAGCCTCGGACAGCGCGCCGCCAAACACCGTGAAATCCTGACTGAACACAAACACCACCCGGCCGTGAATGGTGCCATGGCCGGTGACCACGCCATCACCGGGGATGGTCTTGTCGGCCATGCCAAAATCATAGCAGCGATGTTCGACGAAGGTGTCGAACTCTTCAAAAGAGCCCGGGTCAAGCAGCAGCTCAAGGCGTTCGCGCGCGGTCAGCTTGCCGCGTTTGTGCTGCGCGTCGATGCGCGCCTGCCCGCCGCCCAACCGGGCCTCGGCGCGCCGTTTCTCCAGTTCGCGAAGTATGGCCTGCATGGCGTTCCTCTTAATTCTTGTCGCGGGCCTCCAGATAGCATTTATCGCCGCCGCTGGCAAAGGTCGAGAAAGCGCGCCGCATCGTAAAGCGCCGATTTCAGCGCCGCGCGCGCGGCTTTCGCCTCCGCGTCCTCGCCCCAGCGCTCGATCTGAAAGGCCTCGTCAACCTGGCTGGCCGCCCAGGCCGCCGCCGCCTCGAGCCGGCCATGGGCCAGCGCCAGCCCGATCACCAGCGAGCCGGCCGCGGTGACCACCCCGTGCAGCCCGGCCAGGGCGAAATCATCGCAGGCCTCGATCGGCGCCCGCAATGTCGCCAGCGCGCCGGTCTCCTGGGCCACCGGGATTACCCCGCTGGTTGTCCGCAGCGCCGCACCCAGCTTTTCTTCCGCCCAAGCCAGCAGCGGATCCCAGGCCGCCTTTTGCCGCGCGGCAAGCTCTTGCGGCGTCGCGGCGCGATAGCACACCAGGTCGGTGGCCGCGAAACCGGCAACTTGCTCGACCACCTCGGCGCGATGCGCCGCCACCCGGTCGATCGCACTATTGGCCAGCCGGGTTATCGGCATGCTATGGGGCTCGATCTCCTCGCCCTGGGCGGCCCACTCCGCCGCCACCGCCTCGGCCAGCGCCGGCCCGGGCAGACGCAGCGCCGCCTTGGCCGGGGTGCGCAGCGGCCGGCCGTCGAGCCGCACCTCATGGCCGCCGTCCTCCAGCGCCACCCAGTCGGCCCGACGGTAGAAGCGCTTCATGACCGCTCCTCGAGAAAGACATCGGCGGCCGGGTCGTGAAAGCCGAAAAACTGCCAGCTTTGCGCCATCGCCCCATCAAGCGGGGCGCGGATCACCAGCTCGCGCCCGCCTTCCAGCGGCAGGCTGATCGCCCGGGCATGCAGATGCAGCTTGCGCGCCAGGCCGGCGATGAAGGCCGCCGGCCCGCCATATTTGCCGTCGCCAACAATCGGCGCGCCCAAAGCGGCGCAATGCACCCGCAACTGATGGGTGCGCCCGGTCAGCGGTTGCAGCGCCAGCCAGGCCACCGGCCCGGCCTCCTCGATTACCCGGTAGAGCGTGACCGCGCGGCGGCCCTCGCCACTGATGCGCACCCGCTCGCCGCGCGCCCCGGGCAGTTTGGCCAGCGGCGCATCGATCACCCCCTCGCCCGGCGTCGGCGCGCCGGCGCACAGCGCCCAATAGAGCTTTTTCGCCCGCCGGTCGGCGAAGGCGGCGCCCAGCCGGGCCGCCGCCCGGACATTGCGCGCCAGCACCAAGACGCCGCTGGTATCGCGATCGAGCCGATGGACCAGACGCGGGCGCTCGGACGCCTCGAAAGTCAACGCATCGAGCATGCCATCGAGATGGCGCACGGTTTTGCTGCCGCCCTGCACCGCCAGCCCGGCCGGCTTGTTGATCGCCAGAATGTCCTTGTCGCGGTAAAGCACCCGGGCCTGCAAATCGGCAACATCATCACGCGAGACTGCCAGGCGCGGCGCCGGCGGGCGGGCCGGCAACGCCTCGAGCGGCGGGATGCGGATTTTCGCGCCGGCGGCCAGCCGGTGCGAGGCCTTGACTCGGCCGCCATCGACCCGCACCTGGCCAGTGCGCAGCAACTTTTCCAGCCGGCCGTGGCCCAACTCGGGAAAATGACGGCGAAACCAGCGGTCGAGCCGCTGGCCGGCCTCGCCCGGGTCAACCACCAGCAGCCGGACAGCGCTCAAAACAGCGCCCTGATGGCATAGAGCCCGCCAAACAGCGCGCCAATGCTCAAGAAAGCCGACAACAGCACATAAAACAGCGCCAGCCCCGGCATATGGCGCTCGAACAACAGCACCACCTCGAGCGAAAAGGACGAAAAGGTGGTAAAGCCGCCCAGTAGGCCGACCATGAGAAAGGCCTGGGTCTGGGGACTGGCGCTCAGCCGCAGGGCGAGCAGGCCGACCAGAACCCCCATTAAAAAAGAGCCCAGCACATTGACCGTCAGGGTGCCATAGGGAAAGCTGCCATCGACCAGACGCATCACCCGCGAGGCCACGATATAGCACCCCATGGCCCCCAGTGCGCCGCCGGCAGCAACCGCCATCAACATTTTAGCTGGCATCATTGTTCTTGTCCCGCAGGCCCTGCCAATAGGCGAGGCGCTTGGCAATTTCCCGCTCGAAGCCGCGCTGGGCCGGCTGGTAGAAGGCACGGCGCGGCATGTCGTCGGGGAAACAGTTCTGGCCGGAAAACCCCTCGTCGTGATCGTGATCGTACTGATAGCCCGCGCCATAGCCAAGGGTCTTCATCAACCCGGTGGGGGCATTGAGAATATGTTTGGGCGGCATCAGCGAGCCGGTCTCGCGCGCCGCGTTCCCCGAGGCTTTCATCGCCCGGTAGGCGGCATTGGATTTAGGCGCGGTGGCCAGATAGATCACCGCCTGAACCAGCCCCAGCTCGCCCTCGGGCGAGCCGAGAAAATCATACATGCCCTTGGCCGCCAGCGCCTGAACCAGCGCCTGCGGATCGGCCAGGCCGACATCCTCGGCGGCAAAGCGCACCAGCCGGCGCACGATGTAAAGCGGCTCCTCGCCGCCCGCCAGCATGCGCGCCAGCCAGTAAAGCGCGGCATCGACATCGGAGGCGCGCAGCGACTTGTGCAGGGCGCTGATCAGATTGTAATGGCCCTCGCGGTCCTTGTCATAGACCGGGGCGCGGCGCTGCACCGCCTGGGCCAGCTCTTGGGGGTCAAGCGGCGCATCGGGGTGCTGGCTGAATAGCTCCTCGGCCAGATTGAGCAAAAAGCGACCATCACCGTCGGACATCGCCCGCAGCGCAGCGCGGGCATCCCCGTTAAGCGGCAGGGCGCGGCCCTCCAGCGCCTCGGCGCGGCGCGCCAGTTCATCGAGCGCGCCATCGTCGAGCCGGTTGAGCACCAGCACCTGGGCGCGCGACAGCAGGGCGGCGTTAAGCTCGAATGACGGGTTTTCGGTGGTCGCCCCGACCAGAATCACCGTGCCATCCTCGACATAGGGCAGAAAGGCGTCCTGCTGCGAGCGGTTGAAACGGTGGATTTCATCGACAAACAACAAGGTGCCCTGGCCCTGGCTGCGCCGCCCCCGTGCGGCCTCGAACACCTTGCGCAGATCGGCAACCCCGGAGAACACCGCCGAGATCTGCTCGAAGGCCAGTTCGGTATGGGCGGCCAGCAGACGGGCGATGGTGGTCTTGCCGCTGCCTGGCGGCCCCCACAGCACCAGCGAGGCCAGACGACCAGCGGCCAGCATACGCCCGACCGGCCCGTCGGGGCCCAACAGGTGGTCCTGTCCCACCACCTCAGCGAGGCTTTGCGGGCGCAGCCGGTCGGCCAGCGGCCGGGGCGCGCCCTTTTCCAGTCCCGCCGCCTCGAACAGGGTGGTCATCGCCCGGCTTCCTAGCGTTTTATGGTCAGGCTTAAAAGCTGACCGTTGCGGCGGATTTTGATGGTCCAGCCGCCGGGGGCGTTCTCCAGCGTGTCTTCAAGCTGGCTGACCTCCGCGATTTTTTGGCCGTTGACCGACACCACGACATCCCCCGGCTGGATGCCGAAGCGCGCCGCCGGGCTGCGCCGCGCGACCTTGAAGATCATCACCCCGCGCATCATCGAATCAACCCCCAGCTCCTCGGCCACCGCCGGAGACAGATTAAGCGCCACCGCCCCGGCCAGCGGATGGCGGCCGGTTAGCTCTGTTTCGTTGCGCGGCGGAACCTCCGGCGGCGGGTTCAGATCGACCATCAGGGTGTGCCGCCGGCCGGCGCGCAATACGGTGAGCGCCGCCTGACCGCCGACCCGCTGACTGCCAAGCCGCGAGAGCAGCCCCTGTGGGTCGCTGATCTCATGATCATTGACCGCCAGCACCACATCTCCCACCTTGAGCCCGGCCTGATCCGCCGGCCCGCCGGGATAGACCCCGTTGACCAGCACGCCGACCGGCCGGTCAAGCCCCAGGGAGGCGGCGATTTCCGCGGTCACCGCCTGGCCGCCGGCGCCCAGCCACGGGCGGACCACCTTGCCGCCATTGAGGGCGCTGTCGATAATGAAGTTTACGATATTGGCCGGAATGGCGAACCCGACCCCGATCGAGCCGCCCGAGCGCGACAGAATGGCGGTATTGACCCCGATCAGACGGCCATCGAGCCCGATCAGTGCGCCGCCCGAATTGCCCGGATTGATCGCCGCATCGGTCTGGATGAAGAACTGATAATCGCTCACCCCGCCCTGGCTGCGCCCCAGCGCCGAGACAATACCGCTGGTCACGGTCTGGCCGACCCCGAACGGATCGCCGATGGCGAGCACCAGATCGCCGACCTGCACCTTGTCGGAATCGGCAAGTTCGAGAATCGGCAGTTTCTCGTCGCCGACATCAATGCGCAGCACCGCCAGGTCGGTGCGCTTGTCGGCCAGCACCAGCTTGGCGGGGAACTCGCGCCGGTCGGCCAGCGCGACCACGATTTCATCGGCGCCGTTGATCACATGATTATTGGTGACGATGATGCCATTCGCGCGCACGATCACCCCCGAGCCCAGCGAGCGCTGCACCCGTTCGCGCGACAAACCGCCGCCAAGAAAATCGCGGCCGAAAAAGCGCTGGAAAAAGGGATCGTTGAACAGCGGCGAGCGAAACGATGAGCGGATCACCTTCTTGGTGTAGATATTAACCACCGCCGGCGCGGTTTTCGCCACCAGCGGAGCATAGGAAAGCTGCACCTCGGTGCGGCTCTGGGGCACCTGCCGGGCAGCCAGGGCCGGCCCGGCCGCCAGCAAGAAAATAATCGGGATAACAAGAACGCGAAGGATCATCATGAATTTTCCATCGTTAAAAAACAAAGGGCAGCCCCCTGGACTGCCCCCTTATTTCCGTTGTGTGGCCCGGCGCGGCTCCCTATTCCTCACCGTGCTCATCACCCTCTTCGGGGACCGGGCCGGAATCCTGCCCCTTGGCTTCCGGGTCGCGATCGACCAGTTCGATCACCGCCATCGGCGCCGCGTCACCATAGCGAAAGCCCGCCTTGAGCACCCGGGTATAGCCCCCGCTGCGCCCCGAATAGCGCTCGGCCAGCCCGTCGACCAATTTGTCAACCGCCGATTTTTCCGGCAATCTGGCAAGCAACTGACGGCGGGCATGCAGGGTGCCGCGCTTGCCCAGGGTCACCAGCTTTTCGACATAGGGTTTGAGCTCCTTGGCCTTGGGCAGGGTGGTGGTGATCTGCTCGTGCTTGATCAGCGAGCAAGCCATATTGGCCAGCATCGCCTTGCGATGGGCGCTGGCCCGGTTGAGTTTACGCCCCGCCATACGATGACGCATCACACTTCTCCTTGAACTCCAGGGGCGCTTCCGGCATGGGCTGCATCCGCCCCCCTGATCTGTTGTTTTGCCGTATTACCGGCCAGCGACAGTGCCTAAAAGTCGCTTTCCAGCTTCTTGGCCAACTCCTCGATATTCTCCGGCGGCCAGTCGGGGATTTCCTGGCCCAGCTTGAGGTTCATCGAGGTCAGCACTTCCTTGATTTCATTGAGCGACTTGCGGCCGAAATTCGGCGTGCGCAGCATTTCGGCTTCGCTTTTCTGCACCAGATCGCCGATATAGACGATATTATCGTTCTTCAGGCAATTGGCCGAGCGCACCGACAGCTCCAGCTCGTCCACCTTGCGCAGCAGATTGCGGTTGAACTCGGGCTCGGCCATTTCCTCGCGCCGGGTCTCGACCGCCGGCTCCTCGAAGTTAATAAACAACTGAAGCTGGTCCTGCAAAATGCGCGCGGCGAAGGCCACCGCATCATCGGGGGTCATCGAGCCGTCGGTCTGCACCGTCAGAGTCAGCTTGTCATAATCGAGAATCTGCCCCTCCCGGGTATTGCCGACCTTGTAGCTCACCTTTTTGACCGGGCTGTAAAGCGCATCGATCGGGATCAGACCGATCGGCGCGTCCTCGGGCCGGTTGCGATCGGCAGGAACATAGCCCTTGCCGGTTTCCACCGTCAGCTCCATGTTGATCGACGCGCCGTCATCCAGCGAGCAGATCACGTGGTCCGGGTTGAGAATATCGACGTCGGCGACCGGGGTGATCATGCCGGCGGTCACTTCGCCCGGCCCTTCGGCCTTCAGGGTCAGGCGCCGCACGCCCTCGGAATGCGAGCGCACCGACAGCGCCTTGATATTCAGCACAATATCGGTGACATCCTCGCGCACCCCCGGAATGGAGGAAAATTCGTGCAAAACGCCGTCAATCTGGATCGAGGTTACCGCCGATCCCTGAAGCGACGATAGCAACACGCGGCGCAGCGCATTGCCAAGCGTCAGACCATAGCCCCGCTCCAGCGGTTCGGCGACGATATTCGCCGTCATGCCGCCGGAATCCCGGGGCGTGACTTCGAGCTTGTTCGGCTTGATCAGTTCCAGCCAGTTCTTTTGAATCACGATGTCACCCTCGCGCTCTGCATCGACCCGAAACCCGCACCGGCGGGCTCCGTCAAAATATTATACCCGGCGCCGCTTTGGCGGCCGGCACCCATTATGGGGAATCGCCGTCACATCCGTGATGGAGGTGATGGTGAAGCCCACGACCTGCAAGGCCCGCAAAGCCGATTCGCGCCCCGAGCCGGGACCGGAAACCTCGACCTCAAGCGTCTTCATGCCATGTTCCTGCGCCTTGCGGCCGGCGTCCTCAGCAGCGAGCTGGGCGGCGTAGGGGGTCGATTTGCGCGACCCCTTGAACCCCTGCGAGCCCGCCGACGACCATGAAATCGCGTTGCCCTGATGATCGGTGATGGTGATCATCGTGTTGTTGAAGGTCGCGTTCACATGGGCGACGCCCGAGGTGATATTCTTGCGCTCCCGGCGGCGAACGCGTGTTTTCTCTTTTGCCATGCTTTTCAAGTCCTCGCTGGGATCGGGTTATTTCTTCTTGCCCGCAATGGGCTTGGCCTTGCCCTTGCGGGTGCGCGCATTGGTGCTGGTGCGCTGGCCGCGCACCGGCAGGCCGCGACGATGGCGCAGGCCGCGATAGCAGCCCAGATCCATCAGCCGTTTGATGTTCATCGCGGTTTCGCGGCGCAAATCGCCCTCGACCGCATAATCGGCATCGATAATCTCGCGAATCTGGATCACCTCGGCGTCGGTCAGATCCTGCACCCGCCGCGCGCTCGGCAAGCCGATCCTGTCGCAAATTTCCTTCGCCTTGGTGCGCCCGATCCCATAAATATAGGTCAGGGCAATCTCCACCCGCTTGTTGGTGGGAATGTTAACGCCTGCAATACGCGCCACGATCTTTTACTCCCAGTTCAAAACGGCCCGCCGGCTTATCCGGTGGCCCGGTTCCTGTCATTTCTGGTTTGTTCGCGCCCCGACGCGGAAACCCGCGATTATAGGAGCCAAACCAACCACGTCAACTCCTTAAGCCGCTCCCAGAACAGCTTCGATCTGCTTTGTCACCTCATCAATGCTGGCCATGCCGTCAACGCTGGCCAAAACCCCGCGCGCCCGGTAATAGGGCAGCAGCGGTTCGGTCTGGGCGTGATAGGCGGCAAGGCGCGCCTTGACCGTCTCGGCATTGTCGTCCGGGCGGCGTACAAATTCGCTGGCACCGCACACGTCGCACACCCCGGGCACCTTGGTGGGGTGGAAGCTGTCGTGATAGCTGGCGCCGCATTTGGCGCAGGAAAAACGGCCGGTGATGCGCTCGGTCAGGGCCGCGTCATCAACCTTCATTTCCACCACGCGGTCCAGCTTCAGCCCCTTGTCGGCCAGCATGGCGTCGAGCGCCTCGGCCTGCGCCGTGGTGCGGGGAAAACCGTCGAGAATAAAGCCGCCGGCGCAGTCCGGCGCATCGATCCGCTCGGAAATGATCGACACCACCAGTTCGTCAGGCACCAGTTCGCCGCGCGCCATGACATCCTTGGCGCGCTGGCCGATTTGCGAGCCCGAGGCCACCGCCGCGCGCAGCATGTCGCCGGTCGAAAGCTGGACCAGCCCCCGGCTCTCTTCAAGCCGCTTGGCCTGGGTGCCCTTGCCGGCGCCCGGCGGGCCGAGCAAAATGATATTCATCGCCGCGATCCCCGCAATTTGGCCTTTTTGATCAGGCCTTCATATTGATGGGCCAGCAAATGGCTGTGCACCTGGGCCACCGTGTCCATGGTGACATTGACCACGATCAGCAGCGATGTGCCGCCGAAATAGAACGGCACCGAATAGCGCGAGATCAACAACTCGGGCAGCAGACAGACAAAGGCCAGATAGGCCGCGCCCAGCACCGTCAGCCGGGTAAGCACATATTCGATATAATCCGCGGTGCGCTTGCCCGGCCGAATGCCGGGAATGAAGCCGCCATATTTCTTCAGATTCTCCGCGGTATCTTCCGGGTTAAAGACAATCGCGGTGTAAAAGAACGCAAAGAACACAATGCCGCCGAGATAAAGGGTGAGATAAAGCGGCTGGCCGCGCCCCAGCAGAGCGGTCAGAGTGGTCACCCATTCCGGCCCGCCCTGGGCGGTCAGGCTGGCCACCGTCAAGGGCATCAACAATAGCGAGGAGGCGAAAATCGGCGGAATGACGCCGGCGGTATTGAGCTTGAGCGGCAGATGCGAGGAATCGCCGCCAAACATCTTGTTGCCGACCTGACGCCGGGGATATTGAATGAGCAATCGTCGCTGGGCGCGTTCCATGAACACGATGCCGGCGATCACCGCCACCACCATGACCATCAGGGCGATAATCTCGAAGCCGCCCAAGGCGCCGGTGCGCCCCAACTCGAGGGTGCCGACCAGCGCGCGGGGCAATTGCGCGACAATGCCGGCGAAAATGATCAGCGAAATGCCGTTGCCGACGCCGCGCGCAGTGATCTGTTCGCCCAGCCACATCAGGAACATGGTGCCGCCAATCAGGGTGATCACCGTGGTCAGGCGAAAGAACAGGCCCGGGTCCATCACCGCCGCCCCCGACGAGCACGACGCGCCCTCGAGCCCGACCGCAATGCCATAACCCTGCAGGGCGGTCAGCAGCACCGTGCCATAGCGGGTATACTGGTTGATCTTCTTGCGCCCCGATTCACCTTCCTTTTTCAGCGCTTCCAGATGGGGCGACACGCTGGTCATGATCTGGATGATGATTGAGGCTGAAATATAGGGCATGATGTTGAGCGCGAAGATGGTCATGCGCGACAGGGCGCCGCCGGAAAGCATGTTGAACATGCCGATCAGGCCGCCCGACTGGCGCTGGAAAATCTCCTGCAGGGCCACCGGGTCGATACCGGGCAGCGGAATATAGGTGCCCAGGCGGTAGACAACCAGCGCGGCCAGCGTAAACCAGATACGCTTTTTCAACTCGGTCGCTTTGGAGAACGCTCCGAAATTGATATTCGCCGCCAGTTGTTCCGCCGCTGAGGCCATGGTGTGGCTTACTCCCCGGTCTTGTCGGCCGGCGTCGGCGCGCCGGAAAGAATTTCCACCGTGCCGCCAGCCGCCTCGACCGCGGCGACCGCCGCCTTGGAGGCGCCATGAACCGTGATCGTCAGCTTGGCCTTGAGCTCGCCCTTGGCCAGCAGACGCACACCATCGCGCACCCGGCCGACCAGGCCAGCGGCACGCAAAGCGTCCACGGTGACCGGCTGCTTGGCATCCAGCTTGCCGGCGTCGATCACGCCTTGCAGGCGGCCGATATTGACCGGGGTGAAATGCTTGCGGAAAATATTGGTGAAGCCGCGTTTGGGCAGGCGCCGGTGAAGCGGCATCTGGCCGCCCTCGAAGCCCTTGATCGCCACGCCCGAGCGGGATTTCTGGCCCTTCACGCCGCGGCCGCCGGTTTTGCCCTTGCCGCTGCCGATGCCCCGCCCGACCCGCAGGCGCTGCGTGGTCGCCCCGGCGTTATCGCGAAGTTCATTGAGTTTCATGGTCGAATCTTTCCTCGCCCGGACGCCTAGGCATCCACCTCTTCAAACCGCACCAGATGGTGAACCTTGCTGATCATGCCGCGCACCGACGGCGTGTCCTCGAGCAGGCGGCTGCGGTGCATCTTGTTCAGCCCCAGCCCAACCAGCGTCGCCCGCTGATCCTTGGGACGCCGGATCGGGCTGGCGATCTGGGTCACCTTGAGCATTTTCTTTTTCGCCTTGGCCATAATCCTACTCCGTCGCCGCCGCGGCGGCCTCGCCATTGCCAGCCGATGCGCCATTGCCGCGATTCCCACCGGTGGTGCGCCGCGCGACGATCTCGCTAACCTTTTTCGAGCGTTTGGCCGCCACCATGCGCGGCGACATCTGCCCGCCCAGCGCATCAAAGGTGGCGCGCACCATGTTATAGGGGTTCGAGCTGCCGATCGATTTGGTCACCACGTCCTGCACCCCCAGCGCCTCGAACACCGCGCGCATCGGACCGCCGGCGATAATACCGGTGCCGGCCGGCGCGGTGCGCAGCAAAACCTTGCCCGCGCCATGGCGGCCGCGCACATCATGATGCAGGGTGCGGCCCTCGCGCAGAGGCACCCGGATCATCGTGCGCTTGGCCGCTTCGGTGGCCTTGCGGATCGCCTCGGGCACCTAGCGCGCCTTGCCATGGCCAAAGCCGACCCGGCCCTTCTGGTCGCCGACGATCACCAGCGCGGCGAAACCGAACCGGCGGCCGCCCTTGACCACCTTGGCCACGCGGTTGATGTGAACCAGTTTATCAATGAGGTCGCTTTCCTGGCGATCCATTTTATCCGGACGTCGCATGAGCGAACTTCCCTTTGCCCTTGAATATTAGAACGACAGCCCGCCTTCGCGGGCTGCATCGGCCAGCGCCTTGACGCGACCATGATAAATAAAACCGCCGCGATCGAACACCACCGCCGCGATCCCGGCCTTTTTCGCCCGTTCGGCGATCAGCTTGCCCACCGCGCTGGCGGCCGCGATGTCACCGCCGGTCTTCAGCGCGCCCCGCAGGTCCTTGTCCAGCGACGAGGCGGCAACCAGCGTCTTGCCGGCCACATCATCGATCACCTGGACATAAACATGCTTGTTGGTGCGATGCACGCTGAGCCGCGGACGGCCGGCGTTGTTTTTGCGCAGCCGCTGGCGCACGCGCGCCTGCCGCCGCCGAAACAATTTGTTTCCCTTGCTCATAATCGACCTACTTCTTCTTGCCTTCCTTACGGAAGATATATTCATCCGCATAGCGCACGCCCTTGCCCTTGAACGGCTCGGGCGGACGGAAGCTGCGTATTTCAGCGGCCACCTGGCCGACTTTCTGCTTGTCGATGCCGGAAATCCGGATTTCTGTCGCACTCGGGCAGACCACCTCGATCCCCTCGGGCAGCGGATAGTCGATATCATGACTGTAGCCAAGCTGCAGGGTCAGTGACTTGCCCTTCATGATCGCCCGATAGCCCACGCCGGTCAGCAGCAGCACCTTGGTGAAGCCCTCGTGAACGCCGGCCACCATATTGGCTACCCGGGTGCGCTGCATGCCCCACATCGAGCGCGCCCGCTTGGTTTCATCGCGCGGGATCACCGTCACCCCCTGATCACCCAGGGTGGCGGACACCTCAGGCACCAGGGTTAACGCCAGCGCGCCCTTGGGGCCCTTGACCCTGACGTCCTGCTCCGTAAGCTCGACCGTCACCCCGCTGGGGATCGCGACCGGTTTTTTACCAATGCGTGACATGGTTTAAATCCTGCTCCTGACGGCCTAAAACACGGTGCACAGCACTTCGCCGCCAACATTGGCCGCGCGCGCCTTGGCGTCCGACATCACACCCTTGGGCGTGGAGATGATCAGAATGCCCAAGCCATTGGCCACCCGGGGAAACTCCCTGACCGAAGAATAGACCCGCCGACCCGGCGTGGACACCCGCGCGATGGTATTAATCACCGGACGGCCTTCGTGATATTTGAGCTCGACCTCGAAATCGGCCTTGCCATGGCCCAGATCCTCGCGGTTGTAACCCCGGATATAGCCTTCCGTGGACAACACGTCGAGCACCCGGCCACGCAATTTCGATGCCGGCACCCGCACATTGCGTTTGCTGCGCATCTGCGCATTGCGGATCCGGGTCAGCATATCGCCCAAGGGATCGGTCATCGCCATAACAGTTTCTCCCCTACCAGCTCGACTTGACGAGGCCCGGAATCTGGCCCACCGAACCCAATTCACGAAGCGCGATGCGCGACAATTTGAACTTGCGATAGACCCCGCGCGGCCGACCGGTCAGCTCGCACCGGTTACGCACCCGCGTCGCTGATGAATTGCGCGGCATTTCAGCCAGTTTCAGACGCGCCCGGAACCGCTCTTCCTGCGGCAGGTCGCCATCCCTGGCGATCGCCTTCAGGTGGGCCCGCTTCGCCGCCATATTGGCGACCAGGCGCACTCTTTTCCTGTTGCGTTCAACGGCACTCTTTTTCGCCACTGTTCAAACCTCCAACAAACCGCCCCGTGCGGCTTTAGCTTTTAAACGGCATCCGAAAGCCCGCCAGCAACGCCTTGGCGTGCTCGTCGGACCGGGCCGTGGTGCAAATAACGATATCCATTCCGCGAATTTCATCGACCTTGTCATAGTCGACCTCGGGAAAGATGATCTGTTCACGAATGCCGAGGGCGTAATTTCCCCGGCCATCAAAACTCTTGGCCGACACCCCGCGAAAATCGCGCACCCGCGGCAGGGCGATGGTGATCAGCCGGTCGAGAAACTCATACATCCGGTCGCGCCGCAAGGTCACCTTGCAGCCCACCGGCATGCCTTCGCGCAGCTTGAAAGTGGCGATCGACAATTTGGCCTTGGTGACCACCGGCTTCTGGCCGGCGATCTGTTCGAGCTCGGCAGCGGCGACGGTGATTTTCTTGGAATCCCGCGAGCCTTCGCCCACCCCCATGTTGAGCACGATCTTTTCCAGCCGCGGCACCACAAACTCGTTCTTCAGCTCCAGCTCCTTCATCAGGTTGGGCCGGATAACCTTTTCGAACTCTTCTTGCAGGCGGGGCTTGATGCGGGTTTCAGACATCGATGATCTCCCCCGATTTCCTGGCGAAACGCACTTTGCGGCCATTGTCGAGAAATTTGTAGCCTACCCGTGTCGCCGCGCCGGTCTTGGGATCGACCAGGGCCAGGTTGGACACATTCATCAAGGCTTCCTTTTCGATGATGCCACCCGGGTCGGTCTGGCTGGGGCGCTGGTGGCGCTTGACCATATTGACGCCGGCCACCAAGGCGCGGTTCTGTTTCGGCAGGACCTTGATGACCTCGCCCTTCCTGCCCTTGTCCTTGCCGGTCAGCACGACCACCTTATCGCCCTTCCGGATTTTCAGCTTGGGTCCGCTTGAACGCGCCATCACAACACCTCCGGCGCCAGTGAAATGATTTTCATGTGGTTCTTGGCCCGCAGCTCACGGGTGACCGGGCCAAAAATGCGGGTGCCGATCGGCTCGTTCTGCTTGCTGATCAGCACCGCGGCGTTCTTGTCAAACCGGATCGTGGTGCCATCGGCGCGGCGAATTTCCTTGGCCGTGCGCACGATAACCGCGCGGTGCACGTCGCCCTTCTTGACCTTGCCACGCGGGATCGCCTCCTTCACGCTGACGACAATCACGTCGCCCACGGAAGCGGTCTTGCGCTTAGAGCCGCCCAGCACCTTGATGCACTGGACACGTCGCGCGCCCGAGTTATCGGCGACTTCCAGGTTTGTCTGCATCTGGATCATTGCGATCTACCTTATTTTTCTACCTGTTCCCGGCTCGAGGCCTTACGACGCGCGATTGATCACACGCCAGGTCTTGAGTTTGGAAACCGGCCGGCATTCCTCGATCCGCACGACATCGCCGATTTTATATTCATTGGCTTCGTCATGCGCGTGAACTTTCTTTGATTTACGTACCACCTTCTTGAACAGGGGGTGCATAACCCGGCGCTCGACCTTGACCACAACCGTCTTGTCGCCCTTGTCGCTGGTCACCACGCCCTGCAAAATACGTTTTGGCATGTCTTGCTTCCCTGTCCTTTACGCCCTGGCCGCCGTGCGGTGCTCACCCATCAGGGTGAGGATCCGCGCGATATCGCGCCGCACTTGGCGCTGGCGGGCGGTGTTCTCCAACTGGCCGGTGGCCTTCTGGAACCGCAAATTAAACTGCTCTTTCTTAAGCTCGGCCAGTTTGTCGGCAAGCTGGTCGGGGGTCATATCCCTGATTTCAACAATTTTCATTGTCCTGTTTTCCCCGTCTACTCGCCAAGCCGCGTTATGATTCGCGTCGAGATCGGCAATTTGGCCGAGGCCCGCTCGAAAGCGCCCCGGGCGACCTCGGCGGTCACCCCGTCAAGCTCGAACATCACCCGCCCCGGTTTGACCCGGCATACCCAGAACTCCGGCGATCCCTTGCCCTTGCCCATGCGCACCTCGGTCGGCTTCTTGCTGACCGGCACATCGGGAAACAGCCGGATCCACACCCGGCCGGCGCGGCGCATGTGGCGGGTAATGGCGCGGCGCGCGGCCTCGATCTGGCGCGCCGTGATCCGCCCCGGCGCCGTCGCCTTCAGGCCATAGGCGCCAAAATTGAGCGTGGTGCCGCTCTTGGCGTTGCCGTGAATGCGCCCCTTGTGGGCTTTTCTGAATTTTGTGCGCTTGGGCTGCAGCATGATGACTACCCTTTAATCTTTCTCCAGGACCGGCCGCTTAGCGCCGCCGCGGGGCGCCGCCGCCCTGCTGTTGTTCCATAAGCCGCTTTTCCGAGGCCAGCGGGTCGTGAGCGATGATCTCGCCCTTGAACACCCACACCTTGATGCCGCAGGTGCCATAGGCGGTGTGAGCCGTGGCCTCGCCATAATCAATGTCGGCGCGCAGGGTGTGCAGCGGCACCCGGCCCTCGCGATACCATTCGGTGCGCGCGATTTCCGCGCCGCCCAGCCGGCCGCCGCAATTAATTCGGATGCCCTCGGCGCCCAGCCGCATCGCCGACTGCACCGCCCGCTTCATCGCCCGGCGGAACGCCACCCGGCGCTCGAGCTGCTGGGCGATATTCTCGGCGATCAGCTTGGCGTCCACCTCGGGCTTGCGAATCTCCACGATATTGAGGTGCACCTCGCTGTCGGTCATGCGCGCGATCTCGCGCCGCAATTTCTCGATATCGGCACCCTTCTTACCAATTACAATGCCCGGCCGCGCCGCCTGGATGGTCACCCGCGCCTTTTTCGCCGGACGTTCGATCACCACCCGGCTGATGCCGGCCTGGGCCAGCCGTTTTTCGATGAACTTGCGGATCCGCATGTCCTCATGCAACAGCTCGGCATAGTCCCTGTCGTTGGCGTACCAGCGCGAGTCCCAGGTGCGGTTGATCCCCAGACGGAACCCGATCGGATTGACTTTCTGCCCCATTAGGCGGCCTCCTCACGTTCCCGCACAACGATCGTCAGGCGGCTGAACGGTTTGATAATCTTGCCCACGCGCCCCCGCGCCCGGGGGCGAAAGCGCTTCATCACCAGCGACTTGCCAACGCTGGCCTCGGCCACCACCAGTTGGTCGACATCAAGCTGATGATTGTTCTCGGCGTTGGCAATCGCCGATTGCAGCAGCTTTTTCACGCTCTGCGCGATGCGGCGTTTGGAGAAACTGAGCTCGGCCAGCGCCGCCTCGGCCGATTTGCCGCGAATGCTCTGGGCGACCAGATTGAGCTTTTGCGGGCTGACACGCAACATGCGCGCCACCGCCTTGGCCTCATTGTCGCCGAGCGAACGGTCTCTTGCGCTCTTGCCCACGGTTAGTTTCTCCTCGCCTTCTTGTCCGCGCCATTGCCGTAATAGGTGCGGGTTGGCGCGAATTCGCCGAATTTATGACCGACCATGTCTTCGGTCACATAAACCGGAATGAACTTATGTCCGTTGTGAATCTGAAAATTAAGACCGACGAACTGCGGCAGAATGGTCGAACGGCGCGACCAGGTCTTGACCGCCCGCTTGCCACCGGCTTCCCGGTTGGCTTCAGCCTTCTTGAGCAAATATCCGTCAACAAACGGGCCTTTCCATACAGAACGAGGCACGACCGGTCTCCCTTAGCGTTTTCTCTTCATGTGACGCGAGCGCACAATCAGCTTGTCGCTCGCCTTGTTCGAACGGGTGCGCTTGCCCTTGGTCGGCTTGCCCCAGGGGGTCACCGGATGACGGCCGCCCGAAGTGCGCCCCTCACCGCCGCCATGGGGGTGATCGACCGGGTTCATGGCCACGCCGCGCACCGACGGGCGCTTGCCCAGCCAGCGCTTGCGCCCGGCCTTGCCCAGCTTGATGTTCTGCTGGTCGGGGTTGGAGACCGCGCCTACCGTGGCCATGCATTCGGCCCGCACCAGGCGCTGCTCGCCCGAGGTCAGGCGCAAAATAGCGTAGCTCTGGTCGCGTCCGACATATTGCGCATAGGTGCCGGCCGAACGGGCGATCTGGCCGCCCTTGCCCGGCTTCATCTCGACATTGTGCACGATGGTGCCCACCGGCATGTTGGCCAGCGGCATGGCGTTGCCCGGCTTGATGTCGACCTTGTCGCCCGAGATCACCTGATCACCAACCTGCAGGCGCTGGGGGGCCAGAATATAGGCCATCTCGCCATCGTCATAGTTGATCAGCGCAATAAAGGCGGTGCGGTTGGGATCATATTCGATCCGCTCGACGGTTGCCGGCACATCGAACTTGCGGCGCTTGAAATCAACCATGCGATAGCGCCGCTTGTGACCGCCGCCGATGCGCCGGGCGGTAATCCGCCCCTTGTTGTTGCGCCCGCCCTTCTTGGTCAGCCCCTCGGTCAGGGCCTTGACCGGGCGGCCCTTCCACAGGCTCGAGCGATCGACCAGCACCAGCCCGCGCTGTCCCGGCGTCGTCGGATTGTATTTTTTCAACGCCATGGTCTCAGACCCCCGTCGTCACGTCGATGGCCTCGCCCTCGACCAGGGTAATGATCGCCTTTTTGACGTCCGATCGTTTGCCCGGCCGGCCGCGAAACCGCTTGACCTTGCCCTTGACCCGCAAGGTGTTCACCGTCTTTACCTTGACATTGAACAGGCCTTCCACCGCCGCCTTGATTTCCGGCTTGGTGGCGGTAAGCGGCACCTTGAAGGACACCTGGTTGTGCTCCGAACCCAGGGTCGATTTCTCGGTAATTACCGGGCTCAGGATGATGTCATATTTCGCCAGCGCGTTCATTTCAAACGAGCCTCCAGAGTCTCGACTGCCGCCTTGGTCAGCACCAGGGTGTCGCGGCGCAGAATGTCATAGACATTGGCCCCCTGGCTGGGCAGCAGATCGACATTGGGAATATTGGTCAGCGCCCGGGCGAAGTTGGGGTCGGTCTCGGCCCCATCGATAATCAGCGCCGAGCCCCAGACCAGCTTGCCCAGCTTGGCGACCAGAACCTTAGTCTTGGCCTCGTCAAGCGCGGCGGCGTCGAGCACCACCAGCTTGCCGCTCGCCTGTTTGGCCGACAGCGCGGTTTTCAGCGCCAGCTTGCGCAACTTTTTCGGCAAACCGTGGGCGTGGCTGCGCACCACCGGGCCGAACACCGTCGCGCCGCCGCGAAACTGGCTCACCTTGCGGCTACCATGACGGGCGCCGCCGCTGCCCTTCTGGCGCACGATCTTGCGAGTGCTGCCGCGCACCTCGCCGGTGGTCTTGGTCTTGTGGGTGCCGGCCTGGCGCTTGGCGAGCTGCCAGCGCACCATGCGCTGCAACAGATCGGCGCGCGGCGGCAGGCCGAAAATGCCGTCATCAAGCTCGAGCGAGCCGGCCTTCTTGGCGTCCAGCGTGGTAATGTCCGCTTTCATCGCCCCTATTCCTTCTGCTCGCCGGCAGCGTCGTCAGCCGGCGCCGGCTCGGCGGTTTTTTCAGGCGCCGGCGCTGGCGCCTCTTCGGCCGCCGGAGCGCGAATGGCGGCCGGGAACGGCACCCCCTCGGGAGCCGCGCGCTTGACCGCATCCTTGATCAGCACCCAGCCGCTCTTGGCCCCGGGCACGCCGCCCCTGACCAGCACCAGGCCGCGCTCGACATCGGTGGCAACCACCGTAAGATTTTGCACCGTCACCCGCTCGGCCCCCATATGGCCGGCCATTTTCTTGCCCTTGAACACCTTGCCCGGGTCCTGGCACTGGCCGGTCGAGCCATGCGAGCGGTGCGAGATCGACACCCCGTGGGTCGCCCGCAGGCCGCCAAAATTATGCCGTTTCATCGCCCCGGCAAAGCCCTTGCCCTTGCTCACCCCGACCACATCGATATATTGCCCGGCGACAAAATGATCGGCGGTCAGCTCGGCGCCGACCTCAATCAGCCCGTCCTCATCGACCCGGAACTCGGTCAGCTTGGCCTTGGGCTCGACCTTGGCGGCGGCGAAATGGCCGCGCATCGCCTTGGAGACATTCTTGACCTTGGCCCGGCCGGCGCCCAGTTGAACCGCGGTATAACCGTCGCGCTCCCTGGTGCGCTGGGCGACCACCTGACAGTTGTCGACATGCAGGACGGTCACCGGCACATGCGCGCCGTCCTCGGCGAACACCCGGGTCATGCCCATTTTTCTTGCTATCAAGCCGGCTCTCATCACTCGTTACCCCTGCAACTTGATCTCGACGTCAACCCCGGACGCCAGGTCGAGCTTCATCAGCGCATCGACGGTCTGCGGCGTGGGATCGATAATGTCCAAAAGACGCTTGTGGGTGCGGATCTCGAATTGTTCGCGCGATTTCTTATCGATATGCGGCGAGCGCAACACGGTATATTTCTCGATCTTGGTCGGCAGCGGAATCGGCCCGCGCACCCGCGCGCCCGTGCGCTTGGCGGTACCGACGATCTCGCTGGTCGACTGGTCGAGGACACGGTGATCGAAGGCCCTCAGCCGAATGCGAATGTTCTGGTTTTCCATCATGATACCTTGTGCAAAAAGCCTTGAGCCCCGCCCCTATTCGACGATTTTGGAGACCACGCCGGCGCCGACGGTGCGCCCGCCCTCGCGGATCGCAAAGCGCAGGCCCTCGTCCATCGCAATCGGACAGATCAGCTCGACCTCCATCGAA
>Ga0114931_10000142_pt1 | contig 79163 bp, 77 predicted proteins | sample 2SBtaG_FD_89579 | JGI IMG/M metagenome (GOLD analysis project Ga0114931, IMG submission 89579) | Deep subsurface microbial communities from Kolumbo volcano to uncover new lineages of life (NeLLi) - 2SBTROV14_V59a metaG | ecosystem: Environmental > Aquatic > Marine > Volcanic | place: Kolumbo...
AAAGCTATCCCCATAATAGAGTTCGACCTTTAGTCAATGATTTTAGCTTTAAAAAAATAGTTAAAAAATAAAAGGACAAAAAACATACAAAGAAAAATGTCCTTTTAAAAGTGTGTTCAAATCATTTTTGAGTATTTTTTTATGCAAAAAAATATCCGTAGAGGAATGCTCGGGAGCACTCCTCTACGGACAGTTGCGGGAAGCATCAGCTTCTTAGTTTTGACGGATCACGTCGACGTCTGATAAAGGCCAGAGCGACCAGACCGAGACCTACTAGCGCGTAAGTACTTGGCTCGGGCACAGAATTCACTTCACTAGCCCACGTAGCACCTGATGTCACAGATCCTATCTGGTAAACGTCGATTTGGAGAGTGTTTAGCCCTTGGTTATAATCGCTGTTTCCCAAGACAAAAGTTATGAACTCACCAGGCTCACAGGCGATAGGCCCATCAGCACAAGCGTTGTCTTGAATGGGATTCGGTCCCTGTAAAAGCACATTGTTGAGCCATACTCCAGCCGTATCATCAGCCCCGACGGTCAACCAGCCAGTGTTATTGGTTCCTGGCAGATTGAAAGTCTGAGTGAAGATCATTGTGGGAGTACCAGGTACTGTGGTGTTTGGTAACACTATACCACCACTTATTCCGGTGCCGGCCGTATCAGAAACCCACGGAACACCAGAGATGACATCCCAAACTGGATGTGGATCAATGATGTGAATATTGCCAGAACCAGTGCTAGTGGTAGCTGTACCATCACCACTGGCAAAGGTGATCAAACTTGCCGCAGCCGGCATGGTGCCGACCAGAACAGCGAGAATAACCGAAAACAAAATGCGTGAGAACTTCATATCTTTCCTATCTCCTCTTCTTCCCCTCGCAATCTAACTTCAGAAGGGGGATTTGGTGGCTATACCAGATAATCACCATATCCCCTCCCTGAATACTCAAAGAACTGATTCCATATACTTATATCATATTAATAGATAAAAAGCTAGTCAAAAGATCTGCATTACGCTTTATTTCATAAAGCTATACCTCTGTCACAAAATTACTCTGTAATTTTGTGCGCGATAGAGGATTTGAACCTCTGACCTCCTCAACGTCAATGAGATGCTCTACCAACTGAGCTAACCGCGCGTATACACAAACAATTTACCAGAAAAAACAATTTTTCGCTATAATAATAAAGATGGCGATAAAAAAACGAAATAAAAATAGAAAAAAATTTTTTGCTATAAGCTTAACTTTAGTTTTAAGTATTGCAGTACTAAGTTTTGTTTTTAAAAATGATCCTATCCCCCATCAAAACATAGTAGATACCAAAATTTCTTTATACTCAGACAAAAATATCACTCCAAAAGCTATTGAGACCAATCCAGAATTTAAAAATATAGTTTTTGATACTGCCCCAACAAAAAATACTTTTCCTTTTGTTAGTCAAATAGCTGCTGTAGTTAGGTCTATTAGAGCGACAATAACACCGATAAAAGAAGATGTTATCCCAAAAGAACTTGGTAGTTGGATTTGGACCCCCATCATGCAAATGACTCCAGATTATACGGAATCAATACTTTCCGAAGCAAAGGCAAATAGAGTAAACGTTATGTATCTCTCTATAGACAGTTATCTAGACATTTTCACTATGAAAAAAGGTACTGAAAGAGAAAGACAAAAAAGGCTATTTTCGAGGAAAGTGGAAGATTTTATAGTTAGAGCCAACTACAAGGGCATCGAAGTAGATGCCGAAGCTGGTTGGCGTAACTGGGCTGAAGATGACAACATTTATAAAGCCTACGCCATCATTAACTATGTCAAAAGCTTTAACGCCACCCACTCAAACAAGTTCCGAGGATTCCAATATGATGTCGAACCTTATCTTTTAGAAAGATACCAGAAAAACAAAGTTTCTGTTTTGAGTAATTTTGTAGAGTTAGTAGACAAAACAGAATACTTCTTAAAAGATAGTGATCTGACATTTTCAGTGGTCATACCAGATTTTTATGATGAAAAAGATGAGTTCACTCCAAATTTTTCTTATAACGGAGAAAAAGAGTCCACCTTCAAACACCTTTTAAATATTTTGGATAAAAAAGAGGGTAGCTCCATTATCATCATGTCTTATCGAAACTTTGCTGAAGGCCAAGATGGATCAATAGAAGTATCCAGAAACGAGATACAAACAGCAGACAAAGGAAATCATAAAACTAAGATAATCATCGCTCAAGAAACGGGTGATTTTCTACCCTCTTATATCACCTTCCATAACACTTCTAAAAGATATCTTTATAGTGAATTAGAAAAAATAAATGACACTTTCTCTTCTCACTCTTCCTTCGGCGGCATCGCCATCCACTACGTCAACACTTTCTTGGCATTGAGGTAATTTTTAGCATTGAGGTAATCTCTAGTGAAGTCCCTAGTGATTTCACTAGGGATCGGAATAAAATAAGAGGGTCACCCTCTTATTTTGAGGTGTGGTGTAATAAAGAAGGTAAAGAAGGGTTCCCCTTCTTCATTTAAAAAATGTGGTGTGATTCTATTAGCAGAGATAAAGATATTCGAACTATCCGCGTCGCCCTTGGGCCATATGGCTTAGAATATAAGGATTTTGGAAGCTGTTTTTATAATAGCAAAATTTACTTGCTTTTACATTTATAATCTAATATAATCTCATATAGTTAAAATATAAGATTAATTAAGTGTTATGAATTACAAATTTAAAAAAAGGTTGAAAGATCTACCCCAGTCTGTGTGGCAGTTAATAAACCAAATTGACGAACTGAAAGGTAGGTGGATAGGCGGAGCAAAACTTAATCCGCAAGCTTTGGGACGCCTCAAAAAATCAACCTTGGTTACTTCCACGGGGGCTTCCACTCGTATTGAAGGTGCAAAACTTTCTGATGAAGATGTTGAGAAGGTGATGAAGGGTTTAAGCATCCAAAAATTTGCTGATAGAGACAAACAAGAAGTTAAAGGGTATTTTGAACTGCTTAATAATATTTTTGAGTCTTGGAAACATATTCCGTTTTCTGAAAGTACCATCAAACACTTTCATAAAGAAATGCTTAAGTATGTTGAAAAAGATAAGCGCCACAGAGGAAAATACAAAAAAACAGAAAACAAAGTTCACATGATAGATGAAAGCGGAAAATCAATCGGCATCCTCTTTGACACTACTCCCGCATATCTGACTCCCAAAGAAATGCTTGAACTGACCGAGCAGACTCAAATGGCTTTGGCTGAAAGAGAAATCCACCCATTGCTTGTCATTGGGAATTTTTTGGTTGAATTCCTTAATATTCACCCCTTTGAGGATGGTAACGGTAGAATCTCTAGAATTCTAACAAACCTGCTTCTGCTCAAAAACGATTACCTTTATGTGCCTTATATTTCCCATGAAAAATTGATTGAAGATAATAAAGCTGACTATTATGTAGCTTTGAGGAAAAGTCAGAAAACAATCAAAACTGAAAACGAAAATATCGTGCTCTGGCTTGAATTTTTCTTGTCTGTCCTTCTAGAACAAGCTAGGCAAGCGATTGATTTGCTTTCAGAGGAAAATATTGAACTTCTCCTTTCTCCAAAACAACTTGCTGTATGGCAATATATGGAATCAATCTCCGAAGCCACTCCGGGAGAAATTTCAAAAAACACAGGTGTAGCCAGACCAACAGTGTCCCAAGCGCTGAGTGTTTTGCTGCGCCTTAAAAAAGTGAGAAGAATTGGTCAGGGTAGGACGACGAGGTATTCTAAGATCTAATGTCTTACTGACTTAGAAGCCGAAATGTGAAAGAGCATTAGCAACATACCAGAACAACGAGACTCCAAGACCAAAAACTACAGATATTATGTACCATAATAAATTGTTTAAATGGTTGGTGTAATTTGCACGGATTATATACACACAAGATATTATAGGAATCAAGAATAGAAAGGAATACAAAACCCTGTTATGAGAATAGTAAATACCCATACCCGAAGAAATAACCAAAGAGGCTGCCAACGGAACAAGAACCAAAAATACAAAAATCAAACTAAATTTTTTATTAACACTCATATTATTTACGCTTAAATATTAATCTAAAGAAATTTTTAACAAAGTTTTTATCTTTATCTCCAACCTTCTTGTAAATTCTCTTAATAACATTATGCTTTTTGTTTATCCCTAAGCATTTCCAGCTCTTGCATTTTTTAGGCTTATTTTTTTTCAGATTAAACTCCTGAACTTCTTCATTGTTTCCGGCCTTGTCTATTGAGTAGTATATAATTGTATCAACTTTTCTATTATTCACCACGAAAGGAACTGAATAAACATCAAAAGTGTCTCCTTCATCAAGCGAATACTCGGTTGTCAATATTCCAGAATCGTTATCTGTAGCTGTTAATGTTATCATCAATTCTTTTTTAGATTTCGATTTTTTATTCTTTATCCGCTCAATTTTTATTTCAGTTTCTGGCGGAGTTAAATCTTGGACAGAATCTCCCTCAATAATGGCATCTGAAGGCACTTCGAAAGATCCTTCGCTATTCTCCAATGTAATATTTTCATTTTCTTCAGATTGATTGATCGTGAAGTTAGCGGTATCAGAAATGTCAACCGGAATGTCGTTAAAGACTCGGGTGGTCTGATACTGTCCATTTTGAACACTAGAGATTGTAAGATCGAAACTACCTTCTTCTTCACCAACAGCTTCTATTTGATACTCTTGCCCCTCATCGGTCGGTAAGAACATAAATTTATCATGACCGATAACATCATAGTCTATCCCGGGAATGCCATATTCTATACCACCATCAATCGGCCCGGTATGGTTGCCGTTTGAATCGTAAATGTGTACCTCAACTGGTGAATGCCAAGCTAAAGATTTGCCGTTAACATCGCAAAAGCTTTGGTTGTCACTGATGTTTCCTGATAAATTTTGCTGGTTTTCTTGCAATATGGCAAGTATAAGTTCCTTTACTCCGTTTGTACTCGGAAGTTCAGCATGATCTCCGTTTTTAACATAAAATTTATCTTCAGTTGGTACGTTTACATAATCAGCGCTGACTAACGGTACCGTGCCGTCTCCAGAGGTGTAACCAGTCTGACCTATGCTGCCAAAAATATCAAAACTGTAGGCTGCTTGAGTTGGAGTTTTGCAACCGGATATGTTGTATGTTTCTATTCCAAAGAAATCCAAATCTTGCAAGTTTTGTCCATAGAAATCTTCAGCCGACTGGAACATTGTTGGATTCTGATTTTTCTCGTCTAGGAGAAGGTTTTTTGTATTTGAATAATTGAGTAGTTCATTATTCCCAAAGAGGCTGTAGTTCCTCAAATACCCCTGAAAAACATTGAAGTATACTGGATTTGGAAGAAGTTCATGTAGAGCTGGAGAGTTATCGGCAATTTCTTTTATCCTATCCTCTTCAAGCCAAGGTATATTAAATCTATCACCTTCTAATAGAACCTTACCCGCTTTAGGTGCACCGAGATGTGGAGTACCAACAAAAATCAATTTATCAACACTTTCTTTGCCATACTGATTTAAATAATCTTTAACTAAAAGTCCTCCCATGCTGTGAGCGATAATATCTACCTTCTCTTTCCTAGTTTGGGTTTTTATTTCTTCTATTTTCTGATCGAGTAAATCTTTTGTTGAACCCAAATCTAAACGCCAATCATACGGGAAGAAGAATAGATTTTGGTTTTTTTGATAACCATTATTTTCTAAGTTTGTTGTTAAGCCATTGAAGATATCTAGAATTTTTAAATTTAAATTTATATAAGGAATATTGAAGTCCATTGCTTGGATAACATTTTCGGGTAAAATCTCTTTTATTGAATTACCATTTTCATCTAAACTCAAATTTTCGGTCAAAAATTGGTCGTTAATATCTGTTGCCATTTGCAATAAATCAGGCCATATCAAATCATCTTCATTATAAAGTTCTGTGCCCACTATTCCCGGAATGATAATTACCGGATTAATCTGGGAAGTGGCTGAGCCGGTAAATACCGCTTCAACTCTTGTGAGATTAGTTAGAGTGGCATAAGCAGTATTAGTTAAAGCTTTGACAGGAAAAATCCCTCCATTCCAAACAACCCCAAGATCGCATTTAAAAGTTTGGTTTTTGAGAGATTGTGGTAAAGGATCTCCGTGTAGATGAGCGTCATAGTCAGCAGGACACTCTCCTTCAAAACAGGGTGCGGTTACAGAAAGTGTCCAGTCATCGGTTAAATCAGTCGGATTATTAAGCTCTCCTTCGGCTACATTATAGGGGAAGTAATAATCTAAAGGAAAGCCACTTTCGTCTCCTTCTCCGCCATTAGGTTGGATGAAAATGTATGGGCAAAGATTTGGGACTGGGTCAATACAATTCCAGTCTTCATCAAGCTGATCGCAGACTTCGCGCCTTTCTATTCTGTATGGCTGATATTCATTTTCTTGAGGTAATAATGTGCTTAATGAGACAGAGATACTTGATGAATCTGTTTCTAGAGAAGCTAATTCAAAATTTGTTGTTCCTGGACTGATTAAAAAATTAGTGAAAGCAGAAGAAAAGGAAACTCCGAAAAATGCGATGAATAAGAATACCAATCCAACAGTAAATTTTTTCATAAAGTTTATAATACCAAACTTTCGTAAAATTAAGGTCCGCGATAGTGGAAAGCTTTAAGTATTCAGATCGTTTTATTTCGCCTTATTACTCCCTGAGCTATCAAAAAAAATACAGGAATTCGAACCAAAAATACGTTGAAAAATAACGGGTTTCCGCATAGGCACGATAATAAATACTGAAGGCGGAGAGAGAGGGATTCGAACCCTCGGTGAGTTGCCCCACACAGACTTTCCAGGTCTGCCGATTAAACCACTCTCGCACCTCTCCAAACATTAACTAATCTAACATTTATTAGCACTTTTGAAAAATTTTACAAACAGTTTTTTAGAAATACTTATTTTAATACCTATTTAAATAGGTATTAAAATATTTACCATCAATCACCCACTAAAATTATACGGTCGTGTAATTTTAGTGGGAAGTGATAAAAACTGATTTAACACTTATTTTATCAAACCTTAAATGGCTACTTTTAACTTCTTATAACGAGAAAACGCTTTACGGATTTCTTCGACGAGGATGATGAGGAGAGCGATTGGGAGGATGGCTAGCCAGTCAGAAAAATTAAGAGGAACAGTTTTTAAGAAACTTTGCATAACAGGAGTATAGATGGCAGCCATATGGAGTAATATTACAAGCACTGTCGCTCCAACTAAATACATATTAGAAAACGGATTCATGGTAAAGATTGATCGGTCTTCTGATCGACAATTCCAAACATTAAACCACTGGAATACTGCCAAGATAGTAAGCGACATGGTCCAAGCCTTCGTTAGATCGCTTTCGTAATGAGTGCTAAATAGATAGAAAGCCCCGGCTGCCATGATAAGTGACATAAGTAGCATCCTTTTGGTCATCAGTTTATCAATCAAATATTTCTTTGGTTTTTCAAATTTACCAGCGAGAAGGTGCTTTTCTTTTGGATCCATAGATAAAGAAACGTCGAGGAAACCATCGGTTACGAAGTTGAGCCAGATGATCTGAGCTGGCAAAATAGGAAGTGGAAAACCAATGGCAATAGCACCTACAATCAAAATCATTTCTCCAAGGTTGGTGGAGAAAAGATACAAAATAACCTTCTTAATCGTTTTATATATATTGCGTCCTTCTTCTATAGCAGAGACGATACTCTCTAAGTTGTCATCCAAAAGAACTATATCGGCGGCTTCTTTAGCTACTTCTGTCCCAATATTACCCATAGCTACTCCCAAATCAGCCGCCACCAAAGAAGGTGCGTCGTTTACCCCATCGCCAGTCATAGCCACTATTTCACCACGCGCTCTATAGGCACCGATGATTCTCATTTTATGTTCGGGGTTTACTCGAGCAAAAACAGAGACCGTATCAAGCTTTTTAGAAAGCTCTGCTTCGGAAAATTCATCAATCTTCTTTCCCGTTAATGTCTCATCACCCAGAGACCAAATACCGACTTCTTTAGCGATAGCTTCTGCTGTTATCTTATGGTCCCCCGTTATCATTACCACTCGCACCCCAGCAGACATTGCTTTTTTAATAGCTAAACTGGCTTCAGCTCTGATTGCATCCTTCATACCAAAAAATCCTACAAAGGTCAGATCTTTTATTTTCTTTGGTTCAATGGTTTTGCCCGCATCTGTATCAATAGCAAATGCCACTACACGCAAACCTTCTCTCGACATTTGATAGAAAGCTTCTTCCATATCTTCCTTATTTGTAGCAGTCATCTCTTTTTGTTTTCCATTTATCCAAATCTTTTTTGATAAATCTAAAACCACTTCAGGAGCACCTACCACTGTCATAAAATTTTTATCTTCCACTTGATGTAGGACAGTATGATATTTGATTTTGTAATCAAAAGGAACCTCTCCTAAAATAGGAGATTCTCTTTCGAGATCTTCTTTATGGAAACCAAGCTTTTGAGAAACCACCAACATTGCCGCTTCAGTTGGGTCCCCTGTGACCTGCCAATGTTTAGCTTCTTCTGAATAAACTACTCTGGCATCGGCACAAAAGGCTCCTATCTTGCCTGCAAGCAAAAGTTCTGGATGATTGGCGGCATCTACGACATCACCACCTAGACTAATGTCGCCTCTGGGCTCATAACCCACCCCACCGACATCAAACATCTTTTCTCCAACATATATTTTTTGTATCACCAACTCGTTTTTGGTAAGTGTGCCGGTCTTGTCTACAGCTATTACCTGAGCTTGTCCCAATGCTTCAACCGCCTGCAATTTTTTAACCAAAGCATTACGCTTACCCATATTCCAAACACCAACCGCTAATATAAGAGTCATCACGATAGGGAGTCCCTCTGGTACCACAGAGACGGCTAAAGAAACGACAACCATAAACATCTCTTTGATTGGTTTGCCCGTCATCACCCCGATGACAAAAACCAAAGCCGAAACTACAGCAACCGCTATAACAATGAGACGTGAAAGATAACGAATATTATTTTTCAGCGGTATATCCGTATCAATAATGTCGATCTTTTTAGCGATTGATCCGATGATAGTGTCTTGCCCGGTAGCCACAGCAACAGCTCGCCCATTACCAGCTACGATAGTGGTTCCTTTATAAACCATATTTTTATATTGAGAAGCTGTACCGCCTTTATCTAACTGGATTTCACTTACCTTATGTTTTGGCTCTGACTCTCCTGTCAAAGTGGCCTCGTCTATTTTTAAACCATGAGAAAGTGTGATGCGAGCATCGGAGGGTATCTTCTCCCCCTCTTGCAATATTAAAATATCTCCAGGCACAATTTCTGTATCTGGAATAATAATTTCTTTATCGTTTCGAAGAACTGTGGCCTTGGTCTCCACGAAATTCTTTAAAGCAAGCAAAGTGTTTTGAGCTTTACCCTCTTGGACCGTACCTACTATGGCATTGAAAAAGAGGATCCCAAATATCATAATGGCGTCTACCATCTCTCCCATCAAAAGCACCACCACTCCTGCAGCTAACAATATATAAATGAGAGAGCTTCTAAACTGGCTTAAAAATACAGAAAAAACACTAGTAGGTTTTGTCTCTGACAATTTGTTGTAGCCGTATTTTTTTAATCGCAAAACAGCTTCTTCGTTTGTAAGGCCGTGTTCGCTAGAGCTTAACTCTTCGATAATCCACGCTTCTGGTTTTGTGTGCCAAAGTTTATCCATATTTTAATATTTAAGCCTTAATATTTTCTTTCGAATACGTTGTTACCCGATTACGTCCAGTATTTTTAGAATCATACATAGCCTTGTCGGCCGCCTTAAAAAAATCTTCCTCATTATCAAAATCACTGGCAGCAGCTACACCAGCGCTTATTGTGACACTAAGTTCAGGATGATTTTTAAATTTTATTTTGCTGATTTTTTCTCTTATTTCGTTGGCTTTTTTAACTGCTTCTTGAATGTTTGTATCTTCAAGAACCAAGACCATTTCTTCACCTCCCCATCTAGCTGCAATGTCCGTATCCCTAACAGAATCTTGGATAGTTTGAGCGACAATCTTCAAAACTTCATCACCTGCCATATGTCCAAGAGTATCGTTGACACTTTTAAATTTGTCTATATCAAAAAGGGTGACACAGACATCTCCATTACTTTCATCTGACACCCTACTTTCTTTTGAAGTATCTCTTCCAAAAACACCACGGAGAACATATTTCATCTCTTCTACAAAGAATGCTCTACTTTTGAGGCCGGTCAGCTTATCATAAAAAGCATCTCTACTTAACTCATCAACCTGCTCAAGAAGTTCTTCATAAGCAGCGGCTTTGATTTTAAGTTTTGCAACCTTTTCTTCCAAATATTTTATCCTTTCATCTGGAAGCATCATTGTCTCTTCTCGAGATTCTTTTCCTTCTCCTACCGCACTTGATAAATTAGTTAAATCTTTTTCTGGACCTTCCATAATTTTAAAATTAAATATTAATGCGCCATTTCTCTTAAGATCTTTATCCTCTCATCTATTGGTGGATGAGTTTGGAAAAGATTTGAAAATGAAGTTTTTTCCTTCAGAGGATTGACGATGAAAAGGTGAGCAGTAGCAGTGCTGGTTTTTTTCATAGGCATATTATAGCTTGATATTTTAGCAAGAGCATTAGCCAAACCTTCTGGATAACGTGTCAATAGTGCCCCCGAAGCATCCGCTAAAAACTCCCTTCGACGGGAAATAGCTAACTTAATCAAGGTGGCAATAATAGGAGAAAGAATGATAAGGATTATACCGACTATAGCGAGCACTCCACCTTCTCTGTTATTGTCTCTCCCTCCACCAAAAATCATTCCTCTCAAAAATATATCAGAGAGGATGGCGACAAATCCAACCAATACCACCACCACACTCATGAGCAGAATATCCCTATTTCCTATATGAGAAAGTTCATGAGCGATCACTCCTTCGAGTTCTACTCTTTCCAGTTTACTTAAAAGCCCAGTAGTGACCGCCACTACGGCATGCTCTTTGTCTCTACCAGTAGCAAAGGCATTTGGAGCCGGATCATCAATAACATAAAGTTTGGGCATTGGTAGTCCAGCGGCAATAGAGAGATTTTCGGTTACCGTGTAGAGATCAAAAAATTCTTTTCGGCTCGCTGGACGAGCTTTAGAAAGTTTGAGTACTATCTTATCTGACCACCAGAAGCTAGCCACATTCATAAATATACTAAAAATGATAGCAACATAAATTATTATTGGGGAGCTGTAGTATAAAGAAACCAAATATCCAAGCCCTACCGTCACAACTAAAAACAGCCCCATAAGGAGATATGTTTTGGCTACATTTGAGCTTTGATAGGTGTAAACTGACGCCATACGGATATTTTATCACAAATCCACAAGCTAAACACAGCTTGTCCCTAATTGAAATTTGGAACAGTTTGAGTATTGAGATATTATCTAAGTATGAATCCAAAGACAAAAACTCATTTGAGAGTGCCACCAAATAATACCGAAGCTGAGAAGGCTCTACTTGGTTCTATTATGTTGAAGCCGGAAGTAATGTATGAAATCGCAGACTTGGCTCACGCTGCTTCTTTTTATTCTGAAAAACACCGCCTTATCTTTGAAACTATGCTGGAGCTTTTCACCAAAAGAAATCCCACAGACCTGCTAACAGTCTCCGCCAGATTAAAAGAAAAGAAAATTTTGGAGGAAATTGGGGGTAATGGATATTTAGGAGAATTGGTCAACTCAGTCCCCTCCGCCTCAAATGCAACTTACTACGCCGAAATAATCCAAAAAAAGCATATTGCCAGAAACTTGATCGGAGCCGCTGACTTTATTTCATCTTTAGGTTATAACGAGACTGAAGAACTAGAAAGTCTTTTGGATCAAGCTCAAAAGAAAATTTATGATGTCACCAACATATCAAGCATCCACAAATTTGTGGAGTTAAAAGGAGAATTAGACGAAGCATGGGAGAGGCTTGATAAGCTCCACAATTCTGGAGACGGTCTGCGTGGAGTGCCAAGTGGTTTTAAAGATCTTGATGATAAACTTTCTGGTTTTCAAAAGTCAGACTTAATCATCTTGGCTGCCAGACCTTCTGTCGGTAAAACTGCCCTAGCATTGGACATTGCTCGTCAAACAGCCGTTAATTACAAAACACCGGTTGGCATATTCTCCTTAGAAATGTCCTCTCAACAGTTGGTAGACAGAATGTTAGCCTCACAATCAAACGTGGATGCTTGGAAACTCCGTACCGGAAGGACGGTCACTGAAAATGATTTCGCTGCCATCCGCCAATCATTAGATGTTCTTTCTAAAGCTCCCATTTTTATCGATGATCAACCTGGAAATAATATCTTAAAGATGCGCTCCGTTGCTCGAAGATTGAAAAAAGAAAAAGGACTTGGTCTTATCATTGTCGATTATCTCCAATTGATGATGACTGCTAAAAATTATGATTCAATGGTCAATCAAGTAACTGAAATTTCTCGTTCCCTTAAAAACTTGGCTCGTGAGCTTGAAGTTCCCGTCTTGGCACTTTCGCAACTTTCTCGTGCTGTTGAGCAAAGAGGTGGTAAACCTAAACTTTCTGACCTTCGAGACTCTGGTTCTATCGAGCAAGATGCCGATGTGGTAATGTTTATCCATCGTGAAGACAAAGCTAAAAATACAAACGATGCAGAAAAAACCAATATCGCTGAAATTTTGATTGAGAAGCACCGCAATGGAGCTACCGGCAAAGTAGAATTATTCTTTAATGAAAAGAAAGCTAACTTCCTCCCTCTCGAAAAAGCCCAGTTCAGTGGTGTTGAAAGCGAATTTAGAGAATTTTAACCTCACCCCGCGCTTCGCGTCGCCCTCTCCTTGTGAAGGAGATGGAAAAGAAATAAAAAATCATATGAACTCAATAGAAAAACTTATTCAAATATTTTCCAATTTTCCAGGAATTGGACCAAGACAAGCCAGAAGGTTTGTTTATTATTTACTAACTCGGACTAATGGCACCTTGGGAGATTTGGTTCAAAACATAAACGAGCTTAAAAATGATGTCATAATGTGTAGTGACTGTAAGAGGTTTTTCCAAAGAAATAATAGCAAAATGACTCTTTGCAAAATCTGTTCTGATAAAAGCAGAGATGGCTCTACTTTAATGTTAGTTCAAAGAGATGCAGACCTAGAATCTGTAGAAAAAAATGGAGGTTTTAATGGTCTTTATTTTGTACTTGGTGGTTCAGTACCCATATTAGAAAAGGAACCTGAAAAAAGAATACGTACCAAAGAATTAAAAGCATTCCTTGAAAGAAAAATTAAAGGTTTAAATCCTCCTTCGCATAAAGCTTCGGCGGGACTAAGAGAAATAATATTGGGTATCAACTGGAATCCAGAAGGAGAAAATACAGGGGATTTTGTAGAGAAATTTATAAAACCAATCACTGAAAAAAATAATATAAAAGTAACGCATCTAGGAAAAGGACTTTCCATGGGTACCGAATTAGAGTATGCTGATAGTGAGACAATGAAGAATGCTTTAAGGAATAGAAGTTAAAAAGTTTAGAAATTCCTTCGAGCGTGCCTTGCGCAGGCTGACGAGCCGAGCAGAGCAAAAAGCTAGCAAGCTTTTATGTGTGCTAAGCGAGAAGGACATTTTAAACTTTTTAACACAACAACCATGAACATACAAAAATCATATCCATATGTTTTAATAATCGGTAGTATCATTGGCCTTTTGGCTTCTTTTACTTTAGTTTTAGACACTATCGACCTCTTAAAAAATCCAAATGTAGACCTCCCCTGCAATATCAATCCTTTTGTCAGCTGTACTTCTGTGGCTAACACTTGGCAAAATGAAATCTTTAGCTTCCCTAACGCTCTCTTAGGTGTGGTCGCTTTCAGTATGCTCTTAGCGATCGGTATTATGCTCTATTCCGGCTATCCCACTTCGCAAAACTCCGACGGAAGAAGTAAATATCGTAAATGGTTTTGGAATTTAGTAAATTTGGGGACTCTAGCTTCGATAATTTTTGTCATCTGGTTCTTCTATCAAAGTGTTTATAACATTGGTTCACTTTGTATTTATTGCATGATTGTTTGGGGAGTCACTTGGCCTATCTTCCTCTACACCACTATATGGAACTATAAAGAAGAATATCTCAAATTTCCTTTCTTAAATTTTATTTCTCGTCACCACCTTTTGGTTCTAATACTCGGATATCTCCTCGCTATTCTCCTCATCCTCTCCCACTTCCGCGATTTCTTTTTTAGATAATTTTATATTAATTTCTTTTTAAAATTATCTAAAAAACTTTCCCACTAAAAACTCACGACCGTGTGATTATAGTGTGGACCATTGAAAATTATACTGGAGGACTAAATTTTTAGTAATTTGCTTTTTGTTTTTTCTATAAAATTACGAGATCTTATCAATCTGAATTTTAAAGTATGGTTGACGGTGACCGTTTTTCTTTTTATAACGGCTCTTAGCTTTGTATTTAAGAACAATCACTTTTTTGTTACGGCCGATTTCAGTCAAAGTGCCTAATACTTTAGCTCCACTAACATATGGAGTACCGATATCAGTAGCGTCTTTACCATTATCTACCAAAAGGACTTTATCGAAAGTTATTTTATCCCCCTCTTTATGGTCTCCCTTGATTATTTCTATTTTTATAGAATCGCCAACAGATACGCGATATTGCTTACCTCCTGCCTCTACCACAGCAAAACCTCCTTTTTCTGCAGGAATTTTCTCTTTTTTAGCTTTGACAATCTTAGTAGATTTTGGAGCCTTTACTAGACTCTTTTTTGATTCTTTTTTGATTTCCTTTTTTTCTGCCATCCCAATAGAAATTTAAATATTAAAATTCATCTTTATTCCTGACCCTTTTCAAATTTCTAACGGGACAGGTAACAGCCACCACTTTACAGGATTTTAACAAAATATGCAAATTAAGCCCCCTACCTTGAATTATTCTCCAATATCTGGTCTGTCAATCTGTTCAGCCCTAAGACTAGGTGCTTCTCCAGTGATCCGCATAACATCTTTATCAATCAGTTTAAATGACTGGTTGGTCTTATTATAATGATTTACCGTAGTACTCAAAGCATTACCGAGCTTGCCATGATACTCCTCATAGCCTTTAAGGTGCTTACCAAGCTCTTCTACTCGCTTTCTTATATCTTTGGCTGTCTCTTCGATCTGAAGAGCTTTAAGTCCTTGGAGGACCGTCTGCAAATAAGCCAAAAAAGATGTAGGGGAGACGATGATGACACGATACTTCCCTGCTGCTCTTTGAATGAGGTTTTCATTATCTTCAGAAACTGCTCCTACAGTATTAACTAAAAGGTCATAGTAGATAGCTTCATGAGGGATAAACATAAAAGCAAACTCGGTAGTTCCATTTTCTGGTTGGATATATTTACTGGTTTCTACTATCCTCTTTTTCAAATCATCTTCAAATATTTTCCCTAATCTCTTTTTCTCTGTTTCGTCATTAGCTTCAGCCATACGATTATAGTTTTCAAGAGAAAACTTTGAGTCCACTGGTATCACCTTGTCTTTCACAAAAACTGCCGCATCAACTATGGTGCCGTCTTTAAACGGGTACTGCATTTTGTAACTACTAGGAGGTAATACATTTTTTAAAAGAGTTTCCAAATAATATTCGCCCAAAACCCCTCTTTGTTTTGGGTTTTTTAAAACATCTTGAAGGGATTTGAGTTGCTCAGCAAAACTTTCTACTCTCCTACCAGTATCTTTGACATGGGTGAGTTCTTCAGTTATTTCCTTTATAAGTTTTTGAGAATTATCAAATTGTTTATGAAGTGAGTCATGCACCACCTTAGAAGACTCACCTAGTTTTTGATCAACTGTTTGCGATAGATTGTTCATCTGTTCAAGTAAAAGCTTCAGACCAGTATCGTCTGATTTAACCTCTTTTTTACGAAGTAGCAGGAAGATGACTACCGCAAGACCAACTATAATTAAACCAAATAAAGCATTTTGCATATTGGAATTATAGCATAACTCACCCCTCACTTCGCCCTGCACCATATGGTGCAGGGCTTCGTGTAGCCCTCTCCTCGAACAAGAACAAGTTCTAAATGGGGCATGCTTACCTTAAAAGAGGGGAGAAAAAACAAAAAGCAGAATTTGAAAAAGCGAGACTCGCTCTGCAGCTTTTTCAAATTCTGCTTTTTGTTTTTTTAAGATGAGAAAGATTTAGTGAATTATTATTTTTGTGCTATTATTTGTATATGCATGAAAAGATACAAAATGAAATACCAGAAGCTATGCGAGCTAAAGACAATGTCCGCTTGAACACCCTACGTGGTGCCATAGCTGCTTTTACCAACGAAGCGGTAGCTCTAAAACGCACTCCAAAAGATAAACTCTCTGACAAAGAAGTTATTGTAGTCCTTCGCAGATTAGTCAAACAGAGAAAAGACTCTTTGGAGCAATTTAAAAAAGGTGGTCGCGATGACTTAGCCAAAAATGAAGAAGCTGAACTAAAAGTTTTAGAAGAATTTTTACCAGCCCAAATGTCAGAAGAAAAGATAAAAGAAATTGTCTTAAAGAAAAAAGAAGAGCTTGGTGTAACTGACAAAAGCAAAATGGGTCAGTTTATGGGTGCTGTAATGAAAGGGTTAAAAGGCGAAGCAGATGGATCTTTAGTTAAAAAAATAATCTAAGAAGTTTTAGCTTATTAAAATAACACCACATATTTTTTAAAAAACTATATTAGACGCTTAGCGTTTAGTATAGACATTTATTTAATACTGTCCTCTATTTTATAATCTCCTACCCTATTTCTTTTTATAGACAAAGTGGTTGCCCCACAGCCTAAAGTGTTACCTATATCATTTACTATACCGCGAATGTAAGTGCCGGAAGAAACATGGGCGCTAAACCTACCCAAAAATATTGGTGTATCTGGATATTTCAAAAGTATCTCTTTCCACAAGAGCAAGATCTCGTGTTGTCTGAAATCTCCTTTTACTTTTGATATATCCATCAAGAGCCTACCGAAAAGTTCCTTAGCATTTAAAGCATCAAGTCCATGAAATTGCATTTTATGGATAGTGATTTTTTTAACCTCACCCCCTAACCCCCTCTCCTTGCCAAGGAGAGGGGGAACAGCTTTTTTATTATTCTTACTAAACATTTTCGAAGAATAAGGGGGATACTCTTGTTCCCTTTCTCCTTCATAAATCATGGTCACTTTTCTAACTTCGTTTTCAAAAATAGTGGAATTATTTTTGTCCTGAGTTTGCTTGTAGTGAGCTTGTCGAATCTGTCGAAGGGCTAACTTTTCTACTCTCATTATTTTTCCCAAGACATCATAGGTATCAGTAGTAAACCCAAAGATGGAGACAAAATCATATTCCTTATCAAGCCCAAAAAATTCTTCTCGTCTACTTTGGGTCGTGTCTTCCCCACTACCTACCAACAAAACCCCTTCGGCCAAAGGATCCAGTCTCCCTAAATAAGTCATCTTGTTTACCCTGAGTGGATTTGAAGGGTCATTTTTCAAATCAGGATTTTCTTTAACAAATCTTTGAATACATTCTAAAGGGGTTTCTCCTCGCTGTTTATATATATTAAATATCATAAGTCTCTAGAAACTTTTTTTTAAATTCAAAAAACTTGTCAGTCAAAATGGCTTCGCGTATTTGGAACATCAAATTATTCAAAAAATAAATATTGTGAATACTGGCCAAGGTAGCTCCAAACATTTCTTTAGCCCGAAAAAGGTGTGAGACATAACTAGCAGTATAATTTTTGCAAGTATAACAGCCACACCCTTTTTCTACTGGCTCTAAAAGATTTTTATATTTACTGTTTGTGATATTTATCTTTCCTTTTTTCGTATAAAAAGCCCCGTTACGAGCCGAGCGAGTCGCTGCTACACAATCAAAAGTATCACAACCATTCTCTACCCCTAAAACGAGATCAACGGGTTCCCCTACCCCCAAAAGATGTCTTGGTTTGTTTTCCGGCAAGAGCTCATTGACCCATTTTACTGCTGTGGCCATGTCTTCTTTGACAAAAGAGCCCCCTACTCCGAACCCATCAAAATCCATTTTTCCGATAGTCTCAGCACTCTTTTTCCTCAAATCTTCATACCGCCCACCTTGGACGATACCAAAAAGAGAAACCCCACCCAAACCCTCCACCAAAGGGAGGGCTTTCAGAAACTTTTCGATTTTAACAACTACTTTTTTAATATTGCTTAATATTTCATCATTTTTAAATCTAATAACTTGAAAACCTTGCTGTTCAAGAAATTCTGTCCTTTCTTTGTCTTCTTGTTTTTGATAATCATGGATATCACCATCAACTTCAATAACCAAAAGTTTTTCCAAACAAACAAAATCCACTATAAATCTATCAATTATATGTTGTCTTCTAAAGTGTTGTCCGGTTATGTGATTTCTTAAAGATTGCCACAAAGCATTTTCAGCTTTAGTTGGATTTTTTCTCATCTCAAGAGCTCTACTCTGAAGGGCTCTCCATATGATAGAATCAGTAGTATGATATCCGAAGACCGCCCCCTCTCTTTTGGGGAGGGGGTTGGGGGTGGGGTTGATTCTTTTATGCTCCACCAAACATCTCCTCGCCCATCTGTGTGTCCTTTCCATTGCTTCTTTTAAATATTCTTTGGAAGCGTGAGGGGAAGTACATTCATCAAAAGCAAACATAATATCAGCCCCGAGATCACTTTGAATCTGCATCGACTTCTCTGGTGTAAAAAAGTGCTTACTACCATCAATAATAGATCGAAATTCCACTCCGTCTTCGGTGATTTTAGCTTTTTTTTCTTTTTCTTCACTATAAGCCTCTATCATTTCTTCTTTTTCTGGAGCATCTGAGCCAATAAACTTACTCAAATTGCTACCAAAAGCCACCCCCAAAGAGAAAGCTTGAAAACCTCCAGAATCCGTCATCATCGGTCCACTCCAGTTCATATATTTGTGCAAACCTCCAGCTTCTTTGATAATCTTTTCTCCGGGTTCTAGATAAAGGTGATAGGTATTTGCTAAGATAATTTGTGAACCAGCTTCTACTATTTGCTCTGGAGATGAAGATTTGACTGTAGCTTTAGTACCTACTGCCACAAAAGCAGGTGTCTGTATCTCTCCATGAGGAGTAGTCAAAACACCAGCTCGACCTAAACCTTTCGAGATTTTTTTATCTATTTTAAACATTTAAAATAAATTTATTGAGAATCAGGACTGGTAGCATCTATCACCTCAACCGTAAAGATCAAAGTAGAATTTGGAGGGATGGGACCTGCTTGCTCAGCACCATAAGCAAGTTCAGGTGGTATAGAGATGGTACGCACTCCTCCGACATTTATATTTTCAAAACCTTGCTCCCACCCGGGGATGACTTGACCAGCTCCAAGGACAAATTGGAAAGGAGTACCAAAATCTTTAGAATTTTGGATTACAGTGCCGTCAGCCAGAGACAATAAATAATTGACAGAAACTAATTGTCCAACCTCTACTTTAGGTCCTTGACCTACAACAATATCGTTAATGGTCACTCCGTTTGAAGAGTTTGCTACACTAGCTGTATCTGGCAAAATTCCATTAGTTATATTTTTTTGAAACATATTCATAACTTCACCCCCAAACAAAGTATACCCTACAAACACTATCGCTATTGCTACAGCAATCCATTCTTTTTTAGATAATTTTTTCATAAAATTTAAAGTTAATTTATAACTTAGTTACTGCTGAAAATATACCATATTGCCTTTTTATTTAAAACCATTAAAATGTGTGTATATGCAAGATAAAAATAAACCGATCACTTTACTTGAAATAAGTGAAGCTTCAAAGAAAAGAGTAGCCCTTATATCTAAAGAATTCACCAATGGATTTGAATTCGTAAAAAATTATCCACGCTCAGTCACTTTTTTTGGATCTGCCAGAATGAATGAAGACGAACATTATTATAAAAAAGCTAGAGCCCTATCCAGCAGAATTGTCAAGGAACTTCACTATTCAGTAATGACGGGTGGTGGCCCAGGTATTATGGAAGCTGCTAACCGAGGCGCTTTTGAGGCTAGTGGCAATTCTCTAGGCTTGACTATAGATTTACCCCACGAACAGCTAGACAACCAATATCTGACAGACAAAGTAGATTTTCATTATTTTTTTAGTAGGAAAGTTTGTCTTTCGTTTTCGGCTGAAGCTTATGTTTATTTCCCTGGTGGTTTCGGCACTCTAGATGAATTCTTAGAAATCTTGACTTTGATTCAAACAAACAAAATACCTAAAGCACCTATAATACTCGTAGGAACAGAATTTTGGAATGCAGTAGAAAATTTATTTAGAGAAACACTTATAAAAAACAAAACCATATATGAAGAAGACCTTTCTTTATACACTATCACTGATGATGAAGATCAAATAATGGAGATCATAAAAGCAGCTCCAATACGATTAGGATTAAAATTTAATGAAAATGCAGACAAACCAAGTAACAACCAAAAACCTCAAAATGGCCATAATCCACTAGGTAGTCTTTTTAAAAAAATAGGTTGGTAAAAAATCTCAGAAGCAAAATTTAAAAAGCGAGTCTCGCTTTTTAAATTTTGCTTCTGAGATTTTTAATAGCTTAACTTAACTTCCTCCTGTCCTCCTCTTCTTTATATCGGAAACAGTCAGTGGTATGATCATTGACCATACCAGTGGCTTGCATATGAGCATAGACGGTGGTTGGTCCGATAAATTTAAATCCTCTCTTTTTTAAATCCTTTGCAAAAGCTTCAGCCTCTTTTGTTACTGCGGGGATATCTTTCAAACTTTTCCTTTTACCTAAAACAGGTTTTCCTCCAACAAAGCTCCACATATATTTTGAAAAGGTACCAAACTCTTTTTGGATTTCTAAAAACTTTTTAGCATTGTTTATAGTAGCTTTAATTTTTAGACGATTGCGTATAATACCAGCATCTTTCATCAGTATTAAAATATCTCGCTCATTAAATTTGGCAACTTTTTTATAATCAAAATTTAGAAACGCTTTTTGAAAATTCTTTCTTTTGTTAAGTATAGTTCTCCACGAAAGTCCAGCTTGCATACTCTCTAGCACTAAAAATTCAAATATTTTCCTATCTTGATACAAAGGCACACCCCACTCCTTATCATGGTATTCTTGCATCAATTTATCTTCCCCCACCCACTGGCACCTTTTTTTCATCCCCCTATTATACCTTATCCCCAGATGAATTGACAGAAAATGTAGATGTGCTATAATTAATAGTAGGGAGGATAAATGATGTATTTCACAACAGAGGCAGTTTATTTGTTAGCGATGGAAACTGCCCACTTAATGTGCAAAGAGCAATTGAAATTTGACTCGGCTTTTAACAAAGCATTCTCAAAAGTCGGGTTCGATCCTGAAGTACGCCGAGCAGCAAAAAGTGGAGTCGGAAGGATTTTCAACTCCTGGAAAAAAGAAAAAAAGGAAAGGCAGACAAGGTCTTTTCTAACTGGAACCAAAACAATGGCTCTAGAAGCCAACGAAGATATCTGCCCTCTCCACTAAACTAGCGTTCACCAAAAAGTAATTATGGTGGGCGCGTCTTTTTTTACAAAAATTAAACAACACTCTCACCAAAAATACTATACTAAACGCTAAGCGTCTAATATAGTATTTTAAAAAGTTTGTGTTATAAAATTTTATATTTTTCCATTATGAGCTCCTCTATTTCTGCCCGAGGTTTGCCATATTTAAGGTAGGACATTTCTTTCAGTTTTTCTACTTGATTGTTATCCCCTTGCAGTGGTGGTGGCACAGCCACATTAAAAGGTTTGGCTGGTTTACCATTTACCAAAAGCCTTACATAAGCATTATAATTATCTATATTCATCAAATCGTTAGCCACAAAAGTCGGAGCAAACTGACTCTCTAAAATCTTGGCATCTTCTGCCCCTATTCTGAAAGAACATATTGAACCCACGTTGCCAAAAACAGCGTCTCGTATATTGTCTTCTAGTTGGGCTATAAATTGATGGGCAATAGTTAGAGAAAGTTTATATTTCCTAGCTTCAGAGAGGATGGTAGCAATAGAGTCAGTGGTAATATTTTGAAATTCATCTACATACAAATAAAACGGAGGAAAATCTTTACCAAACATATCCACCCTTGAAAGAGCGGCGATCAAAATTTTACCTATCAAAATGAGTCCAATCAGGTTTGCGTTTATATCTCCTAGTTTACCTTTAGATAGATTAACCAAAAGTATTTTTTTGTTGTCCATAATATCGCGGAAATTGAAAGAAGATTTTTCTTGAGCCACTACTGGACGCATGACGTCATTAGCCAAAAAGACATCAAATTTGTTGGTAACATATTGAACATAGTTGGCCAGACCCTGTTCACCAGTAGTCTTTTCGGCATTGACCCAAAACTGTTTGACTAACGGATTTTTACATCTAGATATTTTGAGATCTCTATAAATCTTATCTGAAAGGACTCGCGACATATCAACCAGAGTATTCCCGGAAGCAGGATCGTCCATCACCAAAAGAGCTGAGTTTCTGAAGTATTGTTCAAAAGCGGGTCCCATAGACTCTGGCACATCTCCATAAAGCTTACGGAAGATACTAAAGAGTTCGTTGACCACGAAAGTCTTTTGTTCTGGAAACTTCTCATCATATTCGAGCATATTGAGGGCCATGGGTCTTTCTGTGTGAGCAGGATCAAAATAAATGACATCATCATATCTCTCTGGAGGTATGTTAGATAAGATATCTTGAACATCAGAGCCGTGTGGGTCAATCATACAAACTCCATTCCCAGCTTTGATATCCTGAACGATCATCTCTTTTAGTAAAGTAGTCTTACCAGTACCCGTCTGCCCAATACAATAGAAATGTCGTAATCTATCGTCTTCCTTTATCTTTATCTCTGTTGGAGTATTACGATGATTGTTTATACCAATGAGTAAACCTTCTCTGCTTATATTGAACGGTGCCGGAGCCGTAGCTGATCTTGATTGACGCAAGCCCTCGGAGGCACTCAGAGCCTTAGTGTGGAAGTGTACAAGAGAAGTTACTTCTCTCAAGTTCATAGGTAAAGCGGTGCCCTCATCAAAAATACGAAAACTAAAATTTTTGACCAACTTGCGCAGGCTACCTTTCTCTCTTTTATTCCATTTTATAGAATTGCCTAAAGTATTATCAAACTGATTAAAACTAGATTTTAGACTATCTAGTATTTCTTCTGCCTCATTTTGGGTATTTGAAGAAGCCACAAGTCTCAAGTTGCATTTGACGATAGGTGCACTAACTTTCTTCCTTATTTCCCCCACCGCATCTTGATCTATCGGCTCAGGTTTTTTATCTTCTTCATCTTTTTTAGATTTTGAAGACAAAAACAAATCTCTAAAGGTATGGATCACTTCACTAGATATATCATCTGGTATGTCTATAGCTTCTTTCAAAGGAGTACCGTTTTGTATTTTGTCCAACGCTTTTTTATATTTTTTTACATACCTATCTCCTGCTGGTGACCAGATAAGTTGAATAGAAGCTCCTTCCCCATCTCTATTTACTTTTGAAAAACTAGAGAGTATAGAGTTTAGAGGGTCGTGAACGAAATTTTCATAAGTTTTTATAGGGAAGATCGGTTTTTTAACAAAAGAAGCTTCTGCTCCGGTGGTATAACCAGTCTCATTGAAAATATTATAGTCATCTGGTTTTTCTGTTATTTTGGCATTATGAAAGATGGAGAGAATTTGTTTTTCAAAAAGACTTTTTCTAAGTGTCGGCACCGCTACATAAAAAACTATCTCTTGAGAAAAATTAGCATTGGCGATTTCCAGAGACATCCAGTTGTTATCCTTCTTGCCTGAGTTGATAGAAAGCATTCCTGCATAAAACTGCTCCATATCAGATATTACTTCTTCCAAATTAGATTTACCCTCACCTTTCTCTTCATCTTCTGGTATTAGTATTTCATAGAGAGTCATGGTGATGCCTTTAGCAATCTTCTCTTTTTCACTAAAACCAGGAATAGTAAAACCTTCTTTTATATATTCAGAAATGAAGCGATGAAAATCGTCAGTAATATGGAAGTTTTGCATCTTTTCTACCACTCCAAGAGCATTTTTGATGCCTTTTTCTTTCGCTAATAAAATAAGCTTGTTTATTTGGACATCATGCTCTTCTGGCGAAAGTTTGAGGACTATCTTTTCTACTTCATTTTTATCTATCTTATATTCTGAATGAAGCGTCGCGTCAGCTGGAGCCACTTTATACTCTGCCAAAACTTCTTTAGTTGGTTTTAAAGACTCCTTTTTTAAACCAACATCTTCTAGATGCTTTTCTTTTTCAGCTATTAGATTGCGCAAATGAGAAATCTCATCTTCAGTATTTTTGAAAGGTGTTTTAGGTAGAGGAAATTTTTGCTCCATATTGTTTTTATTATAGCAAAAAAATAGATCAAAACTTCAATTACTTGTTCCTAACTCCCTAAATCCCTCTTATTTTAAGAGGGAACTTATGGATGGGCCTTCGACCCCTCTCTTAATTTAAGAGAGGGCTACACGAAGTGAGGGGTGAGTTAGGAATTAGCAAAACAATAACGCCCACGTGAGCGTTATTGTTCATAAAGTCAAAAATATCTCTTACATTTGTTGTGGAGGCATTTCAGGAGCGGAAGGAGCAGAAGACTTTGGCTTCAAAGCTACCAAAGCGGCAAGACCTATTAGAATATAAATAATCTTTGAGATGATCTCACCTTGTCCACCAAACAAATTTCCTATATCCCAATTCAAAAGACCAACCAATAACCAGTTAAGACCACCGATTACTAATAGCCAATGTGCTGTTTTTTGCATGATAATTAATTAATTACTAACTTATAAAACGACCTCATTTAAATTATACAATGAATTTCCACCAACGCGATGACATCTGTGTATAACAGAAAACGCTCTTAATTAAGTATTAAATTATATATTAAATATAACTTTTTGAAATTCTTATGAAAAATGTTATAATTTTTCTAAAGGCTTGCCCTGAGTTTTCTTGTAGTGAGCTTGTCAAATCTGTCGAAGGGCCCTATCGTCTAATGGTTAGGACGTTGCCTTCTCAAGGCAAAAATCAGAGTTCGATTCTCTGTAGGGTCACCGCGTCATTTAACCTTTATATATCAACATATTTTCATCCAGCCAACAGGACTTAATGGAACATTGTTTGACTTTTTAGGTGTTGAAACATTACGTATGTGATAAAATATCTCTATGGCTCCAGCTACTATAATAATCATTGAGATTACCATTGCTATAATTTTGGGGGTGATTTTGCTCAACAAAAAATCGAGAGACAGATACTGTGAAGAACTGGAGAAAGAAAACAAAATCGAACAAATTGGTAAAACTGGTAGAAATGTAATTTACCGTCCAAAACCCTAATTTTCCAAACCCGCCAAGCGGTTGGCGGGTTTAATAACACTCAAAATATGTCAGAAGAAAACAACATTAAGACAGGGAAAAAAAATATAATTCCAGAACCAGTGAAAACAGATGGAATTTCAACTGCCCCCAAAATAGAGCCACAACCCGTAAACAAGCAGGATTTAAACAAAACACAACCAAAAAGCGAGCAAGTTCCTCTAGCACAAACGCACAATTTAGACTGGTTTAGTAAAATTTTCCGTTTGGCGATGGGATGGAAAATATTGTACGGAGTCGCTAAGATTAGTTTGGCTCTCGTCTTGTTGAAATGGGCAACCGTTGACCCGTCCGGAATATTTTATAAACTCATGGCACATGAAATTATTGAGGATCCAAACGACCTTTTGATCAAATTTGTGAGCCCATTTATAGAACATTTATCAGTAGGGACAACTACGTTTGCCGCTTTTTATTTGCTCTTCTGGGGAATTACTGATGATGTCTTTTTATCGATCAATATATTGCGTAACAAGCTATGGGCATTTCCAGTAGCCCTTACTCTCATTGCACTGTTCGTCCCATACGAAATATATAGAGTCTTTCACACACATTCATTTATTCTCATCTATATAATCGCCATAGACATAGCAATCTTTTGGATAATTACAAAGGAATATAAAAAAGTAAAAAAACGTCAGGTGGGAATGCCTACGTAAGTGGGCATGATGTATACCCCTTATTCCACTAAAATTCTCCAGCATTTTCGCATATTGACCTAAAAACCACCCCAAAAGTGTCAAGGGGCACCCTTGACACTTTGAGGTAAAGTAAACTAATTTCCTAAGGGGTCCCCTTAGGAAATTAGTGGAGGTAAACTAAAAGCACCTGAGAGAACCCTAGGCGCTTTTAGTTTAAACTGCGAAATTCTTATTCAGCAGCAGGAGTTTCAGGAGCAGCAGGAGCTGCTTCTTCGGCAGGAGCATCAGCTGCAGGAACGTCAGTAGCAGGAGCCACAGGAGCTGCACCATCAGCCGCAGGAGTAGCAGGAGCTGCACCATCTACAGGAGCATCTCCTGCAGGAACATTGTTTGTATCTTCGTCCATAATATTTATATATTAGGTCTTATAATCAATACTAGTAAAACCGACTTCTTCCATGCTATCAAATATCCTGAATAAATCAAGCTATTTATCAACTTATTGAGCTAGACTGTTGATAACATCTTCTGGTCTATCTGGAGGTATTTGGTAGTAGTTTATGAGAAATTTGGTGATATTGAGGAATGGATCCGTCAGAGTTTCTGATGCGTATCTAGCACCTTTAGGATAGGTATGGAATAGAAAGACCAGAAACTTTGGTTTATAAGATGGAAAATATCCAAAGAAGGAGTGAAGATACTTTCCTTTTACATATCCCACCTCGCCCTCATTGGTCATTTGAGCAGTACCTGTTTTAGCAGCGAAAGAGTAACCTGGTATTTTAGCATTGCCACCACGTAAAGCAGTATCTGCTACTTTAGTGAGCATCCTACTTATTTCCTCTGAAGTTTCTTTTTTGATCACCCTTTTACCTGGAGAAAAGGAAAACTTCTTTGACAGCCCACTTTTATATTCTATTCTTTTGACTAAATGAGGAGTAATCAAAGTCCCTCCATTAGCTAAGACAGAAAGAGCTCTAACAGTAGCGATAGGAGTAAAAGCCACCCCTTGCCCATAAGAAGCTGTGGCTATCTCTATCTTTCTTTTGCTATCTAAGTTTTTGATAAGGCCTCTTCCTTCGTTTGGCAAGTCAATACCTGTCTCTGTCCCTACCCCAAAACTTTTCATATAATCTCTAAATTTTTCATTACCCATTTTGAGAGCTACATAAGCCGCCCCAGTGTTTAAAGATTGGCTTAAAACTTCTTGCATATTGACCGTGCCTCGGCCTCTATTATCATAATTTGAAATACGCCTCTTATCTAAATACAAGTAGCCGGCATCATAATAAGTACTTTCAGCCGTTACTGTACCTGAGTCTATCCCAGATGCCATAGTGATAGATTTGACGATAGAACCCATCTCATAGACATCCTCTACCATTGGGTTGTTAAAAAATCGGACATTACTTTCAGAGAAATTATTGAGATCAAACGAAGGGACCCATGCCATGGCAGCTATCTCCCCATTCATTGGATTAATTATGATGCCACCTACCCCATCGCTTCCCCACTTCTCTTTGACATTTTTTAATTCACTTTCAAGAAAGAGCTGAGTTGAAGGTTCTATGGTAGTGATGATATTGCCCTCTTCTTCTGGATATTTACTCAAAGTTTCTTTAACATTTGAAAAGAATTCAGCAAAAAAGTTGTTATAAACCTTTGAAGGGTCCTTCTTCAGAGTGTCCTCATAATATCTCTCTAAACCATACCGACCCGCGAGTTTATCTCCATTGAATCCAACAAAACCGATTACGTTAGAAGCCAAACTGCCTCCTGGATAAAAGCGCCACTTATCGGTAGAGAGTGTCACTCCATATATATTGAGCTCTCGAATTTTGTTAGCTGTCTCCGTATTTAAATGCTTAGCCACTTCTTCATAAGGATCATCTTTCTTTGCGGCTTTGGTCAAAAACTCTTCTTTGTCTAATACCAAAAACTGATTTAGCTGTTTATAGATACCTTCTGGGTCTTTTATAATCTTGGGATTGATGGCCACGGTAAAACCAGATCTCGAAATGGCAGCTGGGATAAGTTCTCCCACTCTGCTTTCAAAGTAAATATCACCTCTATCATAAGAGATGGTATTTTCATTTACATTTTGTCTTTCAGCGGTGGCAGAGAAAACTTCTCCATCCACCACTTGGACAAAATACAAACGCACAGTCATAACCAACGCTACCAATATAACGATAACGGATATAAAACGAATCCTTCCTATCATTTCTTTATTCTAATTCATTTTAAGAGAAAGAGCAGTCTTTTTAGAATTTTTGACTATGAAGGTGGGGTGTCTGACTTCTACAAAACCGAGACTCAGGGCTCTTTCAGTAATAACACTATTTTCAATGGAAAGTCTTTGAGATTCTTTTTCACTAACATCTATTCTCAGAGATTGTATTTCTTTTTTAGTTTTTTCTAAAACGGTCAAACCACGAACAGCTGTGTTTGCGAAATATACATAAGAGAGCGCTAACATGATCACTAAAGCAATGAGTCCATAATTAAAAATGCTCTTTATTTCTAGTGTCTTTGTTTTTTGTTTTATAAGACTAGTCATTTTTTTATTATTTATCTTGAATTTTTTGAATGATTCTCAATTTGGCACTTCTTGATCTTGGATTTTTTTCTATCTCTTCGTCACCTGCTGTGATTGGTTTTTTATTTATAAGTTGTCCTTTTTCTTCTGTTACAAGGGACTTAAAAAATCTTTTTACTATCCTGTCTTCTAAGCTATGAAATGAAATCACTGCCATTTTCCCTCCCTTATCTAAAATATCGAACCCTTTACTCAAACCCTCTTCCAGAGCTTTCAGTTCGTCATTTACGGCTATCCTGATGGCTTGAAAGGTCTTGGTGGCAGGATGTATCCTTCCAAAACGATAAAAGACTGGCACCGCACTTTTGATTATTTCTGCCAACTGACCTGAAGATTTAATCGGACCATTTTCTCTACTTGCTACGATGGCCTTAGCAATCCGTCTAGAGTACTTTTCTTCACCATATCCGTAGATAACATCTGCCAAATTTTCTTCTCCCCAATTGTTGACGACATCATAAGCAGTGGTCTCATCTTCTGATACTTTTTGCTTAAAAGTCATCAAGAGTGGTTCGTCTTTTTGAAAACTAAAGCCTCTACCTGTCCCGACCGAAGCGTCGGGGTTGCTTCCAAAGAACTGACCAGCGTTCCAACCAAGATCAAACAAAATTTTTGTTGGATTCTTGATATTGAGCATTTCCGGTGCTTTATCGATATCTCTAAAGTTAAGCACTGCCAGCTTTGGTTTGGCTCCAGCTAAATCAAGTCTTTCTCTGCTCAAGGTTATAGACATCTCATCTGCATCAATACCAGCAAGCACGACTTGATCTTTCTTCTTCTGCCAAACCCTTTCCATATGCCCCCCCATACCAACTGTAGCATCGAGATAAACATCTCCATCTTGGAAAGAAAGTCCATCTATTATTTCCTTTAAAAGAACACTTTCGTGGGTCTTCTGTGCCATATAAATGTACCTCTACATTATTCCTAGGTCGGATAATTTTTCTGCCAAACCTAGAGCACCTTTCTCAACTTGCTTCTTGTAATCGATCCACGATTTCTCATTCCATATTTCCAAACGATTTTGTACTCCAATCAAAACTACTTTAGTTTTGAGGTTGGCACGATCTCGTAGAAAATCTGGAACTAGAACTCGCCCGATATTATCCACTGTTACTTCACTTGCTCCACCAAACATATATCTGGTAAAACTTCGCATATCAGCAGAAAGCATTGATGAATTTTCTGAAAGTTTGTTGGCTATCTTTTCCCACTCCTTGGTAGTAAAAACAAACAGACATTGGTCCAAACCTGGAGTGATAACAATCTTCTTGCCCATAAGAGATCTAACTTTAGACGGCAGAGAAACTCTGTTTTTGTCGTCTATCGTGTGTGTGTATTCTCCAATTAACATATATTTATTTGTCTCGAACTACTCAACTTAAGGGGCCTGCCCCGTATCATCCGAGTGAAGCGAGGATGATACGGGGTTATCCACTTCTTCCCACTTGGTTCCATCTTATACCACCTCATTATATACGTCCACCACTTTGGACTGTGGATAAGTGGATAACTTATCTAAAAACAAAAAACCGCCTTATTTAAAGCGATTTTTTGAAATGTTTGTTCTTTCTAAATTTAAACCTATTTGAGAGTGATATTCTCTATAATTACAGGTTCAAGCGGGCGGTCTGCTGCATCTGTTTCTGTCTTGTTTATTTCCATTACCACATCCAAACCATTCGTAACTTTTCCAAACACTGTGTGTTTAGAATCAAGCATGTTGTTATCAGCCACATTGATGAAAAACTGACTTCCATTAGTATCCGGTCCAGCATTAGCCATAGAGATGGTCCCAGTATTGTTTTTATTTTCTGGTCCTATTTCATCGGCAAAAGTGTAGCCCGGACCTCCGGTACCCCATTTATCCATCATAGAATCATCTTTTGAAAGAGGGTCCCCGCCTTGATTCATAAATCCTTTGATCACTCTGTGGAACTTGGTTCCATCATAAAATCCTTCTTTGGCCAGCTTCACAAAGTTTTCTACTGTCTTTGGAGTTTTGTTTGGAGTAAATTCTATAGTGATATCTCCTTTATTCGTGTGTAATGTTGCATTCATAATTTTTTCTTTGTTATCTGCAGATGAGTTATCATCTCCTTTATTAATTTGATCTCCTGCTATCACATCCCCATTTAGCGAAACTTTGTCTCCAGAATCACCTTTGACAAAGAAAAACCAAACAGCTCCGACAATTATAAAAGCAAGGACAATTGCGTAAATTGATGTTTTATTCATATTATAATTTTTATGTGGACAACATTTTTGTTCCAGCCTCTTTAATTAGAGTACTTTCAAGCAAGGCTTTGAAATGAGGAAGTTTAGAATTTCGTATTTTACGATTTATTGTTTTTTTATTACCACCAAACATTTCTTTACTTAACGTCTCAAAAGATTTGTGATGTTTTAGAAAATTTTCTCCATAATATTCAATCATTAAACCTTTTGGATTAAAATTTTTATCCAAATATAATGCATATTCATTAGATACTTGATAAAGTTCAGCGCCTTTTGAAATTTTTTTAGGCGAGTAATACAAAGTACCCTCTTCTTTATCAAGAAGAATAACCCATTTTTCTTTTTCAGCAACAATAGGAACTTGCTTTGCTGCTTCCAATAATTTTTCTTTTTTAATTGTCTTCGCCATAAATTAATCTTGTTTTACCTCTTTCTTTAACAAAATCTGGTCTATATGCTGTAATTATAAATAAATATCTTTTTTGTTTTTTTACAACTACTTTAGTATATCTATCTCTACCATTTAAAGAATACTCATACTTATAGTATAACAGACGACCTTTTTTTGCCAAATCCTCATAAATAAAGCTTGGATTTTCAACAGCGGTTTTAATTCTTTTTATAAAACCTTTTTCTCTTAATTCTGGATGTTTTAACGACTTATTTTCTCTTTGTTTTTCAGTAAAAATTATTTTTAATTTTTCATAATTATTAGTATCAATACAATTTTTTAACATGATACTAACTTTGTTATTCCTTTGGTCTCATTAATGGGAAAGTTTGAAGCTCACGAAGAGGTTTGCCAGCTAGGACTGCAAAAAATCTTTCTCCGAACCCGAAACCACAAGTAGGAGGCATACCATACTCGAGCATCTCTATAAACTCAAAGTCAGGCATCATAGCTTCTTCATCTCCAGCATCAATCAGTTTTTGTTGGAGATCAAACCTTTCTTTTTGATCTATTGGGTCATTAAGTTCAGAGTATCCTCTCCCCACCTCACTTCCTGCTATGATTGGTTGGAACATCTGAGTGACATCTTTACCTTTTATTTTTTTGGATAGGGGAGCCACTAGTGTTGGATGGTTCACAAGAAAAGCGGGGCCAGCAATATTTTTACGACAATACTTCCAAAGAGTGTCAGTTAAGCGCTCTTTGTTTTCTCCTTGATAGGGGACTTGGAGTTTTTCTAACTTATCTTTTATTTCTTTCTCACTTGCTTTTTCTATATCTATACCAGTCTGTTTCTTTATCTCTTTTGTATAATCTATCTCATTCCATTCACTATCCAAATCAAAAGTGTGCCCATTGTATTTAAACTCGGTTTTACCAAAGACTTCTTTAGCAATATTTATATAAAGATCCCTGACCAAAGACATACCGTCTTTATAGTCAGCATAACCCCAATAAAATTCCATATTAGTAAATTCTTGCAGATGTTCTGGTGAAGTCCCCTCGTTTCTGTATACTCTACCTATCTCAAAAGTTTTTGGAAAGCCTGCCGCCATCAATCTCTTCTGCCACAACTCTCCAACCGATATTCGAAGGTACATATCCAAGTCAAAATCATTGTGGTGAGTCTTAAAGGGTCTAGCTTCTGCTCCACCAGTAGTCAACTCCAGAGTCGGTGTCTCTATTTCTAAAAATCCTTTATCTTTAAAAAAACTACGGGTAACATCCCAAAACTTTGATTTCTTGATTATCAAATCTCGTAGCTCTTCATTCATAAGCAAATCCAGATACCTCTTACGATAACGCTCTTCCGTGTCTTGCAAACCATGCCACTTTTCGGGCAAAGGCCTCAAACTCTTAGTGACCATCTTCCAGTTAGAGACTTGGATAGTCTTTTGTTCTCTTTTAGTGACAAAGAGGGTACCGCTTGCTTGAATAAAATCACCGATGTCTACCGTGTCTATAAAAAGATCGAAATCTTTATCCGAAATTTTACCCTTGTCCTGAGTGGAATCGAAGGATCCTTTTTTAAGCAATATCTGGAACTTACCAGTACCATCAAAAAGATCCACGAAAGCGATGGCTCCTTGCGATCTGAAAGCCATCACTCGTCCAGCAATGGTAACGGACTTACCTTCCTTTTCTAATTTTTCAAATTCTTTTATTAAATCTCTAATCTCAAAATCCCTGTCTGTTTTTGCAGGATAAGGATCAAGGCCTAGTTGTTTTAATTTTTCTAGTTTTTTTAGTCTTGCTTCTTTTATTTCTTTTAGTGAGGCCATACTCTCGATAATTATTAATTAACTTAATTATTCTAATTATACTAAAAAATATCTAATAAACAATTCTCAATTTAGAGCAATTAGAACAATTAGAGCACTTAGAAATTTACTTTATATCAATTACTTTATAAGTGATAGGACCTGATGGTGCGTCATAAGTGAAAGACTCTTTTTTCTTCTTACCCATAACAGCTTCACCAAAAGGAGAGTGCATCGATATTTTACCTGTAGCAAAATCAGATTCTTCGTTACCGACGATAATATAAGTTTTTTCTTTTCCATCTTTTTCTACTGTCACACTAGAGCCTACATCAACTGAATCGGTCTTATGAGAAGAGATAATAACAGTATTTTTAAGAACAGACTCTAATTTTTGAATCCTATCTTCTAATACTCCTTGCATATCGCGGGCTTCGTGATACTCAGCATTTTCAGAAAGATCACCCAAAGACTTGGCATATTCCAACTTTTCGGCCACTTCTTTACGTCTCACTTTTTTTAAATGTTCAAGCTCTTCAGAGAGAGTTTGATGTTTCTCTTTTGTTAAATATTCCTTTTCTCCCATGTTTAAAATTTAAATATAAAGGACTATTCTATCCGATTCTAGCTAAAAGTCAACTATTTTGGTAGAGAAATTAAATCATGCTATCATGCAATTATGACAAAGAAAAAAATACGAGTAGGTATATTGTTTGGTGGCAAATCGGCAGAACACGAAGTGTCTTTACAATCTGCCAAAAATGTTGTTGAAGCGATTGATAAGAAAAAATATAGACCTATTTCCATTCTCATTGATAAAAAAGGTAACTGGAATCAAAAGAAAATAAAATATGTGGATGTGATATTTCCGATACTACACGGGCCTTTTGGAGAAGATGGAACGGTTCAAGGTTTATTAAAACTAGCTAACATCCCTTTTGTTGGGGCTAGTGTTTTGGGTTCTGCTGTTGGAATGGACAAAGATATAATGAAGCGACTACTTAGAGATTCAAAAATACCAATAGGAAAATTTTTAGTAGCTAGAGCAAATAATATACCCACTTATAAAGAAGTGGCGAAAGCTTTGGGATCACAGTTTTTTATTAAGCCAGCAAACATGGGCTCATCGATAGGGGTTAGTAAGATAGAAAATGAGAAAGATTTTAAAAAAGCAATTAAAGAAGCTTTTAAATATGATCTAAAAATTATCTTTGAAGAATATATAGAAGGACGTGAGATTGAATGTTCTGTTTTAGGAAATGATAAGCCTATTGCTTCTGTTCCCGGGGAAGTTATTTCTTCTCACGATTTTTATTCATATGAAGCAAAATATATAGACGAACACGGCGCTACTCTTGAAATCCCCGTAAAACTATCACCTCAAATTACAAAAAACATCCAAAAACTTGCCGTCAAAACTTTCAAAATTTTGGCTTGCGAAGGATTTGGTCGTGTTGACTTTTTTCTTAAAAAAGATGGTTCTATTATAGTAAACGAAATCAATACTATTCCAGGATTTACTTCTATCAGTATGTATCCAAAATTATGGGAAGCTAGTGGCATTTCTTATACCAAACTCATAGACAAATTGATCCAACTGGCTATCGAAAGATTCAAAAAAGAACAAAAACTAAAAACTTCTTATGTACTAAAATAACCCTTAAGTGTCAAAGGCTGCCTTTGACACTTTTAAAAAACTTCTTATGTACTAAAATAACCCTTAAGTGTCAAAGGCTGCCTTTGACACTTTTAATCTGTGTTATAATTTTATTATTATGGGGAATAGAGATTATAAAAATTTTACTAAAGGTCACATATATCATCTTTATAATAGAGGGAACAATAAAGAAATTGTATTCCGTGATGAACAAGATTATAGAACTTTTTTGTTTAGATTGGGTCTAGTTTTGGAAATCAAAAGAGAAAATCTTAATAAATGCGAAATAACTGAATCCCCTAAATCAAGAATAAGGATTAAAGGATTAAAATCAGATAGTTTCAAACTTCACGCATTTTGTTTAATGCCCAACCATATACATATTTTAATAGAGCAATGTGGGGATGAATCAATTTCAATTCTTCTATTAAAAGTGTTTACTAGTTTTTCTAGATATATTAATTCAAAATATAAAAGAGTTGGTCATGTTTTTCAAGACAGGTTTAAATCCGTAAAAATAGAAACTAACCCACAACTAATGTTGGTCTCTTCATACATACACATGAATCCTGTAAAAGATTCTATAGTAAATAATCCAGAGGAATATAAATGGAGTAGTTATAATGATTTTATAACTGATAGAAAAAATTCTATTATCTATAAACAATTTTTAATTGAAGTTTTTGGGAATACTAAAAATTTTATTAACGAAAATATAAATTTATACAACAGAATAATGTCAAAGGCAGCCTTTGACACTTTAGAAATGTAATATAATCATAGGTTTTTCTTACCCATCCAGTCTTTGCTTTGTCTAACGAGTCTTGAAAGATCAGATTTATCGGCCAAAAGGGGTTTGAGAGCTTCTTCAGCAAAAACTCCATTTTGAGAACCTTTAGCTAATATGACCGCTTTCTCTTTTATTTTGTCTTTCAAATGCTCCCCTGCATCAACCGCATTTTTAGCTTTATATACATTGCAACCATTTTTAATAGCTTCTGGTGCTAAAAACTTATTAGCATCTTCTCCTATGGTCACTACGAGCTCTAGAGATTTTGGATCACAATATTTGCCTATCTTCCTATGTTCTTCTCCTGAGATATTTCCTAGTTCATTCATCATTCCTAATATAGCCACTCTCTGTAAAGTGGGATAAGACTCCAAGGTGTCAATAGCCATCTTCATTGCTTTAGGGCTAGCGTTATAGGTGTCGTCTATGATAAGAGAATTTTTGATACCTTTTAACTTTTGCATCCTTCCCGAGAAACCGACTATCCTACTAACTCCTTCTTTTATTTTCTGATCAGATATTTTCAGTGTCTTAGCCACTATCACAGCAACTACAATAGAATACAGCTGAACTTCGGATATAGCAGAGACAGAGAGGTTCATCAATTGTTGGCCAGTTTCTAAAATATCAAAAGAAAAACCTGACTTTATTTTTGAAATATTTTCTATCTTAAAGGTAGAGCCAAAATCCTTACCATAAAAAAATACTTTCTTGTGGTCGATGTTTTCTGGAACCACGGGACACAAATCTTTGTTTGCAAATATAAGGTCACTAAAATAATTTACAGACCACTCCTCTTCAGAGACAGCATTGAGGTCTTGGAAAAACTCCATATGTTCCAAGGCCACCGCTGTCACCACCGCAATATCTAAATACAAGTATTTTCTAAATTGATTGATTTGATTTGGAGCATCTGTTCCAAGCTCTACCACTACAAAATCGAAAGGGAAGGTAAAATAAACCTGAATCTCATTTTTTATAAAAAGTAGTCCCCAAGCAAAAAAGTTCCAAAGAGAGGGGACAGCCTGTCCGAAAAATACTAGTGGCACACTAGTAATATCATTATAATTTCCTTCTTGATATCGGACTCTTTTTTCAGATTCCAAAACTTTAGCAATGGCTAATTTGGTGCTAGTTTTACCGATACTACCAACCACTCCGATGATCTTAAAATTATGTCTTTTCCGGAGCCTTCTGACCTGCGAGCCTAATATACCCACTAATATCTTTTTTAAAACAGCCTTCATTTCTCTATTATACCTTATTCATTTTCAAAATATTCTGGAGTATTTATTGACATCCAATCGAGTAATTGACGCATAACATAAGTACCACCAATCAAGTTATGGACCGGGCCCCTCTCCATTACAACTGCAAAAGCATACTTAGGATTTTCATATGGGAAAAAGCCAGTGACCCAAGAGTTTACAAACTGCTTTCTAGCTCCTAACTCGGCCGTCCCTGTTTTACCAGCCACCTCTACCGCCCCAATATTTAGCCCAGCGGCTATGCCCTCAGTGACTGACATTCTCATCCCTTCTTTAACTATTTTGAAATTCTCTTCATCCCCTTTTATTTTTACTCCCGAAATCCTAGTGCTAGTAGAAGTAAACAATATTGAAGGGGTTATCAAATTACCATTGTTAGCCAAAGCGGCTGTAGCAGTCACCACTTGAAGAGGTGTAACTTGCATACCATATTGACCAATAGCGGTGTTATAAGTATCTCCCACTCTCCAAATATCATTAAAATTTTTTTCTTTCCATTCTGGATCGGGTATTACTCCAGTAGCTTCATCTGATGGGTCAAAACCAGTCTTTTGAGCAAAACCAAATTTTTCTAAATATTTTTTTATCCTCTCTATTCCTAAGCCTTCCTGATTTTCAAAACCACCTCCTATCTCATAAAAATAAACATCTGAAGAGACAGCTATGGCTCTCCTCATATCTACCGCCCCATGAGCCTTCCAATCTTTAAAAATTGACGGCTGATCCGGAAAATACGGGTTTGGAATCACTAGTTGCCCAGTACTAACTATTTCTTTTTTAGGAGAAATTATACCCTCCTCTAAAGCAGCAAAAGCTAAAAATGGTTTAACGATAGAGCCGGGGGTGTATAAACCAGAAGTTACTCTATTTAAAAAAGGATTATCAGGATTTTTATAATAATTTTGAATTTTTTCTACCTCCTTTCCTTCAGTCATCACTTCCGAATCATATTCCGGAAAACTAGTCATAGCCAAAATTTCTCCAGAATGCACATCCATGATTACTCCGGCTCCACCGTGGAAACCGACTCTTTCTGCAAGGTTTTTTATTTCTGTAAAAAATTTTTCTTGGACTCTGCTATCGATCGACAAAGTAGCATCCTCTCCATTTCTAGGAGGCTCGACTAAGTTTTCAGAAACAATCTTTCCATCAACAGAAGTCTCTAAGAGTTTTATACCATTTTGACCAAAAAGGATTTCATTAAGATAAAGCTCTAACCCATCTTTAGGTAAAAATTCCTCTTCATAATAAAAACCAGCTTTATCTTTAGCAGGATATTTTATAAACCCTAAGAGGTTTGAAAATCCAGGAGCATTGATATATTTGCGTGATGGATAATCTTCTTTGTTTTCTGTTTTTTGATTCCAGACAAGTTGAACCCCGTCTCTACTGTAAATAGCCCCTCGAGGGGCGACCAGCAGAATCTGCCTCAATTTGTTATTTTCACTTCTGTGTTTATAAAAGTCTCCATCTACTATCTGCAAAGACCCTAACTTTACTAAAAAGATCGCTACTACTAAAAAACAAATAGCTCCAAAAATCCAAAAGACTCTAGGTGAAAGAGGTTTCTCTAACCGACCTTCAAACTGATAAATATCAAAATCAGGCAAGTTTTTAGAATCAAGAAAAATCTCATCAGGAGCGATATCTTTATAGCTCCTACTTTTCCTTCTACTGAAGATACTTTTAAAAATCCCAAACATGAGTGGATTATACCACTTTACGCCAGTGGATTACTTTACTTAAAAGGAAAGCGAAAAGGATGAGGGCGAGAGAGAAAATGGTCAGTAAATGTGATAGGAGAAATCCTTCTCCAAAATAATAAAGAGAATCGAGTAAAAAGCCAGCCAAAACAATCTCATACGGCAACTTAACTAAATAGACACAGAGCAAGGCCATAGGTATAAAAAGCCACCAACTAAAGACGACCGGAATGATCATGGTTGCTAAAAATAATAATAATCTATTCATCCCGTTAGAAATTTAGCTTCTAAAAATTTGTTCATTAATTTAAATATAATCTATATATAATAGTATTTCTAACGGGATTCATTAATAAAAGATTTTATAAATACAATATTTACTTTAGAAATATCAGCCGGTAGTAACATTAAAACATCCTTAAAACCAGAAGGGGTGTCCTCCGTCACCACCCCAACGACACCAACAATATAGTTCAAAGAGTCAGCTACCATTATCTTGTCCCCTACTTTAATATCAAAATCAATAGGCACCCTAGCTTCAATACTGCCACCTCCTACCCCTTTGATCTCTAATGGTTCTCTTGTCCTGTCCACAAAAGCATAAGTAACCACTCCTGCAAAAGAGTTGAGAGCTACAGTTGCTCTATTTCTAGTCGTTTTTATTATTTTGCCGATTAAAATCCTTTCGCCAGCTAATACAAAGTCTTCATTATTTATTCCGTTTTTAAGCCCCTTATCCAAAAGCAAAGAGTCAAGTGGTATTTGTGGAGATTTGGAGATGACAGAACTAGAAATAAAATCTCCAATTGGCTTTATCTCTAACTGCTCTCGTAATTTTTGGTTTTCGGATCTTAAGACTTCTAAATCAATCAGACTAATTTTTAAATCTTCTATTTCAGACGAAAGATGAGTATTTTCAGATACTAATTTCGTCTTATCAGAAAAAAACTTTGGTATCTTACCTAAACTGTTATAAAAAAAGCCACCTGTTTTAAAAAATGGGGAGAAAGTAGTTGAAATTAAAGATTGGACCGCTCCAGAAGTACTAAAAAGAAAAACAAAGCCTATCAAAAGCACAGCGATAATGAGCACCTTGGGTAGCCCTATCTTCAAAAACTTTCTATTAGTGCGCTTTATTTGATACATCTTCTTCGTTAGCAATTAATACTTCTTTATATTTTTCAATATCTTCGAGGATAATACCAGTACCACGAACAACACAGGTCAAAGGATCGTCTGCTACATAAACCGGCATCTTCACCTCTTCTTTCAGTATTTCAGGAAAGCCTTTTATCAAAGCCCCGCCACCAGCCAAATATATACCTCTATACATAATGTCAGAAAGTATTTCCGGCGGAGTCACTTCTAGTACTTCTTTAGTAGCTTCAACCAATCTCTCTATAGAATGAGAAACGGCATCTCTGATGTCAGAATCAGTTACTATAACTTCTCGAGGAAGGCCTGTGACAAGGTCTCGTCCTCTGGCCTGAGTTTCAAAAGAAACTTTTTCAGCCAAAAGAGAAGTGATCTTAGTTTTGATGAATTCAGAAGTTTTTTCACCGATGACTATTTTAAATTCACTTCTGATGTAGGCGGAGATATCGTTATTTAATTTGTCTCCCGCTACATGTACATTTTTTGAAGAGATCACTCCTCCTAAAGAAATAATAGCGATGTCTGCCGTACCACCACCAATATCAATCACCATATTTCCCAACGGCTCGCTGATGGGCAAATGCATACCGATAGCAGCAGCCATCGGCTCTTCTACAATATGAACTTCACTAGCACCAGCATTTTTGGTAGCGTCTCTGACTGCCCGAGTTTCTACGTTGGTAATACCGGAAGGCACTCCAACCACTACTCGAGGTCCTAAAAATTTTTGGGATACTGATTGAGCTTTATTTAAAAGATAGTGAAGCATCTCTTCTGTCACTTCAAAATCAGAGATGACTCCATCAACAATAGGGCGCACCGCTACAATGTGAGGAGGTGTGCGGCCAAGCATGTTTTTAGCTTCAGTACCAACAGCGACGACTTGACCAGTTTTTTGGTTTACCGCCACCACCGAGGGCTCGTTTAAAACAATACCTTTGCCACGCACATAAACAAGCATATTAGCCGTACCTAAGTCAATACCAATATCATTGCGCAAAAATCGCATCAACTGTTCCCATTTTTCCTTCAACATACGGATAATCTACCATAAATTAAAGGAATCGTCGCGTTTTGTTTTTAGTTAAAAAGGTCGTCTATTTCACTTTCAGTTATCATTTTGACCTCACCGGTCTTCCTGTTTTTCAATTCTAGTTTGCCACTTTCGAGATTTTTTTCACTAACTATCAGACTATACGGCATACCAAGCAAATCCGCATCTGCAAACTTTTCTCCCGCCCTGATATTTCTGTCATCATATAAAACATCACCTTCTCCTACCTTTTTATAGATCTTTTCGGCCATTTCCTTCACTTCAGATTTTTCCGATGATACTTCTACCAAATGTAATTTAAATGGAGCCACTGCTTCTGGCCAAACGATACCCTTATCATCTGCAAACACTTCTACAATAGTCCCCATAAGTCTCCCTAGACCAATACCATAAGAGCCCATAAAGACGAGATTTTCTTCCCCTTTATCATCCTTGTATTTCAAATCAAATGGTTTTGAAAATTTGGTTCCCAAAGTAAAGATGTTTCCGACTTCAACTGCCCTCTTTTCTACCAACTCATCTTTTTTTAAACCCAAATTTTCAATAACTTCATCGTTATAAACTTCTTTATTAATAGCTATTTTCTTTTTTTCATCTACATAAATAGTATCTTCTCCGGCTTCGGTCAAAGTTTGAAATTCATGAGAAAATTTAGAAAAAGAGTCCCCAGAGGCAAAAGTTATATAAGTCAACTCCCCGATACCTACTCTTTCGAAAACGTTTTGATAAGCCACTTTAGCTTTTTCATAAAAAACATTATGTTCCTTTTCGTCTTTAGAAAATGAATATAAAGCTTTCCAATAAAACTCCCTCCCTCTCATAATGCCAGATTTACTTCTTTCTTCATTTCTAAAAATTTCTTTAAAATCATAAGGATACATCGGTAAATCTTTATAAGAACTGACATATTGTTTTAAAATATTTGAATAAGCCTCTTCATTAGTAAAAGAGAGGCCTACTTCTCCCCCGTTTTTTAATTTAGTTTTAAACCAATTACCCACAACCTCATTGCTCCACCTACCTGACTTTTCCCATACTTCTTTATTTTGGAAAATAGAGGTCTTCATTTCTATACCTTCGATATTGTTCATCTCTTCTCTGATAATATTTTCTATTTTCTTGATGACTCTAATACCAAGTGGTAAATACGAATAAACTCCAGCCATTTCTTTATGGACATAGCCTGCTCGGATTAAAAGCTCGGCATTTTTAGCAGTCTCGTCCTTTGGAGCTTCTTTCCTAGTTTTTGTAAAAAGTTGTGATTGTCTCATATATTTATAGTATCAAACCATAGAGTTATTTCAAATGTTATATATGTATTAATACTTTGTTATATTTTTTACAGAAAAGAGGTAAATCCATTTTTTGTATTAAATTTATTAACAAACAGACTGATCAGGTAATTTGTTAATAATTATTTTTAAAGTTATTATTAAATTATGAGTATTGTTATAGAAATTTTAGAAGGTCTTTGGAACACCCATCTCTACTATAAAGGAGCGCGAGTAAATATGTTTGGAGTGCCAAAACCATGGATAGAAAATAAAAATTCTTACCGTAGCACTGTTTCTAGATTACATAAAAAAGGACTTGTAGAGAAAAAAAACGGAAGATGGATAATTACAAAAGCTGGTAAAAAATATGTTAAAGAAAATAAAAGATTACTAAATTTTAATTCCCCTTTTAAGAAAGGAGTTTCTAAAAATTTGTTGCTAATGTTCGATGTTCCAGAATCGAGACAAAATGAACGAAAATGGCTTCGAGAACATTTGAAGAAATTTGAGTACTTCATGATACAAAAGAGTGTTTGGGTTGGACCAAGTCCACTCCCAAAAGATTTTGTCTCTTATTTAAAGAAAATAAAACTTAATCCTTGTATAAAAACTTTTAAACTTGCAAAACCTTACCAAATAAAAGGTAGTTAACATTTTGCCTGATCAGGTAATTTGTTAATATATTAAAAATAAAGTTAAACTTTTTATGTCAACAAGAGTAATAAATAAGTATTAAAACAACCGCAAAATGTCTTTATAGGTAACGATGAGCATTATGATTATAAGGAGAGCAAAGCCAAAAGTATTTACGAACCCAGCAACTTTTGGGTTAATGGGTCTTTTTATAACACTTTCAATGATTACAAAAACGATCCGCCCTCCGTCAAGAGCTGGAAATGGTAGCAGATTCAAAATTGCTAAGTTTATAGATATAAGGGCAGTAAAAGTAAGCAAATAAGCAAAACCAAGCTTAGCGGCATCTCCTACCAAACCAATGATGCCAACGGGTCCGGCTATTTGAGATATGTCAGGATTACCTTTGACTGCTTGTTTGATCAAACCATAAATACCTGCAACTGTGCCGTATGTTATATCAAAAGTAGCCCTACCTCCTTCATAAAGTGCTTTGTGTATCGGCAAAGAGAGAGTGCCTACCATATCCATATTGATACCGATCAGTTTCTTATTCTCTTCTATTTTTGTACTTGGTGTGATTTCAAAATTTAAAATATCTCCGCCTCTATCTACTTCAATCGAAACTTTACCAGTAGAACTATTTATAAAATCAGAAAGGTTTTCAGGATTGGGTTTATCTAACACTTGTCCATCTCCAAAAGAAAGGCTTCTTATTTTATCCCCAGATTTGATGCCCGCATCTTTAGCAGGAGAGTTCATAATGACGTTGATAACAGTGAGATTGGGGTCTTTGACAATCTCTCCGTAATTATTATCAACCGACGTAGGCAGACCAATCATAAATCCTAAAGACAAAAGAAGCCAAGCGAAAACAATATTAAAAGCTACTCCAGCCCCTAATATAGTCGCCTGCCATTTTTTAGATGTTTGAGTAAAATGTAAATCGTTCTCAGAAGAAAGATCCTCTTCAAAAAGTCCTCGGGTCTCCTCATTTTGTTCGGCCAGACTTTTTTCATAGGACTTTCTTCCGAGAACGTCTTTATCTTCTTCTTCATAATTTTCACCAAATATTTTGACAAAACCTCCAAAAGGTATCCAGTTTAAAGTAAAGAGTGTCCCCCACTTATTTCCTAGTTTCAAAGCCCGGGGTGGATAGCCAAAACCAAACTCTTCAACTTTGACCCCAGCTTTCTTGGCAGCCAAAAAATGCCCAAGTTCATGGACAAAAACAAGCAACCCTAAAATAATCAAAAAAATTATAAATGTCATTTATATCAGTTTTTTATTTCTTCTTCTTTTTTAACCACTAACTCCTCCAGTTTCTTGTTGGATTCGTCTATTATCTTTTGCATCTCCTCTTTAAGTCTAAACTTATCGTCTTCTCCTATCTCTTTTGCTTTTTCTTTTTCATCGATGGATTTTGATATTTTGTCACGGAGATTTCTCAAAGAGACTTTACCCTCTTCAAATTTATTTCTGGCCACTTTCTTAAATTGCTCTCTCCTTTCAGCAGTTAGTTCAGGGAAAATAATACGAATTCCTTTATCAAACGGGGCAACCGAAAGACCCAAGTTTGAAGCTACTATAGCCTTTTCTATATCTTTGCCTACATTTGCATCCCAAGGCTCCAATCTTACAGTCTTAGCGTCTTCTACTACCATATTAGCCAATTCTCTGATCGGCATCTTTGAACCATAAGCTTCTACTTGAACAAAGTCTAAAATAGTGGGAGTGGCTTTACCAGTACGAATAGCCGATAGCTCTTTTGAAAGCCATTCTTCTACGTCAAGACTTTTTTGTTTTAGTTCCGAAAAATCAAACATATTATCAAGAACAATCCTTGGGACCGATCAGCTTAAGGACTTTCTTGGTAATCATTATAGCACACAAGAAAGCCATTCAAGAAGCATCTTGGGAGAGGATCCTCTAGTAGAAGCAAATATTTTAGCGGTTAAAATATTTTTCATAGCTTTAGTTTTATCAGTATCTTTAGAAAAATCTTTAGCATAATTTTTATAAGCCACTTCTTCTAAATTTTTGATCAATTCTTTCATCGGAGACTTATATTTATTTTTAGCCAAAGAACGAGTAAGAGCAAATTTCTCTTTTATATTGGAAGTGAGAAAATTTTGAGCATAGTTGTCAAGGGGCACCCTTGAACTGCCCCGGTCCCAAAGGGTGCCCCTTGACGAGATATCTAAGACTCTCACTCTTGAAAGAAAAGTTGGCAGAAGCCCTCCAAGGCTTTCTAAGTTTATAAAAATGTAGGTCCCGACTGGTGGCTCCTCCAGCACTTTAAGTAAAGCGTTTTGAGCTTCATGGGTGATTGACTTTATAACAAGCAAAGAAGCTTTTACCTCCCCTGAAAGAGGCCTACCTATAACCCATCTTTCTAAATCTCTAGCATCATCAATACCCAAAAAGTCTCTTTCTAAAAGCAAAAAATCTGGATTAGCTTTTGTGTCAAAATCTAAACAACTAGACAAAATATCAAAAACAAATTCATGACAACCTTCTCTACCTATTATTATATTTGCGTGATGTAATCTTATTTTTTTATTTGTGTCATTCGTTTCCATTTGTGTATTTGTGTCGAGTTTTATCTCTTAGAGATCATTGTTTTTTTATAAGCCCCCAAATAATCCAGTGCGATACCAGTACCTTTAGCCACACAGAAAAGTGGGTCTTTAGATAAAGTAGTTTTGACTCCAACCCTCCTAAAGATAAGTTCTGGCAAGTTGCGAAGAGAAGAAGTTCCTCCGGTCATGATGATACCATGATCGATAATATCAGCCGCCAATTCAGGCGGAGTCTCTTGCAAGACATCTTTGACTGCTTTAACCATCTCCCTAAGTTCTCTAGAGATAGCTTTGACTATTTCGTTTGTTTTTATCTCGACAGATCGAGGTAGTCCAGAAATCAAGTCTCGCCCCTTGATGATCATAGAAAGCTCTTCATCTATCGGTAGGGCCGACCCTATTTTCACTTTTATATTTTCGGCAGTCTTGTCTCCTATTGCTAAATTAAAAGTCTTTTTAATGTAATCAGCAATAGCTTCATCAATCCTATTGCCTGCACATTTAACCGAAGTCGAAGCCACGATTCCTCCGAGAGAGATGACAGCCACATCAGTAGTACCTCCTCCTATATCAGCAATCATATTCCCTTGGGCTTCATAGATTGGGATATCAGCACCAATAGCAGCCAAGATTGGCTCTTTGACTACATAAGCATTTTTGGCTCCAGCTTTGATAGCTGCCTCGATCACCGCCCTCCTTTCGGTCGAAGTCACTCCTGCCGGCACACTGATCAATACTTCTGGCTTCATAAAACTCCAGCCACCCAAAGCCTTTTTCATATAATAAGAGAGCATGGCTTCAGTCACTTTATAGTCAGCTATCACTCCGTCTTTCATTGGCCTATAAGCAGTGATGGCCTCTGGTGTCCTACCTATCATAGTCTTAGCCTCATTCCCTACCGCCAAAATCCTATTATCTTCAAGAGAAATGGCTACCACCGAAGGCTCGTTTAAAACCACTCCTTTACCAGGCAAAAAAACTAGAGTATTAGCAGTTCCCAGATCAATACCGAGTTTCTTAGACATAATTTTTATATTCATACTCAAATACTACAAGCAAATCATCATTTGAGCAATATTGAGCTTTATTCAAATCTCTGCCACAATCTTTATATGTATATCATCGAGTGTCTACCATTTTCAAAGGGATTAAAGAAAGATTCTCTTTCATATTTTTCATCTAAAGCAATAGAGGTTGGTTCTCTAGTGAAAATCAATATCAGAAACAAAAGTACCAATGCCTTGGTTATTGAAAACAAAAATGCAACTGAATCAAAAACAGAAATAAAGAGTGCTCAATTTCAATTAAAAAAAATAAATTCAGTAAGTTCTAAACCATTTTTACAAAAAGAATTTTTGGAAGCAGTAAAAACTACTGCCGAATATTTTGTTGCTAGCCAGGGAGGCATTCTTAACCACTTGATACCTTCTTTTATTTTAGAAAATCCAGAGTTATTGTCGCTGTCAAGGGGCACCCTTTGGGGCAGGGGCAATTCAAGGGTGCCCCTTGACAGCTCTGATAGCAAAGACAAAACCAAAAGCGAAGTTGCGGTATTACAAGTCCCCGATGAAGAAAAGTTTGTCCATTGTCGTTCTCTCATCAGAGAAGAATTTGCTAAAAAGAAGTCGGTATTCCTTTGTTTATCTAAAAACCAAGATATAAAACAAGCCAAAGAAAAATTAGAGAGAGGTATCGAAAACTTCGTCTATACTTTTCATAGTGGACTAAATAAAAAAGAATTAAAAAAAGAGTGGCAAGGAGCTTCAAAGACTAATCATCCGGTATTGATAATAGGTACAGCTAGATGGTTATTTTTGCCTCGAGCCGACTTCGGCACCATCATTATAGATAGAGAGAATGAAAATGGTTGGAAAACTTTATCGAGGCCTTTCATAGATTTGAGATTTTTTGCTGAAACCTTGGCCAATAAGAAAAATATTCGCACAGTCATAGGAGATTCTTTCTTAAGAGTAGAAACTCTACACAGATACAAGGAAGGAGAACTGGTGGAGTTTGAAAGCGTCAAATGGAGACTACCAAAAGATATCAAAGCTAAAGTGGTGGACCTCAAAGAAACCTCCAAAAAAGCAAAGGAGTTTAAAGCCCTATCACCGGTGTTGCTTGATCTAATCAAAGAAACTATTTCAAAAAGATCAAACATATTTATCTTTGCGGCTAGAAAAGGTCTCTCTAGTGTCACTGTTTGTCGTGATTGTGGTGAGCAAGTCAAATGTTTTAATTGTGACTCTCCTATGATCTTATATAGAACCAAAAACAAAACTAAACTAAGTTCCGACCCTACAGCCAGAGTACAAAGCAGTGGAGTTTTCAAATGCCACCAGTGTGGAGAAACCAGAGATGCAGCTGAAGTTTGCCAAAATTGTGGAAGCTGGAAACTAGCCGCTTTTGGATCTGGTATAAATAGGATTGCAGAGGAAATAAGAGAAAATATTCCAGAAGTAAATCTATTTGAAATCCATAAAGATAATACTTCAACTAGTCTTAGAGCTTCAAAGGTAGCCAAAAATTTTTATGAAAATAAAGGTGGCATCATTTTAGGTACTGAGATGGCTTTTCCTTACCTTTATAAAAAAGTAAGGAGCTCAGCTATCGCCTCTTTTGATTCTCTTTTCTCTATTCCTGATTTCCGTATCAGAGAAAAGATATTTAGATTAATCTTACAAACCAGAAACCTCGCTAAAGAAAATTTCTTAATCCAAAGCCATAATCCAGATGATCCAATAGTAGAGTTAGCCATAAACGGCAATCTAGCAGAATTTTATAAAAAAGAAGTAGCAGACAGACAAATATTAAATTATCCCCCTTTTGGTATTTTTATAAAAATAACCGTCAGAGGTACTAGAAACTTCGTTTCTAAAGAGATTGAAAAACTCTCCGAAATATTAAACATTGGAGTTCAAAACAAAACATCTAAAGGAAAATATAATATTACTGTTTTCCCTTCAACTTATGAAAAAAAAGGTGAGCAAGCAGCCGTCAATACTGTTATTAAAATTAAAAAAGGTGATTGGTCCCACTACGCTGAAGCTTCGCGGGATAAGTCTCACCTTCCTCTTTTCTCTCTACTAAAATCTCTCCCATCACACTATGAAATCAGAGTAGACCCCGATAATTTACTGTAATTAAAGGTAGAAAAAAAGAGAAATGTGTGGTAAATTAATGATTATATGGATAATGAAATAGTCCAAAAAGAGAATAAGATTTTGAGGAAAATTGCTAGAGAAGTGCCTGTAAAAGAGATCACTAGCTCTAAAATAAAAAATATTCTCAAAAAAATGAAAAGAGCTCTTGATTCTCAAAAAGATGGGGTAGCTATCGCCGCACCGCAGATAGGGGAAAATATGCGGATTTTTGTCATATCCAAAAGAATATTTGAACTAATAGCAGAAGCAAAAACAAGAAGTGAAGAAACTGAAATAAAAGAAAGGGATGCTTTAAAAAATAAAAAAGACTCTTCAAACACCCTAAAACAAGAAAAAAAATACAAAGATATGGTTTTTATAAATCCTAAAATATTAAAAACTTCAAAAAAGATGGCTCTGGTTGAAGAAGGATGCCTTTCCGTCCGCTGGCTCTACGGAAAAGTCAAAAGAGCTGAAAAGACACTCATCAAAGCTTATGATGAAGGAGGTAAACTGTTTACGATGGGAGGTTCTGGATTACTTTCTCAAGCTTTTCAACATGAGACCGATCATTTAGAAGGAATACTCTTCACCGATAAAGCTGTCAATTTAAAAGAAATGGCACCCACACATTCTACTAAAAATAATAAAGCAACACCGAAACGAACATCCGCAGCACTTAGTAGCGAGGACAAGTGAGTGGGGGTGTTGCTTTATTATTTATTAAAAAACTATGAAATTTGCATTTTTTGGAACTTCAGAATTTTCTGTTTATGTATTGGAAGAATTAAAAAAGCACGATATTGTGCCCAATTTAATCGTAGCCAGTTCAGATAAACCCAAAGGGCGCAAACTGATTATTACTCCCCCACCTACCAAGATTTGGGCAGAAAAAAATAATATTCCTGTTTATCAACCCAAAAGCCTAAGAAGCCTTAAAAAAGATGGCACCCCATTTAAAGAACCTGCAAAAAAAGTTTTGGAAAAAACCAAATGGAATCTATTTTTGGTTGCCTCATATGGCAAGATAATTCCTGCTGAAATTTTTAATATCCCCACTCATAAAACTTTAAACATCCACCCTTCACTACTACCAAAATATCGTGGGGCCTCCCCTATCCAATCTCAAATTTTAAACGATTTTGCAAATCCTGACCGTAGTGGAGGGGAGAAAAATGTCGGCGTCACTCTAATGCAAATTGATGAAGGTATGGATACAGGGCCTATTATTTTGCAAGAAAATACCCAGCTAGATGAATGGCCAATTGGATCTCTAGAATTAGAAAAAACTCTCGCTGTTCAGGGGGCTAAAATGTTTGCTCAAATATTACCTGACTGGCTAGAAGATAAAATAAAACCAAACAAACAAGACGATAGTAAAGCCACGGAATGTGGCAAAATTGAAAAATCAGATGGAGAAATCGATTTAAATGGAGACCCTTACAAAAACTATCTAAAAATAAAAGCCTACGAAGGCTGGCCTGGAACTTACTTTTTTAAATACGGTAAACGAATCAAAATAACAGAAGCTGAATTCAAAGAGGATACGCTCGTAATTACGCGCGTAATCCCAGAAGGTAAAAAGGATATGGATTACAAAGATTTTATAAAAAATTTTAAAACATTAAAACCCTAGCTTCGTTTGACCTTAAAGGACTATTCAAATCAGGTTCATCCATATAACTCGAAATAGCCATAGTCCCATTTTCTGGTGGTATCCAAGAAATTTCTTTATCCGACATATTGATAACTACTAAAGCCTTTTTGTTTCCCAGCACTCTCTCAAAAATCAAAACAGAGTCTTCGAAAATAGCTTCTGGTTGATATTCTCCTTCAGCAAAAACTGGGTCTTTTTTTAGATTAATTATTTTTTTATAAAAATTTAAAACAGATTTTGAATCGTTTTCTTCAACTGCTACATTTATTTTTTCTTTCTTTTTAGGCATCCCAATCCATGGTTTAACATTAGAAAATCCAGCAAATTCAGAATCATCCCATTGCATCACCCCTCTTTCTGCATCCCTACCCAATTTTATTTCTGTAACTCTTTTGCCCCATTCGTCAAGCTCTTCTCCTTCTTTTATATCAATATCAACCATTCCGATTTCTTCTCCATAATATATAAAGCTTGCCCCCGGCAAAGTCATTGAAAGTAATGCCAAAGAAAGAGCCTTCTCTTTTCCCAAACGAGACATTACTCTCCTTCTATCATGATTACCTAAAACATAATTTCTAGGTAGCTCATGGCTTATCTCAATGTATTTATCAATAAATTCTTTGTAAGTGGTAGCTTCCCAAGGCATTGAAACAAAATTAAAATTGAAAGGACTGTGATTTGAAGCAGGGCAATTTCTATAGACATTGGCTAAACCGTTTATATCTAAATATGCTTCAGTAATGAAAAAAGTATCTCCATATTTTTTTATGTGTTCGGATATTTCAGTAGTTAATTTTATAGTTTCTGGCAGACTAGTTGTTTTTGAATGAATTAAAGTATTATACGGATCATCTAAACCAACTCTATAATTTGGATTGCTTTCTTCATCTGTAAATTCTGGATCTTCATATATATTATCTATGGCATCTCCTCTAAAACCATCTACCCCACGAGTAAGCCAAAAATCGATTACCTTTAACATTTCTTTTTTGACTTCAGGATTTCTCCAATTCAAATCAGGCTGGCTCGATAAATATGTGTGCAGGTACCATTCGTCTGTTTTTTCATCATAAGTCCATGCTGGACCGCCAAAAACAGAGACCCAGTTGTTAGGTGGTATCTTTTTACCATTTTTTTCAGTCCCAGATTGCCATACATAAAAATCTCTTTTAGGATCGTCTTTTGAAGAACGAGACTCCTCAAACCAATGGTGTTCTTCTGATGTATGATTCAAAACTAAATCAATTATTACCTTCATATCTCTTTTGTGAATTTCTGAAATAAGTTTTTCTATATCTTCAAACTCCCCAAATATACTACCTACTTTTTTATAAGCAGAAATATCATAACCAAAATCTTTCATTGGCGATTTATAAAAAGGCGAGAGCCACACGGCACTAACACCAAGATTTTTGACATAATCGATCTTTTCAATTATTCCGTTTAGATCACCATAACCGTCTTCGTTTGTATCTTTAAAAGATAGTGGATATATTTGATACATCACAGTATCATCAAACCAGTGCTTTTCTGGTGGATTCTCCAAATTCATAAATCTATTTCTTGTTTCTTATTCTTTTCCAACCTTTACCTCCTACATTTGCGGCCCCTTTCAATATATTTTTTATTTTAGCACCACCCTTTCTGAATAAACGTACAGTTTTCTTTTTTTTTGAAGTCAATTCCCGAACAATATTATCTTTAACCTGATCAATAGAAGCGTAGAGATCTTCTGTCTCGGCACTTGCGTAATATTCATTCCCTCGTGATCTAATGAAAATTTCAGCTCTAAAAATATCTCCTGACTTATGGTGGTGGGTGGTTTTGCCTACTTCTACATTTACTATAATTTCTTCGTCTTTCTTATAAAATTTTTCTAATGTCCTAACTCTTTTTTCTACATACTCCGAGATAGATGAAGTAAGAGAAATATTAGTGGCTTTTATATTTATCTTCATACTCTTATTATAACCTTTTGGAAAAATTTAACAAAATGCTCTACTATTAAAAAATAATGAAATGTGTGGTCTATCTACTTATCCCCTGTTTTAGGAGATTTATAAACAGCTAATCCACATAAAACCCACTGTTTTACTCACAACCCTATATTGACATTAAATACAAAGAGGGAAATAATTTAAGTAACAACGGTATCCTTAAAGAGGACCTCCATAAATCAAAAAACATATCATCTCGCTTTATTTGAGTGTTATGAGCCTCAAATTAGAGATGAAAAAAATTAAAAAAGGGGGTGATTCTTTTTAAGATAGACCGAGTGCTAAAACATCGCTTGAAAGCGGTGTTTTAGTTTCTAATCAAAGATATTTATAAGATAAGCATCGATATTTCTTTGGCTCAAATCATAAAAGTATTGTTTCTCTTCGTATAATCTTTTAGCCAAAGCTTTGCCGACAAAACGGAAATGCCAAGGCTCAAATTGATAGTAAGCATTGCCTTTAGGGTACGAGAGTATAAATCCATATTTATACGCGTTATCTAAAAGCCACCCGTAAGCTTTAGTATCACCAAAGTCAGTAAAATTAGCCCCCAAACTTTCGGTAGTCAAGTCCACAGCGGTACCGAGTTGGTGTTCGGAGTAGCCTTGATCCGCCGAAAAGGTGTTAGCTCCAGAGCCATAAGTGACAGTGTATTGGTTTTTTAATGAAGACTGTTCATTGAAAGAACGATAAGCCGAGACTACTTGGACTGGGGTATTGTTTTTATTTAGATCGTTAATCATTTCTTCTAAATAAGGCAAAACTTTTGTATGGATTTTTAGATTTCTTTCTTTCTGCAAAAGATATTCTTTTGGTATATCTGAAAGACCATTAGGAACATAATTTTCATTTAAAAAATAGACTTTTGAGTATTTTTGCAAAAGCTCTTTGTCTGTTTTGGCCAGTTTATCTAGATTGCCAACAGTACCGGCTATCTCTCCAATTTGAGTTTCAAAGAGCCCATTCTTTTCCTGCTCTTTTTGGAGGCTGTTTGCTAGAGCGATGTTTTTATCTTCAAGATTTAAAATAGTACTTTCTAAATCTTCGGTGTTTTGGACTATTTCACTAGCGGTGACATAATAAAAGTATCCTCCATACCCGAGTCCTAAAAAAGCCAGCACTATAACTACGGCCACCGTGTATTTTTCGTATTTGCGAGTTTTAAAACCTTTTATCATAGGATGATTTTAGCATAAAAAATGAAAGATATTGATTTTTAACTCTTATTGCATAAGAGAGCTTATTTTTGTTATAATAACGACCGTTCAAACAATGAACAATCATTCCTCGGCCTGCCCGCAACGACTTGCAAACTCATCTTGCATGTCGGGCAGGTAGCTCAGCGGTAAAGTGAGGGTTGGGATGGGACCCAACACGCAAGACTCATTGAGGATTTTTACAAGCAAAATGAAGTAAAAAGTCCAATGAGTGGACAGCTCCTGTAAGGAGATCGCCTGTTAAGCGATTGGTCGTTGGTTCTGCGCCAGAGGCGCATCAGCCTATGGCTGAGAATCCTTAAAAAAGTTAAAATGTACATGTTCACAAAATAGAAATGCTTGCTCCGCGGTAGCTCAGCGGTAGAGCGATCGCCTGTTAAGCGATTGGTCGTTGGTTCGAATCCAACCCGCGGAGCAAGCAGTTTTATTTAAATGTATTATATTTACGTTATTAAAAGTCTAAGCCACAATACCCGGTACGTTGGTAGTACCAAAAATATATTAAAGAGAGTTGAAGAACACAATAAAGGCAAATGCAGATACACAAAAGGTCGCTCCCCTACCGACCTCCACCCCTTCAAAGAAATTATAGCTTAACAGAGCCGTATTTTGGTTATTCTAATTGACAATAAAACATAAAAAATACATACTTAAGGTAGGTAGATTCTACAAGATCTATACTTTAGATAGAGATATTTCTGATATCTTTTGAGGAGAGGAGAAATGGTGTGAGTGATGAATGGGAAGACAAAGGAGAGTGCGGGAAGTCAGAATACGAATTTATAGATGTATTTCTCCCAGAAAGTATGTGGACACGTTTTCATGCAGTTGAAAATATAGAAACTGGTGAGATAAGACGAGTCCGAGTAGACCCAGGCCAAACAGTTGGTGAGGCTATAGCCGAAGGTCAGTTCATTGAAGAAGATTAAACCCAATAAGCCCCGTAGTTCATCTAAGTGGATTACGGGGTTTCAATTCGTACAAATACACCATCAAATTATGGATCTTTTCTGATTTTAAAAGTTTAAATTCAATATGTTTATCAACATCTATCGGAAATTCTACACATAATATTTTTGTTTTATATGTTCCTTCTGTTGAAATTTTATGCGCCATTTTATTAACCAATTTAGGGAATAAATACATATAGATAAAAGTGGCTTGACTAATATTCGCTTTTAAGAAATTTTTTCTAAATATATCAATTGTTTTTAAATGATTATATTTAATTAAAAATTTTGTTTTTAAATATGGCCATGGTGCTATTTCATAGCCCACAGCTTTTGATGTATTAAAATCATAGACTCCAGACATTAAAAGGCGACCATCACCACATCCAAGATCATAAAAAATATCAGTAGAAGAAAGACCTCCAAATGCCAAAACTTTTAGAATTAGTTTTTTAGAAAGAGGGATATATGGTGCGCCAAATATTAAAGAAACAAACCCTGATAGGTAAAAAAACACTAGTGATATTAGAAAAACAAAATAAAGTGAAGAGAAAAATATTAATAAAATGATATAAAAAGTTAACATCACATTTTTAACTCTAAAACATAAGATTATCAAAATCAAATAACATTATATGTATAATGTTATTAAAAAATATATTTATAAATATACTAATTTATTTCCAATAGCCAAATTGGATTTAAAATACTAAAAGTATTCAATTTTTTTCCACTTCCCTCCAATCCAGAGTTTTAAACTCGTCCAGTTCGAGGTATCAAAATAGTTAATAATATACTCGTATTACCGAAAACAGCTTCTAACGTCCTCTATCCATCGGAGCCGCGTAAAGCACACGACAAAACCTCCTTAGTATTAGGAGGTTTTGTCTTACATACCATGTGGCTATGTGACCGAAATGCAATTTCGGTTTTACGTTGCATTCTTTTTAACATCGCAACCACGTGATGAGCATAGCGAATTTTACGTAGCCACCCCTTTTTATACCGACCTTCCTCCGTCTACAAAATCATGATATAGTTTTTATATGACGAAACTTTTAATTATTTTAGGAATAATATTTGTAGGTGTAGTAATTTTAGAACTATTCTTTGGCAAGAGAAAGAAACGAGTTTATGAATACAGAAAGAAAGATTTTTTCATGACTCGCTCTGAGCATGAATTTTTTGACACATTAATTTCTATTATAGGAAATAAATATTATATTTTTGCTCAAGTCCATCTCTCCACTTTTCTTTATCATAAAATCAAAAAACAAAACCGGTTAGGAGCTTTTAGTCATATAAATCAAAAATCTGTTGATTTTGTATTATGTGATAAGTCTTACATATCTCCTAAATTAGTAATAGAATTGGATGATAAAACCCACGAACGTAAGAGTAGAATTTTAAGAGATGATGAAGTTAATAGAATTTTAGAAACAGCAAGATTACCAATCTTGAGGATTAAAAATTATAAAGACTTAGACTCAAATGAACTGTTAAATAAGATAAATTCAGTTATATTAGACTGAATCCCAGTTCGAACATCGTACTACCAGAGCACTTCCTGTCTTCTAATTCGCTTCGCTCTTAATAAAACAAAGTTCTCCACCCATCAGAGCCAAGTAATGTATAACGAACTTTTTTAAAGAAAATCCTGTGGGCTGGCTCTTAGACAAAAAAATCAAAATAGCTTATACTGGATAGAGTCACACTTTAATCGACGTAGCATGTGACATAATTTCGCAAAATTATATGGCAAAAAGAAAAACAGGTGTAGGAAATATGAAAACTACACGATCAAGAAAAACTAAAAAACGTCTAGCGACAAAATATGAAAGGTTAGCTAAAGATGCTAGCAAAAAAAGAGGTAAATAGTCCTCTTTTTTTATTGTCTCTAAACATGGGAACCGGCTACGAAGCCGGTAGTCCAGCAGAGCTGTAACGAAAAGCCTCCACTAGGTCTATTTATATGAAGCACATCTCCAGTAAAGAAAAGGTTGTGGTGTATCTTTGACCTCATAGTCTTGGTATCTACTTCTTTGAGGTCGACTCCACCATCAGAGATAACAGCCCAATCCAAACCCATAGTTCCCGTGACAGTCAGTGGCATTGCCTTGAGGATGCTGACAAGTTCGTGTCTAGTTTCTTTGCTTATGCTGTGAACCTTTGTCTCTCCTAATTCTGGTGGAAATTGGGCTAAAACAGCCTCATTCAAACCGTTAGGCACAAACTCTTTCATTACATTTTTGAGAATCTTGTTTTTGTTTTGATTAAATATTTTAAGAACTCGATTTCGCAAAGTGCCTATCTCGGTATCTGGATACATATCTATAACCGACTTAACTTCGCCTTTTTCAAGTAATTTTTTTACCTCATAAGAAGAATTAAGGATAAGCGGGCCAGAGAGTCCAAAGTGAGTGAAAAGCACTTTGCCTAAACGAGAAAACTTACCATTTTCCTTATCACGATCAATAGCAAAAGTGATTTTCATAAATGATAATGTCGTACCAGAAAGGGCTTTGACCCATTCTTCAGAGACAGTCAGAGGAACAATATTTGGATTAGCTTTGTGGACGGTATGCCCAAGCCCTTTAAGCCATCCTACCCCTTCACCTGTTGAGCCAGTTTTTCCATAAGAAGCCCCGCCTGTAGCCAACACATAGTTTTTTGCCATATATAGTCCATCATTTGTTTTAACCCCTGATATCTTTCCATTTTTTATTTCAAAACCTTTTACTTTTGTATTTATTTTGAGTTCTACATTATTGTCAGCAACATACTCTTTCATAATGTCAGTAACATCGGTTGCCTTTTGTGATTCTGGGAAGGCTCTCTTTCTAGCTTCTACCACTATGGGCAAGCCTCCTTTTTCAAAAAATACTCTCGAATCTTGCATACCGTGTTGGGAGAAAGGTGAATAGAGAAATTTGGCTGACTCCCCATAATTTTTTAAAAGCTTATGAGTGTCTTCCTCTGCGTTGAAAATATTACATCGACCTCCACCAGTTAAAGAAAGCTTTTTGCCAAGTCCTTTATTTTTTTCTATCAGTAAAACCCGCAGACCTCTCTCCGCGGCACGTCCAGCAGCCATCATCCCTGATGGACCACCTCCGATAACTATCACATCATAATGTTGCTCTGTTGACATAGTTATAAAATATTAGCACAATAATACTCTTTAGTAAACACCCTAAAAATAAAATAAAGAGTTATAATAAAATTATGGATCAAATAGTTTTAAACTTCTTTGTAGCAAACAGGATAGAATGGCTTTCTTTCATCATGCTTATTATCACCTACTCTGGAGGCTATATGTTAGTTGGGGGATTGACCTTGCTTTCAAGCTTGTCCCTTTATATCCACAAACACACCGCTAGAGCTCTATCTCTTTTGATTTCAGTAGGAGGGGCAGGAGTGACAGTCTTTCTTCTTAAAAAAATATTTTACAGAGCTAGACCCTTTGCAGAAGCTGTCTATCTTGAGACCAGTTCATCTTTCCCCAGTGGTCATGCCACTATGGCGATGGCCTTTTATGGGTTCATCCTTTACATTATTTGGAAGCATGATAAACATCACTTCCGAAATCCTTTTATAGTTTTCCTTTCGGCTCTTATACCTCTTATCGGTTTGAGTAGATTATATTTAGGAGTACATTATCTATCAGATGTTTTGGCTGGATTTGCAATCGGTTTTATCTGGATTTTGATAAGTTTGTATGTGGTTAAGATAAAAACTCTAAGATCATTGTTTCGACTTCCTTAGCATTTTTTGTTTCCATTAGTTTTAATCTTAAGTCTTTCAATTGAGGGTTTTTTAAATAGGCTTTAAAATGCTTTTTCATAACGGAGAAATTTTTTATACCGCCTAATTTTTCTTCAAAAAGTTTGGTATGCTCTACCAAAATTTCTAGTTTTTTTCTCATCACCTCCGCATCTTCTCTATTGAACCATTTATACGAATTAGACAATAACCATGGTTGACCGAAAATACCTCTACCGATCATGGCTCCATCAGCTCCACTCTCTTTGCATTTTTTTATTGCATCATCGACATCTTCTACATCACCATTACCTATTATCAGAGTTTTTTCATTACCAAGAGCAGTCCTTTGGGACCGGGGTAGTTCAAAGACTGTCCTTGGTAATTCATCCCGTATCTCAACAGCTCTTTTTATACGATCCCACTTGGCGGGAACTTTAGACATCTCTTTCCTAGTACGAGCATGGATAATTATAGCGGCAGGATTTTCGGCCAATAGTTCTGGAAGCCATGTTTCTAATTCATCTTTATTATAACCAAGTCGAGTTTTGACAGAAACAGGAATTTCCAAGGTCTGACCTTTTTTAGAAGCTTTTTTTATTCCCAATTTAGCAGCTCTTATGAGCTGTCTAGCAAGAGATGGATTTTTAATCAAAGCAGATCCCGCACCCTGCTTTTCAATGCTTTTATCAGGACAGCCCATGTTTATATCCACTCCATTAAAACCAAGTTCCGTCGCGAGTTTGGCTGCTTTATGCATATGGTCGGGGTTACTAGTAAAAAACTGCGCCACTATTGGCCTCTCTATTTCTGAATATTCCAAATCTTTAAGTAGTCTTTTCCGCCCTTTTTCTGGTGCTAAACAAAGCCCATCGGCTGAGACAAATTCAGTGTAGGTTACATAAGTGTCAAGGGTGCCCCTTGACACTTCTTTCGAATATTTGGCAACAATATGCCGAAAAACACTATCTGTGACATCAGCCATTGGTGCTAAACAAATTATGGGTTCTCCCTTATTTTTCATTTCTTGCCAAAAATTCATATCTTCTAGCTTAGCATAAAATCAAAACATCCTTACGGACATAAGTACGTTCGTAAGGATGAAATATAAAAAACGATGCCCCGCACCCTCCGAAGAGGGGCGGGGCGTGTGCCGGCGACCAGCGAAACTAAAGTATCGCGGTCGACGGCGGACATTACTCTTCTTCCTAATCAGTCGAGCTTACTCGGCCGATCATGGAATGTTTGCCGGCGACCAGCAATTATACTAGCCGCCGACTCTTCCTTCGCTTACTCGACATGCTGCCACCCGATTAGTGGTCAGCTGGCCGCGCCGGCGCCGGTGGTGAAGTTGCTCGAAATGCTATCCAAAGAAGTGTGTCGCCCGGCCAAACCGGACGGAGAGCCACGGGTTTTTCGCATTGTTTCTTCTCCTTGAAGTCAGGTTCTAGCCCCAACTTCATTCTTGTTGCTTGAAAGTACTGTTGTTACTACCAAAGAGTATAGCATAACCACAAAATCTGTCAATCCCGTTAGAGATTTTCTTTTTTTAGACAGCAAAAAACCTTTATTTTAAGCCATATTTTAGAACTAGAGAAAAAACGAGTGTATTTTAAATCTCTAACGGGATCAAGCATTTTGACACAAAAATTAAAAGAAATATCTAAGGGTGACCTTTTGGGGCAAAGGCAGTTCAAGGGTCACCCTTTTGGGGCAAATTTCTCTAAAAAAACAAGAAGCAAAATTTGAAGAAGCTGCAGAGCGAGTCTCGCTTTTTCAAATTTTGCTTCTTGTTTTTTTTAATTTACCAGTTCCTCTCTCTTAATCTCAATCTTACTCCCAGCTTTAGCTTCACCACTGACAATCTTTTTAGCCACTAAATTTTCAACTTCATTTTGAATGGCCCTATTTATAGAGCGCCCACCAAACTCTGGATCACTTCCCTTTTCTACCAAGAAGTTCACCACATCTTTGTTTATAATTAGTTCAATATCTTGTTCTTTCAGTCTCCTTGCCAACTTCTGAAGCCCAAGTCGAGCAATACTCTCAAGCTCTGCTTTCTGTAAAGGATGGAAAAAGATCACTCCATCAAAACGGTTTAGAAGTTCAGGACGGAAAACTTTATCTTTTATGATTGAGTTTATGATTGTATCTTTTGATCCAGCCAATTTTTTACCAGACTTGATAATATCCCAGATGAGAGAGCTACCGGCGTTTGAAGTGGCTATGATGATAAGATTACGACAACTTACCTGCCTACCTAAAGCGTCAGTAAACATTCCTTCATCCAAAATCTGCAAAAATAAATCTAATACGTCTGGTGCCGCTTTTTCAAACTCATCGAGTAGGAGCACACTGTAAGGATTGTCTCTAATTTTACCAGCCAAAAGTCCACTTTTATTCATAGCAAAATCCCCAATAAGCCCATACATTGCATCTGGTCCATTGTATTCAGACATATCAAGACGTATCATCTTTTTTTCATCACCAAAGAAACTTTCAGCCAAAGCCTTTGAAACCTCCGTCTTTCCTACGCCAGTCGGACCAATAAAAAGAAATGATGAGATTGGTTTTTTAGGATTGTTTATACCAGAACGAGACCTCCTTATAGCACTTGCCACACTGTTTACTGCCTCATTTTGCCCAACTATTCTTTTATGCAGTAACTCTTCTAAGTGTTCTATCTTTTTAGCTTCTTTATCTTTAACTTTCCCAGAGGTGATACCTGTTTTTTCAGAAACGAAAAGGTGGACATCTTCTTCTCTCAAGACTGCAATACTCCTCTCTGCTGCCCAAGGAGCTATCTCAGCAAGGAGATCAAGAGCTTTGCCTGGCATCTCCCCATAAGTAATAAACCGATCTGCTGAATCTGCTAAAGTTAAAATAGCGGGATATGAAAAGATAAATCCATATTCTTTTTCGATAATCGGCACTTGCTCTAACAAGACATTCATCGAAGCTTCTACTTCATCGGTGTCTGGAATAATTCTTTCGAACCTTTCTAGCAACTCTGGGTTTGTCTCAATGAAAAAATGAAAATCAGCATTGGTGGCTGAAGTTATCACCTGAAGACTACGAGAATTCAAATAAGGGGAAAGGAGTGAGCCCAAGTTTGTACCAATACTTTTACTACTACTTATAAACCCAGCCAAGTCCTTAATATAGATGATCACATTTCCAGCAGAAACAGACTCGTTTAATATCTTCAAAAATTCTTCTTCAAACTCACCTTTGTTTTTATATGTAGCCAGTAAAGCATTTACATCTAGCTCAATGACCTCTTTGTGTTCTAAAAATGGCAAAGAGACTCCGAGTTTAATTTTTTTTAAAAGCCTGCCTACTATATCTCTGGCCACTTTTTCATCATCATTTATTATTATGGCGTTGGCTTCTGCCCTTCTCTCGAGTATTCCCTCAAGTAGAGTCACTTCTCTATCTCGATAACCATTTTCAATATCAAACAGGGAAATGTCCATAGTTTTATCAAAAGATATACCGAACTTACCCAGATCAGTAGCTACCCCATATGACCAACTAGTTCCGATAGAAGGTATCGTCCCCAGATTTTCTCTGCTCCAAAATCTTTCTGCCCGACGAGATTTTGCCTCTTTTCTCATTATCCAAGAGACAGTTCCCAAAAATTCTTTTTTATTGATAGAGTTTTGAGAAAGAAAACTTTCTAAAGATTTGTCTGTATCGTAGATTATCTCCATATACCGAAGTAGATCAATCGCTTCATCACTAAAGTTTAAAGACGAAGCCATGATAGGTGATCTGTCAGAGTAAATAAAATTTCTGATGCTTTCTACAGTAATACCGAGCCTCCGGAAAACTTCGAGACTTACTTTACTCTCAAACAAAGCTTTGGTCACGTCTATATCATTTGTAAGATACAAAACACTAGATAGTTCATAATCAATCCGTTTGTTTTTGTCTACAATATTTTCGTTTATTCTGACTTGCAGACCTTAGGCCAACATTGATTTATAAAAAAACTCTAGGAAAGAAAGAGTCAAGTAGATGAAGATGAAGATGAAAAACATCCCATCGGCTTTACCAAAATAGAGAGGCAATGAATCAAAAGAAAGAGCAAAAGAAACCAAAGAGGCTAAGGCCACCCCCCTCCTCAAAATACTACGAATAGTTTTAGGGAAAAACCTATCTAAAGATAATGCGTAGTAGTGAGGTCTTGATATTTTTTTGAGTTCTCTAAAGGTCATATAAATTTATACTATAAAAAAAGTAACCGCTAAAACCACACTACCTATAAGGACAAATGGAGCCAAAATCCATATGAGTAGCAAGAAGAAAGCAAAAACTAAAACTAGAACATAGGAAATCACACCTACCGACAACACGATGACCTTAGTTACAAAACCAACCGCCCTCATAAGTCCATTGACTATTACCGAAGAAGCAAAAGCACCCAAATCAAAACCTCCTTCATAGTTTTCACCAAGTCTTTTCCAAGGGTCAAACAAAGTCTTTAAAAGTAATTTAAATGAAAAAAAGTGAACCACAAACCACAAAAAATTTTCTGTGACACCAAAAAACTCTTTCAAGCCCTGACCATAGTGCCATTTAACATAAGCCACAAAAAATGAATCTCTTCCATAAACTTCAGACATATAAACATTATAACAAATTATATTAATAAACTATCAGTACAGTTTATAGTAAAATTTATTTCCAAAACGGGCATCAATATAATTTATTTCTGCTTTAGAATTTTTGTTTTGTATTTCGTTTATCAAGAGCACAGTATTTTCGCCTACCAACAAAAGATCTTCCTCAGTCGGATTAAAAAATATATTTCCTATATTTGTTTTAGCTATTGCTTTATCAGAAGACTCCATATCAATAGAGCTCACTTCAACCCCTCCTTTTCTTAGAGATCCAATAAAATTGCTATAATTTTGCATTTTATCTGGGGTAGCAAAATTTTTTAGTAATGGGTTCCCTTTCAGAATACCTCTGAAAATTATTAAACCTTTTGTCTTTTGCATATCTAAAGCCTTTTCAAAAACAAATCCAGAATTAGTCATAAAAAAACATTCATCTGCTAAAGAACACCACAAAAAGTACCCGTTTCTTTCTGTTATTTTTAATTCAATACTCTTACTAAAAAGTTCTTTGTTAACTTCCACATCTTCTAATCTAGTAAATTTAGAAAGCAAGGTTTTTGTTAGATCCCCTTTGTTTAGAAAAATAATATTTGATCTTGGAATGAAAAGGAATTTGTTACCATATGTAAATCCATTAGCTGTGCTTTTTATGTCCTCTGCGGAGACAACTTTTGATCCTAGGACCTCAAAATTTTTGACTTTTAAAAAGTCAGCTCGAACCAAAAAAATAAATCCGATCAAAAGAGCAATGGTTACACTTATTACAAAAAAGATACCGACATATCTTTTTATTCTATTTCTTTTGGCAATCCTAGTAGAAGCTCTTTTGTATCTGTTCTTGTACATAACATCATTAAAATCTTTAAGATATGTTCTTTCGGGAAGCCTTGGACCCCTAAAGAATAAGTTAACAGGTTAAAGATAGGAGTGCTTTTCCAAAGGGTTACCCTTGGTTATTTCTTAGATATCTTCTCCTGTCCTCCCATAAAAGGACGAAGTACTTCAGGAATAACGATAGAACCATCGGCTTGTTGGAAATTCTCAACGATACCAATAAGAGGCCTGCCAGAAAGAGCGGTGTTGTTTAGGGAGTGAGCAAATTTTAGTTTACCATCATCATCTCGATAACGGATGTTTAGCCTCCGTGTCTGGAAATCATGAAAGTATGATGCAGAACCAGTTTCTCTGTATTTATTTTCTCCTGGTAGCCAAACTTCAATGTCATATTTTTTGACTTGTCCGAGACCAAGATCTCCCGCACAATTGATAACTACATGATAGGGAAGTTTGAGAACTTGCATAATTTCTTCGGTATTTTTCTGTATCTCTTCATGATGTTTGACCGACTCTTCATGACTTGCTTCGCACAAGACCACTTGTTCAAATTTATAAAACTCGTGTACTCGCAATATTCCTTTAGTATCTTTGCCATGAGCTCCTGCTTCCCTTCTGTAAGCGTTGGAAAACCCAATCATTTTTTTAGGCAAATCTTTTTTACCTAAAACTTCATCCATATAATAACTCATCATAGCTACTTCAGCAGTTCCAGAAAGATATTCTCCGTCTTGTGTTTTATATAAATCTTCTTCTCCTTGCGGTAAATACCCTGTCCCTATAAATGGTTCTCGACGAATGAGCGAAGGAACAATCATTGGAACAAAATCTTTTTTTTCTTTTTGAAAAAAGTCATTCACAAACTGCCAAAGAGCAAGCTGTAATCTAGCACCATCACCAATCAAAAAATATCCACGGAAACCAGCTACTTTAGCTCCTCTTTCCAAATCAACCATACCTAAAACTTTCATTAAATCTATATGATTTTTAGGTGTAAAATTAAATTTTGGTATTTCTCCGACTTTTTTTATTTCTTGATTACTTTCTTCGTCTTTCCCGTCTGGAACTGACATATCGGGAATGTTAGGTACTGCCACCATCAATTTCTGCCATTCAATCATTATTTCTTTTAATTTTTCTTCTATTTTTTGAATCTCTCCTTTTAAAGGCTGCATTTCTCCTATCATTCTTCTTTTTTCTGCCATATTTCCAGCTTGTCCTACTTTAGCCACTTCTTCACTTGCTTTATTTTGAATAGCCCTTTTTTCTTCAAGTTTCTGGCTTATCTCTTTTCTCTTATCATCAACTTTAATTAATTCTTTAACATCAAAATCAATCTGCTTTTTCTTAGCACCTTCTTGTATTAATTCTACATTTTCTCTTATAAATTTGATATCTAACATTATTTTTAAATTCCTAATTGCTCTAATTATTATAATTTCTAATTTTAAGTTAATTAGGAATTAGGTTAATTTATGCTATTTATCTTATCATTTGTTAAAATAAAAACAAATTATGTCATACAAGATAAATAATCTAAAAAAGGCCAACTGGCCTCCCCTTTTATCAGAAATCAATCAGCTACCTAAAAAACTCTTTTATGCTGGCAAAGTGGCTGATTGGAACAGGAAACTCCTTTGTGTGGTCGGCTCTCGCAAAAATACAAACTACGGTAGAGAAACCACAGAGACTCTAATAGAAGGTTTGCGTGGCTACCCTGTCACCATTGTTTCTGGCTTGGCTCTTGGTATAGACTCTATCTCCCATCGAGCTGCTCTTAAAAATAATATCCCCACTATTGCTATCCCCGGCTCTGGACTTCTACCAGAAGTTTTGCATCCTCAATCACATATTCACTTAGCAGAAGAAATTGTCGATAAAGGAGGTATGCTCTTAAATGAGTTTGAGCCAGACTTTAAAGCGACTCACTATAGCTTCCCTCAAAGGAACCGGATCATGGCTGGGATGAGCAACGCCACTTTGGTGGTAGAGGCAGCTCAGAAGTCAGGCACTCTCATCACCGCTAGATTAGCGACCGAATATAACAGAGACGTGCTAACTTTGCCAGGCAATATCTTCAACACCACCAGCTCTGGCCCTCATATGCTCATCCGCCTAGGAGCTACACCTATCCGCGATGTAGAAGATATATTAGAAGCACTACATCTAGAAAAGACAGAAAATGGGGATACTGAAAATAATGAAGAAAAATATTTTGACTGTTCGGACAAAGAAATGCTTATAGTCAAACTTTTGATTGAGCCATTACCACGTGATGAGATTTTGCGCCAAATGCAAACCGAACACCAAGTCCAAACTGGCGAAACTCAAACCTTACTTTCTCTCCTTGAACTCAAAGGTCTGATAAAAGAATCTCTCGGCGAAATCCACCTTTCTTAATAAGTGTCAAGGGTGACCCTTGACACTTGACAAGTTCTGTGGAAGTGATATAATTAGTAGTAGGAGGTTCAACAAACATGGACGTTTCAATGATTCGGATCATATGCGCAGTGTTGGCAGTTCTGTTCTTAGGACTGATCGTCCTGCGTCGTCGAAAAGTGACAATGGACGAGGAGGGGTATTACTCCGACAGTCCGGATTTGATCGAGTATGCTCTGATGGCCGGATTCGTGGCTGTGGCCGCCGGTGGCATTATGCCAAATGTGGCCAGCAGCATCCAGTACGTCTGGGGAAAGATTGCTAGTGCTATGGTTGCTGCCGCAGCCAACGGATGGTAAAGAATTCCTGCCCCAACTGCCCCCGAGTGATTTGCAACGTTTACCAGCAATGCAAATCACCTCGTGGGGTGGCCTGTCCCGTATCGAGCTCTGCTCTGGTACGGGATTTTTGCTTTTTTTACATTTATCTCTTATCCTTACTTTATATGAGTAAATTATTGATAGTAGAGTCCCCTGCCAAAGCAAAGACTATTGGCAAATATATTGGTAGTGATTATGAAGTGGTAGCCAGCGTTGGTCATGTGCGTGACCTACCAAAATCAAATAAAGCGGCCATCGACATCGAGGCTGGTTTTGTGCCGCATTATGAAATTTCAAAAGGTAAAGAAAAAGTAGTGACCGAGATAAAGAAGTTGGCTAAAAAGGCTGACGAAGTCATACTGGCGACCGACCCAGACCGCGAAGGTGAAGCCATCGCTTGGCACGTCGCAGAGGAAATAAAAAAGCTCAAACTAAAAGATTTGAAAATCAGCCGAGCTTCTTATCAGGAGATCACCAAAGAAGCAATTGAAAAAGCTTTGAAACACACTCGCTCTATTGACCAAAACTTAAGAAAGGCTCAAGAAGCCAGAAGAGTTTTAGACAGACTAGTCGGTTACGATTTGTCGGGGCTCATTTGGAAAAAAGTCAGATACGGACTTTCTGCTGGAAGAGTTCAATCCCCCGCTTTGCGAATCTTGATGGAAAGGGAAAGGGATATTCGGGCTTTCAAACCAGAGACATTTTTTGTATTAAGTGCAAATTTAGAAACAGACAAAAAAGAAAACTTCGAGACAAAATGTGAAAAGGAACCAAAAACAAAAAAAGAGGCCAACAAAATATACGAAGCAGCCAAAGATGGTAAATGGTCTGTCAAAAAAGTGATAGAGACCGAGGTCAAAAGATCACCGAAGGCCCCTTTCACCACTTCCACCTTACAGCAATCGGCTTCTACCAGACTTGGGTTTTCTCCAAAACGTACTATGATGACAGCTCAAAAACTTTATGAGGCTGGGCACATCACCTACATGCGTACTGATAGCGTAAGTATGGCAAATATTGCTTTAGCTCAAATCAAAAAGGTTGTCTCAAACAAATTTGGGGCTGAGTTACACAAACCTAATATATTCAAAACCAAAGCTAAAAATGCTCAAGAAGCTCATGAGGCTATCCGCCCCACTCACTTTGAAAAAGAAAAGGTCGGTAACACCGAAGACCAAAAAAGACTTTATCAGTTGATCTGGCAAAGAGCAGTAGCTAGTCAGATGAGTGATGCTCAAGTGATGCGCACCAAAATAGTGTCAAGGGTCACCCTTGACACTATACCAACCTTTTCCGCCACAGGTTCAAGAGTTATAAAGGAAGGTTGGCTTTTGGCAGATCCAGGTGCTAAAGGTGAAGACATCTTGTTACCAAAGGTGAAAGCTCTAGAGCCCCTCTCCCTACTTGATCTAAAAACAGAAGAAAAACAAACCTCTCCTCCAAATAGATACAGCGAAGCTGGTATCATCAAAGAGCTTGAAAAGCGTGGTATCGGCCGACCTTCTACTTACGCCTCTACTATAGCCACTATCGTAGAAAGAGAATACGTCGAAAAAGACGGTAGAACTTTAAAACCAACAGATACTGGAGATGTAGTCTCTACCTTCCTTGAAGACAATTTTGGGAATTATATAAGTGACACCTTTACCGCCGAAATGGAAGACGAGCTAGACCAAATAGCTCTTGGGAAGAGAGAATACGAACCAACTCTACGCGAATTTTATAAACCTTTTTCAAAAGATGTAAAAGAAAAAGAAAAGACCGCCAAACTAACCACTCTCGGAGAAGCTGATCCAAAAATAAAATGCCCGCTCTGCCATTCTAGTATGATCATCAAACTCGGCAAAGGAGGTAAATTTTTAAGTTGTGATAAGTTTCCTGACTGTACTGGTATGAGAAATATAGATGGTAGTGAAATCAAAGAAGCAGAGCCCTTAGGTAACGACCCTATCTCTGGCTTGCCCGTCTTTGTGATGGATGGACGCTTTGGACCTTATGTCCAACTCGGTATCAAAGATAAAGAAAACAAAAAACCCAGACGAGCCAGCATCCCTAAAGACAAAGAACCCAACACCGTCACTTTAAAAGAGGCTCTCAAATACCTGAGCTTACCGAGAGAGCTTGGTCCTTATCCTGAAACCGGAGAGATGATCACTGCTAGTATCGGACGTTTTGGTCCTTACATAGTCCATGAAAAAGATTTCCGTTCACTAAAAGAAGACGATGTTTATACCATCACCTTAGAGCGCGCTATAGAAATATTGAAAGAACCTAAAAAAGTTGGCCGTCGAGGAGGATTCAAAAAGAAATCCTAAAAACAACAATGGAAAAAGATGTAGAAAATATAATAGCGCTTTTAGAAAATACGACCGAAAAAGAAAAGGATCTTATCAGAAAAGCTTGCCAATTCGCAAAAAAAGCACACGAAGGACAAAAAAGGAAAAGTGGCGAACCATACTTCAACCACCTTTTTGAAACTGCTAAAAATATAGCCGAACTAAAGATGGACACCGTATCAGTTGTTGCTGGTTTTTTACACGACACTTTAGAAGATACCGAAACCAAACCAGAAACCATAGAAAAAGAATTTGGTAAAGAAGTCTTATTTATAGTTGAGGGAGTTTCAAAAATCGGTAGTCTAAAATACCGCGGTGCAGATCGTTACAATGAAGCTTTGCGTAAACTTTTATTTGCCACCTCAAAGGACTTGCGAGTCCTCATTGTCAAGTTTTGTGACCGACTTCACAATATGGAAACTCTTGCCTTCGTGCCCAAAGAAAAACAAGAACGTATCGCTAAAGAAACTTTAGAAATATACGCTCCTATAGCTTACCGACTCGGTATTAGGAAACTCTCTAGGAGATTAGAAGATTTAGCCTTCCCTTTTGTCAACAAAGAAGGCTTTGATGAAATATCTTCTCTCTTAAAAGAAAGTGCCGAAGAGAGATTAGATAGTTTAGAAAAGTTTAGAAAAAATGTCACCAAAGAATTGGTGAAGTCCGGCCTAATTGATTTTAGCTCTGATTATAGAGTTAAAACTGTTTATAGTCTTTACAAAAAATATTTGAGAAAGAAAAAAGACATTGAAAAAATAACAGATATTTTAGCCATGAGATTAACAGTGGCAAAAACAGAAGACTGTTATAAAGCTCTTGGTATCATCCACTCTGTTTGGAGACCTCAACCAGGTAAAATAAAAGATTATATCGCTTTTCCAAAACAAAACGGTTATCAAAGTTTACACACTACTGTTTTTACTGGTAACGGAGATTTAGTAGAAATACAAATAAGGACAGAAGAAATGCACAAGGAAGCCGAATATGGTATCGCCGCTCACCCCCTTTATAAAGCTGGTGAAAAAAATAAAAAAGAAATTATGCCGTGGATAGAGGCCATGCTTCCGCATTCTATAAACAAAATAAAGAAAGAATTTTTAAGTGAGAGAATTTTTGTCTTCACCCCTAAAGGGGATGTGGTTGATCTACCAATGGGATCTTCGGCAATTGATTTCGCTTATGCCATACATTCTGACATCGGCAATAAAATGGCAGGAGTAAAGATAGACGGCAAGCTCTCTTCTATTAATAGTATCCTTAAAGACAGAGAGATCATAGAGATCATCACCAAAAAATCAGCTAAACCAAATCGCAAATGGCTAGAGCATGTCAAAACTTCTTTAGCTAAAAAACATATCAGAAACAATACCTAAAGATTAAAGTTTTTGATTGAATATAAGTCTTCGTCTATTGGGGTGTCGTCATCTTTTTTGACTTCTTCTGGTGTCCTATCATCTAGGCTGACGTTTTCGGCCGGCACCGATCCTTGCATTGGTGTCGACTCTTCAGTCTCATTAGGTATTGGATTCGGATCTTCTACCCCATCTGTTTTGATCGTAGACGGATCAACTAAATTACCATCACCTTTTTTGAGCATATTTAAGATATCTCGCAGATCATCGTTTGAGAAAAATTCAATTAAAAGCTTACCGCCTTTTTCTTTCTTTTCAATTTTTACTCGCGTACCCAAGCTTTCTGTAAACTTCTCTTCCAAGGCACAAATCTCTGGGTCTAGATGAGAGTCAAACTTGCGCACTCTCTCTATGGCGATCTTGCGAGCAGCCTGTTCTGCGTCACGCACATTCATCTTATACAACATAATGTCTTTAAAGAGGACTCGTTGCTCTTCTGGACGTTCGATAAGCATCAGGAGAGGCCTGGTATGACCTTCGTTTATTTTCCCTTCCGACAAAGCGTTTAACATCTCCTCTGGCAAATCTAGTATGCGCAGAGAGTTGCTAACATAAACCCTACTTTTACCGATTTTGCGAGCTATTTGATGGTGTTTAAAACCAAATTCTCCTGTCAATTTTTTAAAGGCTCTGGCTCTCTCCACCGGATTTAAGTCTTCTCTTTGGACATTTTCAATAATAGCGAGTTCCAGCTTCATTAGGTCATCAGCACTCTTATTTTCTTCTCCTGTTCGGATAATGACTGGCACTTGAGTAAGCCCGGCTATCTTTGAGGCTCGTAAACGGCGTTCTCCTGCGATAAGTTCATACTCTACTCCCAAACCGTCCTCTCTCTCAAACTCCTTACGGGTCACCACCAACGCCTGAAGTACTCCATACTGTTTGATAGATTCTGCCAAGGCTCGAAGAGCTTCTTCATCAAAATCTCGCCTTGGTTGGAAAGGATTTGGTTTGATCCTGTTCACATCAACCCAAAATATTGAGTTTTGATAAAAATTTGAATTTTCAGTTTTTTCAGACATTGTGAACTTATTTTACATTAAAGCTACAAAAAATAAAAGTTAAATACTTTGATTTTAGTGGATTTTGGGGTATATTTTACATACATGCTGGAGTAGGTAAAATAGTATACTGCTGGGGTGGCGGAATTGGTAGACGCGATATACTCAAAATCTATTGATCGCAAGGTCATGCGGGTTCAAGTCCCGCCCTCAGCACATGAAAAATAAAATAAAAAAAGGAATATACAAACATTTTAAAGGAATGGAAGTTGAAGTTATTGATACTGCCTTACATAGCGAAACTATGGAAGAAATGGTCGTCTATATTCATACCGATCCCGTAAAAGGAAAGGGGGCAAATACTATGTGGGTCAGACCGGCGGGGATGTTTCTAGAGGAGATAAACAGACCAGAAATACCTTACAAAGGACCTAGATTCACTTATGTCAGAGAAAAATAAAGTTATAGTCATATTGGGACCAACGGCCAGCGGCAAAAGTGATGTCGCTGTTTCTTTAGCTCTTCGACTTCGCTCAGGACAAGCAAAAAAATTAGGAATTAAAGGATCTGAGATTATTTCCGCTGATTCTCGCCAAGTCTACAAAAAGCTTGATATTGGTACCGGTAAAATCACTAAAAAAGAGATGAAGGGTGTTCCTCATCACCTTCTAGATGTGGCAAATCCTAAACAGCGATTTTCAGTAGCTCAATATAAAATGTTAACAAATAGGACGATCAGGCAAATTGTTAACAATTGTAAAATACCTATTCTTTGCGGGGGTACCGGTTTTTATATTGATTCCGTTATAAACGACACTTCTCTACCACCTGTACCCCCCAACAAAAAAATTAGAGAAAAACTTAATAAAAAATCTACCAGTCAACTTTTTAAAATTTTAAAAAAATTAGACCCAGCAAGAGCCGAAAGTATCGACGTTAAAAATCCAAGAAGGTTAGTTAGGGCGATAGAAATAGCAAAAGTTTTGGGGAAAGTACCAAAGATAAAACCTCAAAAAAGTAAACATAAAGTATTAAAGATAGGAATAAAGACAGAAGAAAAAGAATTAAAAAAGAGGATAGATAAGAGGATAGATAAATGGTTTGAGGAAGGGCTTTTGAAAGAAGTAAAAGATTTGCATAAGAAAGGTCTTTCTTGGAAACGGATGTCAGAGCTTGGTCTTGAATACAAAATAGTGGCCAATTTCCTAAGGGGTCCCCTTAGGAAAAAAGTGTCAAGGGTGCCCCTTGACATATCTGGTTTAAAAAAAGAGATGTCGGAAAAAACTTGGCAATACGCTAAGCGTCAAATAACTTGGTTTAAACGTGATGAAAATATAATCTGGTTGCCACCAAAAATAAACCTGATAGAAAAGGAAGTAAAAAAATTTTTAATCTAGCGGGTGATAGAGGAATCGAACCCCTGACCGTGGTTTTGGAGACCACTGTTATACCATTTAACTAATCACCCAACACATCCATACTAACAAAAATAGCTCATTTGAGCTATTTTGTGTTTTCTATTTTTTTACTTCCTTGAATACCACCCTTTTCCGAAGTTTTTTAGAGTATTTTTTAAGTTCTATTTTACGCTCTACTTTTCGCTTATTTTTACGTGTAAAATACACCTCTTTGGTGTCTTTGTTGACTAATTTTATGAGTTGATCTTGTGACATCCCATTAGAAATTAAATGTTAAATAGTTCATTCTTTCTGAAAACTACACTCATATTTATAGCATATCACGCCAAATATTACAATAAATTTCTAACGGGGCAAGTTATTTATATAATCCTTAAATTTGACCATCAGATCCTTTGTTATCTCCCCTACCTTACCATCGGCAACTTCAAAGTCATCTATCTTCACGATTGGCACAATATCTTTAAAGGAAGACATTATAAAGACCTCATCGGCTGTTTTTAGCTCATCTTGATAGACTATTCTCTCATCTATTTCATATCCTGCTTCTTTGGCAAGCTCCAAGACTACTTTCTTGGTTATACCTCCTAAAACATTTTCGGCCGGATTTATCAAAGTCTTGTCTTTGACAATACAGATATTGCTAGTAGTACATTCCAAAACTTCTCCATCGTTTACATAAAGAATTTCCACCGCCTTTTCCCCTTTTTTCCAATTTTGCAAATTAACACCCTGAATATAGTTTATGGTTTTATGCTCGGGCATCTCGCGCTGATGGTTGTAGGTGATAAGTTTAGATCCCTTTTTGAAATACTCTTCTGGTAAAGACACAAACTCTTCAGCCGTAATATAAAAGGTAGAATTTTCAAAATCAAACTCAATCCCATTTATAGTCTGTCCTCCAGTTAAAATCATCCTGATAGTCCCTCTATCTTTAATGCCAGATTTATTAACTATCTCTGTTATTTTTCTCTTACACAAGTCTTCTGTGATAGGGATATTGAGCCCAAGTGCATGAGCCCCATCAACAAATCTATTCCAATGATCAGCAAAACGAAAGGGCTTGCCATTGAAAGTGGCTAATCCATCATAAATACCATACCCCCGCAAAAGACCAATATCTTCTATACCTACCTTAGCATCCCCTAAAGGCATAACTTTCCCATTCAAAAAACAATATTTTTTATTCATCCCGTTAGAGTTTTTCATATTTTGTTTTTTATTTTAATAATTGATTAATTAATTTATTAAATTGTTCACCACGATCAAACTCGTTTTTAAATTTCTCAAAGCTTTTTGAAGATGGGGAAAAGAGTATCACACTCTCTTCTTCAGCTCTTTTTAAAGCATACTCTAAACATTCGGATAAAGTACCAAACTCATTATAACTATTTTCACTCAAAAAGCCTTTCATCTTCTCGGTGGCACTACCAGAGAGTAGTACCAGATTTTCCATATTAATATCCTTTTTTATAGCTATTACCCAATCTGAAAAATCAAGATCTTTATCAGTACCTCCAGTTATCAATATCAGATTTTTCTTACCCTTAAACCTGTTTACAGCAGCAACAGTCGCTTCCGGAGAAGTGGCTGCCGTGTCATTATAGACTGTGAGTTTTTCGTCCTTGTAGACTTCCTCTTGTCTAAACTTTATTTGTGGCAAAGTAGGGATTGCTTCTTTAATCACTTCTTTAGAGATACCCATAGTTGTAGCTACCAAAACAGAGGCCTCCAAATTTAAGAAATTATGTTCTCCCCATTTTTCTATAAAATCTTTTTTATTTACAAAATCTGATTTTTCAAAATCATCTTCTGGGAAATAAATAACTTTAGCTTTTGGTTTGAGAGAAAGCAAAAAGTCCGTCCATTTATTATTTTTGTTTAGTATCAGAAAATCTGTTGCTTCCTGATTTTTAAATATATTAGCCTTGGTTCTAGCATAATTTTCTAAAGTCCTATGACGATTAAGATGGTCTTGATAAATATTAGTTACCACCGCAATTTTTGGTGAATATCTAACATTTTCTTCTCCTATAAGTTCTAAATGAAATGAAGGAACCTCAATGACGACAGGGGTGCTTTCCTCACATTTATCAATCATATGCAAAAAAGGATTAGTAGCAGAATTACCTGCCAAAACAGTATCTGAATATTTTGATTTTAAAATATGATATACCCAGTTAGTAGTAGTGGTCTTACCCCGAGTACCAGTAATAGCAACAATATTTCTAGATTTACAATATCTATAAAAAAGAGTCAGTTCATTTTCAATTTGTTTTCCATTTTTTTTAGCAAATTGAACAAACTTATTATTTATAGATACACCAGGGTTGATGACTATTATTTCATTATCCAAAAAATCTTGTTCTTTATGTTGTCCCAAAACAAAATTAATATTTTTAAAATCAGATAGGGTATCTAGCGATACCTTCAACTCTTTCTCATTTTTGGTATCAGTTATAGTAAGATCTGCTCCCCGCTTCAAAAGCCACTTAGCAGTAGAAAGTCCTCCTCCTAATATACCGAGTCCCATAAGCAACACTTTTTTATTTTTTAGTTCCATATTAAACACTAGTTATTTTTTCAATCGAACAGCCGATGCTGTTTAATCTTTCTACTACGTCTTCATAGCCACGATTGATGGAATACACATTCCGAAGTATAGAAACTCCAGGAGCGGCAAGCATAGCGATAAGTATGATTATAGCAGGGCGGAGAGCCGGTGGACAAACTATCTGGGCTGGCTTAAGAGAAGTTGGGCCATTTATAAATACTCGGTGAGGGTCAACCAGAGTGACGCTAGCCCCTAATTTGTTTAGTTCAGTGAAATATATAGCTCTATTTTCCCACATCCAATCATGAACAAGAGTGGTCCCTTTGGCTTGAGTGGCAATGGGTGCAAAGAAGGGAAGATTATCAGAGTTGATACCTGGGTAAGGCTGAGCATGTACTTTGTCTTTCAAAGCAGTTAATTTTGAAGGAAGCACGGTCACGTCTACCAACTTAGTGTTTTTGTTTAGTGCCGGATACCCTTTTGAGAGATTATACTTTAAACCCATTGCTTTGAGTTTGGTGAGCTCTAGTGATATGAAATCTATCGGACATCTTTTTATTTTTAATTTAGAATTGGTAACAATAGCAGCACTAATAAACATCATCGATTCAATTGGGTCTTCACTATTGTAATGTTCGATTTTTTGATTTATCTCTTTCACCCCGTGAATAGTCAAATTAGTGGTACCAACTCCCCCGATTTTTACTCCTAATTTCTGAAGAAAAAAGCAAACCTCTTGCACTTGATAATTTGGCGGAGCAAAGGATATTTTAGTCACTCCGGGGACCAAAGCTGCCGTCATGATAGCGTTCTCCGCTGCAGTATCGCTGGCTTCATACATTACGATATTGGCCGGTTTTAAGGATTTGATGGAAACATTATATTTATTATTTAGAGTATTTACGCTTATGCCAAAATCTTCAAAAACGTGACGGTGGGCCGATATCGTCCTGTCACCCATCTTACAACCGCCACTATGAAGTAGCGAAAAACTTTTTAATTGGTGGATCATAGAGGGGATTAGCATTAAGCTTGATCTCACACTGGCCACAGACGGATGCAACAATCCTTTCTTATTAAACTTCTTTGGAGGAATAATTTCTAAAGTTTGTTTTTTAAGCCATCTATATTTGACCCCTAAAGCAGAAAAAATTTCTAGCATCCTATTTACCTCTTCTATCCTAGGGATACCGTGCAAAGTAGTAGTATTCCTATTTAAGAGGGAAGCACACAGAAGTCCCATGGCTCCATTTTTTGAAGGATTAGTAACAATAGATCCGTGAAGTTTTTTACCTCCGTGTATTTTAAAATCAATTGAATCAGTTAGAGAGACAATCTTATGTTCTAGAGCATCTCCTATTTTTAAGAGCTCTCCTGCTGTTAGGTTTTGTCTTCCGTTTTCTATTCTGGCGATAGTACTTTGAGAAGTCTTCATCCTTTTGGCCAATTCTCCTTGTGTCAAAAAACGCCGCTCTCTTAGCTGTTTTATAAAATTACCTATAGCCTTTTGATTATCCCCCTTACTCATTAAATATAATATACCATATATGATATATTATTAATACTATGATTGTGGACAGAAATTCTCCTTTCCCAAATTCTATGGCTGTGCCCAGCACTGCCAACTTTGTGATAAAAATAAAATCCAAAATACAGTTTATAAAAAGTACGGAATAATGCTCGAACCTGAAGTAAATATAATTGAATAAAAATAGGCAGACCTTAGTAAAGGTCTGCCTACAAAAAGTACTTATACTGAAAGTTTGACATAACCGATAGCAAACTCTGCACACGCCCCGCTTCCAAAATGTACTATTTCTCCATTAGGGTCTTCCAATACGACACGGCTATCAGTTCTCCTTACGACCCTGAAAGGATAAAGATGCTTATAGGCCTCGTGGTACTGATGAGCACGATCAGCCACATCTAGATCTGTCTGATCTGTGTCTATAACTACTTCCGCTCGTTCGATAATTTCAGGTTTTTTAACACCAGTTAAGACCGACATAAATTCACCTCCTTTTTCCCTTTTATATTTATATCATATGTGAGATAATAAAAGCAAGTAGATATATTTAATAAACTAATAAAAAATATGAAAAAACAACAAGTTATCCCCTTATTAAAAGAAACATATTTAATGGTTATAAAAAATAGCATCGGTTCTAAAATGTTTCGCAGTCTTTACGCTAAAGTAGATGGCAAAAAAACTGATATCACTCGAAGAGGTGATTTATCTTGTGCTTTTTATGCATCTTCGGTTTTATTTTTATTTGGACTAATCAAAAAAAAGCACGCCACAGTAAGTAGCACTATCAAAGATTTAAAAAGGGTGGGTTGGAAAGAAATCAAAAAACCCAAAATAGGATCTGTCTTAATTTGGGCAGAAAAAGAATATGAAAATGGAGAAAAATATAAACACATAGGGTTTTATATCGGTAATGAAAAAGCAATAAGTAATAGTCCTAAATATAGATACCCAATAGAGCACTCTTGGAACAGACTTCAAGAAAGAAAAATAGTATCAATACTTTGGAATCCAGAGCTGAAATCTAGGATTAAATAAAAAATGGATATATTAAACAAAAATAATTATCACTTCATAGGAGTTGGAGGGATCGGAGTGTCAGCCATCGCTCGGATGCTTTTTTTGCAGGGCAAAAAGGTAACTGGTTCAGATATTGCTACTTCTGAAATAACTGAAGATATGGAAAAGCTCGGGATAAAAGTTTTTATTGGACAAAAAGCAGAAAACATCAGCCCTAATGTAGAAGTAATTATATACACGGTAGCTATCAAAGATGATAACCCAGAGCTTATAGAAGCACGTAAAAAGGGGCTCACCTGTGTCTCCTACCCTGAAGCTTTAGGTAATTTATCCGAGAAGATGTTTACTATCGCCGTCTCTGGTACTCACGGTAAAACCACGACCACTGCTATGATAGGCCACATCTTAAAAGAAGTGGGGATGGATCCGACAGTTATCGTCGGTTCAAAAATTCTCGGTCAAAATAGCAACTTTTTGGCCGGTAAAAGCAAATACTTAGTAGCAGAAGCTTGTGAATATAAAAGATCTTTCTTAAATCTACATCCAAATATTTTGGTTATTACCAATATTGAGGCCGACCATCTTGATTATTATAAAGATATCGAAGATATCAAAAGTGCTTTTACTGAAATAGCTCAAAAGGTTCCCCAAGATGGTTTTATTATCACCAACAAAGAAAACAAAAATATCAAAGACTCTGTTGCGAACGTGAGTGCAGAGATATTAGATTATAAAGACATCAAACCTGATTTTGATTTAGCCGTCTTTGGAGAGCATAACATCTTAAACGCTAGAACTGCTTTAAAGGTGGCTGAAGTTTTAGGGGTATCAAAAGAAAAAGCAGTCAAAGCTTTAAAAAGTTTTAAAGGTACTTGGAGAAGACTTGAATTAAAAGGAGAAAAAGATGGAAATCTTTTTTACACCGACTATGCCCATCATCCAACAGAAGTGCGAATGGCTTTAAATGCCTTAAAAGAAAAGCATCCTGACAGAGAAATAATATGCATCTTTGAACCACATCAACGAAGTCGAACAAAATTGCTTTTTGATGATTTTGTAGATGCTCTTAAAATAGCTGACAAAATTTTTATAGCTCCCATCTTCAAAGCCCGCGAGACCTTAGATAAAACCATTTCAAACAAAATACTGGCTGATGCCGTAAATAAATTCGTACCGGCGGAAGCAATCGAGAATATCTCAGGTTTAATAGAAAAAATAAACTTTGATAAAAAAGCTTGCGTGGTTTTTATGGGTGCTGGTGATATTTATAAATGGGTAGATGGGGTAATGAAATAAAAAGTAAAGCCCCGGGTTAGCGGGGCTTCGATTACGATTTTCGGTTACTTTTTCTTATCTTCCTTTGGTGAACCTTCACCAGTGAGACAAAGAAGAAAAAGTGCCACAATAATCATGGCCATAACGATCTGACCCGGGGTCAGTGATTCCATTATTACTGCCATAAAAGACCTCCCAAAAACATTTTATACCACAAACCAAAAAATAACCAATATTTATTGGCTATTTTTTGGTTTGGTATTTGCGGTGCGCCGGGCTGGATTCGAACCAGCGTAGACATAAAGTCGTTGGTTTTACAGACCAATGCGATTGACCACTCCGCCACCGACGCATATTCACAAGAAAAGTTTATCAG